>Ga0335071_10005484_pt1 | contig 13162 bp, 11 predicted proteins | sample Lox_Sample_15_FD_206724 | JGI IMG/M metagenome (GOLD analysis project Ga0335071, IMG submission 206724) | Soil microbial communities from Loxahatchee National Wildlife Refuge, Florida, United States - Lox_Sample_1.5 | ecosystem: Environmental > Terrestrial > Soil > Wetlands | place: USA...
ACCACAGCTCGCTAGGTTTGTTTAGATGACAATTCTTTCCCATCCAGTGTAGATATTCATGCGTTTTCCGCGGATGAAGCCTACTAGGGCGATGTTTGCTTTTTCGGCGGATGAAATTCCTGAGGATAGCACAGCTGCCATGGAGGCTACAATGGGGATGCCGACTTTTGCCGCTTTGTAGATCATGTCACCGGGCACTCGTCCGGTTATAGTCATGAAGCAGTTGCCAAAGTCAGTTTTGTTTAAGGCGGCGGCGCCGATGACTTTGTCGACTGTGTTGTGTCTGCCGACGTCTTCGGCGAACGCGACTAATGAGCCGTCACTTTTGTAAATGGCTGAGTCGTGAAGGCCACCAGTTTCTTTGAAGCCGGTTGCTCGGCTGTTGAGGTCGTTTATGCTTTCGAGGAGTAGTTGGGCTTTAATCTGCAGTTTGGAAGTTACTTTCGGAGTTTTGTCCATGCGTTGGTAGGGTGACGTACTCGCCTTGATTAGGGGAACAACGCGTTTGCGCAGAGGCAGGTTCTTCATGCGTTCGTCCACGTCGACTTTGGGGTTCAGCGTGACTTGGCAGGTGAATTCTTTTTCGTTGACTGCCACTTGTTTGATTTCGTCGATTGATGTTAGTATGTCTTCGGCGAGAAGATATCCCACGGCCAGCTCCTTGAACTGGGAAGGCGAACACCAAACGACTAACGAGTAAACTGAGTTTATGGAGATTTGAAGCGGGACCTCTTCGGCAACGCAGTCCACTGTTTTCTCGGCTTTTCCAGTTGCGAGATCGAACCTTAGGATGTTAACTTGACGCATAATCGTTCAGCCTAACCTTAATTTCCCTTTCAGACTAATAAATATCAGAAAAATTAAATGACGACTCAATGGACTGACCATTAGGAGATCAAAGTGGAGCAGCGTCTCCGTAAACTTACTCCTATTTGAATGAACCTGAGAAGACATTTACCCGCAAGATATCTGGAGACACTATGTGAAGAATAGAGCACACGCTTGAATATTTTCGAAAAGCAAAACATGAGACACCAATTGGTTTTTATGAAAAATCGTTGTTTAGAGATAATGGAGAAGGTAAGAGCACGAAAATCGAAGAATCAAAAAAACATAAGCTCATTCCATTAAAGTGTGAAGCCGCCCATAATATGCCAGCATCATGGTTTTTAGATTTTGAGGATGGAACTAAACCTATACCTTTGTGTGAAACGCACGGGAAGACAATTCAGGAACAAGTTATGCAAAAATTAGAACTGCGCGACAAATGCGTTAAAGCAGATTCAGATTTGAAAGTTGCAAACAATATTATAGAACAGTTAAAGAAAGATGCTATATGCTATGAAGAAGAAATAGACCGACTTGAACAAAGAGTGGACGAACAGAACTGCAAAACAAAAAACCTTGAAGAAGAAATAAAGAGTCTGAGACAAAGCCTAAAAAGACAAATTAGGAGAGAAAACAGGAGGCAAGCCCGTATGAAGGAGATCTTGCAAGAAAGCAAAATAGCGGCGAAATGAGTTTGAACTGATTGCAGTTTGAGACTGGGAAAACAATCATGTCGCAACCGGAACGTTGACTAGAACGACCTATATTGTGGTTTTTAGTAATTCGATTGAATTTTCACGGTCGATATCCGCTAAGCGTGCAAAGCGCCAAGGTTGCCGCCGTTATGTCCGCGGTTGTTCCTGGGTTATAGTCATTTCCGCATTCGCGCAGTTTCTTGTCAAAGTCCCATATGCTTTCCCTTCCCTCAGACGTTTCTAGACCACCCAGCTGCAAGACCCTCCTGGCGTCCTTGGAGACAGCGCGCGTTTTTTCCAGGCCAACTTTGCGTGAAATGAAAGTGTCAGGACGTTCGGACAGAACCTTTAGGAATGTATGAGTTATCGCTGTGTTTAGGCATTTTTTCTTTGAGATTAATTGGTCGGAAAGGTAAGGATAAGCAAGGTCGAAACTGATTGGAAAGTTGTTTACCCATTCGTAGCATATGTCGTCGTAACCTGCGGCTATTTTAAAGACTTCGAAGAGTGAAACGTTTTCCTTGATTAACCGTTCTTTTGACTCGGAGCTCGTAACTGATAAATCGGGGGCGTCATTAAGACCGCTGGGATTTGCGATGGCTATGGCGTCGTAAAGGTCAACCGCATCCTGAGGTGTGGTCGATTGTGTGGCTAGTTTAATGTTTTCTCTTAATTTGGTTAGGTTGAATTCACCCTTGGCGCTCATGGGTGTAATGCCCGCGGCGACTGCCATGGGAATGAACAACATAACGGTGCCCAAAAGTGTGTTTCCGCCGTGCTGCGAAGCGTCAATGTCGGCTACGCAGGTTTTCATGAGTTGACCCATACCGACTTCGCTAATTTTCATCTTGCCGTTGGCTACAGCTATTCCACGCTTTGCTGCTTCCTCAAATGAAGGAGCGGCTGCCACGGCTGAAGCTAAGAAGTGTTCAACTCGGGTACCCTCGAAGCCGACGACTAAGTTCACGTTGCCCGGTTTTTTGGCGCTGACTTCGAAAAGGATGGCCATTTCGAGGCATTTGGAGATTAGTTTTGCCTTATCACAGTGAGGCATCGGTTTGGGACACCGAGTTACTGAGGTCAAAAAAGCTTTATTAAACGTTATGTAAAAACTTACAAGCAATTGAAGTAACCTACATAACAAACGTGGAAGGCAATTCTTGATGCGTGCACAAGAAGGCGACCTGATTGAGACAAGCGACAAAGTCATTTTCGACGTAAAAGGGCTAGTTCACCCACCTGACAAGATTGTTGCGTTTCCAAGATACATCCCCAGCCCAGAAGGCACTAGGGGTCGCCGAGGGGACCTATACAAGAAAATCTACAACCTAGCAGAACGCTTCACGTATTTGCAAAGTAAAACGCCCGAGCTCATTGTTGCTGACCCGGTTTTTGGTGAGAAACTCTGCGAAGTGCCAGTCAACGCTGTCACGCGGCACTATGACCCAGTCAAGGCACTCCATGTACTAAGGAAGAAGGCGAAGCTGCAGCCGCTGGAGCAGAAGGCCGTGATGCTCGCAGAAGAGCTCAAGAATGCAGCGGGCATCAAGTGGAGCAGCATAGGCGTGTCAGGCTCGGTCATGGCAAGACTCTTCACGCTACAAAGCGATATCGATCCACTCGTGTACGGCACTGCTAACTGCCGCAAGGCTTACGCCACCTTGCAAGCGCTGCTGAAAACCGAGACTTCACGTTTCAAGCCCTACACCAAGAACGAGTTGCAGACGCTGTTCGATTTCCGTTCGAAAGACACCATCATGCCCTTCGAGGACTTCGAGCGGGTCGAAATGCGCAAAGCCTTTCAGGGCAAGTACGACGAAACAGACTACTTCGTGCGCTTTGTGAAAAACTACGACGAAGTGGGCGAGCAATATGGTGATGTCTGCTACGAGAACGCGGGACATGCTAAAATCTCTGCCATTGTGGTGGAAGATGCGGATGCGTTGTTCACGCCTTGCAAGTACACGTTGGGCAGGGTTAAGGTTCTCAGCGGCGCGAACCTAGCCATCACAGAAATCGCGTCATTTCGTGGCAGGTTCTGCTTGCAAGCCAAGTCAGGCGAAGCTATTACTGCGCAAGGCAAAGTCGAACGGGTAACCGACAAACGCAGCGGACAAGTGCATTACCGGATTATTATCGGCAATGACTCCTCGGATTACATGGCGCTAAACTTTTAATCCGAAACAAGAAAGGGGACAGAGTTTCCCCGTTTAATCTACGAATAGGGTGAGACTGATGAGAGGTAGGAAATGTGGATTTCGAAGCCTCCAATATTCAAGCTAGAAGGGTAGAGATAGAACACGACCTGTTTTGTTTCATTGCTTGCTAACGTAAAAGATTCCCCTCCTTTTTGCAGTAGGAGATTGTATCCCATTTGCCTGTTCTACTGGAATGACGCTTCCATTTTGACTGATGAGTCTAACGGTCAAGTTAACATATGCTATGAATGAAGTTGATTGGTAAAGAGGGTTGTATTCTCGCCTCGATATTTAATACCTAGTTGGTAGACCAGAACATGAGAACCGGGAACCGTCTATTGTGCAAGTCTATTTTTCTGGACTTATTTCGTCAAAGCCAGAAAGGAATTTTAAAAGCGCAAGTCGGCGACTTTGAAGGTTTGTTCATAGTATCTTGGGCAGTAAGTTAGAGTCAATTGGCGGAACATACCTTTTGGCGAAACAACATCTTCGAGGTTGCCTTCAACGATAACTATTTCGTCCTTTTTTGCTTGAAGGCGGAATTCTTCCATGTACGAAACGACGCGGGTGGCTTCGATGGCCTTTTTTGGTCCGCTTAAAACTTCCAGCGGCTCGATCCCATAAACTGAGGGGATGAATGGACCGTCGGCGTCAGATATGACACGGGCTTTTATTGATGCCCAGGTTTTATGTTCTATCTTGGTTTCGGAATCGTATTCATCCTGAATTTCGCTCCATTCCTTGACGGGTTCGAACTCGGCTTTAATGGTTCGTCCTGTTTCGCGGTCGTCATAGAGACCGTAGATCAGTTTTCGTTTTTGATGCCAAAGAAATTCTTTAACGCTAAAGTGTTTGAATCGCCATTTCTTGTCGTCAACAGCAGCTGAGGTACGGAATTCATTGTTGAAGCCTGAGAGTCCGTCACCATAGAGTTCGCTAAGGATTTCGCGAACTTTAGTGACTTGGGCTTTGCCATAGACAATCAGGTCGATATCTGAGTAGTCGGCATGATGGAAGCCGTACAGCATGCTACCAAAAACTCCAAAATTTTCCGTTTGGAGTTTTGTCTGTTTCTTGATTACCTGTAGGACATCCAGAGTTGCAGCGACTAGTGAATCGGTGGGTGGCTTTGAAGCCAAAGCTTTTAGTCTTTTTTGTGGTAGGTACTCTTCATCAATGTCGGTTTTTTTGATGCCAACAACTTTTGTGTCGAGCATTTTGTGGTTTATAGTGTATTGCGGATAGTTGTTGAATATGAATTTCCAGCCTTCGTCGTCGTAGAATTTGTAGAAGACCTTGCCGCTGCTTCCCCCGTTCCGCAGTGCACGGGGGTCTTTTGACTGGAAGATGTCTGCTGAAGCGTATTCGGTGTCGCAGATGTACGCCCCGCGGGGGTGGCTGTAGCCTAGTACACGGAAGATTATTCCTTCTTTGGTTAGTATGCCGTCTCGATCACGTAATTTTACATTGGCCATATTTGTTCCTCTTCGGTTGTGGCTGTTCCAACGACGACTTGGTGCGTAAACAACCCTGTTTTCACGTTTTCGACTCGTTCCAGGGTTCCGGAGACTTTGACCATGTCGCCGAACCGTGCCACGTTGCGGTAGCAGCCTATGTTGCTTAGGATACGGTTTGGAATTTGTTCTTCAACTAGTTCGGACTTCGAGTCAGAGGGCGCGTAGTCCGCTACGCCATAAATGGCTGGGCGAAAGATAGCCTCTGTGTCGTCACCCACCTTACATTGGAACTTGACTGGAAACAGAGGAATAAAGCGGTATTCGCCGTATTTCTCGGTGACTTCGTTGGGCAAACGGGCGGCTGTAAACATCCAGATTTTGTCTTGATACTTGCCCTTGAACTTGCGGGCGCGGTCAAGTTTATTGCCGAAAATGTACTTGAGCATGCCTTCCTTAACGAGACGGTCTATGGTTTCTTCGACGACGCGGAAGTTGCCTGAGCCGTAAACGACGAAGTCTATGTCGCTTTCTTCGCTGTGCATGTTGAGCGCTATGGAGCCGTGCATGCCGAAGTTTCGAAATCCAACGCCTGATTCTTTGCTGAGCATTGTTATGAGCTCGATCGCAGTTTTTTGGATGTTGTCGTACTTGTCGAGATTAAGAATTGACTGGAGGCAGTCTCTTGGAACGAACACCTGTTCAATACGGCTTAGGGGAGCGCTGATTAGTTCCTTGTTGCGAAAGGGGCAAAAGTAAAGATAATCTGGGAAGTTCTTGCGAAACGTCTCCATGAAAGACTGGTAATTAGACGCCGTGTAAAGTTTCTCGGCTCGAAAAAGCGTCTTGTCGCCAAAACGCCAAGTGCGTTCTAGCATCTCTACTTTGAAGAGTTCCTGGAAGTCGCTGGGGATGTACTTAAGGAATGCGAAGACTCTGCCGTCAGGGTGTTCGTAACCCATCGTGTTGAATATGAAACCTTCTTTCGTAACGAAAGTGTCTCCATCACGCGGAATCCAGTTTTCCGTTGAAGCCAATTTAATAACACCGCGTATTGGAAACAGGGCTAAGACTAAAAAAGCTATTGTACAAAAACTCACAACCACATAGGCGGACTTTTCTTGTGTTTTTTGCTCGGGAAGTTATTATCATTTCTGAATTATTCTTTACAGCTCCTTATTGAGGGTGATTGGTGGCTTGTGCTTTGAAACGCATTTTAAAATATAGTCAACTTTGTTTGAGCTCCGCAATTCTTAAAAGGCATAAATTATAAAAGCTTCGTGAGAGCACTAACTGTGAAAGAAGAGTTATATCCCTATGTAGTTTTTCTTCCATCCGAGGAAAAAAATAAGGTTCTCAGCGCGATCTTCGGCTCTAAAGCCTCAGTTGATCTTCTTAGGTTCAGTCTGGAGCAGGGCGTTGCCAAGAGCATATACCAGAAAGACCTAGTTAAGAAGCTTAACTTCAGCAACAAAACCATTATCGAAAACCTCAAGGCCCTCGTAAAGCTCCGAGTGCTGGACGAGGCGATGGAGAAAAACGAGAAAGAAGGCCGAATTATATGGGTCAAAGCCTATAAACTTACGGACCTTGGCAAATGGTTTGCGCTTCTAATGGCAGATGAAGATCAGATTAGCGAATTGGAGAAAGCCGAAATCATGCAGAACCTCTTCCGCATCTATGTCAAGATGGTTAAGGGTCTGGCCGAGGAGCTACACATTAGCAAGAAAAGTTTTCAAGACATTTTCAACGAAGAGATGAAGACTTAAAGCAAATAATCGCCATCGACACCACAAAAGAACAACTATGATTGATACGGGAAACTTGCAAACCTCTTCGTCCAAGCAACATGAATCGGAGATTCATAAGTTCTTTAATTCAGTTTTAGGCAGTTTGTTTGAGCGAGCCTAAGAATCTTGCAAGAACTTAACGAAACGTCACCTGCCACTGTTAGGATAGAACATTTGATTCCGCCAATCAAAGTGGAAGCCATCAAGGTATTGCATGTAGATGATGACCCATCGGTGTTGGAGATTACAAAACTAGTTTTGCAAGACATGGGCAATTTTGAAATCGACTCAGCATGCTGTGTTGATGAAGCACTCCAGAAACTGAAGGCAAGAAATTATGACGCGGTTGTTTCTGACTACGAAATGCCTCAGAGAGACGGCTTAGAGTTTCTAACAATGCTAAAGACGCAAGAAAACGAAATCCCAGTAATATTGTTCACGGGCAAAGGAAGAGAAGAAGTAGCCATGAAAGCTTTGAACCTTGGGGCAAATGGCTATTTTAACAAGCAAGGCACGCCTGAAACAGTCTACGGCGAACTTGCACACGGAATAAAATTTGCTGTGGAACGCAAGAAAGCCCAAGAGAAATTGCATGAAAGCGAATTGAAGTACCACAGCATTTTTAACAACTCTGGAGTCGGGATGTTTAGAACCAAGCTTGATGGTTCTGAAGTTCTCGACTTTAACAAAAAGTACCTTGAAATCCTCGGCTACAACCGGGAGGAGATACAGAAAAAGCCATCAATAACTCATTGGGCTGACTCAAATCAACGCCAAGAAATGGTTCAGTTACTCAAAGCTAACGGAGAAGTAAGAGACTTCGAGTGCAGGATGCTAAACAAACAAGGGAAAGTGATCACTTGCCTAACTTCGGTCAAGCTTTTTGGTCAACAAGGAATCTTGGAAGGCTCAATCATCGATATCAGCGAACGCAAAAAAGTGGAAGAAACACTTACAGAAAAGAACAAGGCAATAAACACCATAATTAACAGCACTAATGATGGAATTTACGCGCTCGACGCCAAATACCAGTTTATCTATATTAGCGAGCGGATGGCAAAGCTCGCTGGTTCCGAACCAAATGAGATGGTTGGACAAAGCATTTGGAAATTCTTCCCAAAAGTTGTCGGCACTGATTTTGAAAAAAACCTATGCAACGTAATGAATGAAAGAAAAGCAATAAACTTTGAATGGCAAAGTTTTTACGCCGACAAAATCTGGGAAATAGACGCTGTTCCATACGAAGAAGGAATAATTGTAATTACGAGAGACATCACAGAGCTAAAGTCCAGTGAAGAAAAATTTAGACTGTTCGTTGAGGGATCTCCTGTTGCGATTTTTGTTGCAACCCCCGAGGGAAAATACGAATACGTTAACGAAGCCGCCTGCAAAATGCTCGGCTATACGAGACAAGAATTAACTGCCATGACCATTCCTCAGCTGCAATTCGAAGAGAATATTCCAGATGAACTCAGAAAAGTAGCTGAAGTTAACCGAACGGGACGGTTTTTTGGTGAATCCATTCTAAAGGCGAAGAACGGAAAAGGCTTGCACGTAATTTTGAACGGCGCGAAGCTGCCAAATGGAAAACTAATAGCTTTCTGCGAAAACATAACAGAGCGCAAGAAAGCAGAAGAAAAACTCGCCGCAGTCAACGAAAAGCTGCGGGTGGTTGGCAAGTTAACTAGGCATGACGTGAGAAACAAACTCTTAACAATCAATTCCAACGTATACCTTCTAAAAAGGAAGCTTAACGCGAACCCAGAGGTCACAAAATATCTAGTTGGTATCGAATCAGCAACTGCTACGGCAGATAGATTGCTTGAACTCAGCAGACAATACGAAAGAATCGGCGTAGAAGAACAATCAGAAATAAATGTAAAACAATGTTTTAACGAAGCAATTGCCCTCCTTCCAGACATACACAATATAAAATTCGTCAACGGAACAGATGGGCTAACAGTTGTGGCTGACTCCTTGCTTAGACAGCTATTCTACAATCTAATTGACAATTCGCTAAAACACGGCAATAAAACTACCCAAATTAGGCTGTATTACGAAAAAGGGCAAAACAAAACCACGCTCTTCTACGAAGACGACGGTGTAGGAGTCCCAACTGAGAACAAGCCAAAAGTTTTCAACGAAGGCTTCACCACAAACTGCGGATCAGGCTTAGGCCTTGCTATGATCAAAAAAATGGTAGACGCTTACGGTTGGACAATAACAGAAGAAGGCCAACCAGAAAAAGGAGCTAAATTCGTAATAACAATCCCACGAAAAAATTGAACCTACCGTTTTAGTTTCCAAAAATAATCACTCTCGCAGCTCAGTTAACCTCTCCCAAGGTCCACACCATTCTTAGGTTTCATCTACATATGAACAGCATTCGAACCTCCGAAGTCAACCAGAGAGCTCCAGGAATGAAGTAACTTTCTTCTTCCACCGCAAGATGAGGGCGATCACAATTACAACAACGACGGCAACCGAGAATATTACATGTAAAACGTACCCGAAAGTGTTCAAGTATCCAGTAGGCCATGGGGTCAATAGGAGTGAATGTTAGCGAGCTTAACAAAACCGGCGTCAGGACAAATACCCTGGGTCAAATTCGTCCCAGCCCTTTAACTCAGAAAATAAATTACACATATTTTGAACATGGGCTGAACATTCATTTTCTGCATCGCGAACATCGCTTTGAACATTACTTGAACACTTGCCAAAAAGCTGCTTTATCAAAATGCAGACAGCTTCAACCCCCAAAAACAAGTTTTTGCCATGTTGAACATTAAAAAAAACCCAAGTTTTGAACATGCTACCCCCCCTCGGGGTAACTGCGGCGCCCTCAACCCCACCTCCCCAAAAGCCACCTACCTGCTCCCGTGGCTTCTTGGCTAAGTGCCATAAAAACGAACAAGTCTTCCACAATCTCATTGCTTTTTTGTAACGGACTTCAGGTCCACACATAGCACAATGGGACAATCGCAAGACAATGGCCAATAAGTTGCTTTCAAAAAAAGCAAACCGCGCTAAACCCAGAAACAAGGTTTTTCCCCATTGTCGCGACAATTGAAAAAATTAATGTCCCGACAAATGACCGGGGCTAATCTTATTAACAGGCTTTCTGAAGAGTCCACCAAAAAAAACAAAACTGAAATTGAAGGCATTTCTGTCAAGTTGCTCAGCCAAAAACAGGAAAGAGATTGTTGGGGTGTGGGGTTTGGAGGAATTTGGAGGGGGAGAAGGGAGAGCGTGCGAAAAATATGAGGTTCTCCAAACCATTCCACCCAACTTGTTTCTCTTTTCTGTTTTTCTGTTTTCCCTCCACGCTCTTAAAGTGCCTTGAAGGCTTCGAACCACCGGTTGTACAGCGATAGCATGTCAACAGAGACGCTTGGCTTTCTAGTGTCGAATATCTGTCGGAAATCCTGCATCGTCAAAGCCCTTGGCTTAGCTTCTTTATCAGCGGCTTGTCCGGAGTCGAAGAACTCGCCAATTAGTGAAAGCTGCGCGGACTGGCAAACATCCCTGATGTCGCTACCTGAAAAGCCTTCACTAAGTCGAGACAGCTCGCTTAGGTCCACGTCGTCAGTGGTTGACAGGTTACCCACGTAATGCTTGAGCATATTAACCCGCGTACTACTATCGGGCAACGGAACCATGATACGCTTCTGGAACCTACGTATGAAAGCCCAGTCCAAATCCCAAGGCTTATTCGTCGCTCCTATCACATAAACGTGCAAAGCCTTACCCTTGTCCATGATACCATCCATCTCTTTTAGGAACTGGTTCTTAACACGAATTTCACCACCAACCTCATTGCTGTGCTGACCCATGAGCGAATCCAACTCATCCACGAACACAATCGCAGGCCTACCATCACCGGCAGACTTCCTCGCCGCGTTAAACAGCTTAGAAACGTTCTGCTCAGCTTCACCCAGCCACTTCGACATAATTGAAGCAGCATCAATCTGGTAGAAGCTTGCATCAATCTCAGTAGCAACGGCAGCCGCCAACAAAGTTTTACCACAACCGGGCGGACCAAACAACAGAATGCCCCTAGGCCAACCCAACGGAAACAGGTCAGGTCTCTGAACAGGGTAAACAATAGCTTCTTTGACAGCTTTCTTAGCTGTGTCAAGGCCAACAACTTCATCCCAGTGCACGTTCGGTTTTTCGGTTACGACAAGTTCATCCTCACCTTTCCCACCTTCTGGCGAGGCCTTCTCAGCTGCACCTCCACCGGCTTCCTCAGACTCCCGCTCCATTTCCATGCGGACATCTTGAGGCGAAACCGATCCTTGAAGTGCTTTGATTCTTTCTTGGTAAGCGATAGCTCTTTGCACGTAGACCTTGTTTAATCCGTACTCTGGATAGAGTTGAACAAGCTGAAGCAAAGCTTCAATGGCTTTCTGATAAAGCGTTATGGCTCTGCCTTTGTTACTTTGCTTATCCATCTTCACAGCGTCAAGTGCATAAGCTGTTGCTGCTCTTTCTAGTTCTTGTGATGCGCTCAATGTTTTCCCCTTTGCAATGTTTATTCTGGCGATTTTAGCTCAATTTTTATCTTGCCCTTGTTGCCTAAGCTTTCAAGAGCATCCTCAATTTCCTTATTGGAAGTTTTGAGTTCTGTTGAACAACGTGTAAGGTCTATTTCACCATTACTCTTCCGAACATACTCCAAAAGCAAATCCTCAATCGAGGACTTTGGCACCGTCGTTAACGAAATCTCCTGGATCTCCTGCTTCTTATACGAAATCACCGTCTGAGTACCCCCAAGAGGCTGAGGATTAAACTCAGACGAGGACTTGCGCGCAGCAGATGAAGAACACGACGCACCCAACGCAACCATTTCCCGAACCGGAGCCGCCTTATGCTTAACTTCAACCTTAGGCTCCGCAAATGGAGGTTCAGGCAACGTTTCCTCAATTTTCGACTGCAAGAAACTGGAAACTTCCTTAAGAATTTCTTCCCCGCCCTCAGTCTTAGCCCCTACCGGGATAACTGAATCGGCGTCTGCCGTAACCTTAGTAGCGTAAAGCGTCTCGCTAATAGTGCTTTGGACAGTGTTGAGTTCAGCAGACACATCAGGCAAAACCTGGAAAAGCTCCTGCGACACACCCTGCAACAACCTCAAAGCAGGCTTCAAGTCAAGCACAATCTCACTGAGCTCACTAATAGTCTCCAATCGAAGCACAACACGCTCAATAGCGAGCTGCACATTATACAAAAACTTTAGAAGTTTACGAACCTCAGCAATTTCGTTAGCACAAACAGCAGCGCGTTCCTTATTATTCTTCTTCAACGCACCCATGCAAGTTTCAAAAAGAACCTTGTCACGCTCTTTAAGGCGGTAGCTGGCCTGATCGAGCTTATTCTGCTGAGCTTTCAAAGTATAAATGGATTTAGTTGCAAGTTCCTTAACAGGTGGGGGAGCGGGTTGGGTGTTAAGTATTTTCATCTTTTTTTCCCTCCGCCCTCAGCTACCTTTATTCATGTTTAGTGGCTAAATTTGGGCCTTTCCCACTTCTTTCACGTAGACAACAACAGGAGGCTCAGGCAGGTTAGCAGCTGGTTCATTCACTTTTTCAGCATAGATCTTAGACTCTACCTTTACCGGAGCTGGCGCAGTTGGAATGGCTTTAGGCTCTGCAACGACTGGAGCATCACCCAGCAAAACATTAGACAACTTGCTCTTTGTCGATTCCATGTCAGCCTTTTCCGCCGTCGTTCGTCTAATGACTTCCTGCAAAGATGTTGAAGCTATTCGATATTGCTCATCGCTCACCTTACCAATTTCATGCTGCAGTTCAAGGTGAAGAACGCTGTAACTGAGGACCGTGAGTTCTTCCTCGCAACGTGTGACTCCTTGGATGGCTTCGTCTTGCAAAATCTGCGCGTCTTTGCGTAGTTGAGCTAGCACCGTAGCGAAACTTGCGTGAAGTTCTTGATAGAGATTTGGAGCGATCTTTCGCTTCTCGTTAAGGTCCTTAAGGGCCTGGTCCTTGCGCCATATGAACGGAATTTGATCGCATATGGCAGCAGAATTAGATTTAACGCGTGAGAGTAATGTGACGTCAGCACCATTGAACTGGATGTATTCTATGGGCTGCTTCATGAATCTTCCATCGGATTCCTCAATATACGCGGCGTCAAACTTGCCGTTTGGCGTTGTTGCATAAGACGCTACTCTTCCGACT
>Ga0335071_10005485_pt1 | contig 13160 bp, 17 predicted proteins | sample Lox_Sample_15_FD_206724 | JGI IMG/M metagenome (GOLD analysis project Ga0335071, IMG submission 206724) | Soil microbial communities from Loxahatchee National Wildlife Refuge, Florida, United States - Lox_Sample_1.5 | ecosystem: Environmental > Terrestrial > Soil > Wetlands | place: USA...
CCCCTTTGGGGCTCTTCACCGAATCAAATGCAGCCGGCATGTGCGATGAACCTCTCGAGGTCGCGTGAGGAGCGGATGGGGTGAGCGGTCGCCCACTTGAGCTTGAGGAGCAGCATCTGTTCATCGCGCATGCCCCGGGCGCGGCGGAGGATGGCCTTGATGGTGGTGTTAAGCGACTCGACGACGCCGAAGCGGACGGGTTGGTCGCAGTAGGCGGCGATGCCCTCGAAGTGGCGCACCAGGAACTCGCCAAGCTTGTTCATCTCTGGGAGGCGCTGCCACCTCAAGGCGCGCCGCCAGCCCTCGAGGAAGTGGGCGAGCCCGCGGCGCGTCTTGTACGTCCACAAGAAGTCGAGCTGCTCACGCAAGACGTAGGCCTTGAACAGGCGGTGGTTGGCGGAGAAGAGTTCCTGCAGTTCGCGCCGCTTGGAGCCGCGCACGTCGCGCCAACGGTGCAAAAGCAACCAGCGCTTGCCGCGCCCGTACTGGCGCATGACCGGGCCGGCCCGGAAGAACTCTTGCCGGCGTACCTCGTCGAGGGCGTTGGCTGCGTGCTGCAGGACGTGGAACTTGTCGAAGACCACCGCTGCCTGCGGAAGCACCTCCCTGATCGCGTTCAGGTAGGGGCAGTGCATGTCGGTGCAGACGGCTTCGACCGCGGCGCGCTGGCGGGCGTCGAGGCGGCCGAGGAGCAGCGACTTGAGGGCGTCCTCGGTACGGTCCTGGGCCAGTCCCATGACCTCGCCGTGCACCAGGTCGGAGAGCACCGTCCAGTACTTCTGCCCCTTGCCGCGCTGGATCTCGTCGGCGCCCAGATGCCGCGGCCGTCGTCTCGGGCGGCTGGCCTCCCAGGCCCCAAGAAACGCCTTCTCTGCCCGGCGCGCCTTGCCCCAGCTGACGCGCCAGCGCACCGCGGCGTGGCTGGTCGGCATCGACTGGCAGTCGAGCCCGATCTGCTGCCGGAGCCGACGCGTCAGCCGCGCCATGGGGTCTGCGAACGGCACCTGCTCCGCGCGGATCCCGCAAAAGCGGCACCGCACCCGACGCAGGGAGTAGACAGCGTCACGGGGTGCTCCGCCCAGGGCAGGTCGTCCCAAGTTCGGTCTCTGGCGTCTCGCACACGCGAGCACCTTCGACCGCAGCCGCCACACGGGTACCGCCGGGGTCCACGCCGTTCGATGTGGACGCGGATACGTGCCCGAAACCCTTCCTCCTCGAAATCCAGGGCCTTCACGCTGAAGCTCTCCAGGCCCAACAGCTTGGTAAACTCCTCCTGCGATCCCACTCGGTTCTCCCTTGCGCTGGCTAGCCAAGAGAAGACACCACTGGAATGGTCCAGTGGCGAGCGGATCGCCTGTCTTCACGAACTCATACGCACGTAGTCACCGAGTGAACCCTGCATTTGATTCGGTGAAGAGCCTCATTTCAACGTCACGGAGCACCCGACCGCGCAGTGGACCGCCCAGTAGCTCTGCGAGGCGTTCCCTTGGGAGGCGGCGCCGCGCTGCCTGGTCCGGGATCGCGACCGCGTGTACGGCCCCGCGTTCAAGGAGCGCGTCCAGTGCCTGGGGATAAAACAAGTCCTCACTGCACCTCGGAGTCCCTGGCAGAATCCCTTCGCAGAGCGAGTGATCGGCAGCATTCGCCGCGAGTGCCTGGACCACGTGATCGTTGTTCACGAACGGCACCTGCGGACGCTCCTCGGTGACTATTTCGTGCACTACCACCGCTGGCGCTGTCACCGTTCGCTGGCCATGGACTGCCCTACGCCTCGACCTGTGCACGGACCCGAGCTCGGTCGGGTCGTGGAGGTCGCAGAGGCCGGTGGCCTGTATCGGCACTACGAGCGGCGCGCCGCCTGAGCCGTGCCAAGCAGCGTGTCCAACGTCATGGGCCCTAGCCCGAAGTTCCGTTTGACGAAACGCGCAAGTGATCGTCACCTCAAGTGTTTTCGGTAAGCGAGCTGCGATTCACTGCCTACAAGCACTTTCGGCGCCCATGGCCCATCTGTGGTTCGATCATGATCCAGCCTGACGCGCAAGCTCTTGGTGCGAACGTACGCATGTAACGCTGTCAGAATCTCCAGTATTCAAGCACTTTCCGCTTCGTGAATGGGAACTTCGGCCTAGCCCGTGGAAGAGGTACGGCCCCCAGCCGTTTTCGCGCTCGCTCGGTACGGGCGGCGCTGCGCACAACCTCGCCTTCCGCCTTCGTCCGCAGCTTGCGCGCTCCCGATCGCATTTTCGGGACGCAAGGCCGACCGCGGCGGCCCCGTTGGGGCAGACAACTGAAGTGTCCCGCACCTTGCACGCAATATCGATACGTGTTAATGTGAAGCCGTGATCCGGTCCTTCGCGGACAAGCTGACCGTAGACTTGTTCTACGGTCACGCGACGGCACGATCACGGCGGGTCCCAACGGATGTCATGAAAGCAGTCCTGCGTAAGCTCGCACAGCTCGACGCGGCTGCGCGTCTCGACGACTTGCGCATGCCGCCGGCCAACCGCCTCGAGGCGCTTGCGGGAAAGCTTCGCGGCCTCCACAGCATCCGTGTCAACGATCAGTGGCGGATCGTGTTCCGCTGGCGCGACGATGGACCGCATGAGGTTGCGTTCACCGATTACCACTAGGGGGGGCAGACGATGACCATCAAGCGCGATCCGAACCGTATGGGAGTGCCGGTGCATCCGGGCGAGATCCTTCTCGAGGAGTTCTTGCGCCCGCTCGGCCTGTCGCAGGCCACGCTCGCCCGGCACCTTGGCATATCGCTCGTGCGCGTTAACGAGCTCGTGAAGGGCAAGCGCGGCGTGAGCGCCGAAACCGCCTGGCTTCTCGCCCAAGCGTTCGGCACGACGCCGCAGTTCTGGATCAATCTGCAGTCTAACTACGATCTCGCGAGGACGCAGCCCACGCACAACGTCTCCAAGATCCGGCAAGCGAGCTAAGGTGGCCTTCGGGCGCGTCCATCTCACGCGACGTGCGCAACGTCAAAGTCCTCGAGAAACGCGTGGTCCAGCCCGTGAATCGCCCCCCTGTGCTTGCCGAGAATTCCATCAGGCAGAAAGGCCTTGAGCTGCAGGGTGTTCGGCGGGTACGGTCGGAACCGTGTTGAATCTGCTCTTGGCCGTCCTGGGGTCGGCGAGGTCGCTGTTCCGGACGCAGCGGGAGCTCGCCCTTGAGAACCTGGCGCTGCGCCAGCAGGTCGCGGTCCTGTTCCGGAGCCACCGCGAGCGGCGGCTACGACTCGGGGTGTGGGACCGAGCCTTCTGGGTGATCCTCTCGCAGCGGTGGGAGGGCTGGAGAGACGCCCTGGCGATCGTAGAGCCCGCGACCGTAGTCCGTTGGCACCGGGAAGCCTTCAAGCGCTTCTGGAGGCATAGGAGCTGGACCAGGCGCCCGGGCCGTCCTGGGTTGGACCGCGAGGTCGTGAACCTGATCCGGAGGATGGCGCAGGCGAACTTCACCTGGGGCGCACCCCGGATCCGCAACGAGCTGGCGATGCTAGGCATCGAGGTAGCGATCTCGACCCTGGCGAAGTACATGCCTCGGAGGCGAAAGCCGCCTTCGTCGACGTGGCGGTCGTTCCTGGAGAACCACCTGCGAGACCTCGTGGCGATCGACTTCTTCGTGGTACCGACGGCGACCTTCCGGATCCTGTTCGGCTTCATCGTTGTCGCGCATGACCGCCGGAGGGTGGTGCACTTCAACGTCACGGCGCACCCGACGGCGGAGTGGACGGCTCGACAAGTGGTCCAAGCCTTCCCGGAGGAAACGGCGCCGCGGTTCCTACTGCGGGATCGAGACAAGGTTTACGGGGAGCGTTTCCAGCAGTCGATCGAGGGCCTGGGCGTCGAGGAAATCGTCACGGCGGCGAGATCCCCGTGGCAAAACCAATACGCGGAGAGGCTCATCGGTTCGCTTCGGCGCGACTGCCTGGACCACGTCATTGTGCTCGACGAGGTCCACCTTCGGCGAGTCCTTGCGAGATACTTCGAGTACTACAACGAAACGCGCTGTCACCTTTCACTGCAGGGCGACACCCGTGCGCCTCGGGCAGTCCAGGGGCCAGAGAGCGATGGGAGCGCCCCTAAACTGCCGCTCGCGCGGGGTGAGTTCGCGGTCCTGGTCGGTCGCCATCGAGAAGATCATAGCCCGGTTCGGGACAAGGCCTACGACGCGCTAGCGCCTCGCCGTAGCCCGCGGCGACGCTCTGGGGAAACAAGCCCTGGTCCGTCCGCGAGGTACAATGGCCTGACCCGCTACGACAACCGCCGCACCCAATTCGGCCGGCCACTCCCCCCCATGCCAGCGCGTGTGGGCAGCCGCCCAGGGGCACCGGAACGCATTCGAGCGCTCGATCAGTTCGTCACCATCCGCGTCCGCTGGTCGGTATCGGACCGCGCAGTGCCGTGGGGGCCTGGTACCTACTCTGCCGCTATACCTTCGACGTTGGCCCCGCCGGGAACGGATACGGATGGAAGTGGAATCAGTGAGCCGTTCGGGCTGATCTCATAGGGAAACACCGTCCCCGATCCCCCGCTGAGCGTGTAAAGGAACCTGCCGCGGGCTGCAGTAGCCATGTCGGTGGCTCCTGGAATCCCAGCTGCCTCGGTCGGGTCCACGAGCATAACGGTTCCATCCTCCCCGATTTGGAACTGGCTGATCGTGCCGCTTCCGGCATTTGCTACATAGTAGCTCCCTCGTGACTTAATGAGCCAGCAGGCCGCCGCCTGGCCGTCAGAGACGGCCGCGCCGATGGGGATCAAGGTCCCGTTGTCATTGACACTAAAGGTCTGCAGCGCGCTGTTGCCAGCCGTGTTGAGGACTAGCAAGCCGCTAGGATCGAAGGTGAAGCTGAAGGGAACTGGAGCAACTGTAGCGCTCACCGGTTTGCTCGAAAGCCGACCATTCCACCGGACGGCGAAGACGTCGACAATGTTATTGCTCTTTGTCGTCACGATCAGGTGCTCCCCGTCGGGCGTGAAACCGACCTGGGCGGGCGAGGCTAGGAAGAACGGCGGATTAGCGTTGCTGAGGCCGAGGGAGCGGGTAGAGCCCGCGATTGGCTCCAGCCCATCATAGTCGATGCGGTAGCCACTCACGTACCCGGCAGAGCCGGCGTCGAGCACGTACAGAAGATCACCATGAGTGGCAATGCTGACAGGAAAGGGGCCGCCCGAAGAGACGACCTGGATCAGATCAAGCCGGCCGTTCTCTGTGGTGAACACAGATAGTGTATCGCTGCCAGCGTTGACGGCGAAGAGAAGCCCGTGCTCCCGGTCGAAGACCAGGGAGTGCTGGGAGGCGAGTGGATCCACCACGGAACTGGCCGCTCTCCCGCCCTTGCCGCCGGTGGGATAGGTGTCAGGGTCGCTCAGGGTACCATCAGGGTTCAGTCGGTAGGCGACAACAGCATTACCGCCTGGGTCGTTGGTTTGGACGAATACCGCCTGGTGGCCGATGTCGTCAGCAACGACGGCTGGGCCAATCAACGTTGCGGCAGCGACGATCGTTGCAGTGATACCAGTTCGGAACACTCTACCCGCAACAGTCCTATGTTCCACGTTGCACCTCTCTCTTCTCTCTGAATGCGACTAAGGAGCACCTATGCACACCGCGGGGGCGGATCTTGCGGCGAGAGCAAACGAACGCTTGCTCGGCGAGGGATACGGCGGTGGAGCACCGCGGGTTTCGGTCATCTTTGGGTACGGCATAAGGGTTGGCGGGACCGACACCGCATTGACAAATACGGCAGTGCGGTCATGAGGTGGCCCAGCGACGGGGCTCCTGTTGCTGCCGAGACGACGCTCGGCGTGCGCGAGAAGCTCCCACCGAGGGTATCCCGGCCGCCCCTGAGGGCTCGGAACGGGGTTGAGGGACATCTCGGGGTGCGGAGGCGTTCCGCGTAGCGCAGACCCGCTCGCCGGAAAACTGGGGCGGAGGATGTGGATACGTGTGTAGCGGCCCCCGCCCAGCTTCAGTGGCCTCCGCCCCCCTTTTCGGTAACTGGTGGGGCCGTCCGTACTCGTAGTCCCTCTCGTCCTCCATCTCGGGCAGTGCAGGACCTAGGTCGAGGCATCTTTCACGTGAGCCTCAAAGAGGACCCGGCTCCTGAAAGGATGGAGGAGCTTAGGGAAGGGGACGCCGCATTAGGGCTGTCCAGCCGAATCTCCTTTACCGTGGTTCCAACTGAGGCCGGCTGAAGAGGAAGGGAGCGTGAGCGGGGCGAGCAACCGATGGCGTGCGCCCCGCCCTGGCCGCTCTTTGACTACCGGCGGCTTCGCGACCCGATTCATGACGCGGAACGGGGCAACCAGATCCCCGTCCTGATCGGCGGCCGGTGTCGTCCCCTAGTCTGGTGCCCGCTGGGTGCCACGGACTTGGTCTACTTCGGTCGAACTCCTGTCCACTCGCGTCCACTACTTGAGAGCGGAAAACCGTTGCGGCTCAGGCGATTCCAGCAAATTGGTGAGCGCCGTCGCCACGTTAGCCATTTGCCTCTAAGGTGGTTCAAATCCCTTTTCCCGCTCAGCTAGGCTAGGCCCCGGTGATTCCGGGGCTTTTTGCTTCTCCTCGGTCGCCGGCCAAAATACGGCCAAAATCCAGCTCAGCTTCCGACACGTCCAGCGGGGCTAACCCCGTCGGCAGTGGCCGGTTGAGCGCCGTGATCGCGTCCTCCTTCGCTCCTGTCATGACGTGCATGTAGCGCATCGTCGTGGTCAGGTGGCGGTGCCCAGCGAGCTCCTGGATGACGGTAGGGGGCTTCCCCGCCATCGCGAGCCGTGTGCAGAAGGTGTGTCTCTTACTCCGCACGCGGAGTAAGCGCCATTATCCCGCGTGCCGGATTATCCCGCGTCGGCCTTCCAAGGCGAGCGCCTGTCGAGTTGAGCCGGTCGCCCGCGCGGGATAATCAGAGAGCCGCGAGGAGGGCGAGAAGCTGGTCGCCCGGGCGGAAGCGCGCCGGGGCGAGCCCGGAGCCCGCCGTGCGAGCGAGCGCCATCTCCTTCAGACGGAGGTCGGCGTGCAGGTACATCTGGGTGGTCTCGATGGACTCGTGGCCCAGCCAAAGCGCGATGACGCTGCGGTCCACTCCCGCCTGCAGGAGCCGCATGGCCGCTGTGTGCCGGAGCGTGTGGGGAGTGACGTGCTTGTCGCCGAGGGAAGGACAGCGTTTTCGGGCAGCCGCGATCTATTTCGGCACCAGGCGCTCGACGGCGTCCGTGCTCATGGGGCCGCCTCGAGAGCTGGGGAAGACGGGAGAGTCGGCACTCGCAGGCTCACAGGCGCTCGACCAGGCTTCGAGGACTCGTACGACATCGCGGCGTAGGGGAGTGCACCGGAGCTTACGGCCCTTCCCGTAGCACCGGAGGTGAGCACCCGCGCCGAATGTCACGTCCTTGCGGCGGAGGGCGGTCAATTCGGAGACGCGCAGCCCTGTTTGGATGGCAACGAGAAGGAGCGCCCGGTCGCGCCTGCCGAATCCAGGTGGAGTGATCGGGAGCATCGAGGAGCGCCTCCGTCTCAACTTCGTTTAGGAAGTCCACGATTCCGCGCTCGAACCGTTTGCTGGGGATGGCGAGAACGCGCTGGCACAGGAGGGCCTGGGCCGGGGCGGCGAAGGCGACGTATCGGAAGAAAGCGTGGAGGGCAGCGAGTCGGGCGTTGCGGCTGCGAGCGCTGTTGCTCCGCTCTCGTTCGAGGTGGTCGAGGAACTCGGAGATGAACGTGGTGTCAAGATCGGTGAACTCGAGGCGTGATGGCTCACGTCCCAGGCGAGCAGCCGCGTAGCGAAGGAAGAGGCGGAACGTGTTGCGGTAGGCGGTCACCGTGTGGGGGCTGGCGCAGCGTTGCTTGATAAGGCGATCGGTGAAGAGCGATTGCAGGAGAGCCGGGAACTCGGGCGCGCTCATAATGCTCCCCTCCGCGCGGCGGTGACCCGCTCCGTAGCGAGTTGGAGGAGCTCCGGAACGGCCTCGATGTACCAGTACGTTTCGGCCGTCGAATATCTCCGAAGGCGCTGCGCTGGGCGAATGGCGGCCGTCCGAAGGGACCTGGACCGCCTCAGGAAGCCGCCGCACCCTCCGTCTCGGGCCGGAACGCCGTGCCTCTGCCGTCGACTTGACGGGGTCGGTGCTTGCTCGCTGGACAGCGGGGCCTAGGGGCAGGGTTTCAGGCTGAGGTCATCGGCCTGTCCGACAGCGCTAGCGGCCTTCGTGATCCCGTACCCGCCCGGCTTCCCGATTAGGGTGCCGGGGCAGGTGACCGAGGCCGACGCGATCGGGTTCACGGAAAACTCGACGTCAAGGAAACCCACGGCTACAACAATACGCGCGGCCTCAAGCTCAAGTCGTCAGCCATCGGCGCGAAGCATTCGGACGCACCAGACCAAGCCGGCATCGACGCCGGGGTACGAAAAGCTGAAGCTGCGGTGGCGAACGAGGGGATCCGCCTGGGATGCGCGATCAGCGATGCGGGCATAGCAGTGCGAGTTCACAGGATGTTCTTGTGCCACCGGATCGGCGCGGGATGGGAGCGCTGACTTCGGGATCATCTGTGGCACCACCGTGCCCGGAGGGTGAACGAGCGCGGGAGGCGGGGATGGGCGTGACGGTGGACGTGGGGCAAGTGTCCGTGCATGACGTGGAAGGACTTGGAGAGCGGCTGGTCGAGTTCATGGGACCGTACCAGGAGCGGGTGGGCTGGGTCTCGCGCGAAAAGCATCTGGGTACGTTTGCGGGCCTGGTCGGGGGGACGGAACGGAAGTCGGTAGAGCCGATCGCACTGGCGCGATGTCCAAGTGAAGCGCAAAGCGGACGTGAAGCGGTCGTTGGCGCCGCGCTGAACCCATAGGCGCACAGGGGGCCCGCCCGCGTCCCTGGCGTAAGGGTGCGAGCGGGCACCGTCGTTTCAGGGGAGGGCGATCATGAGCTGGCTTGCCGCGGTGTTCACCAAGTACCCGGAGCTCGCGGTCTTTCTCGCTGTGGGGGTCGGGTATTGGCTGGGCGCTTTCAAGTTCCGCGGGGTCGGCCTCGGGCCCGTCACCTGCTCCCTGCTCGTCGGCTGCCTGATCGGGTACTTCTTCAAAGTTCCGGTGTCCTCGACGGCCAAGTCGATCCTGTTCCTCCTCTTCCTGTTCAGCATCGGCTACTCGGTCGGCCCGAGGTTCTTCACAGCCATGAAGGGTGACGGGCTGCGTTGGGCTGTCCTCGCGGTCGTCATGGCGTTCGTCGGGCTCGGGACCGCATACGCCGTGGCCCGCTTCCTGGGACTCAATCAAGGTTTCTCGGCTGGCCTGCTCTCGGGGAGCCTCACCGAATCGCCCGCGCTCGGCACCGCCATCGAGGCGATCCGGACGTTGCCCGTGACGGCGGATGTGCAAGAGCGTCTGGCGGCCAACGCCGCAGTCGCCGATTCGGTTTGCTACCTCTTCGGCACGCTGGGGATCATCCTGTTCTGTAGCCTGGTCGCTCCCCGCATGCTCGGCATCGATCTGGCGGCTGAGGCCGAGAAGGTCGAGCGCGAGTTGGGCATCGACCGCAGCAAGCCGGGCGTTTTCTCAGCGTGGCGGCCGTTCGAGATGCGCGCGTATCGTCTCGACGCGCGCATGCCTATCGTCGGCAAGACCGTCGCGGCGGCCGAAGCCATGGTGAAGGGCGCGCGCCTGTTCATCGAACGCATCCGGCGGGGTGATCTCATCCTGGACCCAACACCCGAGGTGTGTCTCGAGGCTGGGGACATTGTCGTCCTGTCGGGCCGGCGGGAGGTACTCATCGAGACACTCGGTCAGCTAACCGTGGACGAGGTCGCAGATCGAGAAGCGTTAGATGTACCAGTCGCGTCCTATGATATTTTCGTGTCCTCCGAGGAGATAGTAAACAAGTCGCTCGAGCAGATCGCCAGCGATGTAGTTGAGGTGCGCGGCGTCTTTCTGCGCGGTATCAAGCGCGGCGGACAGGCCATCCCGGTGGCGCTCCATACGACCGTCCAGAGGGGCGATTTGCTCAGCCTGAGCGGTCCAGAGCCCGCGGTGGTGCGCGTCGCAAGCCGGACCGGCCGGATCGTCGCGCCAAGCGACAACACGGACTTTGTGACGCTGGGCCTAGGCATCTTCACCGGCGTCTTGGCCGGTGCCGTCATTGTGATCCCCATCGGCGCACTGAGGATTCCCATCGGAACCAGCATCGGTGCGCTGATCGCCGGGTTGGTGATCGGCTACCTCAACTCGACTCGCCCGCTGTTCGGTCGCATTCCGGACGGCGCGCTCTCATTGATGAATGCACTGGGGCTGTCTAGCTTCGTCGCCATGGTCGGACTCGGTGCTGGCCCCCACTTCGTCGATGGACTGCGTGAGGCTGGTGTGGGGCTGTTCTTCGGGGGGATGGTGGTCACGACCATGCCGCTCATCGCCGGTCTCCTCATCGGACGCCATGTCCTAAAGCTCAACCCATTACTGCTGCTTGGGGGAATCGCTGGAGCGCAGACCATGACGGCGGCACTGGCCGCCGTGCAGGAGCGATCAAAGAGCACCGTCGCGGTCCTCGGCTACTCCGGCACAGCCGCTGTCGGCCACATCCTGCTTGCGATCTGGGGTACGGTCATCGTCAAGCTGATGACCTGAGGTGGCAGCGCCTCCCAGAGATGAACAAGCTTGGCGAGTTCCTGGTGCGCCACTTCGACGGCATCGCCGCCAACTAAAGAAGAGCGCTCGTGGAGGGGCGATGCAGAGCGCGCGCGTCCGCGAGGCGACACTGCGCGAGTTCAAGGAGCGTGACCTCGGCGGCGACATCGCGTCCGCTGGGACGGCCGTCGTCATTCGCCGCCAGCGGCCCACATCGATCCTGCTCAGCTACGAGCTGAAGGCGGCGCTTCGCAAGCGCGGTCAGGAACTCGGGGTCGGGTACCAAACCGCCGCCAAGATAATCCTCGCCAGGTACGTCAACGCGAAGTTGTAGCGGGCGTGGCTCGCGCGGCACGCGCTCCGGCCGCCCACCCCTCCCGCGCGAGGCCCACGACAGTAGTTCCCAAAATCCTTGGCGCCCCGGAATCGGTTACTCCAGGAGCCCCGCCTTGCTAGCGAGCAGACATACATTGTATGACTAAGGGCATGGCTACCAAGACCGTCATCATCCCGGTCCGAGTGACCAAGGCCGACCGGGACCTGCTGAAGCGCATGGCGCCGGGCGGGTCGGTGTCCGCCTGGCTTCGCGACCTGGCGATCGCCGCGGCCCGCAAGCGGCGGGCGATCGTGGACCTGGCACGGCTGCTCGACGCCGCCAAGGCCGACGGTGACATGACCGACGAGGAGGCGGCCGAGCTGGCCGCCGAGGCGAAGCGCGAGGTTCGGGGCCGACGCCGGTGATTCGCGCCGTCGTCGACACGAACGTGGTGGTGAGTGGCATCCTCAACCGGGCCGGCGTGCCGGCGGCCGTCCTCAGGGAGGCCGGGCTCCGCTACGAGCTGGTATGGACGCCGGCCATCGCCGTGGAGTGTCGCCGCATCCTCGACCTGCCGCGCATCGTGCAGCGGTTGAAGGGGCGCGAGACGCAGACCCGACAGGTACTAGCCAAGCTGGCGACCATCGCCACCATGGTGCCGGCCGACCTGCTCGGCGACGTGCGCGTCGTCAAGGAGGACCCCGACGACGACGTGCTCTTCGCAACGGCGCTCGCCGCTGGTGCCCGGACCATCGTGAGCGGCGACGCGGCGGTGCTCGCCGTCGGCAGCTTCGCGGGCGTCATGGTGGTCAGCGCGGCCGAGTTCCTGGCGACGCTCGGCGAGGCCTGACAGGCAGTCCGTCGCTCCGCCACAGCTCGTTACCCGGGGCTGGGTGACGGTCTTCGAGGACCTCCGGGTGGGCGAGCCGGCGAAGGCAGTCGCTAATTCTGAACTCGCCGCGCTCATCGCCCGTACGTTGCGGGCGCGCAGACTGACGCAGGCAGGGGTCGCGAAGCTCCTCGGCATCGATCAGCCCAATGTATCCGAGCTGCTTCGACCATCCTGAGGATGAACCTCCAGGAGGTGAGCGTGGGGCAGAAGCTGCCGGCGGGCGGCTACTCCGACGCCTCCGGAACGCCGTCGGCTCCTTGCCGGCGCCATCGCGCACGTGGACGGTGCGCTGGAACGGTTCGTGAGCGCGCTCGAGGCCAACCACCTGCGCGACTCGACCTCATCATCGTCACCGCCAAGCACGGCCAGTCGCCGACCGGAGGAAGCTGGCGATGGAGAGCGGCGCGCGGCAACGCGACCGTGACCGACCCGCTCGTCTTCATCAACCGGGCCGATCCGAACGTCGAACAGGTCACCGCACCGTTCGTGGATCCCAACGACGGCAGCTCCCCCGTCGTGAATGGGAATCTGCAGACCGACGATGTCGGGCTGCTCTGGCTTCAACGGGCGCAGCACGCTTGCCTCCAGCCGCGCGGCGCCCTGCGGAACCACGACCGCTGCGAATTGGTCTACGTCGAGGTCGCTCAGCCTGGGCGTGTTCTCTAGCAAGGCCACCAGTTCGGGCGTGCTCAGGAAGCCCATCGAGACCAGGTCCTCCGCCGACCACATCGACGGGTCGCGAGGATCGGACAGAGCGTCGAGTGGTAATTGGGCCAGGAGATGGAGGTCGTATCGACGTCGTCGGGGCGCTGCCGATCCAGGTCGGGCTCACAGCAGCCGGCCGCGTAGAAGAAGTGCGCCCGGCCGACGGCTTCGAGCCCGCGAAGCCAGCGCCCCATGTCCTGATGGTCTCGGGCCGTGAGCAGGCCGCCGCCCGCAGCGAGGAAGGCGTTCACCCCGGCGATGTCGCGCGGCAAGGGCCCCCGACCCCCGTCGACAGCGAGCAGCCACGCCTCGTCGAAGTCGCGGCGAGAGAGGGGGGAGAGCACCGGATCGTCGCCTAGAGCAGGGAATAGTTTGAAAGAGATCGCATTACGCAGCCTTGCGCTGGATGGCCTCGAGGTTCTGGATGGCCGAGGCGCGTCGTAGGTCGAACAGGTTCTTCCGAAGACCGCGGTAGCGGGCACGTCGTCCCTGGCGGTCTAGGCCGAAGTTATTTTCACGATAAGTACGTATAAGTGAACGAATCCACTGCGGCTCAGGCTATCCGAGCTGCGGTGGTTCCATTTCGGGTGCCGAAATGTTCCCATGTAAGACAAGTTATTGGTGTTGCA
>Ga0335071_10005486_pt1 | contig 13160 bp, 13 predicted proteins | sample Lox_Sample_15_FD_206724 | JGI IMG/M metagenome (GOLD analysis project Ga0335071, IMG submission 206724) | Soil microbial communities from Loxahatchee National Wildlife Refuge, Florida, United States - Lox_Sample_1.5 | ecosystem: Environmental > Terrestrial > Soil > Wetlands | place: USA...
CCCCGTCGAATTGCCGCGCCGTGTCATCGAACTTTTGACCAACCCAGGAGATACGGTGCTTGATCCCTTCATGGGCAGCGGAACGACGGCAGAAGCCGCTATCATCGAGGGCCGCAACTACATCGGCATCGAGAAATCCTACGACTACGTGAAGCTGGCGCGCAGGCGCATTAAGAACGCCGTCAGTCGTCCCAAACAAATGGGGCTTCTGGATCGATAAGGATCGCCTGAACGCGCCAGTTGGCCTTCGCTTTGAGGCGAGCGAAGCTTAGCCGAGTTCTGAAAACCTCGCCACGGGTGGGGGCATTGGGCCCGCTTACCCAGATCGTATCGGTAGCCGTCGGATTGTAGACACTCTGCAGGAACCCGTTCGGCACGCAGGCCACGATAATCTTCTTCAGCACGTTCGCCCCATCTTCAGTGTCATAAACGTACTTGACGAATATGGTCGTAGTCAAAAATGGAACATCCTTCAACGTTGCCACTCTCGGAACGGTCCCCGGCACATCCAAGACCTGCCCGGCGCGCACTTGCCTTATGCGCATCGAAGTCTGGGAGGTCTGAAGCCGCGCGACGCCCGCTGTCTTTTCCGCCTTGGAATCCACCAACAGAACTTGCCGTACGGCGTAGTCTGGCTCAAAAATATAGCGTGCGCGCTTGTAATCCATCTTCCCGAATACGCGTTGCGCCATCCGCGACATGCCCAGCGAATCGAGCGCTTCCGAGGTGATGTCTTCTCCGATATCGGCTTGAAGGTCGCTTTCGTTTGCAAAGATATCGATTGCTTCTGCCCGAAACAGCTCAATGGCTTGTGCGACGAAGCGTGTCGAGGCCTTCTCGATGGCTTCGATTAGGCCTGGATTTTCGACCAGCGTGTTCGGGTTGAGGAACATTTAGCGCCTCGGCGTTGGACCCGCCGCCTCCTGAAGTATTTCCCACGCCTCGCACTTGAGGGCGCCGGCCAAACTGTCGAGGATGCGAACGGAAGGTGACTTTATCCCGCGTTCAAGCTGGCTGACGTAAGTGCGATGGACTCCGGCACGTTCGGCAAACTCCTCCTGTGACAGCTCTGCCGCCTCTCGCCGGCGTTTGATGACCTGCCCGAGCCGTTTTTCCGTGAGATTGGATGCCAACGCACATTGTCACAACGTTGTAGATTAAAGTGCTATAGACAAAAGTATTCAAAGGCTCGACCACCATTGAACCAGTAACCTGTCTCTAAAATCTGGCTGGCCGCCAAAGCGTTCCGCATCACCATCCTCCTGTCTTACAGCCAACGCCGCTTACTCTGCGTAATACCCGCTGCGGCAGTGCAGCTCCGCCATCGGGTATTTCTTGCGCGCGGCCGGCGAAAGAGTCACCGTGATGTGGCGGAACGCCCCAGAAGTCGATGGCGGCTCGTGATAGGCCAGCATATAGCGGCTGCGAATGCGCTCGATCATCTCGCGGAAGGATTCGGCCGCGTCCTGCGCCTTCACCCATTCGCCGCCCGTCTGCTCAGACAGTTCAAACACGTTGGCCGGCGTGAAATCCGGGTTTGAGTACTTTCCGGGATCGGGCGGCCGCGGCCGGATCGCATGGCCCGTCACGATTGCATTAAAGACCGTATCGGACTTGTTCAACTCGCGGATCACCTGCCCGTCGGTCAACCGGTAGCTCATGCTCAGGTTGTCGGTGAGGATGAGGACCGCGCGGCGCCCACTCGGCCCGGCGTGCTTGTCCATGTAATGCGCCGCATCCACCACGGCCGAGTTGATCAGCGTGCTGGTGCCGACGTCCCAGGTCTTCACCGCGGTTCCAATCTGGCGCGCCGTCTCCGCCAGATTGTCGCTGAAACCTTGATGCACAGCGCTGCGCCGCGCGAACACAATGATGGACACGCGATCGCCGGGGCGCAGATGCTCCAGCGACTCGCGCGCGGTCTGCGCAATCTCGTCAATCGACTTCTGCATGCTGCCGCTGATATCCAGCAGCAGAATCAGATTGACAGGCTCGTCGCCGTGCGAAAAACTATCCAGGGTCTGCGGCTGGCCCTCGTCGGTGACGATGAAATCGTCCTTGGTGAGATCGCGGACCAGCTTCCGGCCCTCGGTCACCTGCACGTCCACGCGCACGTCGGAGATGCCCGTCTTGAAAGTCGCCGCCTCGTTATCCTGAGCGCACAGAGGCGCTAGGATGAGAATCGTTGCGATGAAGAACATCATCATCGGCACGGCCGGCCACATCGACCATGGCAAAACCGCCCTGGTGCGCGCCCTGACCGGCATCGACACCGATCGTCTCAAGGAAGAAAAGCAGCGCGGCATTTCCATTGATCTCGGCTTCGCGCACCTCCAGCTTTCCGACAATCTCCGCCTCGGCTTCGTAGACGTACCCGGCCACGAACGGTTCATCAAAAATATGCTGGCCGGGGTAGGCGGCATTGATCTCGTTCTCTTTGTTATAGCTGCTGACGAGTCCATAAAGCCACAGACGCGCGAACATTTTGACATTTGCTCGCTCTTGGGCATCCGCGAAGGCATCGTGGTTCTCACCAAGGCCGACCTGGCCGGCGCCGACCTGGTGGAACTGGTCCGTCTGGAAGTAGACGACTTCGTGCGTGGATCGTTTCTGGAGGGCGCGCCCGTCGCCGCCGTCAGTTCCACAACCGGCGAGGGATTGGCCGAGTTACGCGGCGCGATCGCTAAGCTCGCTGAGACTGTCGTCGAGCGCGACGCCTCGCAATATTTCCGGCTGCCGGTGGACCGCGCGTTCACAATGCGCGGATTCGGGGCGGTCGCGACGGGCACGCTGGTGTCCGGCTCGGTCCGGTTGGATGAAGAAGTGGAGCTGTATCCGATCGGCCGGCGCGTCCGTGTGCGCGGTGTCCAGGTGCATGGCGCGAGCGTGAAAGAGGCCAAGGCCGGTCAGCGAACGGCGTTGAATCTGGCGGGTGTGGAGGTGTCGGAGCTGCGCCGCGGAATGGTGCTGGCCGAAGCCGGCCGGTTTCGCGCCACCACGCAGGTGGATTGCGCGTTCGACCTGCTGGCTTCCGCCAAGCCTCTGAAGCATCGCGCGCCGTTGCATTTTCACGCGGGTACCGCCGAGGTGGAGGCGGAAATGCGCCGTATTCGAGGTTCGGAGGCGCTGAAACCGGGCTCGCGCGAGTACGTACGCTTCCTGTTGAACGAACCGCTGTTGCTGCTTCCGGGCGACCGGTTCATCGTGCGGATGTTCTCGCCGGTGGTAACCATCGGCGGCGGAGTGGTTCTGGATATCGCTGCGCCGCGCCGCGCGCAGCTCGAACGATTGCGCATCCTGGAAAAGGCGCCGCGGCCCGAGCGTCTGGCGCTGCTGGTGAGCGAAGCACGCTATGGCATGGGGATGCCGGAACTGGTGGCGCGAACCGGCTGGCTGGAATCCGATATTCAAAAGGCTGCTGCGGGCGCCGGGCTAATCGCCCTCGACGCGCCGCAATTCTGGCTGCTCGACTCAAAGTGGGCCGCCGCCAAGCTGGAAGCCATCCACGAACAGCTCAAGCAGTTCCACAAGCAGAATCCGCTCCTGGCGGGAGCATCCAAAGAGGAGCTGCGCAGCAAACATCTTCCGGGCGCCCCGTCCTGGCTGATGGACGCTCTGCTCGCACGCAGCAAGACGCTGGCGGCCGACGCCGAAACCGTGCGCTTGGCCACGCACAAAGTCGCGCTCAAGCAGGACGAAGAGGAAGCCTCGGTAAAGATCGAGAACGCATTTCGTTCCGCCGGGCTCGCCACGCCCGCCATGCAGGAAGTGCTCGGCAAGTCAGGCGTCGAGGCCAACCGCGCCCGCACCATTCTTCAGCTTCTGCTGCGCGACAAGCGGTTGGTGCGTGTGAGCGATGAACTGGTCTTCCATGCGTCGGCGATTCAGTCCTTGCGCGCGCTGCTGGCACAGAAGAAAGGCGCGCGCTTCGCCGTGCCGGAATTCAAGGACTGGACCGGCATCTCCCGCAAGTACGCCATTCCACTGCTGGAGTACCTGGACCGCGAACGCATCACACGCCGCGAAGGCGACTCACGCGTAGTGCTGTAGCTGCCGCACTTAAGCCCGGTGCCGCAGATGCATGGTCACGCTGACCAGGCCGCCGGCCAGAAAGATCCAAAACAGCACTTTGGCCATTGCGGCCAGCGTCGTGGAAGGTTCCGCCGAGCCCAGCATCGCCACCGACACGGCAGCCACCACAAATGATACTGCCCAACCCAACATAAACTGCCAACCCCTTCTGTCACCTGTTGGACGCGAACCTGCAAAATTTAGTGACACTTCTGAGTGACTTGGAGGAGCCCTAAACGCACTGGGAAAATTACCTGAAAGTCGGGCTTGACAACTGGCGAATAAAAGGCGAATATGACGAGCGGGCTACGTTTCCCCGATGATCCTCCCCGCAAATTAGTGGGCATCGCCCGCTTGGCGGCATCTGCGGATGTGCTGGAAGCCAAGCGGCAAGTCGAGTATCTGGAACTGGAAACGCGGCGTTTTCTGGGCCGCGGTTCGGGCCGGATGGCCGACATCTGGACCGTGAATCCCTACCGCGGCTGCGAGTTCGGCTGCAAGTATTGTTACGCCCGTTACGCTCACGAATTTATGGAGCTGCGCGATCCGGAATTGTTCGAACGCAAAATCTACGCCAAGCGGTTCGAGCGGTCCGCGTTCCGGACGGAAGTACATCGCCTGAAGCGCGGCGAAACGGTCTGGATCGGCACCGCGACTGATCCCTATCAGCCCGCCGAGCGGCGCTACAAGATCACTCGCCGGATGCTGGAAGTGTTGGCGGCCGAGCGGGGGCTGGACATCGGCATCACCACCAAGTCGGACCTGGTGGCGCGCGATGCGGAGCTGCTGTTTCGGGTTGCCGCGAAGAACCGCGTACGCGTGAACCTGACCATTACGACGCTGGATGAAACGCTCGCGCGGTTACTGGAGCCGCGCGCGCCGCGTCCGGAGTTGCGGCTGGCGGCGGTCAGGAAGCTGTCGGCTGTGGGCGTCCCGGTCTGCGTGCTGGCGCATCCGGTAATGCCGCTCATCAACGATAGCGAGCAGAGCCTGGATGCGGTCTGTGCGGCGGCTACTGCCAACGGGGCTTCATCCTTCAGCGCCGCTCCGCTGTTCCTAAAGCCTTGCGCGCAGCAAGTGTTCTTTCCATTTCTGGAGCAGCGCTTCCCGCATCTGGTGCGCCGCTACCGCGAACGCTTCGAGCGCAATGCCTATTTGAAAGGGCACTATCCGGAAATGATCGCCGAACGCGTGGAGAAGATCCGCGCCCATCACAAAATGGCGGCCCGCGATGCCCCGGAGTGGCCGCTGGACGATCAGTTGGATCTATTCGCGGTGGCGCCCGGCGCGTAACCCTTTTGTGCAGCACCCGTTTCAGAGAGAATGTCCGTGGGAGGATTAGACGCATGATCACAGGCGGCAACGCAACTATATTCATTTCCAATATGGACGCATCGGTCCGGTTCTACACCGAAGTCCTGGGTTTGAAACTCAGCAGTCGCTATGGCGACCACTGGGCGACCGTGGATGCGGGCAAGGGACTCAGCATCGGCCTGCACCCGGCGTCGCCGAAGTATCCCGCGCCGGGAACCAAAGGCTCCATGATGCTCGGGATGGAAGTCGACGAGCCGCTGGATCGCCTGATGCCGCGCCTCAGCGAGAAGGGGGTGCAGTTCAAGGGCCCCATCATACGGGACCAGGGCGGCGCTTTCGCGCACCTGGAAGACCCGGACGGCAACGAAATCTATCTGTGGGAAACCCACAGCCACGACGCCCCGGAGACCGAGTTGGCGCACGCGGGCAAGGAACCGCCGCAGCGTTGATGCCGGTTCTTTGGCCGGGCTGATCGGCAGTAAACTGAACTATATCGGAGGCCCACATGCGAGTCTGCCTGCTAACGGCGCTAGCTGCGGCCAGTGTCTTGCAGATTTCTGCGCCGCCCGCCAGCGGCCAATGGATTGACTATAAGCGGCCTGGAATCCCCCGCGCCGCCGACGGAAAGCCCGACCTCACTGCGCCTGCTCCCAAGACCGCCGATGGCAAGCCGGACCTGTCCGGAATCTGGCAAACCAACAGCGGCGGTTATGGCTTGAATATCGCAACGGACATGAAAGCAGAAGATATTCAACCTTGGGCCAGGAAGGTGTACGAACAACGCCAGGAATCGCTGAGCAAGGATCATCCTGCGTATCGTTGCCTGCCGGAAATGGGACCGATGATCAGTCTGGGAATGTACAAGATCCTGGAGACGCCGGGCACGATCGCGTTTCTCGCCGAGGGGGAGTTCCGCCAGGTGCTCACCGACGGACGCCCGCTCCCTACGGATCCGAATCCTGCCTGGCAGGGCTATTCGGTGGGCCATTGGGAGGGCGACACGCTGGTGATCGAGAGCGCGGGTTTCAACGACCAGACGTGGCTCGACTTCAGCGGTCATCCACACTCGGAAGCCTTGCGCATCACCGAGCGCTTCCATCGCAGGGATTTTGGCCACATGGACGTGAAGATGACTTTCGATGACCCCGAGACGTACACCCGGCCATGGACGATTGCGATGGACGCCGACCTCACGCCGGACACCGAGCTGTTGGAGTATGTGTGCAACGAGAACGAGCGGGATGTTCAGCATATCGTCGTCACTGAGGAAGACCGCAAGAAGCTCCACAACAGAGTCACGGTGCCCGCGGCGGTGCTCGCCAAGTACACCGGTGTTTACCAGCCCGTGGATCACGAAGGCCGGCCGATCGACAAAGACGGCAAGCCCGTGAAGGACGGCGCCAAGCCGGAGACGTTCTCCGTGCTACTGGACGGCGAGTCGCTCGCGATCCAAATCGGCAGCGGCGGAGGAAAGCTTCCACTGACGACCGAGTCCGAGAGCCGTTTTTCGGTGGCCGGCCAGCCCGTGGAATTCGTGAAGAACGATCAAGGCGCGGTAACTGGATTGATTCTGCATATCGTGGAAGGCGACCAGAAGGCCGTCCGCCAGGGCAATTTGCCCTAGTGCCCGGCGGGACGTTCCAGTACTTTACAACATAAAGTAAATCGCCTATAATCGCCGCATGGCTACTGTTCAGCCCATTCGTGCTGTTCGCCGGGAACCGGTGTCGCTGCAGAACCACGCCATGGATAATCTGCAGTTCATTCGCGACACCATGGAACGCGCCGGGTCGTTCACTGCTGTTCCGGGTTGGGGCGGCGTGGCCATGGGCGTCACCGCATTGGCGGCCGCTGCCGTTGCCGCGTGGCAGTCGAGCACCGCCGCTTGGTTGATCGTATGGCTCATCGAAGGCGTTTTCGCGACCGCCCTGGGCGCCTGCGCCATGAAGCGCAAGGCCGATTCGGCGCAGGTCCCGCTGCTCTCGGCTCCCGCGCGCAAGTTCGTTTCTAGTTTCGCCCCGCCGCTGGTGGTGGGCGCTCTGTTGACGCTGATCCTGTTCCGCGCGAACCTCACCAGCGTCATCCCCGGCGTCTGGCTGTTGCTGTACGGGAGCGGCGTCATCACCGGCGGTGCGTTCTCGGTGCGCGTGGTCCCGGTGATGGGGTTGTGCTTCATGCTGATCGGCGCGGTCGCTCTGTTTTGCCCGCTCGCCTGGGGAACTGCGTTCCTGGGCGTGGGATTCGGCGCACTGCACATAATTTTCGGATTCATCATTGCTAGGAGGTTCGGTGGCTAGACAAAATACGGCCCGCAAAGATTCACCGGCGGACCGCCCGCGTGTCATCGCCGGTAAGACCCTGCCCGACCTGGATCGCTTAATCCATGAGCGCATGCGTCTGGGCATTGTGAGCGCGCTGGCGGCCAACCAGGCGCTGACTTTCAACGAGCTGAAGAAACTGCTGAAAACGACCGATGGCAACCTGAGCGTGCACGCGCGCAAGCTGGAGGATGCCGACTACATCACCTGCACCAAGTCGTTTGAAGGGCGCATGCCCAAGAGCGAGTACCGTTTGACGGACCTCGGCCGGCGCGCGCTCGAAAGATACCTGGATCACATGGAAGCGCTGATTGAAGCCATGCGCGAGCGGTAGGTCCCTTTTTTTGGAGTTATTCTTTATGTCACAAAGAACTTCTAATCACTTACACGCCGCCATCATAATGGATGGCAACGGCCGCTGGGCTACCGCTCGCGGGTTGCCGCGCGTGGCCGGTCATCGTGCCGGAGCCGAGGCGCTGCGCCGCACGGTGGAAGCCGCGCCGGACTTGAATGTCGGCACGCTCACGGTTTACGCGTTTTCGTCCGACAACTGGCGGCGGCCGCCGGTGGAAGTGTCGGCCCTGATGAAGATGTTTCATTCATACCTTCGGCGCGAACAGGCCAAGTGTGTGGAGAAAGGGGTGCGCGTGTCGGTGATCGGGCGTCGCGACCGATTGCCGCGCCTGTTGCTGCCGGCGATGGAGGAGTGTGAAAGGGCTACGGTGGGCGGCACGAGGCTGCACTTGCGGCTGGCAGTGGATTATTCGTCGCGCGACGCCATCGTGCACGCCGCGCACGCGCTCAAGACCAGTGCGACGCGCGAGATGCTCTCGGCCGCGCTCGGCGGTCCGGATGTCGACCTGTTGATCCGCACCGGAGGCGAGCAGCGTTTGAGCGATTTTCTGTTGTGGGAATGCGCCTACGCGGAACTCGTGTTCACGCCGGTGATGTGGCCGGACTTCGGCGCGACCGATCTGGCGGCGGCGGTGGCGGAGTTTCACTCGCGCGAACGGCGGTTCGGCGCGCTGCCGAAGCAGGCCGCGCTGGCCTAGCCGCCGCGGAACCCACCCGCCGCGAATGGGAGAATCGCTTTACGAATGCGTAGAGCAGCCAGGCGAAGAAGACCAATAATGCGCTATCTACGTATCCAATGATGAAAAGGACGGGCTGGCCCCAACCCATCAACCCGAGACTTAACAGCATCATCGTCGTGACGAATACCGTCCTTAGCGCGCGCTGGTGATCTCTTACGAAGCCCACGGCGTTATCGAACCTCATCCGTGATTGATTCGGTAAAATGATACCAACTCCCATGCCTGCCGGCACTGAGCTGTTTAACGTGAAGACCGCTCTGTGCCTTTTAGCCATGGCGGCTTTCGGGCAGCAGCCGCCGAAATCGTCCTGTGAATTCGACGGCTTCGACACGAACGCGAAGCTGGCCGAGGTCAGACCGCAACCACTGGCCATTACCAATCCCTGACGATGAAGCTGCAGCCGGGCGACACGGTCGTCATCAATCGCGTTGAAGGCGATTGGAACTGCGGATACCTGACCGCCCGCCGCGGTGGCGCATCAGGGTGGGTTCGTTCCGGCGATATCCGGCCGGTGGAATTCGATCCGAATCCGCCGTTAACGGCTTGGGCCGGAACCTGGGTCCAAGGCGAGAACCGCATCGAAATTCGCGTTGACAAGGGCAAACTGGAACTCAGCGGTGAAGCCTACTGGCACGGCCGCGGCGACAACGTCCACACCGGCGAGTTCTCCGGCGAAGCGGCGACCGCCAGAAACAAACTGCACGTGGAAGACGACATCTGCAAGATCGACCTCGCCCTCATCGGCAAATACATCCTCGCCAACGACAACAACATGTGCGGCGGCATGAACGTCCGATTCTGGGGCGTTTGGAAGCGTGCCGGAAAGCCGTCACGCTGAGGCCCTTGCACAAGCGGAAGAGATATGGTGATATCACTATAGGGCGGTAAGTGACGGAACAACTGTCGTTGAAGCCGCTGGTCTGGCTCGGGTCGAGCCTCAAGGACTTGCGGACGTTCCCTGAGCCCGTGCAGGATCACATCGGCTACGCCCTATACCGTGCGCAGCGCGGCGGGCGGCATCGGGACACCAAGACGCTGACTGGCTTTGGTGGAGCGGGGGTTGTTGAAGTGACCAAGGATTTTCGAGGCGACACGTTTCGCGCGATCTACACTGTGCGGTATGCCGAGGCTGTGTACGCGTTGCACGCCTTCCAGAAGAAATCGAAGGCGGGACGCGAGACCCCGCAGCGGGACATCGAGTTGGTCAGGCAGCGCCTGCGCGAGGCCGAGCGGATAGCGAAGGGGGAAGAGGCGTGAGCAGGAAAAGATACGAGGTGGGTAGCGGTAACGTCTTCAAAGATCTCGGACTTCCGAACGCCGAAGAGCATCTCGTCAAGGCGCAACTTGTCTTCAAAATCGATACCATCCTCAAAAAGCACCATCTGAAGCAAACTGAAGCCGCCTCTTTGTTCGGAATCACCCAGCCGGATGTTTCCAAGATGCTCCGCGGAGACTTCCGCCAGTTTTCCGTCGAGCGCTTGCTGCGCTTCCTCGTAGCCCTCGATCAAGATGTCGAGATCGTCGTAAAGCCCCACCGGAGCCAAAAAGACGTTGCCGCGTTGCGCGTATCATGACTTGCCGTTAGCCAGATCCGCTAAAATGAGATCAGGCGTCTCATGCTCGATCCCATCCTTGCGAAAATCTTCGGGACCCGGAACGAACGCGAAGTCAAGCGTCTCCGCCCGATCGTCGCCGCCATCAACGACCAGGAGCCGCAGCTTCAACAGCTCTCCGACGCCGACCTCGCCGCTAAAACCGTAGAATTCAAGCAGCGCATCGCCAACGGCGAGCCGCTGGACGACCTGCTCATCGAATCCTTCGCCGTCTGCCGCGAAGCCGGACGCCGCGTCCTCAACATGCGCCACTTCGACGTGCAGTTGATCGGCGGCATGGTACTGCACCGCGGCAAAATCGCCGAAATGCGCACCGGTGAAGGAAAGACGCTGGTCGCCACGCTGCCCGTCTACCTGAACGCGTTGGCGGGCGAGGGCGTCCACGTCGTCACCGTCAACGACTACCTGGCCAAGCGCGATGCTGAGTGGATGGGCCGCATCTACAAGTTCCTGGGCATGTCGGTCGGCATTATCGTCCACGACCTGGATGACGACGAGCGCCGCCAAAGCTACGGCTCCGACATCACCTACGGCACCAACAACGAATTCGGCTTCGACTATCTGCGCGACAACATGAAGTTTCGCCTGGAGGACTGCGTCCAGCGCGGCCATCACTTCGCCATCGTCGACGAAGTGGACTCCATCCTGGTGGACGAGGCCCGCACGCCGCTCATTATTTCCGGCCCCAGCGAAGAATCGACGGATAAGTATTACAAGATCAACCGCATCATCCCGCGGCTGGTGCGGGGCGAGGAAATCAAGGGCAAAGAGCCCGGCGAAACGTACACGACGGGTGACTACACAGTCGACGAAAAGCATCGCAGCGCTGCGCTCACCGAAGAAGGCATCGCGAAGGTCGAGCAACTGCTCGGCTGCGGCAACCTCTATCAGCCTGAAAACTGGAGCACGCTGCACCACGTCCAGCAGGGGCTGAAGGCGCACGTCCTGTTCCATCGCGACAAGGATTACCTGGTGCAAGAGGGCCAGGTGATCATCGTCGACGAATTCACCGGCCGCGTCATGCCCGGCCGCCGCTGGAGCGACGGTCTCCACCAGGCCATCGAGGCCAAGGAAGCCGTCAAAATCGAGCGCGAAAACCAGACGCTCGCCACCATCACGTTCCAGAACTACTTCCGCATGTACAAAAAGCTGGCCGGTATGACCGGTACGGCCGAAACGGAAGCCGCCGAATTCGAAAAGACCTACAAGCTGGAAGTCACGGTCATTCCTACCAACCGGGCGATGGTGCGCAAGGAGTTTCAGGACATCGTCTATCGCACCGAGGAAGAGAAGTTCCGCAACGCCGCTAAGGAAATCAAGGAGCTGCACGAAAAAGGGCAGCCCGTCCTGGTCGGCACTATCTCGGTGGAGAAATCCGAGAAACTGTCTAGCCTCTTAAAGAGGATGGGCGTCAAGCACGAGGTTTTGAACGCCAAGAACCACGAGCGTGAAGCGTTCATCATCGCGCAGGCTGGCCGTAAGGATGCCGTTACCGTCTCCACCAACATGGCCGGCCGCGGTACCGACATTCTGCTGGGCGGCAATCCGGAGTTCCTGACGAAAGAATTTCTGCGTAAGCAGAACAAGGACCCGGATGTGCTCCAAACCAGCGCTGTTGGAAGCGCGGAACGCGCCGACTGGGACGCCGTCTTCTCGCGCTTCCGGTCCGAAACATCTGTCGAACACGACGAAGTGGTTGCCGCCGGCGGTCTGCACGTGCTGGGCACCGAACGGCACGAGTCGCGGCGCATCGACAACCAGCTTCGCGGACGCGCCGGACGCCAGGGCGACCCCGGCAGCTCCCGCTTCTATCTCTCCCTGCAAGACGACCTGATGCGCATTTTCGGCGGCGAGCGCATGCAGAACCTCATGCTGCGGCTGGGCATGGAGGAAGACGTCCCGATCGAGTCGAAGCTCATCACCAAGCGCATCGCGGCGGCGCAGAAGGCCGTGGAGGCGCAGAACTTCGCTTCGCGCAAACACCTGCTCGAATACGACGACGTCATGAACAAGCAGCGCCAGGCCGTCTACGGCATGCGGCGCGCGCTGCTGGAGGGCAAGGACCAGCGCGAGCGGGTCATCGAGATCATCGGCGGCATCGTCGGATCGTTTATCGACGTGCGCTGCCCCGAAAAGGAACACATCACCAATTTCGACCTCGCCGGCCTACAGTCCGACGTGCTGAGCCAGTTCGGCGTCAAGGTGGATCCTTCGGACTTGAGCGGCATGCTGCGGCAGGAGATCGAAGATCACATCAACGACCTGCTGGAACGCCGCTACAAGGAAAAAGAAGACCTGATCGGCCCCGAGAACATGCGCGAGGCCGAGCGCATCGTGATGCTGAACGTCATCGACGGCCAGTGGAAAGACCACCTGCTGTCGATGGACCACCTGAAGGAAGGCATCGGGCTGCGCGGCTACGGGCAGAAAGACCCCCTCATCGAGTACAAGAAGGAATCCTTCGCGCTCTTCCAGGACATGATGGACCGGATTGAGGACGAAACCATCCGGTATCTGTATTTTCTGCAGGTGACCACCGGCGAGCCGGGAGGCCCCGGCGGCGGAGACGGACTTGCCCGGCCGAAGCCGCTGCTGCCGTTCGCCGAGGACGAGGACGAAGAGGAAGAAGAGGACCAGGAAGAAGAGCTGGTCGCCGCGAACGCCGAACAGCGCCGTGCGGCCCAGAACGTCGTCGAAGACTTCACGCGCAACATCCAGCGCAAAAAAGAAAAGGAAATGGCCGAATTGCA
>Ga0335071_10005489_pt1 | contig 13157 bp, 9 predicted proteins | sample Lox_Sample_15_FD_206724 | JGI IMG/M metagenome (GOLD analysis project Ga0335071, IMG submission 206724) | Soil microbial communities from Loxahatchee National Wildlife Refuge, Florida, United States - Lox_Sample_1.5 | ecosystem: Environmental > Terrestrial > Soil > Wetlands | place: USA: Florida...
ACCACCCGCTCCCTCGATTTCGCCGGCAAATTGGGATTGAGTGCCGACGCATCTTACGTGGTTTTCGACTTCTGGGGGCAGAAGCTACTGGGGACATTCAAGGGCAAAATGGACGTCGCTATTGCTCCGCATGAGACGCGGGTACTGTCGATTCACCCCGTGACGAATCATCCCCAGCTTGTGGGAACCTCGCGGCACATTTCGGGTGCGTACTCGATTGATGAGTTGACCTGGGACAGCGCGAAGAATGAAATCCGTGGCACCTCCGAGTCCGTGCCCGGCGATGAATATACGCTGTGGTTCTACGTGCCGGCGGGGGTGAGCGTAGCGGGAGCACGCGTGCAGACGAAAGCGCAGGCGGCGGTTACTGCGCAGCATGAGCTAGCCGGCAACGCGCTGAAAGTAACCTTCAAGGGCCAAGCCGCGCCGGCCGAATGGGAAGTCAGTTTTAATAGCGGCGCGTCGAAATGACGACGATGGCGCGGGCACTTGATCGGCGCGCAAGCCGACAATTCCATCCGCACTGAGGTGATGTCATATGGTAAATACGTTAGGCAACGCGCGGAAGCGGGACCGGCTGCTTGCGGCTCTGGGACACCGCGAGCCGGATCGCGTGCCGATTCTCTTTGGTGGACCGGAATGTTCTATCCACCGAGAAGCTCATCAAAAGCTCTTGAGTTTCCTCGGTTACCCGCCGGCATGCCCGCCACCGGTCATCGACAATATTCTACAGATCGTGGAGCCGGATGCGCGGCTCTGCGCCGATTTCGACGTGGATGCGCTGTTTCTGGTGCCGAAAGAAGCTCCCGTGGAGTGGTTGACACCGGGTGAATGCTACCGGGACGAATTCGGCCGCCAATTCCGTTTGGGGGGCGGCTTCTTTAATCAAGCGGATCACCCATTGAAACAAGGAACAGTGGAGGAACTGTCGAATTACAAGTTTCCGAACATGTCGCTCCACAATCGGGTGGCCGGCTTAAGGCAGGAGGCGCGCAACCTCCACGAGCAAGGCTTCGGGCTGGTGGCCGACGGCGCCTGGGGCATCTATGAAATCTCCAGCAGCTTGCGCGGCGTGGAAGATCTGTTCATGGAGATGGCTGCCAACCCCAGCTATGTGGAGGCGCTGGCCGAGCGTGTCTTGGAAGAACACCTCAAACCGTTTTACTCCCTGCTGCTCGAGGAGGTCGGGCCGTGGGTGCAACTGGTGATCATCAGCGACGACTATGGCAGCCAGGAGAATTTACTCTTCTCCCCGAGCGTCCTGCGCAAGATCTATGTGCCGCGCCTCCGCCGGCTGGTGGAGCACATCAAGAGCATGGTTGACGCCAAGGTTTACATTCATTCCGACGGCGCAATCTCCGCGATAATCCCGGACTTCATCGAGGCCGGTATCGACGGTCTGAACCCGGTTCAGTACACGGCCCAGGGCATGACGGCGGACCGCTTGAAGCGGGAATTCGGAAAGGATTTAGGCTTTTTCGGTGGTGGCATCGACAACGAGATTCTTAGCTTCGGCACCACTGCGGAAGTGGAGCGCGACGTTCGCCGTCAGGTGCGCGAACTGGCTCCTGGGGGCGGATATCTTTTCGCCACGATTCACAACATCCCGCCCGAAGCGCCGCCGGAGAATGTCGCTACCTGCTTTCATACTGCCGCCGAATGCGGGAAGTACCCCATCGCCGCATAGGCGCACGACGCGGCCCGGACTGCGGCCGCGCCGCCGGCGTATGTGGCGAAGCTGCCGCCTTCAGCCTTAACTTCTTCGATAAGCTCGACGGCCTTGGAGATCGAGGACTTAATACACGACAGGAGATCCATCAATGTCAAACAAGCTCGTCATTATTGGTGCGGGCAGCGCCATGTTTACCCAAGGAATCGTCTTGGATTGGTTGCGGCGGAAGCCGAAGGGTGATTGGGAAGTTGCTTTGGTCGACCTCGACGAGAAGGTGCTGAGCGCCACGGAAAAGATGGTGCGCCGATACGCGATGTCCGCCGAGGAGCCGCTGAAGATCTCCGCCAGCACCGACCGCCGCGCGGCTCTGCCCGGTGCGACTATTGTGGTGTGCACGATTGGCGTGGGCGGACGTCGCGCTTGGGAGCAGGATGTTTTCATCCCCCGAAAGCATGGAATCTTCCAGCCGGTGGGCGATTCGGTGATGCCGGGTGGTGTCTCCCGCGCCATGCGTATGATTCCGGCGATGCTCGATATCGCCCGTGATATCGAGCGCCTCTGCCCCACGGCACGATTCATCAACTACTCGAACCCCATGACGGCCATTGTGCGGGCTATCCGGCGCGAGACCTCGCTGCCGGTGGTGGGGCTTTGCATCGGCGTCGACGAAACGTTGCGGCTGCTCGCCGGGATTGCGGGTGCACCCTTCGAGCGCGTTACGGCGAAATGGGCGGGCGTGAATCACCTCACCTGGATACTCGACATTCGGGAAGATGGCAAGAGCCTGTGGCCCGCGATCGAGAAGAGAGTGGCGGCGCATCAACGCGAAGGATTTGACCCGAAGCGGGTGGGGCGCCAGCACTGGGCGGAGGGCGAAACGACCGGCGGCCACAACTACTACGACCTGCTCTTTAGCTGGCAACTCTACAAAGAATTCGGCGCGTTCCCGGCGCCCCTCGACCGGCACGTGACCGAATATTTTCCCGAGCGCTTTCCCCACGGCAGCTATTTTGGCCACACGCTGGGAATTGACGCTTACTCGTTTGAGCAGACCATCGCCTTTGGCGACAAAATCTATGATTCGACCCTAAACTTCGGTCAAGGTGACGGGCCCGTTCCCAAGAGCGAGCTGGAAGCCACGACGGGCGAGCACATGCAGTTGATGGAGATTCTGGAGAGCCTCGCGCATGACCGGCGGCAGTGGTATTCCGTCAATCTCCCCAATGGCGCGGCCGTTCCCAATTTGCCCAAAGACGCCGTGTTGGAGATACCTGCGGCGGCCGGCATGGATGGCTTTATCCCGATGAACCTGGGTGAGCTGTCGCCCAAGATTACTCCGGTTGTGCTGCGGCGGCTGGCGGCGGTAGAGGCGATTGTCGAGGCGGCGGTCACCGGGAGCCGCCAGATGTTCATCGAGGCGTTGGTGCTCGATGGCGGCGTGACCGACTACCGTCTCGCCGAAAAAGTGGGCGAAGACCTGCTCCAGGCTCACGCCAGGTATCTGCCGCAGTTTGCGTAAGCCTCATCGTGTTCCACACAGAGTACGCGGAGGTGCACGGAGGGCACCGCACGCTTCGGTGCACTTAGTGACTCCTCTGTGGTTGGTCTGAGCCGCGTTTGAGTGATATAGCGGCCGAATAAACTACACGGTGGTATGGTCAATGTTCATTGGGCTCGTCATTGCAATCCTGAGCGGCGCCTGCTTCGGCGTTTGCTTTTTTCCCGTGCGTTACATGAACAAGTTCGCTTGGGAGAATATCTGGTTCCTCTATTCGTTAATTGCGGTGGTGCTCTTTCCCATCCTGGTGGGATGGGCGACGACTCCCCACATGTGGGGCTTGTACCACGAGGTGGGCTGGAAACTGAATCTGATCGTGATGGCCGCCGCCCTGCTTAGCGGGGCAGGCGTTGTAATGTACGGACAGGCGTTAATCCGGATTGGTATCGCTTTGGTCAACTCTTTGGGCAATGGCGTATCGCTGGTGCTGGGATCCTTCATTCCCTTGATCTTTCAGCACCGTGATGCGATGAGCGGACGGCTCGGGATATCGTTGTTGCTGGGCGCGGTGCTATCGGTCGTAGGCCTGGTGATCTGCGGCCAGGCCGCGGCGCAGCGCGACCAGGCTTCTGTCTACATGGACGCCGACACGCAGAAGGGGTCGAGCCATGCACGGGCGGCGCTCATCGGCGTGGCGTTGGCCGTCGGGTTCGGCATTTTGCAGATCATCATGAACCTGGGCTTGGCCTTCGCCGACGATTACATGAAGATCGCCAAAGCCCATGGTACCTCGGACGCCTTCACCGCTAACGCGTTCTACATCCCCTTGCTCGTTCCTTCCATGGTCACGAGCGGCTTGTATTTCGCCTATCTCTGGAAGAAGAACCGGACGCTGTCACAGCTCCGTTCGCCGGGAGTGGGCATCTACTGCCTTTGGTGTGTCCTGATAGCCGTGATCTGGTATGCCGGCATGCTGCTCTATGGCTGGGCGATGACGTGGATGCAGAGTTACGGGCCGGTTATCGGCTGGCCGGTCTTCATGGCCGCCATCAGCCTCTCCTCCGCGGTGTTAGAGTACGCCTATGGCGACTGGCACGGGCGCGCGCTGCGGACCTTGTGCGTGGGACTCGGCGCGCTGACCGTGTCCATCGGTGTCTTTGCCTACGCCAACCTGCTTATTCAGGCGACGACCTAACTTGGAATATGGCTTGGCGATGTCGCGTTGCGCTGTGCGATAATCTCCGGCGCTAAGGACCGTCGGGCCCTGCCGTTCAATGCTCTTGGGAAAGACCGCAAACCATGAGTAAACCTCTGTCTATGAATCGCCGCCAACTGCTGGGAAGTTTGATGGCGTGTGCCACCCCCGTCATGCCCGTGGCGCTGGCCTCGGGCGCGAAAGAAGACTGCTGCCTGGAAAACGGCTTCATCTCGTTCCAGGTGCAGGTGCGCGACGGGAAGGTTGCATCACGCCGCTTCGTGAACAAGCTCGCGGACGAAGCCATGGACTTACCTGTTGGGGACTTCGCGCTCGAGTTCGACCACGGCGCGGTCTCCGCGGACCACTTTGCGGTAAGTGAAGTCGCGCGCGGCGACGGTCAGTTCCAGATCAAGTATGCTCCGGCAGACAACGCGACTTTGCCGTTGCAGGTGCGCGTGACATACCAACTCCCGCCCCGGGGGGCTTACCTGCGCAAACAAATCGAGCTGCGCGCCACATCGCAAGGTGCGGGCCGGAAGCTCCTGCGGGCCGATCTGGAGAATTGGCTGGGGGTCCGGCGCCACTGGAAGTCGATGCGGGCAGATCGCCTCCGATTCGGCAGCCATCCCATTTTCTGCGAAACCCTCTGGGTCGGCGTCGAGTTCGTAGCCGCCTTCAATGAGTATACTGACCAGGGGTTCATACTGCGCAGCCGGCCCGGGGGCAAGGCGATCGGCACGGATTGGATGAAGCTTCGTTCCACGGTTATGGGTGTTGCCGAGCCGGGCGCCGCGCGAGAGTCCTTCCTTCGCTACATCGAAGACGTGCGGTTGCGGCCTGCGGTTTTGGTGGCGGCCTACAATTCCTGGTGGAGTCTTCCCCCGGTCTTCAAGGAAAGTGAATTTGTGCCACTGATACAGACGCTCAAGGAACGGTTCTTCGACCAAGAGCGAGTGTCTTTTGACATTGTCACCGGCGACATGGGATGGAGCGATCCGCATACCATCTGGCGCATCGACAAGAAGAATCAGCCCGGTGAATTGAATCGGATGGTGGAGATCGCGGAGGCCGCTCACGGGAAACCGGGTTTGTGGATGTCGCCGAGCGAGGTTTATCCCGACGTCATTGATTACGACTGGGCCCAGAAGAGCGGGTACACCCCAGTGCCTGCCAAGCCTCCCCATACGGGGCTCTCGCTGGCCGACCCACGCTATCGTTCCGAAGCCAAGCAAGCGCTCGAGTGGTTGATCAAGGAGAAGAGGCTCGGGCACGTCAAATACGATGGGTTGTTTGCCCGAGAAGCGGATGGCCACCACGGTCTTCTCCCCGGCGACGATTCGGTTGAACCCCTAGCGGAATATGCCTTGGAACTGATATCCGCCTCCCTGGCCGCCAATCCGGATTTGGTGACGGAGCCCACCTTCCTCAACTCGCACGTCAATTACATCAGTCCTTGGATTATCAAGTACGCTGATTTTGTTTGGGGAAATGCGGGAGGCGATTGTCCTCCCGGATTGGGACCTGCACCCGATTACCGCGAAGCGCACACCACTGCCCGGGAATATTTCATCTTTGCCTCGCTCAACGAAGTCTGGCTGCCGCAGAACGCTCTCCAGTACTTCGACACCATCCACTGCGACGAGGCGGGCGGCTTCGTTAACCATGCGGCCATGGCTTTCGGCCGCGGCCGCTTTTTCCTTTCGACCTATATCAACCCCAAGTACATGGCGGATTCAGACTGGCACGTTTATGCCGGGCTGCTGCAGTGGGCGCGACGCAATCGAGAATTACTCCGGCACACCGTGATCCTCCCGGGGCGCGTCGAGTTGGGCGAAACCTATGCCTACGCGCACTGGAGCGGCACGCGGGGGATCATTGCGTTACGCAACCCTTCCAATGACTTCATCCGTTTCACCCTCGATTTGGCCAAAGTGAAGGCCCCCGTAGAACTGGCCGACGCGGTTTGCTACACCCATTTTCCCTACCGCCAGGGAATTATGGAGGCCGTCACCGGCACATCCACTTTGAAGATTGATTTGGGTCCTTGGGAACTTGTCTTCCTGGAGATCGTGCCGCGCGCCGCACTTCCCGAGCCCGTGGCGATCGGCGCGCGATGGCTGAGAGATGCCAACGGCCATATGACCCTGTTGCCTCTAGGCCCCAATCCGGTCCGCATTCTGCTGCCGGGCGGTGGAGAGCAGCACGTGACCGCCAACGGCGCCGCCCTGGGCAATCCGCGGGGCGAAATCAGGTCGCACCGAATCGATCGGTTGCCAGAACGCGATTGGCTCCGCCAAGCGGATAAACTACTGCCCACTGCCTCCTTCGACCTCGAAACCGAAATCAGTCTTCCGGAAGGGGCGGTGAACGGCAAAGCCCTGCTGCTGGTGGAATTCCCTGGAGACGATCACCTGCCGAGCGCGTGTTCTTGCCGGGTGAATGGGCGCGCGGCGAGGTTGAGCGAGAGTTCCTCGGCCGGGCACATTGGCTACAACTCGGCCACGCCGGAATCGCCCTGGCGGGATCTCGTCCCTTATCTCAGCCAGTGGACCTGGTACATCTGCGAGCTTGCCCCCGGAGCGAACGCCGTACGGTTCACGGGTACGTTCCCCTGCGAGCGTGGCAAGATGGCGCTCTGGGTTTGGGTTGACTCGGACCTTACGCCGCGGGCCGTGCCGGTGCCCGTCGCCTGCCCTGAGCCTTCCCTGCCGCAGGTGCGGCCGCATCTGGCGCGACAGTCGGTGAGTGTGCTGCCGCGCGCTCTCCCGCCCGAACCGATTCCCAGCGACGGTAGCTGGAAGATCAAGCCCGAATGAGGGCGCAGAGGCGCATCACTATCGTGCGGGAGACCCGGTAGCCGCCGCCATCCGATCCTAGTGATATACCTGAACGACAAAATGTCTGGTCCCAGTGTATAATCACCCTACCCGATCAGGGCTGGTCGGGTTCCAACTGAGAAATTTACAACACGTGCGCGCGTCGCACGGAAGGAGTGTTATGTCCCATCACCTCGACTCACCCATCGCCCGGCAGGATATCCGTCTCGACATCACGGACCTGTACGTGTTCCGAGGCCAGACGGGCACCGTGTTTGTCAGCAATGTGTGCCACTCGATTTTCGGCCCGATTCCCTCGCCGGGTTACCATCCGGAAGGGATGTATGAGTTCAAAGTGGATCTCAACGGCGATGCGGTCGAAGACCTGACGTACCGTTTTACCTTCGCGGAGCGTGACGGGCAGGGGAACCAGAATTACGTGGTGCGCTGCATCGGGGGCACAGACGCCGTGGACCCGGACGCACTTGGCACGATTGTTGCCCAGGGCACCACGGGCAAGCGGGTGACCGCGCCGTCCGGTCTCCGGGCCTGGGCGGGCCATGCCGGCGACCCCTTTTGGATCGAGCCGGACGTGCTGCACGCGGTCGGCCATGCATTTCAGGACGGCCATGCCATCGACCTGGCCGGGTGGGACGCCAAGCGCGCCAAGAATCTTTTTGCCGGGCAGACGGTCTATGCGATGGTGCTGGAGGTACCCGACAACCATTTACTAGCCGGTACGGACGGCAAGCACCGCATCGGAGTATGGGCCCTGTCCACGCTGGGGACCGACGCGGGTGAATGGCGTTCGGTCAATCGTATAGGTCTGCCGATGATCCATCCCTTGTTCACACAGTTCAACGAGGGCCTCGGCAACCGCCTCAACGCCGGGCATCCGGCGAATGACTTTGCGACCTACGGAGCGGGCGTGGTCAAGGCCATTGCCGGCGTCGTCGCGGCGAGTGGAACGGCGGAAGACCCCCAGTCTTACGCGGAGCAGGTAGCCCACCGGTTTTTCCCTAACATTCTTCCTTACCAGGTCGGCACGCCGGCCGCGTTCGGTTTCGCGGAATGGAATGGCCGCTCCCTTACCGACAACGCGCCCGATGTCATGTTTTCAATCGCCGCCAATACTCCAGTCAAGCTGGGGATCGGCAAGGAATCGGTCACCTCGAAGCCAACCGCGACTTTTCCTTACGTGCCTGTCGCCGTGGCGGAGCGGGCGGCTGTCTCCGCAGCGTATTGACGGAAGGTTCGGCTCCTGCCGGGGTGGCTGAATTTGCGGCGTCGGTTCGCATCGTAGCGTGGATTGCCGATTTTGCGGTCCGCGGCTCTTCGGTCGCTTACGAAATCCGTATGCGGGATGGCGCCTTTCGGAATCCGAAATCCGGAATCCGAAATCGCGCCTTCCCAGCCCCCGACAAGCCGGCGGCGAGAAAGATTGCGCGGTGCAGACTCGATTGGATCACATGACGTTCACGGGGTCCATGTCGATCACTAGCGCCCGCGGGGGGATGCCCTGTTGCTCGACGTGATCGGCCAGGCGCCGCAGAATGGCATGGAGGCGGGCGCGGGAAGTGCATTTGATGAGAAATTGAATGCGGAAGCGGCCCACCAGCTTGGCCAGGGGCGCCGGCGTCGGACCCAGGATCTTCACTCCCTCAACCTCGCCTTCGAGCGGGATCAGGAATTCACCCACGTGTTTGGCCACTTCCGCCGCCTGCTCCAGCTTGGAGCCTTGGGCGATGACGTTGGCCAGAGCGGTTATCGGCGGGTAGTGCATCATGCGCCGGAAGCGCATCTCCTTGTGAAAGAACGCCGGGTAATTCTGCTCGGCCGCCAGGCAGATGGCATAGTGATCGGGATAGAACGTCTGCACCAGCACGCGTCCGGGCACATCGCCACGGCCGGCGCGGCCCGCGGCTTGGGTGAGCAATTGGAACGTGCGCTCGGCACTGCGGAAGTCGGGTAGGCCTAGGCCAATGTCTGCGGAGACCACCCCCACCAGGGTTACACCGGGGAAGTCATGCCCTTTGGCGATCAGTTGCGTGCCTACCAGAAGGTCCAGCTTGCCGTCGCGAAAATCGCCCAGGATTTGTTGGAAATGGCGCTGTCGCCGGGCCACGTCGCGATCCAGGCGGGCGACGCGCGCGGTAGGGAAGAGCTCGGCGAATTTCTTCTCCACCTTTTCCGTGCCTTCGCCAACGTAGTGGAGGTACTCGCTCTGGCAGTTCGGACAGTGCGACGGCACCGGCGCGGCATAACCGCAGTAGTGGCAGATCAGGCGGTGTTCACGGCGATGATAGGTGAGGGAGATGGAGCAGTTCACACAGCGCTGCGCCTGGCCGCAACTCCGGCAAAGCAGGAACCAGGAGTAGCCGCGGCGGTTCAGCAGGATTATGGTCTGCTGGTGCCTCGCGAGCTGGGCTACTATTTCCGCGTGCAGTTGGCGCGAGACCGGCACCTGAGTATGGGTTTCACGAAACTCCTGGCGCATATCGACAATTTCCACGGTGGCGAGCGGTCGTCCTTCCACCCGTTCCGGCAGCGTGGCTAATCGATATTTCCCCTCCTGTGCATTCCAGTAGGATTCCAGCGACGGCGTGGCCGAACCCAGCAGGGCGAGGGAGGTGGCGAGGCGCGCGCGGACGACGGCTACATCGCGACCGTGATAGCGCGGCGTCACTTCCTGTTTGTAGCTGGTATCGTGCTCCTCATCCACAATCAGCACGCCCAGGTTGGCAAGGGGGGCGAAGACGGCCGACCGCGTTCCCACTACCACGCGCGCCTCGCCGCGACGGATGCGCCACCACTCCGCCTGGCGCTCGTTTTCGCTGAGCGCGCTGTGCAGCAGGGCCAGTTGCGAACCGAAGCGCGCGAAGTACTGCGCCTGGGCCGAGGGGGTGAGGGCGATTTCCGGGACCAGAACCAGCGCGGTGCGGCCCGCCTCCAGACAACGCGCGATGAGGCGAAGGTAGATTTCCGTCTTGCCGCTGCCCGTAACCCCATGTAGCAGCACGGTTTGGAACTTGCCGGCGGCGAGCTCGCGGGTAAGTTCGTCGAGCACCGCGGCTTGCGCCGGGCTGAGAACCAGTTCTGCGGACAAGGCCCTCGGCGGCGGTTCGGCGGCGGGTGAGAGGCGGGGTTCAGCCGATGCCGAGAGTTCCACCAAGCCGGCAGCGGAAAGTCGCTTGAGCGTGGCGAGGCTCGTGCGGGCGGAGCGGAGAAGCGCTCGATGATCGATTATTGGCCCTCCCCCATCCAGTGCCGCCAGTATCCGCTTCGCGGCGGGGGACAGGCGCGGCGGTCTCTCCGGCACCGGACCGGCCATCTGCACGGCATAGACTTCCCGCGGCCGCCGCTCGCGCTCGACCTCGTCCGTCAACAGCCACTTTTGTGCGACCGCATGCAGCAGAGCTTCGGGGAATCGCTGCCGCAGCACCGGCACCGACGCGCTGCCTCGTTCCGCGAGATAGGCGAGAAGCTCGGCCGCGGGGTCGGGTGACGCACCGCCGTCCTCGAGCAGTTGCGTCAGCCGGCGGCGGCCCGCGACGCTCAGGCGGACCGCGCGGGCGCGCCGCGTCACCGCGCGCAGGGGCAGCATGGCGCGAAAGACCTCGCCGATGGGCGCGACGTAGTAGTCGGCAATCCACGCGCCCAGCTCCAGGAGTTCCGCCGAGAGGACAGGTTCCGGGTCCAGCACGCGCAAGATGGGACGCGCCTCAATGCCCGGCGGCAGCGCCCCGCCCGCCCGCAACACAATTCCGGTGGCCCGGCGCGAGGCGAGGGGAACCTGTACGCGCTGCCCCGGCTCGACGCGCAGCCCGTCGGGCGCCAGATAGGTAAGGGTGTTCCGCAGCGCCGCCATCACCGCGATTTCCACGAGCGGCGTGGGCGTTTTTCGCTGGGTACTTGGGGACTCGCGATGCACTACGGCATTCTAGCCAATTTTCGCTTTTCGATTGCGGATTTTGGAAGGGTGCGCGGGAGCGCGGGCAAACGAGCCGCAGATCACGGAGATCGCGCAGATTAAGACACGAACATTTGCAGGCTGGGCGGCGCGGTCCATCAGCTTTTCGATTTCGCACGCCCCGTCCAGCAGATTGTGGTCCGTATGAAGATGTAAATGATCAGAGATTTCTGAAGCCATCGCGCGTCAATTTAAGCAGACGAGTGCTGATTTGTGCGGGAGCTTTTGGAGGGCGGCGGCACTGCGGTTCGAACATGGATGGACAGGATGTTCAGGATTAAGGGGTAGAAACAGGGATAGGACAACCAGGAGGTTAATCTCTGTTTACGAGCACGAGGCGAGCCTTAGGGTTTGGGGGTATTGCTGGTCGGAATCGGCGGTTTGTCGGCTGATGACTGTGCTGCGACCGAGAGGAACTGAACCGACTCAAACATGGCATCGAATGTAGTCGTATATCGATCAAAAACTTCGGCGGGGGCCCTAGCGATGACCCGATAGCTCGTAGCTCGTAGCGCAGAGTCTCTGCCTTTGAGACTCTGCGGCTCTTAGTGTTAGGTTTCGTGATGGCGTATAATCCCGCGCATGTCGCGCCTGCGTCGCATCGTCTTGTCCGACTGTTTCTTCTTCCTAAGCTGTCGTGTACTGCCGACTCGTGGAAATCTGAACGAATCCGAATTTGCCTGCCTTGCCCGCGTCGTGCAGGAACGCCGCCGCCGGCATCACTTTCTCTGGACCGCTTGGGTCTTCTTGCCGGACCACTGGCACGCGATTATCTATCCTCGCTGGCCGCTGACGATTTCGTTGGTACTGGAGAGTATCAAGGTGGGGGCGACGCTGCGGATTAATCGCGCGCGAGGAGAAGGCGGAGTGCTGTTCCAAGGCCGGTTCTTCGACCGCGCGATCCGTACGGTGAAGGAGTATCGCGAGAAAGTGGAGTATATGCACCTGAACCCGGTGAAGGCAGGGTTGGTTGAGAGGCCGGAAGAGTGGAAGTGGTCAAGCGTGCACGATTACACGGGAACCTGGCAGTCGGCAGAGGGGGCAGGTAGCCCCATCCCTTTGGATCGCATCATGTTGCCGGGCGATCCGCGGACACGGCTCTGAGAGAAAGCCGCAGAGTCTCAAAGGCAGAGACTCTGCGCTACGGACTGGTGCGGATACGGGCCAGTCGGACTCCGGTAATGGGGGAGACGACCCGAATGACCAGTCGCAGGACTAGGGGGCCGGGCATGAAGTTCATGAACCGAACTACAAACACCCTGAAGCCAGCACAGAAGCGAGTCCGTTTCGTATTTGCCGTCGCGAACGTTGCTTGCCTGTTGGCTGTTCTGGAACTCTGGCGCGAGGGTCAACCGCTCGATCAAACGGTGGTTACTGGGCTGGTGAGCATCCCCGGTGTTAACCTAATTCTATGGTTCTGGTGGCGGCGAATCAAACGATAATACGCGGACCGGAAACGAGAGGCTGGGCGGGTGTTCGGACAACTTTCACGTTGGACTTGGCTTGTCATCCTGGTGGGATCAGTTCTTGTCTTGCTCCTCGGGTACGGACGCCTGCCCGTACGAGATGAAGGGGCGCGTAAGAGAATCGCGCCGTTGATGAAGCGTTGCGGTTATGCGGGAATCGTTGTTTCCATTCTTTCGTTGCTGTTCGAGATATTTCGCCGTTACTGACTCGAGAAGTGGGAATCGCTGACCCCAGGGTAGGACAGGTACGGCTGTCCGGCCCTCAGGAATCCGCGTGAGCATCGCGAAGGCTCCAGAAAAGGACCACGTCAGGAAGGTCAGGCCGAGCCAGCAACAAAAACAAGGCTCGCCGTCGCCATGGTGAAGCTAAATAGGGTAACACGAGAATGGGCTTTGCGCTCGACGCTTTGCACATCACCGGTGCTTATTTTGTTCTTCCGCCTTGGACAGGAGAACAGGGCGCTTGCGGCGTGGATTAGTGCAATAGTGACGTTTATCGTTGTAAGGATGTTCTGGGCTCTCAGAACGTACGGGTGG
>Ga0335071_10005490_pt1 | contig 13157 bp, 12 predicted proteins | sample Lox_Sample_15_FD_206724 | JGI IMG/M metagenome (GOLD analysis project Ga0335071, IMG submission 206724) | Soil microbial communities from Loxahatchee National Wildlife Refuge, Florida, United States - Lox_Sample_1.5 | ecosystem: Environmental > Terrestrial > Soil > Wetlands | place: USA...
ACGCCTGCACCGTCCAGGCGACCGGGTACCTGCGGTAGTGCGCCGAGATGTTGGGGCCGAGGAAGCGGCCCACCTGGAACCACTCGCGGCCGCCGAGCAGCAGGCCGCCGGCCGGCAGCACCATCCGGGTGTACGCCCACCAGGCCGGATGCCACAGCGTCCCGGTCGGCACGCAGAACTCCAGGCTGGCCATCATCCCGCCGGGTCTGAGCACGCGGGCCAGCTCGGCCAGCGTCGCCTGCGGGTCCCGCACGTACCTGAGCAGATAGGTGAAGGTCAGCGCGTCAACGCTGGCGTCGGGGAGAGGCAGCTGCTCGGCCCGCCCGACGGCCAGCGAGATCCGGTCTCGCTGGCCGGCCGCGGCCACCCGGCGCCGCCCCTGGCGCAGCATCGGCTCGGTGAGGTCCACCCCCACCACCCGGGCCCGCCCCTGCTCGTGAGCATTGCGCGCGGCCAGCTGCAGCGCCACGCCGGCGGTGCCGGACGCCACGTCGAGGATCACGCCATCCACCGGGATGACGTGACCCACCATCTCGGCCCGCCACTGCCCGTTCTGGCCGAACGAGAGGAGCTCAGCGAGCCGGTCGTACCGGGCGGGGAGCCCGTCGAACAAGTCACGCGCGAAGCCGTTGGGGTCGTCGGGCATCGAGGTTCTCCCGTGGCCGGTGCCTATTACTCAACCGTAACGCCAGGACGCGTCGCGTGGTTCAGCGCGGCCCGGTCAGCCGGGCCCCTTCACTTTGGCCCCTTCAATTGGGCCCCTTCAATGGGCAGGGCTGCCCTGATCTTCTCCGCGTAAGCCTCGGCCGGATGGGCGTCGTCGTACGGATGCCGTGGCCCGAGCCAGAACCGCAGGCCGTCCCCCTTGTTCCGGGGGATCACGTGCAGGTGCAGATGCGGTACGGACTGGCTCACCACGTTGTTGATCAGGATCATCGATCCATCCGCGCCCAGGCCGTCCTCGATCGCGAGCTCCAGCCGCTGGGCCGTGGTGAAGAACTCGGGCACCTGCTCGGCCGGCAACTCGCTGAGCAGCCGCACATGCTGCTTCGGCACCAGCAGCGTGTGCCCGCGGAAGAGCGGCCGGTGATCGAGGAACGCGATCAGCCGCTCGGTCTCCAGGATGGTCACGGCCGACCGCTCGCCGCGGATGATGGCACAGAAGGCACAGGTGGCAGGCATCAGCCGAGAGCCTACCGCCGTGCCAGGTCCCGTCCCTCATTTCCCGAACGACCGGGCTTCTCGCCCCGGCTCACGCTTCCCGCTCAGCCCGGTGTCGCCGTCCACGCCCTCCGCTACTGGCTCAGGGTGGTGTTCTTGCCCGCCGCGACGATCTGGAGCCCCTGCTGCGTGATGCTGATGTGCTGGATCGTCACCCCGGCCGGGAGCTTCGGGATGCTGATGTTGAAGTCAACCAGGTTGCCGAGAACGTCGGCCGGCAGCCCGCCGAAGTCGGTGACCTTGACGTTGATCTTGTCGCCGCCGACCTGAGTGACCTCGACGGTGGCGTCGCTGCTGAAGCCCAGGATGTCGACGGTCGCCTTGATCTGGTTCGGACCGGCGGCGGACAGCGTGATGCCCTGCGGGATGCCGCCGGCATGGGCCAGCGCCGTGAACGTGACCAGCGCCGAGGCGGTGAACTGGTCGACCGTGGCGCTGTTGGTCCCGTGGATGTGCATCCCGTGCAGGGTCGCGGTCAGGTTGGCGATCTCGAGCTGGCCGGCCGGTCCCGCGGTCTCGTTGCTCGCGTTGACGTTGACGGTCTTGAAGTTACGCGCGGCCAGCTGGGTCAGGAACGGGAACCCCTGGATGGTCACGTGCGGCTTGCCCGACAGGGCCAGCGACGACTGGATCTGGCTGGCCATCTGGTCCTCGGCGTACGCGTTGGCGACCCGGTCGCCGATCACGAGCACGAGCACGAGCACGATCAGGGTGATCCACGGCCAGCGCCGGTGCCGCCGCCTGGCCCGTGCTGGCGGGCCCTGGTAGCCCTGAGCCGCCGGGAAACCCTGGCTGGCCGGATACGTCTGGGCCCCCGGAGGTCCCTGGTAACCCTGGCTCCCCGGATAGTCCTGGTCCTGCTGGTACCCCTGACCGGACGGGAACGCCGGGCCAGACGGGAACTCCGAGCCCGACGGGAACCCAGAACCAGACGGGAACCCCGAGGTCGGCGGCTGGTACCCCTGGTCGGACTGTGCCCCCGCGGCTCCCTGGCTGGGCGTAAAGGTCGGCCCGGCCGAAGGTCCCTGATTCGTCGGGTATTGCCGCGTTGCCTGGGAATCCTGGTAACCCTCGTCCCGCTGCGACCCCTCGTCCGGCCCTTCGTCCTTTTCGGGGCTTTTCGGCTGCTGCCACCACTGAGGAACAGGCTGGGTGGGTTCGGAACTCATGCCGCGCCTCCCGTAGTGCGGACCATGATGACCAGATCCCCGCGATATATACCTACGATCACCATTTCCCCACCTCTGCGGTGTCATCTAGCTTACTGGGGATAGCAGTGAGTCACATATACCGTTAGACGTGGTGTGACTCGGAGTTCGGGCATCCGGTTTCAGGCCCGGCACCGGACGTTCCAGTATCAGGGTGTCCGCCTCCCAATATGTCAAAACGCGCGGTCAACCTGAATGGTTCTCCTGATTCCCGTTTAGCCGTGGCGGCCCTACACTTTGTAAGCATGCCACCCGAGCGCTTTGACTGGTCTGACCGTCGCCCGCCGCAGGCCAGTCCGTCCCCGGCCGGGCACGCGCCCGCTGGGCTAGCCGAAGTCGAAGGGGCCGCGCCCGAGCCGGGCGGCGCCGCGGCCGCGCCCGAGCTCGAAGTACGGACCAGGCGCTCGGTCCATCAGCTGACGGCCGGAACCAGGTACAGCATCGGCCGGGACCCCAAGTCCGACATCGTCATGACCGACTCGCGCGTGTCCTGGCGGCACGCGGAACTGCGCGTCGACGGCACCGGCTGGATCGTCGAGGACCCCGGCAGCACCAATGGGACGTTCCTCGGGCCGCAGCGACTCGACCGGATCGAGATCCGCGAGGAATGCGTACTCCGGCTGGGCAACCCGGACGACGGCCCGGTCCTGCGCTGCGTGCCCCAGGTGGCCGCCGCCGCGGCCGCGCCGCCCGTCGCGCCGCCGCCCGATCACCCGGGCACCGCCCTGTCGATGCCTGCCGCACCGTCCCCCTCCGCGCCGTCCGTCGCCGAAGCCGCCCCGGAACCAGCGCCACGCCATGACTCCGAGTCCTGGTGGCAGCCGGCCCAGGAGCCCGAGCCCGCCGCGCCGCGTGACTACGCCCCGCGCCACGGAGCGGGCGCGCCGCCCAGGGATTACCAGGCGCCACCGCCCGTCGCGGCGCCCCAGCCCGTGGCGCCGCCCCCCGTCCCTCCCGTCGTCCCGGTTCAGCCCGCCGCGGCGGCTCAGCCGGACCTGCTGCCGAGCGTGGACCGCAGGCCCACCTCCCGGATGCCGCTGCCGGCCAAGGCCTTGCGTATCGGCCGGGTGCCCGACAACGACGTGGTCCTGTCCGACCTGAACGTGTCGCGGTACCACGCGGAGCTGCGCAAGTCGCCCGCCGGCAGTTACGAGATCGTCGACCTCGGCAGCCACAACGGGACCTTCGTCAACGGCCAGCGGGTCACCAGCCAGGTGCTGACCGAGCAGGACCTGGTCAGCATCGGCAGTTCCACGTTCCGGCTCTCCGGCGGCGAGCTGCGGCAGTTCGTCGACGACGGCAACATCACGTTCAACGCCCAGGATCTGGTGGTCAAGGCCGGCAACAAGGTGCTGCTCGACCACGTGACCTTCCCGATCCCGGAAAAATGCCTGCTCGGCGTCATCGGCCCCAGCGGCGCGGGCAAATCCACTCTGCTCGGCGCGCTGACCGGGATGCGTCCCGCGACCACCGGCAATGTGCTCTACGACAACCGTGACCTGTACCAGAACTACAACGAGCTCAGGTACCGGATCGGCCTGGTCCCGCAGGAAAGCGTGCTGCACACCCAGCTGACCGCGCGCCGTGCGTTGCAGTACTCGGCCGAGCTGCGGTTCCCCGCCGACACCAAGCCCGCCGAGCGGGACGGCCGGGTCGACGAGGTGATGGGCGAGCTCGGCCTGACCAGGCACGCCAACACCCGCGCCGACCGGCTGTCCGGCGGCCAGCTCAAGCGGGTCAACGTGGCGCAGGAGCTGCTGACCAAGCCGTCGCTGCTGTTCCTGGACGAGCCGACCTCGGGTCTGGACCCGGGCCTGGACAAGTCGGTCATGGAGCAGATGCGGGACCTGGCCCACGACGGCCGGACCGTCATCGTCGTCACCCACAGCGTGGACAACCTGGACACCTGCGACCGGCTGCTGGTCCTGGTGCCCGGCGGGCGGATCGCCTACTACGGGCCGCCCGAGGAAGGGCTCGCCTATTTCGGCCAGGCCCGCTGGGCCGAGGTGTTCCAGGCCTTCGAGCGCTACCCGGACCGCGACTGGGCCGCCGAGTACGCCGCCTCGCCCGCCTACGCCCAGTACGTGCTGGGCCAGCGGCAGCAGGCACCCCAGGTGCCGGACAGCCAGGAACTGGCGGCCGCCCCGCCGCCGCAGCGCCGCGGCGCGTTCAGCCAGCTGGGCACGCTGACCCGCCGGTACGTGCGGGTGATCGCGTCCGACCGCGGCTACCTGACGTTCATGGCGCTGCTGCCCATCCTCCTCGGCGTGCTGATCTCCCAGGTGCCGGCCACCTTCGGCCTGGCGGGCGCGCCACACTCCAACCCGGACGCGGGAACCCTGCTGCTGATCATGGTCATCTGCGCCTGCCTGGCCGGCATGGCCAGCTCGGTGCGGGAACTGGTCAAGGAACGCTCGATCCTGACCCGAGAACGGGCGGCCGGCCTGTCGTCCGGCGCGTACCTGGTCTCCAAGCTGCTGGTCCTGGGCGTCATCAGCATCGGGCAGTCGACCGTGCTGGTGCTGCTCGGCGTGTCCTGGCGGCCGATACATCACCCGGGCGCCTTCCTCACCGCCTTTCCGCTGGTCGAGCTGATCCTGGGCATCGCCCTGCTCGCCGTCGCCTCGATGTGCCTGGGCCTGTTCGTCTCCGCCATCGTCAGCACGTCGGAGAAGGCCATGCCCTTCCTGGTGCTGTTCACCATGATCCAGGTCGTCCTGTCCGGCTACGTGGTACCGCTGGCCAACAACGTGGGACTCAAGCAGCTCTCGGTGATAGCGCCGTCCCGCTGGGGTCTGGCCGCGGCGGCGAGCACCGTGAACCTCAACGAGATCAGCCAGGCGCCGCCCTTCGACCCGCTGTGGACCCAGACGGCGGCGAACTGGCTACGCGACATGGGCATCATGGTCGCGCTGGCGATTGTCTTCGCGCTGCTCGCATACCTCAAGCTGCGGACCCTCGGCCCGCGCCGCCGTAAGTGATGACGGCCGGGATCGTAGGCTGGCCGCGTGGCTGATTCCAACCTCGCTGACCTCACCCTCAGGGCCCGGGACATGCTCGGGCGGTTCCCGCTGATCGACGGGCACAACGACCTGCCGTGGGCGCTGCGCGCGCGGACCACGCAGAACGGCGGTGACCTGAGCCGGGTGGTATTCGACCTGGACGCACCGGCCGAGGGCCTGCACACCGACCTGCCCAGGCTCGCGGCCGGCCGGGTGGGCGCGCAGTTCTGGTCCGTCTACGTGCCGGTCTCGCTGGCGGGTGACGGGGCGGTCGCGGCGGTGCTCGAGCAGATCGACCTGGCCCGCCGGATGATCGCGCGCTACCCCGGGTCGTTCGGGCTCGCGCTGACCGCCGACGACGTGGAGCAGGTCTTCGCATCCGGCCGGGTGGCCTCGCTGCTCGGCGCGGAGGGCGGCCACGCGATCGCCGGGTCGCTCGGCGTCCTGCGGATGCTCTACGCGCTCGGCGTGCGGTACATGACCCTGACCCACAACGCCAACGTCGGCTGGGCCGATTCGGCTACCGACGAGCCGCAGGCGGGCGGGCTGACCGGGTTCGGCCGGGACGTGGTCCGCGAGATGCAGCGGATCGGCATGCTGGTCGACCTGTCGCACGTGTCGCCGGACACGATGCGGGACACGCTCGACGTGGCCGGGGCGCCGGTTATCTTCAGTCATTCTTCGGCTCGCGCGCTCTGTGACAGCCCGCGCAACGTCCCGGATGACGTGCTCACCCGGCTGGCGGACAACGGCGGCGTCTGCATGGTGACGTTCGTGCCCGGCTTCGTCGCCCAGGAGTGCGCCACCTGGATGGCAGGCCTCAAGGCCGAGGCGGCCCGCCGCGGCCTGGACCCGAGAAACCTGGACCAGCTGTTCAGCATCAAGCCCGAATGGGAGCAGGCCCGCCCGCGCCCCGGGTCGACGCTCGCGCAGGTCGCGGACCACGTCGAGCACGTCCGCGCGGTAGCCGGCGTCGAGCACGTCGGCCTGGGCGGCGACTTCGACGGCACCGATGAGGTCACGGCCGGCCTGGAGGACGTCTCCACCTACCCGGCCCTGTTCGCCGAGCTGCTCCGCCGCGGCTGGACCGAACCGGACTGCGCCGCCCTGGCCGGCGGCAACCTGCTGCGCGCCCTGCGCTCGGCGGAGGCCTACGCCTCGGCGGCTGCCGCCGCTCTGTAGCTTCTGCGGCTGCCGCCGCTCTGCAGCCTTAGCGGCTGCCGCCGCTCTGCAGCCTTAGCGGCTGCCGCCGCTCTGCAGCCTTAGCGGCTGCCGCCGCGGGCGCGGGCGGCTAAGCTCACACGCGATGACCTCCGAGACCACCTCACCCCCGTCCACCGCGTTCCGCGCGGCGGCCGGCCTGCGCCTGCTGACCTGGCCCGCCCTGGACGCGTCCGGCGCCGCCGCCGTTGTCACCGCGCGATCCGGCGGGGTGTCGTCCGGGCCGGACGCCACCCTGAACCGGAGCTTCAGCGTGGGCGACGACCCCGACTGCGGGCGGGAGAACCGGCACCGGCTGGCCACCGCCGTCGGCACGCCCCTCAGCGACTTCGTCTTCGCCCGCCAGGTGCACGGCGCCCGGGTCCGCGTCGCGACCCAGGCCGACCGGGGGAGCGGCGCCTTCCGAATCGAGGACGCCGTTGAGGACGCCGACGCGCTGGTCACCACCTCGCCGGAGGTGGTGCTCGTCATCTTGACCGCGGACTGCGTGCCGATCGTGCTGCACGACCCGGTGGCCGGGGTGCTCGCCTGCGTGCACGCGGGCTGGCGCGGCACGGTGGCCGGGGTAACCGCCGCGGCCGTCGCCGCGATGCAGGGCCTGGGCGCTCGCCCGTCCGACGTCATCGCCGGGATCGGTCCCGCCATCGGGGCGGACCGCTACCAGGTCGGTGCCGACGTCCACGAGGCCGTTAGCCGGTCGTTCGGCCCGGCCGCGCCCGGGTTCATCCGTCCCGATCCGTCGGCTCCGGGTCACTGGCTCCTGGACCTGCCGTCCGCCAACCGCCACGCCCTCCGCGCGGCCGGCGTCCCCGACGGCCGGATTCATACCACCGGCGTCCCCACCGGACCCGCTCCCGGCCAGTTCTTCAGCGACCGCGCCGCGCGGCCCTGCGGCCGCCTCGCCCTGGTCGCCCGGCTGCGGCCCGGAGGCGAGCGATGAGCGCAGCACGCGACGGCATCTTCCGCTACCTCGACTACGCCACCGACGCCGACCAGGGCGCGCTGACCTGCCGCTACGAGCTGAACGGCCGCGAGTTCACCGAGCGCGTCACGCTGCCGCCCGGCGAGCGCTGGCACACCGAACCCGCCCGGGCCGCCGCCCGGCTGGTGTTCCTGCTGTCCGGCGTCTCGTACTACAAGACCGCGGCGCCCCCGGTCATCGATCTCGGCGAGACCGCGCTGACCGCGGCCGAGGAAGCTTTCCTCCGCGAGTTCTACCTCCAGGGCCTGGGGGAGTTCGCCTACCGCAACAACCTCGACATCACCTCCCTCAGCCTCCGGGCCGTTCGCGCCCCTGACCAGCCGTCCGCGCCGCAAACGCCGCCCGGACCGCGCCGCGTACTGGTGCCGTTCGGCGGCGGGATCGACTCGATCGTGACGGTCGAGCAGGTCCGGCGGCTGGCCGACGTCGCGCTGTTCGTGGTGAACCAGCCCGCCGACCGGTTCGACGCGATCGAGCAGCCTGCCGCGGTGACCGGGCTGCCGGTCGTCCGCGCCGCCCGCGAGATCGACCCGCAGCTGCTGCGATCGGCCGAACTCGGCTTCCTCAACGGGCACGTGCCGGTGACCGGGATCCTGTCCGCGATCGCGGTGCTGGCCGCGGTGCTCGAGGACAAGGATGCCGTCGTCATGTCCAACGAGTGGTCGGCGTCCGTCGCGACCCTCGAGCACGCCGGCCGTCCGGTCAACCATCAGTTCTCCAAGAGCGAGGAGTTCGAGGCGGCCTTCCGCGGCGTGCTGCGGGCGAGCCCGGGGCTGCCTGAGTACTTCTCCTGGCTCAGGGACCGGGCCGAGCTATGGGTGGGCCGGGAGTTTGCCGGGCTCCGGCCGTATCACGCCTCGTTCCGCAGCTGCAACAAGGCTTTTTATACCGAACGGGCGCGGCGATTCGCTCACTGGTGCGGCCAGTGTGACAAGTGCTGTTTCATCGACCTGATCCTCGCGCCCTTCCTGCCGGCCAGGGAGCTGCGCCAGATCTTCGCCGTGACCGGGGAGCCGCTGGACGATCCCGCGCTCGCGGCCAAGTTCCGGTCGCTGCTCGGCGCGGGCGCCAAGCCGTTCGAGTGCGTCGGCGAGGTCACCGAGTGCCGGGCGGCGGTGCTGCTGGCCGCACGCCGGGACGACCGCGCCGACACCACGCTGCTGCGGGAGCTAGCGGCCGAGGTGGCGGCCTGGCCGGACGCGCCGTCCGAGGCGGAGATCGCCGCCCTGCTCCAGCCGGTGGGCCGGAGCTTTGTTCCGGACCGGTTCCGGTGAGCAGCGTACCCACGGCGGGTCCTCGACCCAAGCTCTCCTGGTCCGACCTGGCCGGTGCCCGGGCCGGGATCTGGGGCCTGGGCCGGGAGGGCCACGCCAACCTGCGCAAGCTGGTGACGCTCGGCGTCGAGCCGGTCCTGGTCGACGACCGGCCGGCCGGGCCGGCCGAAGGTCGCCCGGTGCTCGCCACCGGCGACGGTGGCCTGGCCGCCCTGGAGCGCTGCGACGTGGTGGTGAAGACCCCCGGCCTGTCCCGGTACCGGCCCGAGGTGGCCCGGCTGTCCGCCCAGGGCGTCCTCGTGGTCGGCGGCCTGGGCTTGTGGCTGGCCGAGGCGGACCTGCAGCGCGTCCTGTGCCTGACCGGTACCAAGGGCAAGAGCACCACCTCCTCCCTCACCGGGCACCTGCTCACCGGGCTGGGTTACCGGTGCCTGGTCGGCGGGAACATCGGCGCCGTGCCGTACGACCCGGACAACGCGGGCGACGTCGACTACTGGGTCATCGAGGTGTCCAGCTACCAGGCCACCGACCTGCCGGTCTCGCCGCCCGTGGTCGCACGGGGGAGTGGAGCAGTACTACCGGGACAAGCTGTCCGCGTGCTCCCAGCCCGGTGCCGAGCTCACCGTGGCCAACGGCGACAGCGCCGTGCTCCGGGAGCACGCCGCCTTGCTCGGGCCGCGCGTCGAATGGGTCAGCGAACATGACGACCCCGCCGCTGACTGGATGGAGCCGCTCGGCCTGCCCGGCCGCCACAACCGCCGCAACGCGCTCATCGCCCGCCGCTGCCTGGCCGCCCTCGGCGTGCCGGGCGCCGCCGATGCCGCCGCGCTGCGTGCGGCGGCGGCCGGCTATCGGCCGCTGCCGAGTCGGCTGACCCCGGTCGGCACCGTCGGCGGCGTCACCTTCGTCGACGACAGCCTGTCCACGAACGTGCTGCCCACGCTGGCCGCCCTGGACGCGTTCCCGGGCCGCCGCATCGCCCTGATCGTCGGCGGCCACGACCGCGGCATCGACTACGCCCCGCTGGCCGCCGGGGTCGTGGCGCGCGCCGCGCCTACCTTCGTGCTCACCCTCCCCGACAGCGGTCCCCGCATCCGCGCCCAGCTAGAAGCCCCCGCACCCGGGACGAGCGCCCTCGCGGGCGTGACCGACTGCGCGGACCTCACGGCCGCGGTGCAGGCCGGCTTCGGCTGGGCCAAGCCGGACGGCATCGTGCTGCTGTCCCCGGCCGCGCCGAGTTTCGGCGTGTTCAGGGACTACCGTGACCGCGGCGAGGCCTTCGCCCGCGCGGTCCGCGCCCTCTCCTGACGCCGGGCGGACATCATCGTGGACCGCTACCCCCCATGATGCGCGGGTTCCTGTCCACGGTGACGTGCCAACCCGGGCCGTTCGGGACTAGTCCTTGCGGCCGGTCACCGAACGCAGGCCGGCCGGAAGCTCCGCGTCGCCGAACGACGTCCCGACCATGGCCCGCACACCGTACCCGGCCAGCAGCGCCGGGATCCGGGACGTGTCCACGAGCACGTTCTCGTGGCGCTCATGGCCGCGGCGCCACGCGCCCGCGCCGTCGGGGACGAACGTGGTGATGTCGCGGACGACCCGGTCCGGGGCCGGCGCGGCGAACGTGGCGACGATGGTCCAGTCCTCCTCCACCCGGGCGAACGGCGGCTCGCCCGCCCGGATCTGCCCGTAGTCCAAGTCCAGGATGTCGATCGCCAGCACGCCGCCCGGGCGCAGCGCGCCGGCCACGGCCGCCAGCGCCGCCTCGACCGCCGCCGTGTCGGGCAGGTAGCTGATCACGTGCCCGACCGAGACGATCGCGTCCGCGGCGGGCAGCGGGTCGCCGGGCAGCGCCAGCAGCCGCAGGTCGGCGTCCGGGCCCAGCGCAGTGCGGGCCAGCGCGAGCATGTCGGGCGAAGCGTCGGTGGCCACCACCCGCAGGCCCCCGGCCAGCAGGTGCCGGGTCAGCGCCCCGCTGCCGCAGCCAAACTCCAGGACCAGCCCCTCGCCGACGCCTGAGAGCAGCTCCAGGATGCCGGGAGCACACCGGTCGGCGTGCAGGCCGTAGCCCCGGTCGTGGATGAACGCCAGATCGCGCTGATAGTAAGGCACCGCATCAGTCCGTAACGCTTATGCCGAGGTGGCGGGCCAGCAGCGGAGCCAGCGCGACCAGCTGGACGCTGTCGATGGTGGTGCCGCCCAGCGACTCGTACCCTCCGCTGATGCCCAGCTCGGCGCCGCGCAGGTCCACCTCGGTGCAGCTCGCCTTGGCGAAATCCGCCCGCGCCAGCGTGCAGCCGCCGAAGCTGACCCGCCGCAGCACCGCGCCGCCGAACTCCGCGTCACCCAGCAGGCAGTCCTCGAAGGTCACCTCGCTGAGGGTGCCGCCGCGGAAGTTCACCGAGTCGAGCTTGCAGCCGCGGAACGTGACCCGGCGCATGGCGGCGGAGAAGGCCTGCACCCCGGCCAGCGCGCAGCCGGACAGCGTAACGTCCTGCCAGCCGGTTTCGGCCAGGTCGGTGCCCACGAACCTGGTCTCGCGCAACGTGACGTCGGTAAACCGGGACTTCCGCAGCCGGCCCCCGTCGAACGATGCCGCCTGGAAGGAACAATCGAGGAAATGGCAGTGCCCGGCGTCGGGGTCGGCGAACGAGGTGCCGTCGAACAGCGCGCCCTCGTAGTCCTCGTCCGGCGCCAGGTCGCCCTCGTGCGGGATGAGGTCGGCGGCCATACCCCGACCCTACCGGCGTGGCTGGCCCCCGCGGGCGGTGGCGAGCTGGCCCGACCGTAGGATCCGGGTTGGAAAAACCGGCAACTTCCAGGAGAGGATCCGGCCATGGCGGATGGCGACGACTTCAACGGAAAGGTCATCGCGGAATTCCGCGAGAACGGCGGGAAGGTCGGCGGGTTCTTCGCGGGGCAGCCGCTGTTGCTGCTGCATCACGCCGGGGCCAAGACAGGTACCGAACGGGTCAACCCACTCGTCTACCAGCAGGTGGGGGGCAGTTACGCGGTATTCGGCTCGGCCGGAGGGCAGTCGCGCGACCCGCAATGGTTCCGCAACCTGGTCGCCCACCCGGACGTCACGCTGGAGGTCGGCACGTCCATCGTCAGGGCTAGGGCCCGGGTGACGGAAACGGACGAGCGCGCCGCGATCTGGGCCACGCAGAAGGAACGCATGCCCCACTTCGCGGACTACGAGAAGAACGCCGCGCCTCGCGAGATTCCCGTCATCCTGCTCGACCCGGTGGCCTAACCTCCTGCGGAGCTGAGTTCCCCGCAGGTCACGATAGGCTCCGAGGGTGCCGATATACGCGCTGGGGGAATATGAGCCGGAGATCCACGAGAGCGCCTTCGTCCACCCGGACGCCGTCGTCATCGGCCGGGTCAGGATAGGCCCCGAGGCGTCCGTGTGGCCGTGCGCGGTGCTGCGCGGCGACCACGGCCGGATCGAGGTCGGCGCGCGGACATCGGTGCAGGACGGCACCGTGGTGCACTGCACGCACGAGTGGCCGACGCTGATCGGCGCCGACTGCGTGGTCGGGCACAACGCGCACCTGGAGGGCTGCGTGGTGCAGGACGGCTGTCTGATCGGCTCCGGCTCGGTCACGCTGAACCGGGTCACGGTCGGGACCGGCGCGATCGTGGCTGCGGCGTGCCTGGTGCCCGAGGGGTTCGAGGTGCCGCCGGGCGCCCTGGTGGCCGGCGTCCCGGCGAAGGTCAAGAGGACCGGGGTGCCGGCCGGGCTGACCGCCGATTCGGTGCAGACCTACATCGAGTCCGGACGGGTGCACCGGGCCGGCCTGCGGCGCCTCGATCGACCTTAGCCTTCATGATCGACGGCATGGCGGTCACCGACGCCCACATGCACGTGCCCCGGCTGAGCACGGTGTCGCCGGCCTGGATGCAGTGGGCGGCCGACTTCGGTCAGGATTCCGGCTGGCAGACGGTGTTCGGCCCGGACGGCGACCCGGTCCCGGCCAGGCTCGACGCCATGCTGGAGGCCGAAGGCGTCGACGTCGCGCTGCTGTTCGCCGAGTACAGCCCGCGGACAACCGGGATCCAGCCGGTGGAGGACCTGCTACCGCTGATCGCGCACAACCCGGAGCGGTTCCGCCTGGTGGCCAACGTGAACCCGGTCGTGCACGCCGAGCCCGCCGCCGAGGCGGCCCGCCAGCTCGGCCTCGGCGCCGTCGCGGTCAAGCTGCACCCGGTGCACGGCGCGTTCCGTCCCGGGGCCGAGACCCTG
>Ga0335071_10005492_pt1 | contig 13156 bp, 9 predicted proteins | sample Lox_Sample_15_FD_206724 | JGI IMG/M metagenome (GOLD analysis project Ga0335071, IMG submission 206724) | Soil microbial communities from Loxahatchee National Wildlife Refuge, Florida, United States - Lox_Sample_1.5 | ecosystem: Environmental > Terrestrial > Soil > Wetlands | place: USA: Florida...
AGAGCCAGGACACGGCCGTAAGGACGCTGGCCGTTCGGGACATCTCCCTGCTCAGGGCGTTTTCGTGGTGTCTCTTCGGGACGTGTCTGGGCTCTGAGCCAGGACACGTCCCGAACCGACACGGCTCAACGGGGGTCGCGGAGGCGCAGCCAGAGGACGCCGAGGGGCGGGAGGGTCAGCTCCGCGGAGAACGGCTGCTCGTGCCAGCCGCGCTCCTGCGCCACGACCGCGCCCAGGTTCCCGACCCCGCCGCCGCCGTAGTAGCTCGAGTCCGAGTTCAAGAGCTCCTCCCACTCGCCCGCGAGCGGCAGGCCGACGCGATACCCCTCGCGCGGCACCGGGGAGAGGTTCGCCACGCACACCACGTGCCGCCCGGCGTCCGCCGACAGGCGCATGAACGCGAACACGTTGTTCTGCGCGTCGTTCGGCTCGAGCCACCGGAACCCGTCGGGCGAGAAGTCCACCTCCCACAGCGCCGGCTCGTCCACGTACAGCCGGTTCAGGTCGCGCACGAGGTCGCGAACGCCCGCGTGCTCGGCATGCTCGAGCAGCCACCACGGCAGCTCGTCCGCCTCCGTCCACTCCCACGGCGTCGCCAGCTCGCCGCCCATGAAGAGGAGCTTCTTGCCGGGATGCGCCCACATGTACGCGTACAGCGCGCGCAGGTTCGCAAGCTGCTGCCAGCGGTCGCCCGGCATCTTCGCGAGCAGCGACCGCTTGCCGTGCACGACCTCGTCATGCGACAGCGGCAGGATGAAGTTCTCGTTCCACGCGTAGACGAGCGAGAACGTCAGCTCGTGATGGTGGTAGCGCCGATGCACCGGATCGTGCTCGAAGTAGCCGAGCGTGTCGTGCATCCAGCCCATGTTCCACTTGAGCCCGAAGCCGAGGCCGCCGACGTACGTCGGCCGCGACACCGCCGGCCACGCCGTCGACTCCTCCGCGGCGGAGATGACACCGGGCTCCCGCGCGTGCACGAGCTCGTTGAACTCCTTCAGGAAATCGACCGCCTCGAGATCCTCGCGGCCGCCGAACCGGTTCGGCACCCAGCCGCCCTGCTTGCGCGAGTAGTCGAGGTACAGCATCGAGGCGACCGCGTCGACCCGCAGGCCGTCCGCGTGGTACTCGCGCAGCCAGAAGAGCGCATTCGCGAGCAGGAAGTTCTGCACCTCGGACCGCCCGAGGTTGAACACGAGCGTTCCCCAGTCGGGATGGGCGCCGCGCCGCGGGTCGGCATGCTCGTACAGCGCCGTGCCGTCGAACCGCGCCAGCGCCCACTCGTCGCGCGGGAAGTGCGCCGGCACCCAGTCGAGGATCACCCCGAGCCCGTTCTGGTGCAGGTGGTCGACGAAGAAGCGGAAGTCGTCCGGCGTGCCCATCGTCGAGAGCGGCGCGTAGTAGCCGGTCACCTGGTAGCCCCACGAGCCGGAGAACGGGTGCTGCATGACGGGCAGGAGCTCGACGTGCGTGAACCCGAGATCGTTGACGTACGGCGCGAGCTGCTCTGCGAGTTGCCGCCACCCGAGCCCCTTGCGCCACGACGGCGCGTGCACCTCGTAGATCGCGAGCGGCCGGTCGAGCGGCTTCGACGCGCGCCGCGCCTCGACCCACTCGTCGTCGCCCCATTCGTACTGCGACTCGAACACGACCGACGCAGTCGCGGGCGGGACCTCCGCCTCGAAGGCGAGCGGATCGGCCTTCTCGCGCCCGTCGAGGTTGAACTTGTAGCGCTCCCCTACCTGCGCACCCTGGACGACTCCCTCCCAGATCCCGGTCGAGTCGACCGGCGAGAGGACGTTCGCGGCCGGGTCCCAGCCGTTGAAGTCGCCGACGACGCTCACGACGCGCGCGTTCGGCGCCCACACGGCGAAGCGCACGCCGTCCTCGACCGGGTGCGCGCCGAGCTTCGACCACAGCTCCTCATGCCGCCCTGCCCGGGCGAGCCAGATGTCGAGCTCGCCGAACGCCGACGCGCGCGCCTGCGTCAGACGGGGACCTCCTCCTCGAGCATCCGGACGATCCCCGCGACCGGGATCCGCACCCAGTCGGGCCGGTTGTTCAGCTCGTACCGCAGCTCGTACACCGCCTTCTCGAGCTCGAAGACGCGCAGCAGCTTGTCCATCGACGTACCGAACGGGACGAGCGACTGGTCGACGGTGTCGCGGTACCCCTCGAGGAACTCCTCGCGGGCCCGCTCCTCCCAGTCGTCGGCGGGCTCGCTGCCGCGCAGGAACGGCGCCGCCGAGTAGACGTACGCGAACGAACGGAGCATGCCGGCGACGTCGCGCAGCGGGCTGCGCTTGCGCCGCCGCTCGGGGAGCGACCGCGCGGGCTCGCCCTCGAAGTCGAGGATCACCCAGTCGTCGCCCGACCAGAGCGTCTGCCCGAGGTGGAAGTCGCCATGGTGGCGGATCACGCGGCCGGCGCCGCCGAGATTCGTCAGCAGGCGCAGCCGCTCGCGCACCTCTTCGCCGCGGCCCCGGATCGGCTCCAGCTCCGGCACGTCCTCGGGAAGCTCGGCGAAGATCGACTCGATCTCCTCGTCGACCGTGGCCATCAGCAGGCCGAGCGACTCGACCGACGCCTGCTCCGGCGCGAAGCCCGGATCGGCCGGCTCGGAGCCGAGGACCGCATGCATCTTCCCCGTCACCTCGCCCAGCCTGCGCAGCGAGTCGATGAACGCCTCGTCGCCGGCGACCGCGGCGTCGAGCGCCCGCTCCCAGCCGTCGGCGCCCGCCACGACGAACTCCTGCAGGATCCCGAGCGTCGCGGACATCTGCCTGCCGCTGTACCCGTACCAGCCTGCAAGCCGTGCGATGTTCGGGAAACCATGCTCGGTGAGGAACCGCAGCAGCTCGAGCTCCGGGTTGACCCCCGCCTCGAGCCTGCGGAACACCTTCAGGATCAGCTCGTCGTCGAACACGACGGACGTGTTCGACTGCTCCGCCACGACGACGCGCGACTCACGCAGCTCGCCGGCTCCGGTCACGCCCGGCACGGACGCGAACTCGACGATGCCCTCCTCGGCGGACATCGTCGCGCCGGCGCGCATGAGAGCCACGAGCTCCCGCACATCGTGCGGATCGCCGAGCGCATCGAGCCCGCCGTCGGTGATCAGCTGGTACGTCTCGTGCGTGCCCGTGTCGTAGCCGATCTCGATCAGCTGCAGCTCGAGGCGCGGCTCGCTCTCGCGCAGCAGCGCGCGGTCGACGGTCGTCGCGTGGATCGCATCGCGCGTCTTCGACCCGAACCACCGCTGGCCGGTCACGAACTCGATCAGTGCCTGCTCGCTCACTCGCCTTCCTCTTTCCGCAACTGGAACCAGAAGAACCCTCGCGGCGCAAGTGTCAGGAGATACGGCAGCTCGCCGATCCGCGGGAAGCGCGTCCGGCCGAACATCTCCTCGGGGATCATGCCTTCCCAGCGCGAGAGGTCGAGCTCCACCGCCTGGGCCGAACGGGCCAGATTGTGGACACAGAGAACGATGTCGTCCTCGTAGGTTCGCACGTGGGCGAAGATCCGCGGGTTCTCCGGGCGCAGCGCCTCGTACGTGCCGACCCCGAAGACCGGATGGTCCTTGCGCAGCGCGATCAGCCGGTGCAGCCAGCGAAGAAGCGAGTTCGGCTGGCGCAGCTGCGCCTCGACGTTCACCGCCTGGAAGCCGTAGACCGGGTCCATGAGCGGCGGCAGGTAGAGCTGCTGGAAGTCGGCGCGCGAGAACCCGCCGTTCCGGTCGCCCGTCCACTGCATCGGCACGCGCACCCCGTCGCGGTCGCCGAGGAAGATGTTGTCGCCCATCCCGATCTCGTCGCCGTAGTAGAGAACGGGCGAGCCCGGCAGCGAAAACAGGATCCCGTGCAGCAGCTCGATCTCGTCGCGGCCGTTGTCGAGCAGCGGCGCGAGACGCCGCCGGATCCCGAGGTTCAGCTTCATCCGGGGGTCCTTCGCGTACTCCTCGTACATGTAGTCGCGCTCGTCGTCGGTCACCATCTCCAGCGTCAGCTCGTCGTGGTTGCGCAAGAAGAGCCCCCACTGCGCGTTCGCGGGGATTGCCGGCGTGTGCTCGAGGATCTCGACGATCGGCAGCGCGTCCTCGCGCCGCAGCGCCATGAACATGCGCGGCATGACCGGGAAGTGGAACGCCATATGGCACTCGTCGCCGTCGCCGTCGCCGAAGTAGGCCACGACGTCGTCCGGCCACTGGTTCGCCTCCGCGAGCAGGACGCGATCCTTGTACCGCGCGTCGACCTCGGCGCGGACGCGCTTCAGGAAGGCGTGCGTCTCCGGCAGGTTCTCCCCGTTCGTCCCGTCGCGCTCGTAGAGGTACGGGACCGCGTCGAGCCGGAAGCCGTCGAGGCCGAGATCGAGCCAGAAGCGCAGGACGTTCAGCATCTGCTCCTGCACCTCGGGGTTGTCGTAGTTCAGGTCGGGCTGGTGTGAGAAAAAGCGGTGCCAGTAGTACTGCCCGCGCGCCGCGTCCCACGTCCAGTTCGACGGCTCGGTGTCGAGAAAGATGATGCGGGCCTCCGACCAGCGCGTGTCGTCGTCGCCCCACACGTACCACTCGCCGTAGGGGCCGTTCGGGTCGGTGCGGCTCTGCTGGAACCACGGATGATCCGACGACGTGTGGTTCATGACGAGGTCGGCGATCACGCGGATGCCGCGCTGGTGCGCCTGGTCGACGAAATGCTTGAAGTCGTCGATCGTCCCGTAGTCCGCGTTGATCGAGAAGAAGTCGGCGATGTCGTACCCGCCGTCGCGCAGCGGGCTCGGATAGAAGGGCAGCAGCCAGATGCAGTCGACGCCGAGCCACTGGATGTAGTCGAGCTTCTCGGTCAGCCCCCGGAAGTCACCCGAGCCGTCGTCGTTGCCGTCGTAGAACGCGCGCAGGTGGATCTCGTAGAAGACGGCCGTCTTGAACCAGTACGGCTCGCGCTCGAACCACGTCATCGGGTCACCTTGACGATGTGAGCCTGGCCGGGCAACAGGCGAATGTAGTTGCGGCCCGCCCGCCACGTGAACGGCTGCCCGGACAGGAGGTCGCGCGTCGCGAACGCCGGCGGGTACCCGAGCGCGGCCGGCACGACGCAGACGCCCTCCTGCTCGGCGAACGGGTCGATGTTCACGACGCAGATCACGTCGTCCTTCGCGTATGCCACGAGCTGGTCGTTCTCCGTGTCGAGCCAGCGGAGGTTGCCGACGTGCTGGAGCGCAGGCTCGGCGCGCCGGATCTCGTTCAGCCGCGCGACGAGCGGCAGCAGCACGCCGTCGAGCGCGCGGTTCCGCACCTCGTACTTCTCGGAGTCGAGGTACTCCTCGCTGCCCTCGCGCACCGGGACGTTCTCGAGCGACTCGAAGCCGGAGTAGATGCCGTAGCTCGGGACCAGCGTCGCCGCGAGCACGAGCCGCGCCTCGAACGCAGGGCGGCCGCCGCGCTGCAGGTACTCGTGGAGGATGTCCGGTGTGTTCGCGAACGCGTTCGCGCGGTAGAACGACCGCCAGCGCAGCAGCTCGTCCATGTACTCGTACAGCTCGCCCTTCGTGTTCTTCCAGGTGAAGTACGTGTAGCTCTGCGCAAAGCCGAGCTTGGCGAGCGTCGTCATCATCGACGGCCGCGTGAACGCCTCGGCGAGGAAGAGGGTCTCGGGGCGCACGGCGCGCACCTCGCGGATCAGCCACTCCCAGAACGACGCCGGCTTCGTGTGCGGGTTGTCGACCCGGAACACGCTGATGCCGCGGTCGACCCAGCCGAGGACGACGTCGAGCAGTGCCTGCCACAGCGCCTGCCAGTCCTCCGACTCGAAGTTGACGTTGTAGATGTCCTGGTAGCGCTTCGGCGGGTTCTCGGCGTACTTGAGCGTGCCGTCGGGACGCCGGTAGAACCACTCCGGGTGCTCGGTCAGCCAGGGATGGTCGGGCGAGCACTGGATCGCGAAGTCGAGCGCGAGCTCGACGCCCGCGTCCTTCGCGGCAGCGACCATCGCGTCGAAGTCGGCCCAGGTTCCGAGCGACGGCTCGATCGCGTCGTGGCCGCCCACGGACGAGCCGATCGCCCACGGCGACCCGACGTCGCCCGGGGCCGCCTCGAGGGCGTTGTTCCGCCCCTTCCGGTTCGTGACCCCGATCGGGTGGACGGGCGGCAGGTAGCAGACGTCGAAGCCGAGCTCGGCGAGCTTCGGCAGGACCTCCGCCACTCCGCGGAAGCCGCCGAAGGACCGAGGGAACAGCTCGTACCAGGCGCCGAAGCGGGCAAGCACGCGGTCGGCGTCGACCTCGAGCACCGGAGAGAGCGCCTCGCCGTGGCGGTCGCCGGCGGGCGCGGCGAGCCCGTCCTCGAGCGAGAGCGACGGCCGCCCGAGCAGCACCGCTCCCTCCGACAGCTCGCCCGCCAGATCGCGCTGCCCACCGTCCACCTTCCGCCGCACCTCGTCCTGCCAGGTTGCGATCCGGTCGGTCCAGGCTGCGACCTGGAACTGCCACATGCCCGGACGGTCGACGGTGAACATCCCGCCCCACCGGTCGTTGCCGAGATCGCGGAGCGGCTCCTCGTGGAAGCGCTTGTCGCCCGGGGCCTTGACGCGCACGGCGCCGGCGAGCGTGTCGTGCCCGTCCTTGAAGACGGTCGCGTACACCTCGACGGTGTCGCCGACCGTCCGCTTCACCGGGTAGCGGCCGCAGTCGAGCAGCGGCTCGACGGCCTGGATCTGGATGCGCGACGGTGGAGTCTTCGGCAGTGACATCGTGCGTGACATTCTCAGTGGCAGTCCCGCCTCAAACCTATGCGACTCGACCGCGCCTCCGGCATCCTCCTTCATCCGACCTCGCTGCCGAACGGGGTACTGGACGAGCACGCCTACCGCTTCGTCGACTGGCTCGCGGCGGCGGGACAGCGCTGGTGGCAGGTGCTGCCGCTCGGGCCGCCGGAGGGGATCACCGGCTCGCCGTACATGTCGCCGTCCGCGTTCGCCGGCTCGCCGGGGCTGCTCGCGCGGCCGAAGGCGCGCGTGACCGCAGCGGAGCGCGCCGCGTTCCGCGAGCGGAACGCGTACTGGATCGACGACTGGGTCGCGTTCGGCGGCTCGCTCGACGACCAGGTGCGCTTCGACCGCGAGTGGTCGGCGTTGCGCACGCACGCGCGGCGGCGCGGCGTGCGCATCTTCGGCGATATGCCGATCTACGTCGCCGCCGACGGCGCCGACCACGCCGCGCACCCGCACCTCTTCCAGCGCGGGATGGTCGCCGGGGTGCCGCCGGACCTGTTCACGCGCACCGGCCAGCTGTGGGGCAACCCGCTCTACGACTGGAAGGCGATCCGCCGCGACGGCTACCGCTGGTGGATCGAGCGGTTCCGCCGCACGTTCGCGCTCGTCGACCTGACGCGCGTCGACCATTTCCGCGGCTTCGTCGCCTACTGGTCGGTGCCCGCGCGCCACCGGACCGCCGCGCACGGGAGGTGGCGGCGCGGCCCGGGCGCCGCGATGTTCGACGCGGTCGAAGCGGAGCTCGGCCCGCTGCCGGTCGTCGCCGAGGATCTGGGCGTGATCACGCCGCCGGTCGAACGGCTCCGCCGCGCGCTCGGCTTCCCCGGCATGGTCGTCCTGCAGTTCACCCTCGGCCGCGTGCCGGCGGACGCCGACCGGCAGTCGGTCGTCTACACGGGCACGCACGACAACGACACGACGCTCGGCTGGTGGCAGAAGCTCTCCGAGGCGGAGCGCGAGACGATCGGGCCGGATCCCTCGTGGACGCTGATCGAGCGTGCGTGGCGGTCGCGGCTCGCGCTCGCGATCGCGCCGCTGCAGGACGTGCTCGGGCTCGACGGCTCCGCCCGCATGAACCTGCCCGGGACGGAGACGGGCAACTGGTCGTGGCGCTGCGGGGGGCGCGCGCTCACCGCCGGTCTGGCGGCGCGGCTGCGCGGTCTGACGGTGCAAAGCAGGCGAGTCTGATGCCGGGGGAGGGATTCGAACCCCCAAGCCCGAGGGCCACCGGTTTTAAGCCGGCTGCGTCTACCGGTTCCGCCACCCCGGCGCGGTCACGCTAACCGCACGACGACCTCGTCGGACCGTTCCCCGGATGGTCCGCGCAGAGCGGGATGCCCTCCGGCCCGTGGCCGCGGTACAGCTTCCGGAACGCCTCGAACGCCGTCTTCGTCTTCTCGGTGAAGCGAGGGCAGACGGCGATGTGGCCCTGCCCGTAGTAGCCGTCCTGGCGGTAGTCGGCGTGATTGCCGGTCCAGGCGGTGATCGCGACCTTGCCGCCGAGGCTCGGGTACGGCGTCCCGAAGCTCGCCACCGGCTGCTCGTCGTAGAACTGCCGCAGCGCCTCGACCGTCCCTGCGGGGACCTGCGGGCCCCACCAGGTGACGACGCCCCCGTGCTCCTCGTTGTGGACGACCATGCGCGGGTTGACCGGCTCGGTGTAGAAGCCCCACACCGCCCACTTCGGATAGTGCTGGCCGTTCGACGGCGGGCTCGTGTTCCACGGCAGCTTCTTCGTCAGGCTCGCCACGTGCGTGCCCTGGCCGGGCGGAACATAGGCGGCGACCGTCCTGAAGCTGCAGCTCGCGGCCGTGAAGTCGGCGGCGACCGCCTTCGGGGTCAGCCCGCTTCCGCCCAGCGCGACGACGGCGACCGCGACGAGGAGCCCGGCGAACCCGGCTGCCGAGAGCCCGTAGAGGACCGCTCGGTGCCGCGTGCCGAGGTCATCGGGTGGGGTCGGCGCTCTCCGCTTGGGCGGCATGGAATCGCGCCATTCAAGCGGAAACCGGCAGCGGCTCGCCGAAGAAGTCGGCGACGGCCGCCGCGTCCTCGGCCACCGGGCAGCGGGGCAGCGCGGCGAGGAACGCCCGCCCGTACGGGCGCGTGCGGAGGCGCGGGTCGAGGATCGCGACGACGCCGCGGTCGGTGTGGCCGCGGATCAGCCGGCCGAACCCCTGCCGCAGCTGCAGCATCGCGGTCGGCAGCGCGTAGTCGCGGAACCAGTCGCCGCCTCCTCGCTCCACCGCCTCGCAGCGCGCCTCGTGGAGCGGGTCGCCGGGCGCGGAGAAGGGGAGCTTGTCGATGACGAGCAGCGACAGCGACTCGCCGGGCACGTCGACGCCCTGCCAGAAGGTCGAGGTTGCGAGCAGCACCGATCCGACCTCGGCACGGAACCGCTCGAGCAGCCGCTCGCGCGGGGCGTCGCCCTGCACCAGCACGTCGTAGGGCACGCGGCCGCAGACGCGCTCCCGGTAGACCTCGAGGGCGCGGTAGCTCGAGGTGAGGACGAGCGCGCGGCCCTCGGAGAGCGCGAGCAGGGAGACGATCTCGTCGGCCGCGCGCTCGGTGAACCCGTCCGCGCGGGGGTCGGGCATCGCGCGCGGCACATAGAGAAGCGCCTGCTCCGGGAAGTCGTACGGCGAGCCGACGACCGCCTCGCGCGCCCGGTCGAGCCCGAGCCGGCGGCGAACGAAGGCGGCGTCCTCTCCGGTCGTGAGCGTCGCGGAGACGAGGATCGCCGTCGGGCCGTCCTCCCAGAGCCGGTCGCGCAGCTCGCCCGACACGTCGACGGGCGCCCAGGCGAGCGCGTCGGGCTCGGACCAGACGACCCGCTCGAGCGAGGTTCCCGGCTCGAGGCACGCCTCGACCTCGCCCGCGAGCCCGAGTGCGCGGCGCGAGAGCGCGTCGAGATCCTCGCCCTGGCCGTGCAGCGCCGCCGCCAGGTCGCCGAGCGCGTCGAGCAGCACGAGCGCGGGCTCGGCCGGGACCTCGCGGAGCCTCCGGCGCCCGGCGGGCGGCGCGACCGCGCGCAGGAGACGGTCGCCGGTGCGTTCGACGCGGTCGAGCTCGCGCGCCGGGAGCGGCCGCTGCGCCTCGCGGCAGGCGCGCTCGACGTCGTGCGCGAGGCGGCGCAGCCCTGCGCGCGACACGCGGCCGCCGAGCCACGACGCGGCCGACTCCTCCAGGCGGTGCGCCTCGTCGAAGACGATCGCGTCGTGCTCCGGAAGCACCCCGCCGCCCGAGGCGAGGTGCGCGAAGTAGAGCGCGTGGTTGACGATCACGAGGTCGGCGTGCGCGGCGCGCTCGCGCGCCGCCTCGGCGAAGCAGGCGGAGACGAAGGGGCAGCGGCGGCCCGAGCAGCGGTCGGGGCCGACGGAGAGCTCGCCCCAGAGCGCCGGCGACGGCTCGACCTGCAGCTCGGCGCGGTCGCCGGTCTCGGTCGCGTCCAGCCAGCCCTGCATCGCCTCCCACGCGAGCCCGTCCCGGCCGTCGGGGAGCAGGAACGGCTGGAAGCCCTGCAGCTGCCGGCGGCAGAGGTAGTTCGCACGGCCCTTCAGCACCTGGACGTCGACGTCGCGTCCGACCGCTGCGGCCGCGACCGGCACGTCCTTCTGAAGCAGCTGCTCCTGCAGGGCCTTCGTCGCGGTGGCGACGATCACCCGCTGCCCCGACTCGAGCGCGGGCACGAGGTAGGCGAGGCTCTTTCCGACTCCGGTGCCGGCCTCTGCGACGAGGTGCTCGCCGAGCAGGAGGGCGTGCTCGACCGCCGCCGCGAGCGCAGCCTGCTCCGGCCGCGGCTCGTAGCCGGGAAGCGCCCGCGCGAGCGCGCCGCCGGGGCCGAAGACCTCGTTCATCGCCGCCGAAGCCTACGCGGGCGAACGGACGTTCCCCTTCCCGGTGACGGGCCGGTGGCGGTTTCGTGCGCAAATTGCACCATTCGCGGATCGATGCCGTTGACGGCCCCTGCGGGACGCCGCTAGGTTCTGCGCGTCGGATCCGGTAGCTCTTCGGAGTCGTCGGATCCGGCACTCAGCTCCGGTAGGCCCTCGGGCTCGCCGGGGCTGATTTTTGTTGGTCCGGCTCCGTCCGGCGGCCTCTCTATCGTCCGTCGGTCCATGACCGCGATCTTCCTCGTCCTCGGGCTCGTCGTCGGCGCCGCCGCCGTCTACGCCTGGGCGCGCACGGCGATCGCGGCCGAGCGCGAGCGGCGAGCGGCCCTCGAGGCGGGCCAGGGCCTGTGGGAGGAGCGCGTCAGGGCGGCGACCGGCGACGCCCTCCAGCGCAGCCAGTCGTCGCTGCTCGAGCTGACCGAGGCGAAGCTCGCGCCGATCAAGGAGACGCTGACGAAGTTCGAGGCGCAGGCGCGGCAGCTCGAGGAGAAGCGCACGCGCGAGGTGAGCGCGATCGGCGAGCGCCTCCGCGAGGTCGCCGAGGGCCAGGAGCGGCTGCGCACGGAGACGGGCAGCCTCGTCACCGCGCTGCGCGCACCGCACGTGCGCGGCAGCTGGGGCGAGATGCAGCTGAAGCGCGTCGTCGAGCTCGCCGGCATGCTCGACCACTGCGACTTCCAGACGCAGGAGTCGACGCGCGACAGCGAGGGGCGCCTGCTCCGCCCCGACCTGGTCGTGAAGCTCCCGGGCGGCAAGTCGATCGTGGTCGACTCGAAGGTGCCGATCGAGGCCTACCTCGACGCCGTCTCGACCGACGACGTCGAGCTGAAGCGCGCCCATCTCGCCCGGCACGCGGCGCAGTTGCGCGACCACATCGGGAAGCTCGGCCAGAAGCGCTACTGGCGCCAGTTCGACCCGTCGCCGGAGTTCGTCGTCATGTTCGTCGACGAGGGCCTGTACCGCGCGGCCCTCGACCAGGACGGGTCGCTGCTCGAGGCGGGCGCCGAGGCGGGCGTGGTGATCGCCTCGCCGGCGACGCTGATCGGCCTGCTGCGCACAGTCGCCTACGGCTGGCAGCAGGAGACGGTCGCCGAGCACGCCCGCGAGATCTCGGAGCTCGGGCGCGAGCTCTACGAGCGGCTGGGCGTGTTCGCCGGCCACTTCGCGAGCGTCGGCAAGGGCCTCGACGCGGCGGTGGCGAACTTCAACAAGGCGGTCAGCTCGTTCCAGACGCGGCTGCTCGTCACCGCACGCAAGTTCCCGGAGCACGGGATCCCGGGCGGCGAGGTCGCCGAGCCGAAGCAGCTCGAGCGCCGGGCGGCGGCGCTGGACGCCCCGGAGCTCGTCGCGCTGCCCCAGCGCGACGCCGACGCGGCCTAGCCGAGCCCCGAAACTAGACTCCGCCCGTGTCGGTCGAGTCCGAGCGGGACATCCTGGGCCTGCGCGCAGCAGGCCGCGTCGTCTCGCTGGCGCTGCGGGCGATGCGGGGCGCCGTCCGCGAAGGCGTCACGACCCGCGAGCTCGACGAGGTCGGCGCGGCCGTCTTCCGAGCGCACGGCGCCCGATCCGCTCCGCAGCTCGCCTACGGGTTCCCCGGCACGAACTGCATCAGCGTGAACGACGAAGCCGTTCACGGTGTGCCGTCGGCCAGGGAGCTGCGTCGCGGAGACGTCGTCAAGCTCGACGCGACCGCTGAGCTCGACGGGTACATGGCGGACGCCGCCGTCTCGGTCGCCGTCGGGCCGGCGAGCCCGCCCACCGAGAAGCTGATCGGCACCGCCGAGCGCGCGCTCGCCCGGGCGCTCGCCGTGATCGCCCCCGGGGTGCGGCTGAACGAGATCGGCCGCGCGGTGGAGGACGAGGTTCACCGCGCGGGCTTCGAGGTCCTGACCGCGCTCTGCGGGCACGGCATCGGCCGCACGATCCACGAGCCGCCGAGCGTCCGCAACCACTACGTCGCCTCGGACGCGACCACGCTGACGGAGGGCCTCGTGATCACGGTCGAGCCGATCATCGCCGCGACGACGTCGGCAGTGCGGGAGCTGGGCGACGGCTGGACCGTGTCGACCGCCGACGGGAGCCTCTCGGCTCACGCGGAGCATACGGTCATCGTGAGGAACGGGCCGCCCCTGATCGTCACTGCCGCCGTCTAGCGGAGCACGTACCGGCGGAGCATCACGCCGGAGAGCACGACCAGGTAGCCGGCGACGACGGCGATCGCGCCCGTCTGGAGCGCCTGCGGCGCCCGCAGGAGGACGATCGCCAGCGCAAGCATCGCCAGGAACCACCAGCGGTTGCTGTTCGCCCCGCCGCCGCCCGGCCGCATCGCGCCCCGGGTCAGGAAGCCGGCCGCCGCGCCGGCCACGAGGCCCGCCGCCGCCAGAGCCCACGTCCCGGCACCGCCCTCGGCCGCGCCGCTTCCCGCGACGAGCAGCGCCGCGAGCGTCATGACGACGACCAGGCCGGTGGCGAGGCGCGCCGAGCGGAGGCTTTCGGGCTCCGTTT
>Ga0335071_10005493_pt1 | contig 13156 bp, 12 predicted proteins | sample Lox_Sample_15_FD_206724 | JGI IMG/M metagenome (GOLD analysis project Ga0335071, IMG submission 206724) | Soil microbial communities from Loxahatchee National Wildlife Refuge, Florida, United States - Lox_Sample_1.5 | ecosystem: Environmental > Terrestrial > Soil > Wetlands | place: USA...
CACTCACCTCGGACTTAAACGCTGAGGTGTCTGTCATATCGACAATTATTTTCAAATTAAAATTAGATGCGACAAATTCACGCAATGGGCCACCATAGCGGTTTTTCATCCACCGGTCTGAACAAATAAAGCCCAAAACACCACCTTCGGCTAATAATTTTAACGATCGTTCCATGAATGGAACATATAGATCAGCGCGATCATAAATCGTAGTAAATCGACGACGATATTCGGTAAGAAGATGCGGGGGGATAAGTTCTTGCCGCACATAGGGCGGATTACCGATAATAAAATCATACTTCTCATCAAATTGATATAAGAGGTAATCACCCTCTATCAACCATATCTTTGCAAGTGCAATTGCCTCTTTGGATTTAATGCCTTCTCTTATGAGGAGTTTAATGAGGTCGTGCTTTGTCTGAGCGTATGTTTCAGGATGAAGTTCGACTGCTCTAATCGCATTGCTTAAATCCTTGACGGGTTTTCTAAGCCGACTCTTGGATTTACGCCATGCGGATAATAGTCTACGTACAGCCGGAAATAAAAAATCACCACCTCCAAACGATGGTTCCATCAATCTCATTGTGTGAAGTGGCCGGTGCGTTTTATAATCAGCCAGATCAAGGATAAAGTCTGAGACTTCACTGCGGGTAAAAACCGCCCCACGCATTCCGACGTCACTCTTCATCATACCTGGCATCGTGGGACTCAACGGACCCTGATGCCAAAGGTCTGCATCTACATGTAATTTGGAATCGTTTTTTGTCACTATGGATTAAGAGTATGCTCGACGAATATATCTTCGATCAATCTAGAAATAATAAAATGATATTTATCGTGATATCAATAAAAAACCATTTCCTTTTCTGCATTCGTTGTGTGGGCTTCAATAAGCAGCTAGCCACCCTTTTTCCACGAATATCATTTTCTCGCACTATTCCGTGCACAGAAATTTCCCCTTTTTAAGGATCAGACGCATCCAATTTTGAATATAATAAAAACCAATATTCCATTCGGTTTTTAAACAAACTCTACAATATGTTAGAGGGCGAGATTTACCACTCCATGAGGATAGATCACTTCATGTCTTTCCGGGATCTAGCAAATATATCAAGCAAAGAGGCTCTTTCTTCCTTGCAAGTAAACAGTCATCATCCCCGTAAACATTAAATATCATCAAACAACCGATCGGAATATTTTTATAATGTAATAACTAGAATCTTTCTAGGATTTAGAATAAATTACTCAAAGTCCAGCTTAGCAATAGCCCAATTGGCTTATTCAAATGTATAAGATAATATTTGATAGAAGCATCCTACATGGTGATAAGTTCGACATTCTTCAATCAAGTCGTTTGAATAAGTTGGTCCAATCCAAGAAAATCAAACTATTTTATACTCCGCGATTCTTAATAGAGACTTTGGCGCTGGCGCCCAAACGAGCTGATGAATGTCGCGTACATATGAATTGGCTAATTAAGTTAAATGATGCTAGATGGTTCCATTTATTTGATGAAATAATTCGATCCGAACTCAATAACCAGGTCTTACCAAATAAATATTATTTAGTTGAGGATGCCAAACGTACTGACTGGTTATCCAGGCTCTCTCCGTTCTTGAAAGGGAAATCCGATGTCGTGCCGGGCCTCGAAGAATATCGAAATCGGGAATCGAGTTACAAAACCAAGGTTCGCACTACCCTCTTAGCATACCGAGATCAAACGCCTCTGAGCCAGTACGATCTCGACAGATCCCTGGATCAATTTGTGAAGGATATGTTAAATAAATTCGAAATCGCTGATGGAAAAGAAAGCGGCGTATATCAAACCAAGTGGGACCGGGATAGATTCACATGCAGATACACTGAGCGATATCTTCGCGCACTATTCGGTACTATTTGGATCCCTTTATCGAATCGGAATCTTGGAATAGACAGAAATGATCTGGCCGATGCAGAACAACTGTCATATATGCCGTGGGCTGATATTTTTGTTTCTGATGATCATAAAACAATGGAGTCAAACTTCGATTTCTTATATCATGACTGGAAAGGAAAATTACTGCTGGATTCAGCCAAATTCATCAAACTTCTTCAGACTTTGAGATAAGTAATAATTATCTTCCCACCTCCCTCTCGTACACTTCTCGGATAATAGCCCTACTAAACCTCGCTTTCTTTTCCGACCTTAACTTCGCAACTGATGAATAGTAGTCAATAAATCCGAGTTTATGTAGTTTTACAATTATTGATAACGTCCCCTGTACTTTTCTCATCTCTCGAATTGCGACCTTTCTTCCAATTCGTTCGTCAATTAGAAGTACATCCGCGTTGCGTAATTTCAGTTGCGACAAAGCTTCCGCTTCTGCGTTATGCATTTTTAGTTGCTTAAATAGTGCAACCTCGATCGAGTCGAAATCATTGCATGGTGAAAATAAGCCGCGACGTGTCAAGACGTTCAAGGCTACTTCGCGTGAGGATCGATCTGGTAAAGAGAGAAACTCTATACGTACAGGAGATGGGACAAGAACTTCTCGGAAAAAGAGACTTAGTGAATCTAAATGACCCAGATGATGTAAATAAATAAGGACAGACGTATCGGTGACGGCAATTGGTAGTGGCATTCAAAGATGTCATTTATTTGGGGCAATAAGTGCAAGCAACGCCAGCCCCAATCCTATCAATATTAATGCATCTTTGTTATCTTTCTGCTTTTTCTTGGTTTTTAAAATATCGATTACCCTCCCTTCCACCATGCCAGGCGTGTCACCTTGTGGATCATATTCAATCCAAGTTAACTTGGATATTTCTTTGGGAATAGAAATCCCCTTTTCGTAGATCGGAATAATGAGTTTCTTTTTACCTTCGGCATATGCCAATTCTTCACGAACCGACGTGCTAAGTCTTGATGTGATAAATGCAATAACAATATCTGCCTTGTCGATACGTAACTTTGTTTCACCAGTGATGCGATTTCCAATACGTTGTGGCAAAAGCACAACTACATCACTCGCAGACGCCAATGTCTGCAAACGATAGATGAATACCTCTTCTTGCGTGGATGTGTTATAGCTGATAAATGCGGTGTAGGACATTTATTCGATCCCCATATTTTACTAGTAAATAATACATATAGAACTACGCTATGCAACAAATCATTTAATTATATATGGGCCGGATATGCCATGGAATAAATGAAAAACAGAAATTTATGTCAACGAAAACAAGATATTTCGACAATCTACAAAGAGTTGACCGGATTGACAATATGATGATAGCTTCTTTTTGTTATTGCTATACATAATTCTCAAATCCCTTAAAACAATGAGAAAAATTTATCTTTGCTGAAACCAAACTTCCCTCAGTTTATCTCTGCCTTTGAGTTTAAATCAAATATAGTGACAATTATTATGTAACATTTGGCCTTGCTTCGGGTGTCATAATCATCTATTGACCGGCCCCAGCAACGTTTACCAAATCAAACATCGGTAGGTACATCGAGATGAGGATCCCAGCTACGACAAGGCCCAGAAAGAGAATAATCACCGGCTCGAGCAGTGAGGATAGAGAATCAACCTTTCCGTCGACCTCTTTTTCATAATAATCGGCAACCTTGAGGAGCATCGAATCTAGTTCGCTTGTTTCTTCACCCACAGCGATCATTTGGGCAACCATTGGAGGAAAAAGTTTTGAGTCCACTAGTGGTGCGGCGACTGTTTTCCCCCTCCGCACATGCGCAATTATGTCCTTCGTTTCATCTCTTAATTCAGGAGTCGGCATGATCCGTTGTGTTACCCCAAGCGCGGTCAGTAATGAAACTTGGGATTGTAATAATGTGCCGAGGGTTCGGCAAAATCGTGCCATGTGATTTTTCAATAGAATATTCCCAATAACGGGAATATTCAGTGCGTGGGCAATTAGACGTTCTCGGACCTTCGGTCTATTTATAGATTTTCCAAATGCTAACAAGGCAATGCTTGCAAGCAGAAGTAAATATGCGCCATAATGAATCAGATTGCTGCTCGCCATCAGAATTATTCGAGTCGCAAATGGTAATTCGACTTGAAAGCTCTTAAACATCTCAGTAAAAGCTGGAACGATGAAGACAAGAAGAAACATCACTGCAAAAATTGCAACAACAATAACAAGCACGGGGTATGTCAACGCTTGTGATATTTTTCTCTTTAAAGCATTTGACTTTTCGAGGTGATGAGCCAGATGTGAAAAAACTTCCGGAAGGCGACCACTTTCTTGACCAACATCGGCACTAGCTACGAAAAGAGAATCGAATACATCGGGCTGTTTTGCGAGAGCGGCTCCAAATGAATTTCCCGTTTGAATTTCTTTCATTAACCGCTCTATAACCCCTTTTAACTTCCGATTTGTTGTTTGCTTTGCTAATACCTGCAATGCCCGGTGAAGCGATACCTTCGATTGTAACATTACCGATAGTTGCAAACAAAATTCACCTTTTTCCCGATCGTTTACTTTCCAACTTCGAAATCCCATATCGGAATTGGCGATTTTTATGCTCTCGTGGCCAACTCTATATCTTGGCGATGCCTGGAGGATATTTCTTAGATCTGGCGTTTGAGACATTTTAATTGCTTTTTTGCGGCTTTGAAACAAATTCTGCCCGGCTACTTCGGAGGGTGGTAGCGTTCGCTTTTTGTGAAAACTCAACACCCTTCGTATTGGCTTTTACAGCTACGCTTATCGGTGTTTCACCAAAACTAAATCGGCCCGAATCTTGAAGTTTTTCGACAGACATCTGTATACTATCGTTTGTTGCAACTTGTTCATTATTCCGAAATATGTGATGTCGATCGAATTTATAATCAATCACTTTATTATCACATCTAATTATTATCAACGACGAATCAGTGATCGATTGTATTCGCTTTGCTTGTTCAATATCATATAATATATTTTGAAACGTTCTTGTAACACGACTGTGAATATCATCTTTTAATCGCCATGATGTAAACAGTTTGTCTGCGAATAGAAAGACGGATAAACCATAGCTGACCAATAAAGAGCCAACAATTATTACCACAAGCAGCTCTTGAATTGTAAATCCCCGATCATCAAATTTTATCATTTAAAGATTTGGGGTCGGCTTGATATCCATTTGGAAATCGTTAATACTGGCTTATTAGCTTGATTTGCACTGGTGATCGTAATTTTAACCTCAACCAATTCTTGCATTGGGATCGTTTCTCTACTCAAGACAAGATGATAGTCCAAATAGTGATGACGGGCGGTGAAATCCCGATTCGTTTCGACCTCGCTCATCTCAGATATCGCGATCCCGAGCGCGTAACTCATGACGTCAGCGGATCGATCGAGGAATAAATTCCCCATCGTGACACACAGTGGTATAAGGACGCTGATTAATAAGACCAAGGCCACAAGCGTCTCAATTATTGTGTATCCATCATTTTTTAAATAAAACGATTTTGGGTTCATATCCAGTCGAGAATCGCATAAATTCTTTGATTTCCAAACTCTGGCAGAAGTAAAAACTCCGGCGAAAGTAAATTCCGCTCTATATCAGCACTGCGTAGCCAACCAAGGTATGTCGTCGGGGGATCGTAAAAATAAAAATCTCGTGTCATAACAATGCCGATAACCGACCCATCGAGAGTAACTCCCCCTGTCGAATACACCGCTCCGGTGACAGTGGCTCCGAGTGAAATGAGAATGAGATTGTCTGAAGTTTGGGGAATGGAACGAGGTGAGAAGAGTGCAACCGTTCCTTCAACTTTTGCATGTGGCCCAATAGTTATGCGTTGCCGGGTGGTATCAGAAAGACCACAGCAACAAGAATATAGAATGGAGGGATAACCGGCGACGCTATTGGCATCGAATCGTATGGAAGGGGCGATTATTTGACAAGTAACTTGCGCGCCCGACTCCAGCTCAACCGAATCCTGGCTGAAGAGGATCGTTTCGTCGATTTCAGCACCTTGTTCCACCGTAATCATATGAGAAGCGATGACTACAACCAATCCACTCAAACGTATTGATTTAGATAGGGTGGCCGTTCCATTAACTAATATATGCAACGGTTTTCCACGGCGCGAGATTGTATCCTTTAATATCGTATTTTGGCTGAAGTAAATATAATCAGTTGAATCTTGGACCCTTCCGATATTATAATTATTAGATCCGTTTGCGGAACTATCCATTACTCGATTACTCTCCGAACCTCGCTTCCCCCTTTCTGCGAGAAGGTCGAGATAGTGCTCGATTTCCTTCTTGATCGGATTCGGATTAAACGCTGGTAGCTCGGGAATCTTTCTGCGATCGATTGACCCTTTCACTGGAACCACTATGGGAGAAGGATAATTTTTCAATTCCCCAATAGATGTACCAGGTTGACCGACAACGATATCACCAACGATTCGCGATGCACCTGTAAAAACAAGCTGGTGTGATGAATTAGCAAAAACGAGAGCTTTATCAAGCTCTGGGGGTGGAATTTGCGCTGCAAGTGCAGTTCGCTCTATCGTCATATTCTGATATGAACCCATAGATCTTACAATTTCCAATGCACCCCAACGTCCTATATTCACATGCGACTGGCTCCCGTCGTCCTCACTAAAATCGGCGACCTGAGTTTCATCGGCCAAACTATCGCCGTACTGATGAAGAAGCCTGACTATACCGCTTTCCGCTGCGTACGATGCCTTCACACGCGCAATCTCTCTTAACGATATTTGCTTTCTCAGATATACAATAGATAGCGCTGATCCAGCGACCATTGTAAGTATCGTTATCAGGAATATGATAGAAGGAAGGGCAAATCCACCCTCCCTTTTGAATATTTGATAATTTGTAACCTCAGAATTAGTCAAAGGAAATCAATCCTCAAGGTTGATCAATCGTCCATATAGCTTTTTTCTTTGTAAATAAGTAGCTGACGTGCTTGTTTTCGATTTTGAGTATTTTAATGCCATTTAGCGTATCCCCCTCATGAAGAAAATATACGGTCCCGGTTTGGCCCTCGAGCATAACGGTTTTTTTCTTCCCAGCCGACAAGATACCTGTGAGTTTCATTGGAGGCGGGATCCAACTTGGCGTTTTCTGCCGAGAAATTTTACTTGTATCCCTGTGACCGATATGAACATATTGAAAGGGATCTCGTGTGTCATTCGTGTATACAAAACTCACCGATTTAATTCTTTCATTTATCTCATTCGAAACGTTTTCAATCGATTCGCCTTTGCCTGATGAAATTGCTCTTGCAATTTGATAGACGATCGCTCCCCACACGCAAAATACTATCACCATTAAGACCTTTATGATCTTTCTATTATTTTTCATCGGAGATGCAACTGTTTGGGTAAGATAAATGCAATCGCTTCGGCCTTTATCTCCAGGGTATTGGAAATCGTTGGTTGCGCGGTCACTTCCAGGCTCTTAAACCGAAAGATGATTGGCCCAGACTCGACATTATTCAGAAAATATCCGACGTGATGGAAGTCCGACGAAAAATTGATCTTAACGTCAACCTGTTTCAGTTCACCACTATCTTGCGCCATGACGGGGGTGATCGACTCAAATTGTATGTTAGACTTTTTAGCGCTTACGTTTATAAAATCAACAACCCCGGTTTGACTTTGCTCGAACGATCTATCCCCTCCCGTCAAGGACGCAGCAAGTCTTGCCTTTTTTCTCAGTAAATCATTCTTCTTTTCCGAAAGTTTGCGCGAATCGATAAAAGAATCCTTCCGTTCATTGTAGGTTTTCCATAATCCGTATCCTTGCTCAACGCGATCAATCACCTCCGTACAAAAAAGAAACAAGTACAGAATGGTTATCCCAACAATCGAGACAATATATTTTCTTTTTCTATTCATCAAGCATAAAGGCTTCAATCTCAAAAGTGCGATATGAGCCCCCGTTATCATGGCGATGCGGCAAGGCTGACTCGACCTGCAATGGCGAGCCAGATCGAATTAATTGAACATCGGATGCAATCGTCTGGAGCTTTTTTAAATACATTGTAATGGCATCGTTCGAAACTGCATAGCCATATAGGGATACATCGCGGTGAGTAGGGGCCCCTTGGGCGATATAAAGCTTATAGAGCCACACACTATCCGGGGTCACTGAAGAAAGTTGGTGAATTATTTGCGAATAGCTTGATCTCTGAATCTCTCGCGATGGGCTGTGAAGTGAAGATTCAAGCTGATGAACCTGGTCCTCAAGAATTGAAACATCTTTATACTGGTCCCCCATCAAAATAGCTTGTTCATCGAGTTTGTCAAGTTTTGATGTAAATACTTGAATCGCCAGTGATGAAACAATCAGTAAAATAATTAGGGACCCGCCTAAAACAACCCCTAGTCGGAGGGTCAGACGTTTGAGCAAATTGATTTCAGTTCGATATAGTATATCCGTTGGAAGGTAATTGGTCGGGCTCAACTCGGGCAGGAATCCTTTTATGGCCAATCCCGTGGCAAGTGAAAACGATGTCGCTACCTTGAATGGCTGCAACACATTGTAGCTGGTTGATTGGACGGGTTCGATAAAATCCCCTGTCACATATATATTATGTTCATTACTGACACTATTGGCATATTTAGACATTTGATCAAGTAACGCTTCTTTCGATCGCACCTGATAATACCGGATCGCCTGTCTCTTCGGTCCGACATATGAAGCAGCACAGATGAAATCCCGCCCAAGGTGAAATAATATTTTATCACTCTTTTGTTTCAAAGCATCAGGATAACAAACCAAATACCCGCTAACGAAGTCCCTTGCCCCAACACCGAGTGCTAGCAGTCCGAGTCCGACATCATTGAATAATTGGACCACCTCATCGACATCGGATTTTCTCACAAAAGTTATTTCAAGCCTCGTCTCCTCCTCATCCGCATCCAAAATTTCGTAATCATATTTAAGCGTATCGAGGGGAACCGGGAGTTTGAGTAATCGTTCATGATGCTCTTTTATCCATTCAGAAATATTTTCTGTGGAACTCGCGACAGTCGCATTGACACACTTGAAGCTTGAAGAACGAATCGCCGAGACGGCATATTTGGTTTTTATTCGTTCAGCTAAAAGCTTTTCTCTTAACTTATGGGCTTTTTCGAGAGGTGGGGTTCTTTCTGGGAAATCAACTGAGAATGTTTTATCAACGCTAAAATGCGAGTTATACTTATTAAACCAATTACCACGCCTCCGGAGAAGAACGACGTGCGCTCCTAGTGGCGTCAGATCCACGCCTAGAATCCTGTGGATACCAGAAAATCTTCCGAAATCTATTTGGTTTATCAGGCTTATCACGCCGACTCAATCTTCTCGTTCCGGCATAGATAGGTTTTGAAATGGCTCACCGTATGAGATGTGTGGGGTTACATAGATGATGAGTTCTGTTTTTTGATTTGTTTTTGTTGACGACGAAAACAATTTCCCAATAATAGGAATCGAACCTAGTATCGGCACCTGAGACCGGTTTTCCACATCCGACTCTTCTATTAACCCCCCAAGAACGATTGTTTCACCCTCTTTGATCACAAGCGTAGAATTTAATGCCCTCCGATTAATCGTCGGGGGAACGTTTGGATTAAATTGCCCCACTGGAGTTCTGAAATCGGGTTTTATCTCAACTGTTATTAAACTATCGGCTCCAACGTACGGTGTAATATCAAGTTTGACGTCTGCCTCGATTGTTTGAAAATTTTGGCTTTGTTGGAGGATGACCTGATTGGTGTTTTGATAAGGTGTCGTGGTGTTGAGCAAAAAATATTGTGTGGTGCCGATACTCAAGCTGGCCTCTTGGCCATTCAGAGTCGCTATCAGGGGCCGAGAGCGGACGTTGGCCAGCCCTTTTTGCTCGAGAGCGTTTATTTTTAGATAAAAATCTTGCGGAAGAACAATATTTGAGAAATTCACATCGTGGCCGAAAAGATCTATATTGCCGATTTTTTGTATCTGGTTCGTCAACCAAGATCCGTTAGCGCTTACATTTACCCCGGGAATGATAGATCCTGCTCGTGCAACACCCCCCGAATCCGGATTCCCTAACCAGCCCGCTTGTATCCCAAAATCTTCCTCATGTGAAAGATTATAATCGACAACAAGAGCTTCAATAAGCACTTGCGCAACCGGTTTATCGACTTGATCCAGGAAATCCTTTATTTGGTCCATCACGTCATTCGATGCGATAACGAGAAACCCATTCTGCTCCTTTATTGGCTTAATGGTAGCTTGTGAACTTATGGATTGAGGTATCATTTCAACAACTTTTTCGGCCCGTAAATGTCTAAGCTTTAATAATTTTGTTGTAGTCATTGCTTTATTCGTCTTCTCGCCGACAAAATATAATCCATCCTTTTCCTTATATGTGAAATTTGTATTTCTTAATATCATATCGAGCGCGTGGGAGAGCGCTGCATTTGTCATTCGGGCCGTGACATTACCCGTAACTGTATTATAAAAAACGACGTCCGTATTCAACTGCCGAATCATGTCGGGAAGCAACCGGTCTAGCGGCGCATTGGTGGCATCCATACTCACAAGCGAGTCCTTCACGCTAACCCAGTACGCTCCCTGCTTCTGAGCAGTTTGGCCTTGAGTGCCCACAAAGTAATCAAGACGATTGACTAAATATATACCATTTTTCTTTTCAGCTGAAAAACCATTATTGTTCAACAATTGTGTAAAACCGATATCGAAATCGATCTTATTAAGCGTGCCCGTGAGTGTTCCGCTTGTTCCACTCATGAGGAGTATATTAAAGCCGGTTTTATTTTGAATCTCAAGCACTACCCGTTCCAAATCGTCATCCTTCAATTGCACAGACAATAGATGGTTGTCGTAAGATATAGCCGGTGTTTTTGGCGGAGGGGGGTCAGGCTTCAGTGGTGGTGGGGATGGAAGAACCTTAAAAATGTTCCCTTCACCCTTCAATATTAGCCCATTCTGTTCACATAAAAAACGGACGGCATCGTAGACACGAACCTTCGTCAGGGCAATAGTGACTTTTTTATTAATCGAATTATCGAGAAAAATATTAATGCCGTGTTGAAAAGATAACGCCCGGAAGATATCGCGCAAGTCTGTGTCTTTAAAATTGAGATCAGTGCTGTCTTTTGCCCCCTGGGGGAGATTGTTTTCGTTAAGTATTCGTTTTGCTATTGAATCGGCTCGTTGAATCGAATCCGGGGAATTTCCTGGATGCTTTAAGGAATCACTTTCTTGTGCATGTACAAGGTGTACAAAAAGCGTTATTACGATTAGGACTTTACTGGTCATTTGATTACCTGTAAAAGGTACAGAACCAATCAGACCAAAGATGTGTTATAGTAGAAAACTTTTTTGGCCTCAACCGGCAGTTTCTCTTATCACCTCTCGAAGGGAAGTTTCACCTCTCTCGGTCTTCTCCATGGCTCGCTCCCGAAGTGAGCGATAACCGTTCAGGCGTGCAATTGGTAAAACTTTTGAGGTAGTTGTTCCCCGGGCGATCAAATCGCTTATTTCACTTGATACCTGCAAAAGCTCATACACTGCATTTCTGCCGTTGTAACCAGTGTTGTTGCAGGCAACGCAACCAACTGGAAGAAATATGTTATCCCCCGGCCTGAGAGATGCGGCTTGCAATCCATCCAAATCTTTTTGGGTCACGATTGCGGCCTTTTTACATTGATTGCAAAGTGTTCGGAGTAATCTCTGAGAAAGAATCATCTTGACAGATGCGGCCACAAGAAATGGTTCAATTCCCATATCTATTAACCGGGTAATCGCCGAAGGCGCGTCGTTTGTATGCAGGGTTGAAAACACTAAATGACCCGTAAGTGCCGCTCGTATGGCTATCTCTGCCGTCTCAGCATCGCGGATCTCCCCAACCATGATAACGTTTGGATCTTGACGAAGGATTGACCTCAATGCAGCGGCGAATGTTACTCCAATATCTGATCTCACGTGAGTTTGATTGATTCCCGCTAGATTATATTCAATCGGGTCTTCAATGGTGGTAATGTTAATTTGGGGCGTGTTGATCCGGTTGAGCGCAGCATAGAGCGTTGTTGTCTTACCACTGCCCGTTGGACCAGTAACGAGAATCATTCCATAGGGAAGGCTGATCGTTTTTTCGAACAACGCTAAGTCATTCGCTTCAAATCCCAACTTAGTCAAGTCGAGCTTAACATGTGCCTTATCCAATATCCTCAGTACGATCTTTTCCCCGAAATCGGTGGGTAGTGTTGATACGCGAATATCGATTAATCGGCCACTTTCGGTGATTCTGATTCTACCATCCTGAGGTCGCCGTTTTTCTGCAATATCAAGGTCGGCCATGATCTTTAATCGGGAGACAACGGGCTTTATTTTTTCGATGCCATGTCGCATGATTTCATTCAAGACCCCATCGAGCCGGTATCGAATCCGCAGGCTCTGTTCATACGGCTCGATGTGAATATCGCTCGCATGCATTCGTATCGCGTTCGAAATCATGCCATTAACGAGCGTGACAATCGACCCATCAGATGTTACGTGGTCATTCTGATCCTGATACTGCTCGTGGCTTTCCCCGGCTCGTGGTAGTTCGGATGTAATAAATTTATTTTCTTTTTGCGTTTCGTCAATATGCAGGTTATAAATATCCCCAATCGTTTTTCTTATTATTTCTGACTCGACTATTTCAACTATTATTTTTTTTCCAAGAAGAAACGAAAGGTCATTAATGACGCTTTCGTCGTAGTTCCCTTCAATAGCAATAATAATTTCATCCCCGTCAACCGAAAGTGGAATTAAAGAATGCTCCACTGCATATTGTCTCGGGACAAGCTTTATCACTTCGGGATCGATGGCTATTGTAGAAATATCAACCATCTTTCAACCATTCTGTGGATTTGTTCTGATAATAAAAAAACAGTACTAGAACTTATTGCAAGAAAAGACCCGAACGGAAGGAGCGGTGAACATCTCTTTGGCATTTTAAAATGTAAATAGAGCCCATAACTCGATCCGAGCACGGCCGCGAGCCAGGTCGCGGCGAGAAAATTCTGCAAACCAAGAAATAATGCGATGAGGCCAGCAAGTTTCACATCCCCCCAACCCATGGTCTGTTTCTTCAAAATTATATCGCCGAAAAATTTAATCGCAATAAAGAGTCCGCAGGCAATTAAAGAAGATAAGATCTGGG
>Ga0335071_10005495_pt1 | contig 13153 bp, 10 predicted proteins | sample Lox_Sample_15_FD_206724 | JGI IMG/M metagenome (GOLD analysis project Ga0335071, IMG submission 206724) | Soil microbial communities from Loxahatchee National Wildlife Refuge, Florida, United States - Lox_Sample_1.5 | ecosystem: Environmental > Terrestrial > Soil > Wetlands | place: USA...
ACATTCCGATGCCGCTGTCATGAACCTCGAAGCGCAGGCGCAAGGTCGACTCGTCGGCGCCCGCGGCTAGCACGGCCACGCGCACCTCGCCACGCTCGGTGAACTTGAGGGCGTTGCCGACCAGGTTCATCAGCACCTGGCCCAGGCGCAGCGGATCGCCGACGAGCTGGTCCGGAATTTCGGGCGCGATGTCGAACAGGAGCTCAAGACCCTTGTCGACCGCCTTGTGCACCGAAATGTCGGCGACACGGCGCATGACTTCGTCGAGGCTGAAGGACACGTTCTCGATCGCCATCATGCCGGCCTCGATCTTCGAGAAGTCGAGGATGTCGTTGATGATGCCGAGCAGCGACTTGCTGGCGGCATCGACCTTGTCGAGATAGCCGCGCTGGCGCGGCGTCAACTCGGTCTGCAGGATGATGTGCGTGAGCCCGACGATCGCATTCATCGGCGTGCGGATCTCGTGGCTCATGTTGGCGAGGAAGTCGGCCTTGGCCGCCGCCGCCGTCTCGGCCGCGGCACGCGCCTGCTGCGCCTCGCGCTCCGCAGCTTTGAGGGCGGAGATGTCCACGATCAGGCCGACCAGGCCGCCCGGCGTGCCGTCACGGTTGGCGAATCCGGTGACGGAGTACAGGGTATCGTGCGGTTTGCCATCGACGAATGTGATGGTCACTTCGCGCACGACGTGGCCCGCATCGCGGATCACGCTTTCATCCTCGGCCTGGTAGGCGATCCGGTCTGCCTCGGGCAGGTAGGTCAGGTCGAGCACGCGCTTGCCGACGACCTGGTGCGCGCTGGTGCCGAACGCCTGCTCGTAGGCCTTGTTGCAACCCAGGAAGCGGGTGTCGGCACCCTTGTAAAAAATCGGGTTCGGAATCGTGTCGAGCAGCGCGCGCATGATGCCGAACTGGCGATCGAGCTCCGTTTCCATGTCGTGGCGGTCGGTCGTGTCGAGGATCGTCGCCAGCAGCGACAGCACGCGTTCCGGATGGTCGGCGTCGCGAATCGCCGTGAGCTGGATGTCTGCCCAGCGCACTGAGCCGTCCTGGCGGACGAAGCCGGTTTCGGTGCGGTAATAGTGCTCGCGACCGGCCGCGAGGTCGCGGTAGGCCGTTTGCACGCGCTCGCGGTCCGCCGGCACGATGAGATCGAGGCCGGTGCCCGCCAGCAGTTGCGCCTCGCTGTAGCCGACGAACTCGCAGAATGCACGATTGACCCGCAGGCGCCGCAACTCGGGCGTCAGGCTGGAGATGCCGATGGCCGCATTTTCGAAGATGGCGCGGAAGATGACCTCGCGCTCCTGCAGCGCGGCCTGGCTTTCGCTGAGTTCGCGCGTGCGCTCGGCGACCTTGCCCTCCAGCGCCGCGTGCGCGTCCACCTGCGCCTGGCGCGCGTCGCGCAGCTTGAGGCGCATGTTCTCCTGCGCATTGGCGAGCTGCTGGATCTCCCACCAGGGCGCATCGATGGCGACGGACGCATCGAGCTCCATGCGGCCGATGCGCGCACTCTCCTTCGCCAGCGCAACCAACGGCCGCCCGAACTGGCGCGCGATGCGCAGCGACACGGCGACGCCGGCCAGGAGCGCCAGCAGCGCAATGAAAACGGCATAGACGAGGTTATCGCCGCTGGCAGGCAGGAACTCGTCTTCGGGCGCAAACACGCCGAGCCAGAACTTCTGGTCGCCCGCAGCAATGGGTCGGAAAAGGCTGAACCAGCGCGCGCCGTCCAAATCGTAGCTGTCGATGCCGGGTCGGCCCGACACGTCGCCCTGCCAGCTGGCGAAACCTTGCTCAATGTCCTTCAGGCCGAGCTCCGCCGGCGTCTTCAGCACGGCTGCGCGGATCGCATCCGGCGTGCCGAAGCGCTCGTCATGCGGCGGCGCCAGCAACTTGCCGTCGGCCTGGAACAGCGTGGCGCGTCCCGCCTTGCCGATCGTGAGGCCCGTGGTGAACGAAGCGAGCTCGAGCAATCGGACGTCATGGCCGATCACGTATCGGCTGCCGTCGGAGCCCGTCCAGCGCATCGCCGCCGTGATGCCCGGGTCCCTGGTCGTGTAGAAGATGTAGGGCTCGGTCCAGTAGATCGACTTCTCGCTCGCCAGCGCCATCGCGCCGCGATGCCAGGGCCGCGTGCGCGTGTCGTAGTCGAGCAGCCGCATCTCGACGCGCTCGAGCTGGTGCGTGGTGTTCCAGAACAGCCAGTACGTGCGCTGTCCCCACGCATCCGGATTGCTGACGCGATTGACCCAGGTGCCATCGGCGTTGTGCAGCAGCAGGATCTCGCGCCCCGATTCGTGCGCGAAATTCACCGAGGAAATCTCGGGGTGGTTGGCAATGATCGGGAAGAAGTACTCGTTGAAGCGCAGCAGCTGGCCGTGATCGAGGCTGCCGTCCATGCCCCAGCCCTGGCTGCTGCGCAGCGTCGTCTCGACCGCTTGCAGGAGTTGGCTCACACGACCATCGAGCTGCTGGGACACCCGTTGCATCTCGGCGTCGGCGAGACCGCCCACGGTCGGCCGAATGATGAACTGGTAGGTGCCGGCCGCGAAAAGCGCCAGCGCCAGCAGCATGAGGAGCGCGCCGCGCAGGATCAGGCTGTTGGCGAAGCTCGGCTTACCCAAGGAGTACCCGGCAATCATCGCGGCGCCCAACGCCCCCCATCAAATGCTCAGGATTGACCAGACTCTGCTGATGGGAATTGTAACCACAACATGACGTTGTGGTGCCGCATTTCAGGCTCCGCACGGTGTGCCACGAGGGCTGACTTTCGCCGGATCGCCCGGGGTCGCGCCAGCGGCGTCAGGAAATCAGGTGATGCACCGGCAGCTTCTCGAGTTGCCACGCATCGGCCGCCGCGTCGTAGCGCGAGGCGACGAACACATGCCAGGCGTCGTCGTCCAGACGCGGGTGGTCTGCGCGGTAGTAGTAGCCGGGCCAGCGCGTCTCCTCGCGAAAACGCGTGTGGCGCACCACCGCCTCTGCGGTGAGCACGCGGTGGCGCAATTCCCAGGCGCGCTGCAGCTGGTGCAGGTCCTCCGCGCCGAGGTGGTCGAGGTCCTCGCGCAGCATGCGCAGGAGTTCGAGGCCGCGGTCGAGCAGCGGCTCGTTGGTGAGGTAGAACGTGCTGTAGCCACCCACGTACTCGTCCATGAGCTTCTCCAGCCGCTGCAGGCCGTGCAGCGGCAGCAGGTAGTTGGGCGACACGGTGCCGGCGACGAACTCGTTGCGGCCGACGCGGTATTCCTCGAGCGGTTTGAAGATCGCCTCGGCCAGTTGCCGCAGGCGCGCCTCGTCCACCGCCGGCCCGGCACCGTTCAGGTCGCGCAGGTAGCGCACCGCCGACTTGCCGGCGATGCGCCCTTCGGTGAACGATCCCGAGGAGAACTTGTGGGCGGAGCCGCCAATCGTGTCGCCGGCGCCGAACAATCCCTCGATCGTGGTCATGCGGTTGTAGCCCCACTGCCAGTCGCGCGGCGCGCAATCCTCGGGACCGCTCGCCCATGCGCCCGAGCACGTGGCATGCGAACCCATGACATAAGGTTCGGAAGTGATCAGTTCCGAGGCGCGCTCCTTGGGATCGATGTTCTGCGACGCCCACACCACCGCCTGGCCGACCGTCATGTCGAGGAAATCCTCCCAGCCGATCTCCTCCTTCTCGGGCGTGTCGAGGCATTCCTGCGTGTGCATGAAGATCGGCCCGCGCCCGGCCTTCATCTCCTCGATCATGGCGTGGTTGCGCAGGCAGGTCGGCATCGGCTTGATGTCGGCGTACTTGCCGACCAGCGCCTTGATCTCGTCGAAGCGCGCCTCCTCGTAGCGCTCGCCATAGGCGTTGGTGGCGTAGGCCTTCAGCAGCAGGAACCAGGCGCCGACCGGCCCGTAGCCGTCCTTGAAGCGCGCCAGCACGATGCGGTTTTCCATCTGGATCATCTTCGCGCCGGCCTCGATCAGCAGGCCGTAGGCGGAGGCGCTGCTCCAGGGCGCATACCAGGTGCGTCCCGTGCCTTCGCCGATCGCGCGGGGTCGGTAGATGTGCGACGCGCCGCCCGCCGCGACGATGACCGCCTTGGCCCGGAAGACGTAGAAGGTGCCGTCGCGTACATGGAAGCCGACCGCGCCGGCCACCCGATCCGGATGGTGCCGGTCGAGCAGCAGGTGCGTCACCATGATGCGGTTGTACACCTTGCTCGCCGCCTTGGCCGCGGCCTCGGCGACGATAGGCTTGTAGCTCTCGCCGTGGATCATGATCTGCCAGCGCCCCTCGCGCAGGTAGTGGCCGGTGTCCGGGTGCTTCATGATCGGCAGGCCCCACTCCTCGAATTTGTGCACCGTGGAGTCGACATGGCGGGCGATGTCGTAGACCAGGTCCTCGCGCACCAGGCCCATCAGGTCGCCGCGCGCGTAGCGCACGTGGTCCTCGGGCTGGTTCTCGTTCCAGCGCATGCCCATGTAGCAGTTGATGGCGGATAGACCGTGCGCGACCGCGCCGCTCCTTTCGATGTTCGCCTTCTCGACGACCACGATCCTGAGGTCGCGCCCCCAGAAGCGCGACTCGTAGGCCGCGCCGCAACCGCCGAAGCCGCCGCCGATGATCAGGACATCGCAGTCGACGACCTCGGTGCGGCGTGCCACGCTTCAGCTCCGGGCCGGCAGCGCGGGCAGCGCCGCCACCTTGAGCGCGTCCGGCTCATGGGCCAACAACTGCGACTGCAGTTCGTCCGCGGGCGGTGCGTCGTAACTGGACGGCGCAGCAATCGAACCCCAGGGCGTGGTCCGGATCGGAAAGGCGAATTCCTTCACGCGTCCGTCGCGGTAGCGGATCTTCCACGAGATGACGCCCTTCTCCTTCTCGCGCAGCACCCGCACCTTGTGCCCCAGCGGCGCGAAGTCGGCATACCCGCGCACATCGATGGCGTGCTGCGGGCAGGCCTTGACGCACGAATAGCACTCCCAGCAGAAGTTGGGCTCGATGTTGTAGGCGCGCCGGTATACCGGATCGATGTGCATGATGTCCGACGGGCAGATGTTCACGCACTCGCCGCAGCCGTCGCACCTGGTCATGTCGACGTAGGTGGGCACCGTCATCTCCTGATGTGGCTGATCTCGGCCGGCCGCGGCAGGTCCGAGGCGCCGCTCGCGGCCTCCAGCCGTTTCTGGAACGCTGCCGCCGGCTTGTAGAACATGTGCGCGAACTTGGACCACGGCACGGTCACGAACAGCAGCGTCGTCGAGAAGAGATAGAGGCCGAAGAGAAGCATCGTCACGCCCGCCCCGTTGTCGAGCATCTGGGCGGCGTGCCAGACGAGCGCGAACGCCGAGCTCGCCAGCAAGCCGACGATGAAGATATCGGCCTGGCGCAGCCGCAACGGCGCGCGCGCCTCCTGCGCGACATCCGCGCGCAGCGCGAAGAAGAACCACGAGCCCCCCGCGAGGACCATCAACGCGCCGAGATGCCACAGCGCCGTCCATGCCCACGGCGTTTCCGGGTCGGACGCGTAGCCGAACACCATCACCACAGTCGTCACGAGGTAGATGATGAAACCGTAAGCCGTCAAGAGGTGCGAGAGCCGGCGCTGCCATTTGTCGAACTCGCCCGCGGCCATCACGTCGACCACGAGCGTCTCGACGGCGATGGTCGCGATCGCCGCGGCCCCGAGTTCGCGCTGCGCCGCAGCGCGTGCACTTTCCCGGCGACGGGCGAAGAATTCGGCGCTGCGCTTGTGCCGCATGTCGAACAAGACGCCGGCGACGACTGCCGCCACCATCAGCACGACGTATGCCTGCATGAACATGGGCGAAAACGCTTCGGCGAGCAACGAAAACGGATTGCTGACGAACATTGGCAAGTGCCTCGGCATTCGATCTGCGCCGTTTCCGGCATGCTCAGTGGACAATGCCAACGCAATTTAGTGTCATCGCCAAAACACGCATTTTGATCATGGTTTACGCCCCATCCAATGGCGCGATGCCGTCGCTTGACAACCGGCCCGGGGCTAGAATGAAACCACTACAACCACGACAGGAGAGAGACAAATGTTCGATGCGATTTCGGTGCCCTTTGGAGCAAAGATGCTCTTCAACACCATCAAGCTGAAACCCGGCGTCAAGTTCGACGACGTCGAGGTGGCAGTCGGTGAAATGTGCAACGTCGTCAAGGAAACCTACGGCGGCGACAAGGGCGGCTTCATTGCCGGCCAGGTGTTCAAGTTCTCGGGTTTCGTGTCGGACCAGGGTTCGCTCGGCGCAGCGCGCGCGGCGGATGATCACTATGTGATCGTCACCTACTGGCGCTCCTTCGACGAGCACGAGAAGTCGCATGCCGACAAGGTGTTCTTCGACAAGTTCCAGGCACTGGCCCGCATGTGCTCGGAGACCATGGAAGTCGGCTACGAGATGCTCTGGCAGGGCGCGCCCGAAGCAAGCTGAGACCGCACTCACAGGCCGAGGTAGATCCGCTGGATTTCCGGATCGGCGGCAAGGCTTGCCGCGCGTCCTTCGCGCACGATGGCGCCGTTCTCCAGAACGTAGCCTCGGTCGGCGACCTGAAATGCCGCGTGCACGTCCTGTTCCACCAGAAGTACCGTCACGCCCGAGCAACGCACTTCGAGCAGAACATCAAGCAGGTGATCGACCACCACCGGCGCCAGGCCCAGGCTCATCTCGTCGATCATCAGCAGTCGCGGCGCCGCCATCAGGCCGCGCGCAATGGCACACATCTGCTGTTCTCCGCCCGACAGGCTGCCGGCGCGCTGCGCGCGACGTTCGGCAAGGCGCGGGAACATGCCGTAGGTACTTTCCAGGTCGGCCTCCACGCCGTCCCGGTCCCGCCGGCGATGCGCACCCATCAGCAGGTTCTCGTGCACCGTCATGCGATCGAACAGGTGCCTCCCCTCCGGCACGTGGATCAGGCCGCGGTCGAATATCCTCTCGGGCGACATGGCCCGGAGGGCACGTCCTTCGAAGCGTATCGTGCCGCCCGATGCGATAAGTCCCGACAGCGCGCGCAACAGGGTGGTCTTGCCGGCCCCGTTGCTGCCGACCAGCGCCACGATCTCGCCGCGCGCAATGGTCATGCCGACGTCGCACAGCACGGGCACTTCGCCGTAGCCGGCGGAAAGTGCGTGCACCTCGAGCAGCGCTTCGATCATGTGCGCCGGCGGCCGAGGTAGGCCTCGACCACGCGCGGGTCGCTGAGCACGTGGTCCGGCGCGCCCTCGGCGATCTTCTGGCCGTGGTGCAGGACCAGCAGGCGATCCGACAGGCTCTTGATGGCATGCATGACGTGTTCGATGACGAGGATGCTCACGCCGCTGTCCCGCACCCGGCGGATCAAAGCCACCACGTCATTGACCTCCGCGTTCGTGAGGCCGGCCATGACTTCGTCGAGGAGCAGCAGCCGCGGCCGCATGGCCAGCGCCTTGGCGAGTTCGAGCCGCTTGCGGTCCGGCCCGCCAAGCTCGTCGGCGCGTTGTTGCGCGCGATGTTCGAGGCCGACGAATTGCAGCCAATGCGCCGCCTCGCCGCGCGCCCGCGCCAGTCCGCGCCGCTCGCTGCCCGCTCCGAACAGGGCACCGACGGCGACGTTGTCCAACACGCTGAGTCCCGGAAAAGGCCTCATGATCTGGAATGTGCGGCCGATGCCCAGTCGGGCGCGCTGGAACGGCGACAGGCCGCCGATCGGCCGCTGCCTGAACATCAGTTCGCCGTCGTTGGGCATCAACGTGCCGCTGATGAGGCTCACTACGGTCGTCTTGCCGGCGCCGTTGGGGCCGATCAACCCGAGGATCTCGCCAGTGCCCACGTCGAAACTGATGTCGCTCACCGCCGCCAGCCCCTCGAAGAATTTCGTCAGGTGATGCACTTCGAGCAGCGGCGTCATGGCGCTACAGCCGGTGGGTCCTGACGTTATCGCCGAAGTAGCGCCAGCGGAGTTGCGGCAGGCGGCGTGCCACATCGGCCAGTCCGCGCGGCATGAATACGACGGCAATAACGATGATGAAGCCGAAGAACAGGCTGGCCGCGGTGGACACCTCGGTGGCCAGGAGTTCCGAAATCGAGGCCAGCAGCAGCGCGCCGATCACGGGGCCAAGGATCGAGCCCGGTCCGCCGAACACGGCCATGATGATCATCTTGACGTTGAGCGAAATGTCGAAGGCGCTGGCGGGATCGATGAAGGTGATCCAGTAGGCGTGGATGCCGCCGGCCAACGCGCTGAAGAACGCCGCCAGCGCGAACGCGCACACCTTGTATGCCGTTGTGTTGACTCCCACCACCGCCGCGGCGTCCTCGCTTTCGCGAATGGCGATCAGCCCGAAGCCAAGGCGGCTGCCGGAGAGCCACAGCACCGTGAGCGTGGTCAGCACCAGCAGGCCGAGTGAGAGTTCGTAGAACATCGTGTCGCCCCTGAGGAGCGGCAGCACGAGACCGATGTTTCGCCCAGCGATGTCGAGGTTGGAGACGATTGCGATCATCACTTCCGCTAGCGCCAGGGTTGCGATTGCGAAGTAGTGCCCGCGCAGCCTGAGCACCGGCATGCCGATCGCCACCGCGAAGACCACCGCCAGCGCCGCACCGAGCGCGAGGCCGACACCGAACGGCCAGCCCATGCGCAACATGGCGATGGCCGTGCCGTAACTGCCCAGTCCGTAGAACACCGAGTTGCCGAAGGACGCGTAGCCCGCAAAGCCGCCGATAATGTTCCACGCCTGCGCCAGCGTCGCCAGCAACAGCGTGCTGATGCCGAACTGGACCAGCGTCGGCGAGCCAATGCAGGGAACCAGCGCCAGCGCCATGGCCGCCACCGCTGCCGCACCCCATGCCGCAAGGCGCTTCATGTCGTCCGGCCCAGGAGTCCGGTCGGGCGCACGATCAGCACCAGAACGAGGATGCCGAAGCTGGCGACGTCGGCATAGGTCGCACCGACATAGACCGAGGTAAGCGATTCGACGATGCCGAGGAACAGCCCCCCGACGACCACGCCGAACGGATTCTCGAGGCCGCCGATGATACAGATTGCGAACGACTTGGCGGTAAGCGCGCCGCCGATGTAGGGATTGATCTGCGAAACGATCCCGTACAACCCGCCGGCGGCGCCCGCCAGCGCGGCACCGAGACCGAAAGTGAGCGCGTAGATGTGGCGCGGCTCGACGCCGTGCAGGCGCGCGGCGACGAGGTCCTGGGCGCAGGCGCGAATTGCGCGCCCGACCCGGGTGCGGTTGAGCAGCAGCGACAGGGCTGCGGTGAGGCCCAGCGCGACCGCGAACGCGGCCAGCCGCACCAGAGGCACAGTGACGCCCGTCAGCGTGACGTTCGCCCCCGCGTAGTCGGGGTTGATGGCACGGAAGTCCGCGCTGAAAACGATCTGCGCCAGGAACGTGATCACGACCTCGAACCCGAAGGTGATCAAGAGCGTGTTGAACATGGGCGCGCGAATGATCAGGTTCAACACGCCGCGCTGAAGCGCGTAGCCGAGGCAGAACAACAGCAGCATCGCCACCGGCAGCGCCGCGAACGGGTCCATATGCGCCAGCGTGAACAGGTAGTAGCACACGTAGGCGCCCAGCATGATAAAGGCCCCATGCGCCAGGTTGACGATGTTGAGAACGCCCCAGACAAGCGCGAGCCCCAGCGCCATCAGAGCGTAAAGGCCACCCAGCAGTGCGCCGTTGGCGAGGACTTGCAACAGCAGAAGCATGGGCGGTGTCCGGTCCTGGTCGTGGCTTTGCTGTCACTCCTCCAGCGAGCGCGAATCGATTGCCCTACATCCGGTGTCCCCACGCAGGCATCGGATAGACGGGCTTGCCGAGGAACCCGGTCTGGCCGTAGATCGGCACGACGGCGTCGTTTTGCACCTGCACGACGGTCTGCGGCAGGTTGATCTGTCCCACCTCGTTGAACTGGATGTGCCCGTACAGGCTGTCGAAACTGACCTTCGCGATCGCGTCCCGCACCTTCTTCGGATCGAGGCTGCCCGCCGTTTCGATCGCCCTGGCGAAGGCCTCGACATCCGCGATGGCTGAGGCCACGTGGTAATCCGGGTCATAGCCCATCTGCTTCCTGTACTCCGTAGCAAAGGCCGCCGCATTGGCAAAGTAGGGGTCCTTCAGCGCCGCCGACGGCACCCACGAGGTCATGCCGAAGGCGTCGTTTGCGTCGTGCCCCAGGGCGTGCCGAAAGTCCGCTGTCGGCACGCCGACAGTGAATGCGTACAGCTTGGGACTGAAGTCGAGGCTCTTGGCTGCGCGGATGAAGTTCAGCACCTCGGTCTCGTGCCCGGCTACGAGCACCACGTCGGGCGGCGTGGCCTTGAGCTGCGAGACGACGGCCGTGAAGTCGGACGCGTTCGAGCTGTAGCGCTCGTCATGCGTGATCTTGAAGCCGCTGCGCACGAGCAGCGCCCGAGTGCCGTCTGCCACCGCGACGTCGAACGCGTCGTCCGCATACAGGAGGGCAGCCGTGCCGGGGCGCGGCTCCAGCCGCGTCATCGCATCGACCGTGCTCGCAAAGTACTTGCTCGCCACCGGCAGCGTGCCGAATATGTACCGATAGCCGCGCGTGAAGATCTGGTCGGATGCACCACCGCCCTGGATCATCGGCACGTCGTACTTCTCGGCCACCGACGAATCGGCCAGCGCGAAGTCGCTCGCGAATGGCCCCAACAGGAAGTTGACCTTGTCCTGCGTCAGCAGCTGCGTGTACTGGCGCACGCTCAGATTGACATCGGACTGGTTGTCCAGCATCTTCAGTTGCAGTTCGTAGCGCTGGCCGCCGACCTTGACACCACCGGCCGCGTTGATTCGCTTCACCGCGAACTCGTAGCCGTCGCGGTAGTAGCGTCCGGTGTTGGCGAGCGGCCCGGTCATCTGCACCGAGGCGCCGAGCGTGATGGCAGGGCTGGCCGCGGCCGAGCCGCTCAGGAGGAACGCACCTGCCAGCAGGACGAGCGTGTGTTTCATTGTTTTGGCTCCTTCCCGTCAGATTTACGCAACCTGCGTACGGCCGTCGCCGCGCGGCAACGACACGGGCGCATGCTTGCTCCTTCGACCGTGGCGCGACCCGAAAAGTTTTGCCAACGCCCGATCAGCCGGTTTGACTGTCGCTGTCGGAGGGCGATGCCGCTGTCCTTGCCGCAACCACGTATACTGCGTTGGCAGGTTCCGACCATCACTGCATGGAGCACGCACGTTGACATCGAGCGCTTCCGACGCCCCCGCTTCGCCGGCCGCACCATCCCGGCTGCTCGGCCTCGCCGCGCTCATGCGCCTCAACCTCGCGGGCGCCGACCTGCTGCCGCTGGGCCAGGAGTTGCTGGCGCGCGCCGCTGCGGATGCCAACGACGCCTGCGCGCTGATGGACGCCGCGACGATCCTCGAATTCCTAGACCAGCGCGAAACGGCCCTGACGCTCCAGCGCGAAGCATTGCGCACGCAGACGACGTTCCTGCTGCCCGCGCACCGCCGGCCGGCGCGGCTGCACCTCCTGGCGCTGATGGCGCCGGGCGACCTGATGGCCAACGTGCCGCTCGATGCACTGCTCGAGGACTCGGACGTCGACCTGCAACTGCACTACCTCAAGCCCGGCGGCCACCTGGCCGACCCGCTGCCCGAACACGACCTGCTGTTCGTGGCGCTGAGCGAGACCGGGCCGAACCGCGACCTGCTGAACCAGCTGACCTTCGACCTCGCGCACTGGCCAAAGCCCGTGCTGAACCGGCCCGACCGGATTCCGCGCCTGGCGCGCGACCGGGCCAGCGCCCTGCTCGACCAGGTGCCCGGCATCGCCATGCCGCCAACTGCGCGCGTGACGCGCGATGCGCTGGCGCGCGTCTCGGACCGGCGCGCGGCGCCGGATGCGCTGGTTCCGGGCAGCCAGTTTCCGCTCATCGTGCGGCCGCTCGACTCGCATGCCGGCAACGACCTGCAGAAGGTGGATGACGCTGACATGCTGCGCCACTACCTGGCCTCGGTCGTCGAACAGCGCTTCTTCGTTTCGCCGTTCATCGACTACCGCAACGCCGACGGCCTGTTCCGCAAGTACCGCATCGCGCTCATCGACGGCCGGCCCTATGCCTGCCACATGGGCATCTCTTCGCACTGGATGATCCATTACCTCAACGCCGGCATGGCCGAAAGCGCCGCCAAGCGCGCCGAGGAAGAGCAGTTCATGCTCACCTTCGACGACGGCTTCGCGCGCCGGCACGCGGCCGCGCTCGCGGCGATCCATGAGCGCATGGGGCTCGATTACGTCTGCCTCGACTGCGCCGAGGCCGCCGACGGACGGCTGCTGATCTTCGAAGTCGACCACGCGATGATCGTGCATGCGATGGACCCGGTCGACGTCTTCCCGTACAAGCAGCCGCAGATGCGCAAGCTGATGTCCGCCTTCCGCGCCATGCTGGGCCGCGCCGCAGGCATTTCGTGATGCGCTTCAATTTTTCCGGCGGACCGGGCGTCCTGCCGGAAACGGTGCTGCAGCAGGCGCAGGCGGCCATCGCCAACGTGCCCGAGGTCGGCCTGCCGCTTTTGGGCATCAGCCATCGCTCCGACTGGTTCGCCGCGGTGCTGGCCGAGACCGAGGCGAACATCCGCGCGCTGCTGGATCTGCCCGACGATTACCACGTCCTGTTTCTGCAGGGCGGCGCCAGCCTGCAGTTCTCGATGATCCCGATGCTGCTGCTGCGCGGGCGCGGCAAGTCCGCCGACTACCTGCGCACGGGCTACTGGAGCGCCAAGGCGATTCCCGAGGCGGCGCGCGAAGGCAAGGTGCGCGTGATCTGGGACGGCGAGCGCGCAGGCTTCCGCCGCCTACCGAACGACGGCGAACTCGACTGCGCCGCGGACGCGGCCTACCTGCACTACGTTTCCAACGAGACCGTCGAGGGGCTGCAGTTCCATCGCGTCATCGGCCGCGACGACGTGCCGCGCGTGTGCGACATGTCGTCGGATTTCCTCTCCGCGCCCTGCGACGCGCACCGCTATGCGCTGATCTACGCGCACGCGCAGAAGAACCTCGGCCCGGCCGGCGCCACGGTCGTCATCCTGCGCCGCGACCTGCTCGACGACGTGCCGCCGGACCTGCACACGAGCCTCGACTACCGCAGCCACGTCAAGGCGAAGTCGATCTACAACACGCCGCCGGTGTTCGCGCTCTACATT
>Ga0335071_10005496_pt1 | contig 13153 bp, 11 predicted proteins | sample Lox_Sample_15_FD_206724 | JGI IMG/M metagenome (GOLD analysis project Ga0335071, IMG submission 206724) | Soil microbial communities from Loxahatchee National Wildlife Refuge, Florida, United States - Lox_Sample_1.5 | ecosystem: Environmental > Terrestrial > Soil > Wetlands | place: USA...
GGCCCTCGCCCACCTCTACGAGAAGGTCGTGGGCGCCCAGGAGGACGAGCGCAAGCGCATCGCCCGCGAGCTCCACGACGACACCAGCCAGAGCCTGGCGGTCCTGGCGATGGCGCTCGACAGCGCCATGGCCACCCTGAAGTCGGGGGGGGTCCCGCGGCTGGAGGAGGCCAAGGCGCTCGCGGTGCGCACCATCGAGGAGGTCCACCGCATGATTCTCGACCTCCGCCCGTCGGTCCTCGACGACCTGGGGCTCCTCTCCGCCATCCGGTGGTACGCGGAGCGGCACCTCGCCCCGCGGGGGATCTCGGTGCGCTGCGAGTTCGAGGCACAGGACCGGCGCCTCCCGGCGGCGTTCGAGACCGCCGTCTTCCGCGTCTGCCAGGAGGCGATGAGCAACATCGCCCGGCACGCCCAGGCCGAGTCCGTACTCATCCAGGTCTCCGAATCCGGGGATGTGCTGCACATCGAGATCGAGGATGATGGCAAGGGCTTCGACCCGGAGAACGTCTCGCGCGCCCATCGCCGCCCCTTCGGCCTCATGGGCATCCGCGAGAGGGTCGACATCCTGGGAGGCAAGGTCCGCATCGACTCCGCCCCCGGGAAGGGCACGCGGCTCCACATCGACGTACCGTTTCCGCCGGAGGCCTAGAGGGTGTCGAAGATCCGGGTCCTCATCGCCGACGACCACGCCATCCTGCGGGAGGGGCTCCGCGCGCTGCTGCGCCTCTCGGAGGACATCGAGGTGGTGGGGGAGGCGGTCGACGGTCGCCAGGCGGTCGACCTGGCGCGCCAGCTCGACCCGGACGTGGTGCTGATGGACATCGCCATGCCCGGCCTGGGCGGCCTCGAGGCGACCATCGAGATCAAGAAGGAGGGCCTGCGGCCGAAGATCCTCATCCTGTCCCAGTACGAGGACCGGGAGTACGTGCGCCGGCTCCTCAAGGCCGGCGTCTCCGGCTACCTGCTCAAGAAGTCGGCGGGCTCCGAGCTCGCGAACTCCATCCGGTCAGTGCACCGCGGGGGCCTCGTTCTCGACCCGGAGGTGGCCCGAACCGCCATGGAGGACGCGGGGCCGCGCGCACCGGCGGAGGCCGACCCCTACGAGACGCTGACGGACCGGGAGAAGCAGGTGCTGAAGCTCGTGGCCGAAGGGCTCTCCAACAAGGAGGTCGCCGAGGTGCTCGGCATCAGCGTCAAGACGGCGATGTCCCACCGCGAGAAGGTGATGGAGAAGCTCGACCTCCACAATCGCACCGAGCTCGTGCGCTTTGCGCTGAAGCGCGGCGTCATCCGGGTCGATTCCTAGCGAGGGTGGGGTAAATCCCCCCGTCGCCGGCGCCGACCGGGGGTTCTCCCCCACCCACGGTATCGCCTCCCAGGCAAATCCCGAGCGAATCCGCCGCGGTCTCGCGGTCACGAGGGCGGATCGCTTCTTGCTCTCCGGGTGCATGAGCGCGGGTCGCCCCGGGAGGGGGGCGATCCGCGCGCCAGAAGTGCGCGGATGGAGACCCCGTTCGGATTCGGGAACGACCTGCACGGTCTCTCCGGCCGGCGAGGGCGTGACCAGGGGGGGCCTTGCGGGTGTTGTTCACGACGGCGCCGGATCCGTCCGGCGCGCTCGAGGCGGCGGGAAGGTGGGTTCCCCTAGCACTCGTCCATCTTGCCGGTGCGGCCCGCGCGGCCGGGCACCAGTGCGAGATCCTCGATTCGCTCTCGCTCGGGCTCTCGGTCCCGGAGACGGTCCGCCGGGTCGTCCAGTCGCGCCCCGACGTCCTCTGCATCTCCGCTGCCACGGCCGGGTTCGTTCCGGCCATGGAGCTCTGCCGTGCCGCCCAGGGTCAGGGAATCCTGACCGTGGTGGGCGGCGCGCACGCCTCCTTCATGTACCCCGAGTTCCTGCCGCAGGGCGGCGTCGACTTTGCGGTCGTCGGGGAGGGAGAGGAGACGCTCCCCGAGCTGCTGCGCTGCATCGAGTCGGGGGAGGACCCCTCGCGGATCTCCGGCATCGCCTTCCCGCTCGGCGGCCGAATCGTCCGCACCGCCCGGCGTCCGCGGCTCGCGGCGCTCGACCCGCTGCCGAAGGCGTGGGACCTGCTCGACTGGAACACCTACACCTGGGCGAGCCGGCCGGGCTCCCGGCTGGCCGCCATCGCGACCTCCCGCGGCTGCCCGCGCCACTGCCTGTGCTGCTCGCAGGCGGCGTCGGAGGAGGGGGCCTGGCGGTCCCGCTCGCCCGACGGCGTGGCCTACGAGATCTCCGAGCTCCGCCGCGAGCACGGCGCGGACGTGGTGGCCCTGTTCGACGAGGCGCCCACCGCCGACGGCCGGCGCTGGGCGGGGATCGTGGACCGCCTCGCCGAGCTCGACCTCGGCGTGGAGCTGCTGCTGTGGACGCGCCCCGACGACGTGATCCGCGACCGGCACACCCTGCACCGCTGGCGGGCGGCCGGCGTGGCCCACGTGGGCCTCTGCCGCGACACCTCCGAGGAACGGCTCCCCGCCGACGACGCGATCGAGGCGCTCGGGGTGGGACGCACCGCGGTTCGGCTGCTTCGCGAGCAGGGCATCTCCAGCGAGACCAACTTCTGGCTGGGCTTCCCCGACGAGTCGCCCGAGCACATCGCGGAGCTGCAGCGGCGGGCCCGGGAGTGGGACCCCGACGTGGCCCACTTCCTCACCATCGCGCCGCTGCCGTACACCTCGGCGTGGCGGACCCTCGGGCCGCACGTCGCGACCCGGGACTACCGTCGCTTCAACCACCGCGAGGCGGTGGTGAAGCCGAGGCTCATGTCCATGGAGCAGGTCGCGGCAGCGGCGATCGGCTGCTACCGGAGCTTCTACGTGGACAAGGTCCGGCGCGCCGGGCCCGAGCCCGAGCCGGCGGGAACGCGCCGGCGCAGCGCGTGGCGCATCTACCTCGGCACGCCCTCGTTCCGCGACCGGCTCCTCCAGGGCGCGACCGACGAGGAGCGCCTGGTGCTCGCGCCCCCGCCGGCCCGCGCCTGACGCGCGAGACGGCGGAGGGCCCGGCCCCGCGCCCGCGGAAGCTGCGGCCCTCGGCTGCGGGCGCGGCGGACGGTCAGTCCTCGCGGGAGCCTTCCTGGGCGCGCTTGCGAGCGATCTCGTGGGCGACGTCCTCGAGGGCCTTCTCGCCGGCTCCGCCGGCGGCGACGTCGCCCTTGGGGGGCTCGCCGGCCCGGCCGGTGAGGTGCGCCTCCCCGGGCCGCCAGCCGGGAGCGACGGTGGCGGCGAGGTCGGTCGCGGAGCTCCGGGCGCCGCCGAGGGCGCGGGCGAACGCCCACTGGAGCATCAGGGCGAGGCCGACGAAGGGCAGGCACACCACGTAGAGGCCGCCGACCACCGGGGCGAGAAGCAGCGCCACCGCCCAGTGGACCCTCAGGTAGCGCCGGGAGGCGTCGCCGGGGAGCACCGCGCCCTCTTCGGCGACCGGGACGAGCGTGAAGCGCCCCGGACTCCAGTAGTAGCCGCCCGCGACCTGCATCCCACCCGTGTAGCGCGCCATGGCCGCCTCCTTTCCGCCCCTGCCGGGACGGGTGCTAGACCTTCCGCTTCGACTCGATCTCGTTCGCCAGCTCCTCGAGCTTGGCGTCCTTCGCGGGAGCTTCCTCGGCCGCCTTCTCCTCGGTCCGCTTGCCGGTGAAGTGCGCCTCTCCGGGCTGCCAGCCGGGGGTGACGGTGGCGGCGAGGTCCTTCGCCGAGCGGTGGAAGAGGCCGACGATCGGCTTCACCGCCGCCTGCGCGGTGAGGGCCAGGCCCATGAACGGCATGAAGACGACCATCAGGCCGCCGAGCACCGGCATGAGCAGGAAGACCGCCGCCACCGGGACGCGCACGTAGTGCTCGCCGGCGCCGCCGGGCAGCAGCTCGCCGTCGTGCTCCACCGGCACGATCTCCCAGTTCGACTTCGACAGGTAGTAGCCACCCTTCACCGCGCTGCCGCCGTTGATCGTCGTCATGGCCGTCTCCGTTCGCTTCTCACTGCGGGTTGGAAAGCTCGTTCCCTCTCTTCACCCGCGAGTATCGTCGAGCCGGCCTCGCTTCGATATTGGGAGCATTCCCGAGCGAGCCGGGAAAGAGTCCGGTCGGGCCCCGCCGCGCCGGCCCGGCTTCGGCCCCCGCCGACTCCCCATCCCGGGCCGCCCTTCCTCCCGGCTTTCGCCCCGGAATCCTCCGGATGTCCGCGCGGACCCGTCCCGAACGGGGGAGGCCCTCCCGCCCAACCTGCCGTGATCACGGGGCGCGCCGGCGAGGCCAGCGGCGGGAGGCCTCAGCCGGGCCGGCCGGAAACCGCCCGGTCGAGCGCCTCCCACTCCTCCACGGAGAGGGTCTCCCCGCGGCGAGACGGGTCGATCGACGCCCGCTCGAGCGCGAGCGCCATCTCCTCGCGCGCCGCGACGCGCGCCGACTCGAGCGCGTTCCGCAGCGTCTTGCGCCGCTGCCCGAAACCGGCCTTCACCATTCGTCGAAAGCGCTCCGGGTCCGCGCAGGCCGGCGCGCGCACGCCGAAGTCGACGCGCACGACCGCGCTCTCCACCCTGGGCGGAGGGTGAAAGGCGCCGGGCGGCACGATCCGCTCGATCGCCACCCGCGCCGTCTGCTGAAGGAGCACCGACACCACGCCCCACTCCTTCGTCCCGGGACTCGCCGCGAGCCGCTCGGCGACCTCGCGCTGCAGGAGGAGCACGGCGCGGGAGACCGCTTTGGCCTGTTCGAGCAGCGAGAAGAGGATGGGGCTCGTCAGGTGGTAGGGGATGTTCCCCACCACCGCGAGCGGCCGGGCGCCCCCGCCGGAAGCGGCCGCCGCGAGCCGCGAGAAGTCCACCCGGGCGGCGTCCGCCTCGCAGAGGTGGATGGCCTCGCCGAACTCGCCGCGGAGCACGCGCGCCATGTCGCGGTCCCGCTCCACCGCCACCACGTCGGCGCCGCGGGCGAGCAGCCGCGCGGTCAGGTGCCCGAGCCCGGCGCCGAGCTCCACCACCCGCTCCCCCGGGCGGTCGACGGCGAGCCGCGCGATGTCGTCGAGGATGGCCTCGTCCGAGAGGAAGTTCTGGCCCCAGCTCTTCTTGGGACGCAGCCCGTACTTCTCGAGCAGCTGGCGGGGGGACCCGTGGGACATCAGAGCCGCCAGGCCGGGTCGGCGTTGAGGGAGAGCGCCTGGCGCTCGCCCCGCTCGAGGGCGTGCGTGCCGGCCACCGCGATCATGGCGGCGTTGTCGGTGCAGAGCCGGATCGAGGGCAGGAACAGCCGGAGCCCCTCGTACTCCGCGGCCTTCTCCGCCACCGCCGCGCGCAGCCGGCTGTTGGCGGCCACGCCGCCGGAGAGCACCACCCGGTCGAGCTGGAGCTCGCGGGCGGCGCGGAAGAGCTTCTGCGTGAGCGCCCGGGCGATCGCCTCCTGGTAGCTCGCGCAGAGGTCGGCGAGCCCCTGTCCGACCGGGACTCCCTCCCGCCGCACGTGGTGCAGGAGCGCCGTCTTGAGCCCGGAGAAGCTGAACTCGAGCGGCCCCCCCTTCACGATGGCCTTGGGAAAGCGGACGGCGTCCCGGTCTCCCTCCTTCGCGAGCCGGTCGATGGCCACGCCGCCGGGATAGGGAAGCCCGAGGAGCTTCGCTCCCTTGTCGAAGGCCTCCCCGGCAGCGTCGTCGCGGGTCTGGCCGAGCAGGCGGTAGCGCCCGAAGCCCTCCGCCAGGTAGAGGGAGGTGTGCCCCCCCGAGACCACCAGGCCGAGGTAGGGGAAGGCAGGCGGCTCCTCCGAGAGGAAGACCGCGAGCAGGTGGCCCTCCAGGTGGTTCACGCGGGCGAGCGGCCTCTCCCATGCGAGCGAGAGGGCCTTCGCCACCTGCACCCCGACGAGCAGCGCGCCCACGAGCCCCGGACCCGAGGTGACCGCGATGCCGTCGAGGTCTCCGGGGCCGACGCCGGCGCGGCGCATGGCCTCGTCCACCACCGGCATCACCTGCACCACGTGGTTGCGGCTCGCCAGCTCCGGGACCACCCCTCCCCAGCGGCGGTGGATCTCGATCTGGGTGGAGACCACGTCCGAGAGGGCGCGGCGGCCGTCCTCGACCACCGCCGCGGCGGTCTCGTCGCAACTCGTCTCGATGCCGAGGATCTTCACGTCGGGCTCGCCGGCTCCCCGCCCGCGCACCGCGCCGGCGGGTCCCTTTCTAGCCGACGGGCGCCCCGGGCGCGAGCAGATGCGGCGGCGCGGCGTCAGCGCAGCCGCTGCAGCACCTGGCGGACCTCGTCGGCGCGGGGGCCGGCGGGCGCGACCTCCAGGTAGCGGCGGTACGCGGCGCGCGCGTCCGCCCTCTCGCCGCGCGAGAGGTGCACCTCGCCGAGCGCCAGCCAGGCGGCGCCGTTGTTCGCGTCGAGCGCCACGGCGCGATCGAGCACCTCGAGGGCCTCGCCGGGGCGGCGCGCGTCGTAGAGGGCGAGCCCGAGGCCCGCCAGCGCCTCGCTCGTCTCCTTCGCCGCCAGCGCCCGCCGATAGTCGGCCGCCGCCGCGGCGAACTCGCCCGCGCGGTACCTCCGCTCGGCGCGGTCGAGCGCGTCGCGGTAGGCCGCGTCGGCCTGGGCCGGCGCGTTGCCCGGCTCCGGGAGCGGCTGCGCCGGGACCGAGGGGGCCGCCTCCGGCGGCCCGCCCGCCGCCTGGGCGGCGGGAGCGGGAGCGAGGGGCGCGTCGCCGGCCGCGGGAGCCGCCGCGGCCGGGGCGGCCGAGGGCGCGGGGGCGGGCGGCTCGGCGGCGGCGGCGACCGGGGCCTCGGCGGAGGCGGCCTCGGCCTCGCTCCGCGCCCGGCGGCGCTCGAGCGCCACGCCCACGCCGACGAGGACGAGCAGGCAGAGCACGAGCGCCCACACGACGAGCGTCCCCCACGAGGCCCGGCGGTGCCCCGGGTCCGGCAGGCGCGTCGGCGGGGGGCGCCGAGGCGCCCTCGCCCGCGGCGCGGGTCCGACCGGGCGGGCCTCCGCCGGCCGCGCCCGGGGAGGGGGAGCCGGTGGCGCGGCGGCGAGCTCCGGGACCGCGGGCGCCTCGCCGGTCGCCGGCACGGGCGGCGGGAGCGGCGCCGCGTCATAGGGCTCCGGCGATGGGAGGTGGGTGACGGTGGGCTCGACCGGGCCGGCGAACCAGTCGACGCCGGCCGGCTCGGGCGTGGGTCCCGCTCCTCGCGCCGGGGCGGCCGGGGCGGGGGCTCCCCCGGAGCCCGCCTCGCGCAGGATCCCCTCGAAGTAGAGGCGCGAGATGACGGCGGCCGCGCCCAGGTCGTCGCGCCCCGAGTCGTCGACGACCTGCTGGAGCGTGCGCTTCCCGTCGACGAGGCGCAGCGTGGCGTTGACGTCGTCGGGGATCTCGCCGAGCCGCCGGGAGAGCAGTTCCCCGTCGACCTCGAGAACCCGGTCGGGCGGTGGCATCTGCTCGGCGAGCCTGCTCCACTCGTCGAGCTGGCGCATGCCCTCGAGCAGGAGCGCGCGGGTGGACATCGAGATCCGGGCCTCGCGCTCCACCGGGCCGAACTCGACCACGAACTCGCCGTCGCTCCAGTGGAGGAGCCGGTAGAAGGCCGCCTCGCCGACGAGCGACCCGGCCTCGCAGTCCACGATCTGGCCGTCGCGGAACCACACCGTGGCCGCGCCGCCCGCGCCGTTGCCGACCCGCAGGGCGGCGCTCTTCCGCCCGAGCTCGAGGGTCTGCACCACGTCGACGACGCCCATCTCGGCGAGGTTGCCGGTGAACCCCGCCCTGCCGTCCTTGCGCTCGAGCCGCTCCCGCTCGCGCCGCTGCAGGAGCATGCGCACGCGGGTGACGATCTCCTTGATGTAGATGGGCTTCGTCAGGTAGTCCTCGACGCCCAGCTCCAGGCCGCGGACCTTGTCCTCCACCGACTTCTGGCCGGTGAGGAACACGAAGGGGATGCCCTGGAATCGCTCGTCCTCGCGCAGGCGGCGGCAGAGCTCGAAGCCGTCGAGGTCCGGCATCCGCGTCTCGGAGATGACGAGGTCCGGAGGCGAGATCTGGCACTTCGCGAGGGCGTCGCGGCCGTCCGTCGCCGACGTGACCGAGAAGCCCGCCTTCTTCAGGCTGACCTCGGTCACGCGCAGCGACTCGGGGTCGCCGTCGACGAGGAGGAGGTGCTGGCGAGCCAATGTGGGTTCCCGTGCGGACGCCGACCCGGGTCGGGGTTCGTCTTCGAATCGTGGCGCCCCCCGGCTGGCGCGTCAAGGAGCCAGCACCCGCGGTGCGGCGCCCCGCGGGCGCGGCCTCACTTCTTCGCGCCGCCGCGGTCGTCCGCCCTTCCCTGCCGCCGGCCGTCGAGGAGCCTCACCTCGCGCACGGCGTCGGCGTTCTTCGGGTTGGCCTTCAGCGCGGCGCGGAACATCTTCTCGGAGAGCGCATCGTTGCGCTCCTGGCGCGCGACCAGCCCGGCGAGGAAGAGCCCGCGGTCGCAGGCGGGGTCCCTGGTGGCCTCGGCGAGCAGTTCCTTCACGCGGTCGCGGTCCGGGGCGCGGGGGTCGGCGAGGATGGTGCCCGCCAGCGCCGCGTGGTACTCGGCGCGCGGGTCGCCCCGGATGGCGGCCTCGAAGAAGAGTCGGGCCTTGCCGTAGTCGCGGGTCCGGTGGCAGGCCTCGCCCTTCTGGTAGTCGACGCGCGCCGCCTCGGCCGCCTCCTTGCTCGAGGCCGCTCCGCCTGCGCCGGCGCGGGTGACGTACTCGGAGCGCTTCGCCTTGTCGGACAGCGTCGAGTACGCCTCGTTCAGCGAGGCGAGGAGGTCCTTCAGCGCGGGCTGGAGGTCGGCGAGGCCCGGGAAGGCGTACTTGTCCGGGTGGAACTGCTTGACGAGCTGGTGGTAGGCGGTCTTCACGTCCTCGGGACCTGCCGTCCTCGGAAGCCCGAGCCGCGCGAAGAGGTCCTTCTCCCGGGCACGCGGCATCACGAACTCGAGCGCGCGCCGCATGGCCTGCTCGGCGCCGCTCTGCTGGGCGCGGGCGACCGCGTCCGGCCTCGGGGCCTCGTGCCGCGCCGGCGGCGGGGCGGAGAGCGGGCCGACGCCCATGTTCTGCATGGCGCGGGTGAGCAGGCGCTGCCGCCGCGCGCGGGCCTCCTCGGGGTCGCTGCGCTTGCCGGCCGGGGGAGCCGGCGCCGGGGCGGCCGGGGGCGGGGCCACGGACGCCGCGGCGGTCGGCGCCGCCGGACGGAGGGCGATGTCGGCGAGGTCCACCACCACCTCGACGGCGCTCGGGGCGCCCGCGTCCTCCGCGCCGTGCGAGCCGTCGGCGAGCCCGAGCAGGAGCAGGGCGGCGAGCGCCGCCCGCGCCTTCTCCGGCGGGAGCCCGCTCGCCGCGACGAGCGGGTCGGCGGGCCCGGGGAGACCCGCCACCAGCGCCTCCTCGGCCAGCGTCCATCCGAAGGACGCCGCGAGCTCCGGGTACCCGGCGCCGAGCGCGATGGCGCCGCGCGCGTGCGCGAGCGTCGAGGCGACGAGTGCCGCCGCCTGCGGGGCGGCGAGCGCGTCGGCGATGGCGCGCAGCGGCTGGATGCGGATGCCGCGGGTCCACTCGGGGACGGCCTCGCCGGCGTCGAACCGGTACGGCCCCTCCTGGAGGGCGGCGATGAGGGAGACGTAGCCCGCCTGCTGCTCGGAGAGCGCCGCGTCGAGCGTGGGGCGGTCGATGGCGCCGAGGCCGATCAGGATCTCGCCCTGCGGCCGCCGCTCCCGCGCCATCTCCGCGAGACAGCGCTCGAGGACGTCGATGTCGATGAGCCCCTTGGCGAGCAGGAAGTGCCCGAGTGGGCGGAACCCGGCGTAGACCTGGGCCCCGACCGGCACGCCGTCCCGGAAGAAGAGGCGCGAGGCGCCCCCGCCCTGCTCCACGGTGAGCGAACCCGAGAGCCGGAGGTTCCACACCTCGAGCAGGATGGCCGCGAGGGGGGTCCGGGAGATGTCGCCGGGCTCGGCGAGGAAGGACATTCCCCGGCATTCTACCCCCCGATGATCCGGATCGCCTCGTACACGGCCACGCCCACCGCCACGGCCAGGTTGAGGCTCCGCTGCCCCTCCCGCATGGGGATGGCGAGGCAGCGCCCCGGATGGGCGGCGAGCAGCGCCGGCGGGAGCCCGAGCTGCTCCTGCCCGAACACCAGGAAGTCGCCCGCGGCGAAGCGGGCGCCGAAGAGCCCGCGGTCGGCGCGCGCCGTGAAGAGGTGGAGCCGGCCCGGCGACCCCGAGAGCGCGCGCGCCTCGAAGTCGGGCCAGTCGAGGTACAGTTGGGGAGAGAGCTCGGCCCAGTAGTCGAGGCCAGCGCGCCGAAGCGCCTTGTCCTCGAGCGAGAAGCCGAGCGGTCCGACGAGGTGCAGAAGGCAGCCGGTGACGGCGCAGGTCCGCGCCACGTTGCCGGTGTTGGGCGGGATCTGCGGGGCGACGAGGACCACCTGGAGGGGCGGCGAGGGAGGGACGAGCGAGGGCATGGCGCGGATCGGCATCGTGAACAACCCGCGCTCCCGGCGCAACCTGCGGCGCCCGGAGACCGCGGCCGCCCTGCGCCGCCTGGCCGGCAAGGACGGCCTGCTCGTCGACGCATCCTCGGAGGAGGAGGTGGGCGCCGCGCTCGCCGGGTTCCGCGCCGCCGGCTTCGACCTCGTCGCCGTGAACGGCGGCGACGGGACGCTCGCGCGGGTGGTCACCGCGCTCGCCGCCTCGTGGGGACCGCCGCCCTGGCCACGCCTCGTCCCGCTGCCCGGCGGGTCCATGAACAACGTGGCCCGCGCCCACGGGTACCGCGGGCCTCCGGAGCGCGGCCTGGAGCGGCTGCTCGCCTCCATCCGCGCCGGGGTGCCGCTCGCCACCGTCGAGCGCGACCTCCTCGCGGTGGAGGCGGAGGGGATGCCGGCCCGGCTCGGCTTCCTCTTCGCCACCGGGGCGGCCGTCCGCTTCCTCGACCTCTGGGACCGGGGAGCGCGGCCCGGCCGGCTCCGCGCCGCGTGGCTGCTCGCGCGGTCGATCGCCTCGGCGCTCGCGGGAGGCCCGACCGCCCGCGAGATCGCGAGGCGCGAGGTGGTGCGGGTGGTGGCGGACGGGGACGAGTGGCCGTCCGCCGAGTGGCTCGCCGTCCTGGCCGGGGCGGTCCCGGGGGCGGGGCTCGGGTCCCGCCCCTTCTCCCGCTGCGACGAGCAGCCGGGCTTCTTCCACGCCGTGGGGGTGACCGCGTCCCCGCTCCGCCTGGCGCTGGCGCTTCCCTGGCTGTGGCGCGGGCGCCCGTGGAGGCGGCGGGTGGCGGTCGACGCGGTGGTCCGCGACCTGCTCCTCGACCCGCGCGAGCCGCTCCGCTTCACGCTCGACGGCGACCTCTACCGGTCGGAGGGACCGCTGCGGGTCCGGGCGGGGCCGGTGCTGGAGGTGGTTGTGGAGCCCACCCGGGCGCCACGCGGCGGCCGGCGCCCGGATTGACCACCCGCGAATTCGCGCGCTACGCTCGCCGTGTCCATGCGCGTCGCCGCCATCGGAGCCACCGACGTCGGCCGCCGGCGCACCCACAACGAGGACGCCTTCCTGGTGCTGCAGGAGGAGCACCTCTTCTGCGTTGCGGACGGCATGGGCGGCCACGCCAGCGGCGAGGTGGCGAGCCGCATCGCGGTCGAGGAGATGGCGGAGTTCTTCCGCCTCACCGGCCGCGACGAGGAGGCCACCTGGCCGTTCCGCGAGGACCGGGCGCGCAGCTACGACGAGAACCGGCTGGTCACGGCGATGAAGCTCGCGAACCTCCGCATCCACGAGCGCGCCCGCTCGGACGAGCGGCTCGCCGGGATGGGGACCACGCTCGTGAGCGCCCACTTCACCCGGACCGGGCGCGCCATCGTGGGCAACGTCGGGGACAGCCGCGCCTACCTGTTCCGCCAGGGGACGCTCCGCCAGCTGACCGAGGACCACTCGCTGCTCGCCGACTACATCCGGAACACCCACCCGAGCCCCGAGGAGATCGAGGCGTTCCCCCACAAGAACGTCATCGTGCGCGCCCTCGGCATGCGGGAGTCGGTGCAGGTGGACGTGGTCGGGGAGGACGCGCTCGAGGGCGACGTGCTGCTGCTCTGCTGCGACGGGCTCTCGGGGATGCTGAGCGACGGCCGCATGGCGGACATCCTGCGCTCGAGCAAGGGCGACCTGCGGCGGGCCAACCAGGCGCTCGTCGACGCCGCCAACGAGGCCGGGGGCGGCGACAACATCACCTCGCTGCTCGTCCAGGTCCTCGAGCCGTAGCCCGGGGGCGGCACCCTAGCCGCGCGAGGCGGCGGGGACGCGCAGCGCGCCGGCGGCGACGGCGTCGACCACCCGCTCGCCCGGCCCGACCGCCGTGCCCTCCCAGACCACCGCGCGGCGGACCTCCGCCCCGGCCGCCACCCGGCAGCCCGCCCCGAGCACCGCCGCCGGGCCGACGGCCGCCCCCGCCGCCACCTCGGCGCCTCGCCCCACCAGCACCGGGGGCGCGAGCGTCGCCGCGGCATCCACGCGCGCGTCGGGGGCGACGAGCACCCCCGGCGCGAGGGTCTCGAGACCGGCGAGGGGGTCCGCCCGGGCAAGCCGCAGGGCGCCGGCACGGCCGGCGAGCAGGTCCAGGTTCGCCTCCAGGTAGCGCGCCGGCGTGCCGAGGTCGCTCCAGTAGCCGCCGGTCACCACCCCGCGCACGCCCCCGTGGGCGAGCAGCGGGGGGTACACGGTCCGGTTGATGTCGCAGGCGAAGGGCGCGGCCGGGACGGCCTCGAGCACTTGCGGGGAGAGGACGTGGACGCCGGTGAAGTGGAGCGGGGAGAGCCCGTGGCCGCCCGGCCCGATGCCGGCAATGCGGCGAACCGCCAGCCCCGGGTCCACCTCCACGGCGGCGTAGCTCGCCCCCGGCGGCATGGGCTGGAGCACCATGGTGGCGAGCGCCCCGCTGCGGCGGTGGGCCTCGACGACCGGCCGCAGGTCCAGGTCGAAGAGGACGTCCCCGTTCCACAGCACGATGGCCTCGGCGCCCACGAGGAGGCGGCGCGCCTCACGGAGCGCGCCGCCGGTCCCGGCGATCACCACCTCCTCCGACACGGCGAGCTCGATGCCCGCGGCCGCGGCCGAGTCACCGGCCACCCGTGCCATGGCGGC
>Ga0335071_10005497_pt1 | contig 13152 bp, 10 predicted proteins | sample Lox_Sample_15_FD_206724 | JGI IMG/M metagenome (GOLD analysis project Ga0335071, IMG submission 206724) | Soil microbial communities from Loxahatchee National Wildlife Refuge, Florida, United States - Lox_Sample_1.5 | ecosystem: Environmental > Terrestrial > Soil > Wetlands | place: USA...
GTGAGCCCACGGCTGGCCGTCATCTCTGGGCGGCAAGCTGTACGAGCATTCGAGAGGCTTGGCCACGAAGTCGTCCGGCAGAAGGGGAGTCACCTCCGCCTGCGTCACCCGCACGATCCACAGCGACAACCATTGACGATCCCCGACCACCAGGCGCTCAAGCCGGGTCTCTTGCGCCGGCTCATTCGCGAAGCGCAGTTGGACGTCGGCACATTCGTCGAGCTGCTCGACCGCTGACGCTCCGTCGGATGGACTGACACGCGGGTTCGAATCCCGTTGGGGCCACCAGTCGGGGACGAGTTCTCGCCTCGGCGATAGGCCGTCCCGGTCCTCCTATGCGTTCACTAAATCGCCTCTTTTGTCGACGGGGTGAATGCCGTCGCATTCCTCTTGACGAACTCCTGCACGCTCAGCGGCCCTTGCCCCGTTAGGGTGAGCACGTCGTCTGACATCCGGTCGTAGCGCCCCGCGCGGTGCAGATCGGCCATCGTCGCGAGATGGTTCACGAGATGAACCGGCAAGCCGCGCTGGAGTAGCCCGTTCCGCCAGGGCTCCACGGGAATGTCCTGAAAGGTGATGGTGCGGCCAAGCGCCTTCGAATACTCCTGTGCGTAGAAATGCATGTTCTCGGACTGCGGACCGGTTAGGTGATAGATCTTGCCGATGTGCGGCTGCGGATTGGCGAGCAGCGCGGCGACCACACGTGCAACGTCTTCCGCAGCGACTGGCGAAGTTTTGCCCTCGCCAAACGGTAATCTGATCTGATGCGATGTCCTGACCGACTCTGAAGTGAACATCAGAAAGAAGCCTTCGAGAAACACCGTCGGCCGCACATGCACGACCGGCAGACCGGACCAATTCAGCGCCTGCTCGGCGAGCCAGTGCAGCTTATGCTGCGGGCTCGCGGTGGTTTCCACAATGCTCATCTGTGAAAGCGTCATTTGTGACATATTGATGAATGCCTTCACCCCGTGATGCTTCGCCACCGCCGCCGCATTGACCGTCGCGACCAGATAGGCGTCCGACACCGACATGCCGAAGTACATTGTCTCGCAGCCGGCAATTGCCCTATGCATCGAATCAAGATCGAGCAGATCGCCGACCACGACCTCTGCACCCATGTCCTGCAACGCCCGTGCGCGTGCGTCTTCCCTTCGCACCATGGCACGGACCGCCTTGCCTTGCTTCAACAGGAGTTCGGTGACCGTACGCCCTACCGCGCCGACCCGGCCCGCCGCGCCGGTGACCAGAATGGGATTAGCCATGTATGTCCTCCTGTGCGTTCACCCCGATCGAAAGGCAGAGTTGTTGAATGCGAGCGTCAACCAGCCGAATCGCCTATCGTTCAAGGCGTGACCGGAGGCGGAGACACCCGACGCATCACCCCCCTTCAACGCCCTCCGGCGGCGGGCACTCCACTCGCGGCCCTCGGCCCGTGACATAACCTCTCGGACTCGGACGCTGACGCGGATTCAAATCCGGATCGCAAACCTGAAATCGCGCCACCTGTTTGCTGGCAGGTGGTTGCGGGGCCTCGCTACCGGCCTCCGGAAGGTCGGACCGTTTCAAGCCTGGAGGGCGGTGCCTCTCCCCTCGAAGGTAACCTCGTGGCCCACCACCATACCGGTCCTTTGGGGCCAGCGTTTCGATTTCGCTAAGCTTTGAACCTGCCCGCGACGGATGGCGGGAACGCACCCTCGCCGAATCTTTGCCTTCTACACCAGCTTCCGATCGGCGGAGAGGCGGTCACCCATGGCGGATCTGAGCTGGAGCATTACGGTTTGGTGAACCTTCACCTCAAGGAACTGCAGGTGGCTCATAGCGTAGGCTCGCACGGGCGTTCGGGCCACCACCGTAGCTGTGGCCGGGTGGAGCACCATCATGCTGATCTCGCCAAAGAAGTCGTTTGGCCCCAGAGTCCGTCGGTGGGTGCCACCCACCGACACGTCCACCTCGCCGTCCGCAAGCAAGAAGAAGGCATGGTTGCCCATTCCCTCGGTGATGAGCGCGGTGCCTGCAGGAACGTTGATTTCGTCCACCTTGGTGGCGAGGAACTGCAGGTCGCCGTCGGAGAGACGCGAAAAGAGCGGGATCTTTCGGAGATTGTCGACTGACGTCGTCACCGGTCGTGCCTCAGGTGAAATGCATAATACCAGGCTCCACATTACTGGCACACGGTGATGGTGTCTGCGGGTTATCGGTCCCCCGCCGCCGAGGTGGGGGGCGACGACGGGTGCGCTGAGCAAACACTCATGATTGCGGGCTCGTGATTTGAACCGGCAGCGAATTCGAATCCCGGATACCAGATTGTTGACTCAACGACACTAAGTGACTGATGCGAAACAGCTAGCGCATGGCGGACCGTAAACACGGGTTCAGGCCTGCTGAACGCGAAGTTCGGGCCTCGCTGGCGTTCTGGGTGGCTGTCAGTGCATCAGCCCGTATGATGTCAAATCAAAAATCTCACTGACGAGGCCCGTGGAAAACTACGCATTTAGCTGGGGTTCAAGAGGCAGAGGATGCCGACTCAAAAGGGAAACTATTTGACTCCACCGGGCTTCAGGCGTATCGAGACGCGTATGCATCGGCGCCATGTCGGGTCTGCCGCTCTCGCGTTCTTGCTAGGCGTCCTCCTCAGTAGCCTGTCCTTCCTCGCATACGCCAGTCCACCAGATCCGTTGTGGGTCCGTGGCATCTCCGATGATGCTGATTTCGATGACGTCGTCTGCCTCATTCTTGCGCATACTGGGCTCGTAGACGATGCCGCCTCCGTGAAGGGACGCCCAGCCTTCGTCCCGCTCGCGGCCGAGGTTTCACGGGACGATCTGGCTCTCGCGCCTTTCCCGTTGCGCTCATCGCCGCCTCGCGCCCTCCCCCCACCCTCTAGTCTGCCCTCTCCGCAGCTCTCACCGCTTTGGCGTCTGAGTGCCTCATGGCGCGGTGCCTAAGTGTGCCGGCTAGAGTTGGGCTGCTGCGGTAAGCACTTTCGTGAGCCTCCATCCCGCGCCGACATCCAGACAAAGGAGGGCCGAACAGTGGAAAAGAAGGGCAATCAAATCACTCGCCGGGCCTTGAGAGTTCTGACAGCAGTTGCCGTCACCCTCGCGCTGGCAACGGCCGCCACCGCGGAAGCGCAGCAGAAGCCCAACATCATCCTCATCCTCTCCGATGACTTCGGCTACGGCGACTCCGGCCCCTACGGAGGCGGTCCCGGCCGCGGCATGCCCACGCCGAGCCTCGATCGCATCGCCGACGAGGGCATGACCTTCTTCTCCTTCTACGCGCAGCCGAGTTGCACGCCCGGCCGCGCCGCCGTGCAGACGGGGCGCATCCCGAACCGGAGCGGCATGACCACGGTGGCCTTCCAGGGCCAGGGCGGCGGCCTGCCCCAGGCCGAGTGGACACTCGCCTCGGTGCTGAAGCAGGGCGGCTATCAGACCTTCTTCACCGGGAAGTGGCACCTGGGTGAGGCGGACTACTCGCTTCCGAACGCCCAGGGCTACGACGAGATGAAGTACGTCGGCCTCTATCACCTCAACGCCTACACCTACGCCGATCCGACGTGGTTCCCCGACATGAGCCCGGAGCTCCGGGCCATGTTCGCGAGGGTGACCAAGGGCGCGCTTGAAGGCAATGCCGGCCAGCCGCCGCGCGAAGTCTTCAAGATCAACGGGCAGTACGTGAACACCCCGGCGCAGGGCGTGGTGGGGATTCCCTTCTTCGACGACTACGTGGAGAAGGCGTCCCTCGAGTACCTCGATCGGGTGGGGAAGAGCGGCACGCCCTTCTTCATGAGCATCAACTTCATGAAGGTGCATCAGCCGAACATGCCGGCACCCGACTTCATCGGCAAGTCGCTCAACAAGACCAAGTACTCGGATTCCGTGGTGGAGAACGACACCCGCATCGGCCGGATCATGGACAAGCTCCGCGCGCTGGGGCTCGACAACGGCAACACCCTCGTCTTCTGGACCTCCGACAACGGGGCCTGGCAGGACGTCTACCCCGACGCCGGCTACACGCCGTTCCGCGGCACCAAGGGGACCGTGCGCGAGGGGGGCAACCGCGTCCCGGCGCTCGCCTGGATGCCGGGTAAGATCAAGCCGCGCTCCCGCAACTACGACATCGTGGGCGGCCTCGACCTCATGGCGACCTTCGCGGCCCTCGCCGGCGTGAAGCTGCCCGACAAGGACCGCGCTGGGCAGCCCATCATCTTCGACAGCTATGACATGTCGCCCGTGCTCCTCGGGACGGGCAAGTCAGCGCGCACTAGCTGGTTCTACTTCACCGAGAACGAGCTGACGCCCGGCGCCGCGCGGGTCGGCAACTACAAGGCCGTGTTCAATCTCCGCGGTGACGATGGCCAGGCCACGGGCGGTCTTGCGGTCGACTCGAACCTCGGCTGGAAGGGGCAGGAGAAGTACGTGGCCACCGTGCCCCAGGTCTTCGACCTCTGGCAGGATCCGCAGGAGCGCTACGACATCTTCATGAACAACTACACCGAGCGGACGTGGGTTCTGGTGACCATCGGGGACGCAGTCAGGACGCTAATGAAGACCTACCTGCAGTATCCGCCGCGGAAAGCGCAGAGCGAAGCGTACAGTGGCCCGATCACCCTGAGCCAATACGAGCGGTTCCAGCATGTTCGCGAATTGCTCCAGAAGGAAGGCATCACCATTCCCATGCCCACCGGTAACTAGCCGCTGGTCGGGCGGCCCCGCGGCCATCCTCCCGGGGCCGCCCTCTCCCGCTCGCCGACCACCGCCTCCAGATCGCGCACGAGGGCGTCGGACGAGATCTCGTCGACGGTCCGGTCCGAGAGCCCGTTGCCCCGCGCGTCGAAGCGCACCAGCGTGCGGTCCTTGGCCAGCTCTCGGTAGAGGTGCCGCCAGATCGGGCTCTCGAGGTCGAATTCGAGGTGGGTCGTCCAGTTGTCCGTCTTCATCAGCGGCGGCCCTTGGCCGATCGCCGAGTAGGCGAGCTGGACCCCGTTGGGCGCTGTGCAGAAGCGGATCTCCTGCTCCAACTCGACGGCGGCCGAGGCCGCCGCGCCGACGCCGCGGTGGGCGGGCGCGATCGCGAAGACGGCGACCGGGCGCGCGATGTTCTTGAACGTGCTCGGTCGAAGACCTGGCGGGAGATGCAGATACCGCCCGGCTCCGCGATACCCTCGAGCCGCGCCGCCACGTCAGATGGTATCCGCTACCGTGTAGCATTCATGGTTCCGGGCCCCCGCAATGAACCAGCGGACCTTCGAGCAATGTTTTAGGCATCCGGAGACTGCATGTTTTAGTCGCGTCACCATTGAAGGTGACTTGTCACTGAGAACTACGCGAGACTGCTGGCGAAAACGTGACCGTGACCAAACACGGGTTCGAATCCCGTTGGGGCCACCATGTTGTTTTGGTTGATGTTTGAGGGCTTCGTGTTTGGGGACTGTCTCCGACGGGACTCAAACACGGAGCCACTGTCCTCTGGTTGTTCTCCCTAGCTGCTCAGCACATCGAGCGCTTTGGCTTCGTAAAACTCCACCGCCTGTTTGAGTGCGGCCGGTCGGATCTGTGCATAGTGCTGTGTCGTCTCGAGGCGCGTGTGCCCTAGCAGGCTGCAGACTTCCTCCAGATGGAGGCAATTTCAGTACGACTGCACCTTGCCGATGCGCGGCGGCTTCACCGGTGCGGCGACGCCATAGATGACGGTGAAACCCGACCCACCGCCCCAAGTCGAGGTTGGACGGGAGGGATTCGGGCTCGCAGCCGCTTCAAGACTGTTCCAGTTGTTCGCAGCCCAGACGTTCCCCGCCGGATCAATGGAAACGTCGGTGATCATCTGGATGCTGCCCGCCCGAAATACGTGGATCACATCTCCCGTCTTCGTACCGGCGGGATGCCCCTTGGTGGCGTCCCCGGCCAGCAACGTCACCGAACGGCCCCACATGTTGCCGACCCACACGTCGTCGTTGCCGTCCACGTTCAAACCCCACGGGATGTTGATCGCTTCGCCGGTAAAGCCCATCGGCGCAGCCTGGGTGCCATCCGGGCGGATCATGTTCACGGCGCCGGTGGGACGCGGCGGCGGCCCGCTGACGTACTTGAACATGTGCGCGGTAATGAGCTTGAACTGCTCCATGATGGAGATGCCTTCAGGGAGCACCGGCTGCGGCGTTTTCAGATCCATGTTGCTTGCCACCCAGACGTTCTCCTTAGAGTCCAGCGCGAGGGCGCGGACACCGATCCCGGCACGGAAGCTCTCGACTTGGGTGGGGTCGCTGGCCGGGAAGCGGACGACCGTGTCCGATGAGGAGTTGGCGACCCAGACCCGATTCTGCGAGTCGATGACGATGTCGAACGGTGATTTCAGTCCCGCGACCTTGACGATGCGGCCTTCCTTGATCCGTCCACCGGGAAAGTGCAGAAGTTGGTTGTTCGAGCCATCGGCGATCCAGACGTCGCCGTTGGTCGCGACCCCAATGCCCATGAGGCCGAGGAATTTTTCTTTGAACGGGAAATCGCTTTCGCTGGCAACAGGCTTGCCATTGAAATCCATGACAAGGATCTTCCCGTTAAAGCTGCTGATCCATACGCGATCCTTGGTCACGGCCGTCCCCCAGCCCACACCATCGATGCCCATGCCGGTGAAGCCGGTGATCGGCGGGGAGAGCGCCATTCCGTTGGGGCTGAACTTGCCCACACCGCCGCCGGTGCTCTTGTTGACGCCCGACTGCGAGCCGGGCATCCAGTTCATGCCGCTCCAGAGATTGCCCTCTGCATCGAACATGAAACGGCCATTGGCGTAATCGCCACCGCCCGAGAAACACAGCGACAGGGCGAAATCGTCAGGTTCGTAGACGAGATACGGCGCGAACGGCGAGTTGCGCCGCCCATCAGGTGCCGGAAGCGGATAGGCAGTGTCGAAGAGCGCGTACAGCTCCTTCGACGCGGCCCAAGGGGCGCGGGCGATGCCGGCCATCGCTTCGAGCGTGTTCTTCGGTGTCACGCCACTGGGCGGTGTCGCGGCCTTGAGGAATCGGGCGCGCCACCCGTCGTCAGCGACCATGAAATAGGCGCTGATGAGCGAACCGAGTGTGTCCAGGGTCGCCAGTGTCGTGGTCATCGAGCTGTTGATCGGATCGAGCAGAACCTTGCCCCACTTGCCGGTGATCGGGTCAACCAGATTCGGCGCATTGCCCGCCGCGATGCGCAGTCCGAGCGGATTGCCCCAGATGGCTTCGCCGTTGATGAATTGCGCTGACGTAAACACCGACGCCACGGTTGTGAGTTCATTGATCGTGACGGACTTCGGCGGTGTCGCCCCCAGCACGGACAGAAGTACGATGGCGGGATTGTTTCCACCCGCCCTATTGGCAGTGGGTGTGCCACCCCTTGCGACCAGATACAGGATCGCACCCTTATCGGGTTGGCCAGGCAGGTCGAGTGCGAAGCGGCCATCTGTGCCAGTCTTTGCCTGAGCCAGTTGCTTCGGTGCGCCTGCGCTCGCGGCGTAAAGCATCACAGCGGAGTTCGCAATCGGGGCGCCTGCGCCCAGCACTTGCCCCTTGAGAATGTCCGCCATTGCCGCTGGCGCAATCAGCAGCATGCCCATCGCGACCATTGAGGCCATCAACCCGCCAAATCCGTCGAGCCCGCGCCTACCCAGCGATACATCCATTGTCATTCTCCTGACGTGCACTTACTCGTTCCTCTACGTTCGAGGGGACGACAACTCATTGCCACGCAACCCGCCGCACCCACCTTACGCGTTGTTGCCTTGCTAGTCCATCAACGTAGACACCTACCTGACTAGGTGTAACCACCTATCGCCGCAGGGCCCCGAAGATAGAGGATAGTCAACGTTAGCCCGCTGCGGCGGCGGTCGCCGCCCGGGTGGCCTGCGACCCCTAACGTAATGTGCCACACTCGGACACCGACCACTCCACTCAGGGTGGTAGGCACAGTTTACGCCGTCACTTCGAAACGGAAGTCGAGTGACCTGTTTGCCTGCAGGTGGTTGCGGGCCCTCGCAACCAAGCAAATTCCGTCACCTTCGACATCAAGCGGCTAGAGTCAGGCCTTCGAACTCGAGCTCGAACGCACTCGCATCGTGGTCGAATCCCGTTGGGGCCACCACGGTGATTTCGTGTTGGTCGTCGCCTCGACGTCATTCTCGTAGCACCTGGTTTCTCGGGTAGCAATTCAAATTGCTGCAGGTGCGGCCCGTCTGAGGTCGGCTGATCCGTGACGCCCAGCTTGAGACCGCTAGAGTGTCGAGCCGGGGTTGAGGGTGCGGCGCCTGATCCTCACAGGGCAAGCGGCCGGGTCCTCCGCACCCCAGCCAAGGCTCGGACTGGGCCTCGAAGTTCCTGAATTGGAAGCCTTTCTTCGGGCGCGCGTTCCAGGCACAGGGGATGCAGCACTACGCTCGCCAATTCTCGAGCAGGGAAGGTGGCCGAGTGGGCTCTCATCGGCAGAACCGGAGGAGTGTGGCCACATGGAGATGAAACAAGTCAGCGCCAACTGCTACGCGGTCTTGAACGAGAAGAACCGGGTGTGTGACGCCAACTCGGGCCTCATCAATCTCGCCGGGGGTGTGGTGATCGACACGCAGTCGGACCTCGCCCATGCAAGCAGGATGATCGAGATGTTCAGCAGAGTCTGGCCCGCCATGCCCAAGCGTGTCGTCAACACCCACGAGGATGGGGACCACGTGTGGGGCAACCAGCTGTTTCCAGGCGCGGAGATCATTGGCCACCGCTCCCTGCCCGAACGGATGAAGCAGGTCGCCGAGCCGCATGAGAGCCAGAAGCTGCTTCACGGTGTCGGCCGCCTGCTGACACGCCTCGTGCTCAGGGCGCTCCACCCCGGCATCGTGGCCGCGGGAAGGCAGCTGATGGAAGACTACAACTTCGATGGGATTGAACTGGTGCCGCCGACAACGCTGTTTGACGCTCGCTACGAGCTGAATCTCGATGGCACGGAGGTGCACCTGATCCACGTCGGACCCTGCCATCAGGTTGGAGACACGATCATCCATGCGCCCAAGGAGAGGGTTGTGTTCGCGGGCGACGTGTTGTTCCGGCAGTGCACACCTATGGGCTGGACGGGATCGTACTCCAAGTGGGTCCAATGCCTCGACCTGATCGCCGAGCTCAAGCCGGAGGTCATCGTTCCTGGCCACGGCCCGCTTTGTGGGATCGAGGGCGTGACGGACATGAAGACGTACCTTCAGTACGTCCGCAATGAATCGAAGAAGTGCTTCGATGCAGGGCTTCCTTCGCTGGAGGCTGCCAAGCGGATCGAGTTCGGCCCCTACGGCGAGTGGCGTGCCCCGGCGCGACTGTACATGAACGTGGAACGAGCATACCGCGAGTTCCGCGACGAGCCTCCCTCGGCGCCTTGGGACATGGCCGCCACCTTCGACGCGATCTACGAGGTGGCCAAGGCCAGGGGCATCGAGGTTGAGTTCTGATTCGACCTTCCCACCACAAGGAAGCCGACCATGAAACTCATTCGCTTCACCACCGCCGAGTCGCCGACACCTCGTTTCGGCGTGGTTGTCCGAGATCAGGCAGTCCCGTTTGCCGTGCTGCAGGTCAAGGCAGGAATGTCGTCCCCCCACCTGGCCGACAGCCGCTCCTACCTCGCCAATCTTCCCGGCAGCGAACGGACGGCAGAGGACCTGCTTGCCTGGGGCGAGGTGCACATGGGAGAACTCGGAAACGGCGAGCGATTTCCGCTCGACGCCGTCCAGCTGCTCGAGCCGGTGGACGTTGCCGCGCTGTTCGACTTTGGCCTGACGCCGCGGCACCTCAAGAACTCCGCCGAAGTCATGATGAAGTACGAAAAGGACGACCCGCAGACCGCCCCACTGCTGCGGGCGTTCGCTAAGGTCATCCTGGCCCCGAAGCCGAAGCCCGCCGCCGGTCTGCCCGAGCCGCTCTCCTACTACAAGTGCAACATGAACGCCATCGTCGGCGACGGCGAAACCGTACCCTGGCCGGCGTACACCTCGCGACTGGATGTCGAGCCCGAGCTCGCGGTCGTGTACGGCAACCGAAAGCAGCCGGTCGCAGGGTTCTGCATCTTCAATGACGTGTCTGCACGTGATGTCCAGGCCACGGAGTTCGTGGGCGGGTTCTGTCTCACCAAGGACATGGCGAAGGGCAACCAGCTCGGCCCGTACCTGGTCACGCCCGACGAAATCGGCGATCCCTACAACCTCAAGGTGACGGTCGTGGTGAACGGACAGGTCAAGTATCAGGGATCGACTTCCGAGATCAGCCACAAGGCCGAGCAGGTCTTCGCGTGGCTGGAGTTCATCGCTCCCCTCAAGGTCGGTTCTGTGATGGGCTTCGGCACTATCCCCGACTGCACCGGGTGCGACCACGACGACTTCGTCGATCCAGGCGCCGAAATCCAGATCAGCATCGAGCGGCTGGGGACGCTTCGCTGCCGCTTTGCCGAACCGACGGGGAAGCTCTTGCCGAGTCGCTGGCCAGTACGCGGACCGTTGCAGAAGTACCACGGGTAGCAGCCCAGAGACCCACGTTCGGGCAGGGATGTTTCAATCGGCGCGATGGATGTATGCAGTTGAGCGCGCGGTTCAGCGCGATCGGGGCCCTGGCAAGGTCAGGCGGCGCGTATAACCCCGCGGAATTCCAGAGTACAAAAGGGCTCGTGTCCCGTTGGGGCCACCACGGCGAATCGCAGCGGCATAGCCGGTAGGGTCTCCAGCCCGCCGGGTGTATCCACCTCTCGGCATTGGTTCCGGCCGTGCCCTCACCTGGGTCCATAGCCCACGATCATGCGATGCACCCCGCCATGCCGAGGCAAGCGTGCTCTACGCTGTCATCCGCCAGCACCTGGATGAGTTTCTGCGCGCCGCGACCAATCGGGCTGACGGTGCTATGCGTGCTCCGGCCAAGACTAAGCCGCGAGGCAGAATGGCATTACCGAGATTAGGCTAGGGCACAAAATGCCCGCTCGGCTAAAATGGACGAGAAATGCGAGAGCGCATCTCATCCTTCTTCGCACAGATGTCCTTCTTGATCTCTCGTCGGGCGGCGGCGCGACCGAGTTCCGGCGGACGAATCGGCGCCCCAGTTCACCCAGATAGCCCGTGCTAAGCGGGGCAACACTCGGCGGTGACGGAGAAGGGGGCCTTATGTCGCCTACAATCGAAGAGTACGCAAAGCTGGACGCGCAGAACGCCGCGCTGCGCGAAGCGCTCGCCCATGCGCCGAAACTTTCGCTCGAGCCGACGCCGGTCGCCGTCAAGCCGCCGCCGGCCGAGGGCTGGGCACTCGGGATGGTGTCATGGGTTGCGTCCGATCGGAGCGGCCTCATTTATCTGCTGCAGCGAGGCGACAAAGCCGACCCCGTCCTCGTCGTCGATCGCACGGGCGAGATCGTGCGCTCGTGGGGCAAGGGGATGTACACGACGCCGCACGCGATCCGCCTCGACCTGCAGGGCAACGTCTGGACGACGGACGCGGCGAGCTCGATGGTCTATAAGTTCTCGCCCGACGGAAAGCTGTTGATGAAGATCGAAGTCGGCGGCCAGCCGGCGCCGTGCAACGGGTTCTGCAGCACGACCGACGTCGCCTTCGCCTCGGATGGTCATCTGCTGATCGCCGACGGCTATCGCAACGCGCGGATTCTCGAATATTCGGCCGATGGCAAGAAGCTGCGCGAATGGGGCAGCGCCGGCACGGGCCCCGGACAGTTCCGCCTGCCGCACTCGATTCAGATCGACGACACGGGCGTGATCTACGTCGCCGATCGCGAAAACGGGCGTATCCAGCGCTTCGATCGCGAAGGAACGTTCCTGGGCGAGTGGACCACGCTCGGTAAGACGTTCGGCTTGAAACTCGCCGGCGACGTGATGTGGCTGTCGAGCATCCCGCGAGGGCCGAATGGTGCGCCGGGATGGCTCATCAAGGTCGATCGCGCGAGCGGGAAGCTGCTCGGCTACGTCGAGGCCGTCGGCAATCACGGGATGGACGTGATGGCGAACGGCGATTTGCTGCAGTCGCCTGGCCCGAACGACGCACCCCAGGTGTATAGCAGCTCGCGCGGGAACAGGGCAGCGATCGCTCCGTGCGGAACGAAGAACTAAGAACGAAGCCGTTCAGCGTGGGTCCACCACTGGCACCAGCGTCCAGTATCCTGGGCACAGTCTGCGGTCTCGCCGCCGCGGCGTCCGCCGTCGTCGTGCTAGGCCTTCGCATCGGTCATGTCCTGACGGGGGACACGCCGCTGATCGTGGCGGCCGCCCTCGTAGTCCTTGGATTCGCCCTCAACGTTCACGATTACTTCCTACACGCGAAGGCGTGGGAAGGGATTCTGCCGGACTACGAGGCCGGCAAGGCCGCGCGAGAACGCTCGGAGCGTCTGCGCTCATTGGCCCGTGAGATTGTAAGTCGCACCACGACGGGCGTGTGGGACGGCTGGGAGGAAGAGGAGTGGGATCAACTAACGGCAGGCATGGACACGGAGCGTCTCGTCCTTGACGCCTGTTGGGACGAAGAGATCCGGGAGAAGTACCTCACTATCACAACGCGACCACTAGGTCTCCCCGACACTGTGGACCTCGGGGCTCATCGCCGCGCTCTCGACCGCGGGCGCGTGCGGGATGCCGGCTGACCCGGACCGCGCGCCCCGGCGCTTGCTCAGGCGCGCCCGGCCCGGCTCATCGCGGCCGGGTCCTGCAGCCCCAGCCGCTTGGTCGAGATCTCGGCGCGGTGCTGCATCAGCGCGTCGTCGGCGCCGAGATTGCGGGTGTAGGAGCAGAACTCGAGCTGGATCCCGTTCGGGTCCTTGAAGTAGATCGACTTGGCCCAGTCGTGGTCCACCACCTCGGTGACCTCGACGCCCTTGGCGATCAGCTCGCGGCGCTTGTCGTCGAGCGCCGCCACCGTCCCCGCCTCGAACGCGAAGTGGTAGAACACGTTTGGCACCCCGAGCCCCCGGTTGATCCCGGCGTCGTAGTCGACCGGGATTCCCGGCACGTCCCGGGCTTCCATGAAGGCGATGAGCTGGTCGCGGCCGGTGTCGAAGAAGATGTGGCGGATTTGGCCGCCCTCCTTGACCTTCAGGATGTCACAGCGCACCGCCTTGAAGCCCAGCACGTCCTCGTAGAACTCGCGCGTCCGGT
>Ga0335071_10005498_pt1 | contig 13151 bp, 10 predicted proteins | sample Lox_Sample_15_FD_206724 | JGI IMG/M metagenome (GOLD analysis project Ga0335071, IMG submission 206724) | Soil microbial communities from Loxahatchee National Wildlife Refuge, Florida, United States - Lox_Sample_1.5 | ecosystem: Environmental > Terrestrial > Soil > Wetlands | place: USA...
TTCGTTGAGGCGCCTTCAGCGCGAAACGAAAATCGGGCGGCGTCTTGGCCGCCCATCCCTCTAGCATCGATCGTCGCGGCATCGCACGGAAGGTATAGTTGATTTCGACCGTCGGGAGCCGTTCCGCGTAATACGGTAGCATCTTCAGCGCAGGGAGCTTGGCCGGGTAGAAGCCGCCCAGCCATTCTTTGTAGCTGAAACCGGAAGCCCCGGCGCGGATCACGGCGGACATCGGTTGAACGATATCAAGGAGCCGCAACGACGCAAACTGTGCCTTGGGCGGCCATTTATCAACAGACGGTTTCTTGGCCAAGGAGCGCAGTAATGACGGTGCTTACTCCGTCTTTAAATTGAATAAAACACGAAAGAATGGCGTCTCCCTCTTTAGTTTGAGAACCATAAACGATCTTTCGTCCACAGGTTTCCGCTTTATCGTCGTACAGATTGTTAAAAGTTGTGAAAAAAGTGCTTGAAATTCGTTTGGCGAACCGTTCGCTGATTAAGGAGAGTTGTGGTAGTCTCCCTGTAGGATAGGTGACTTTAGAGGGTGTTAGGAGAAATCAAGTCATGGCCAATTTAGCAGATGCGAAGGTTTTGACAGTGGGGGAGCTCTCGGATTACTTGCGCGTTCATCGCTCAACGATTTACCGTTTGCTCAAGAAGGGTCAGTTGCCCGGCTTCAAAATCGGCAGTGACTGGCGGTTCAACGTCGAGGCGATAGATCAGTGGCGTCTGCAGCAGGGCGCGGCTCAGCTCGAAGAATTACGCGCTCAAAACTAGAACTGGCCTCCTATTGATGGCAACTGCCTAGGCCTTCGGGGGAAGGTCTGGCTGTTGAGAGTGGGTGAGGGGGAGTCATCGGGTCAATCCCCATTGGATCATAAAAGTTGGCGGGGTCGCAAGGTTAAGCTAGGCTGAGCGACCGATGCCAACAGAAGTCTCCACCAAGACTGAGCGCTTTACCGAGTCCGTAATCCGTGAGATGACGCGTCGGGCGTTAGCCTGCGGTGCGGTTAACCTCGCCCAAGGCTTTCCCGATTTCGCTGCACCTTCGGAGCTTAAGGAAGCTGCGAAGCGAGCGATTGATAGCGAGTTTAATCAGTACGCAGTCACCCATGGGTCGGCAAATTTCCGGGCTGCAATAGCTGCCAAGGCGCGGTCGTATAACGCCTTGGATTGCGACCCCGACCGAAGCATCACCGTTACTTGCGGTGCGACCGAGGCGATGATCGCGAGCTTGCTCGCGATCATCAACCCCGGCGACGAAGTAATCGTCTTCGAGCCCTTTTACGAGAACTACGGGCCTGACGCGATTATCGCAGGCGCGACACCGCGCTATGTTGCGCTCCGCGGACCCAACTACTCGATCGACCGTGAGGAGTTGGAAAAGGCCTTCGGCCCACGCACTAAAGCGATCGTCGTTAACACGCCCCATAATCCAACGGGTAAAATCTTCAGTCGTGCCGAGCTTGAGCTAATTGCTTCGCTCTGCCAGCGCCACGACACTCTGGCGATAACCGACGAGATCTACGAACACATCATCTATGACGGCAGCCAGCACGTCTCTCTGGGCAGTCTGCCCGGGATGGCCGATCGCACGATTACGATAAGCGGTCTTTCCAAGACCTACTCGGTCACCGGATGGCGTCTTGCCTATGCGATAGCGTCCGAGCGGCTCACAGGTGCGATCCGCAAGGTCCACGATTTTCTTACGGTTGGCGCGCCGCATCCTTTGCAGGAAGCGGGTGCGACGGCGCTTCGACTGCCCGAGTCTTTTTACGCCGATCTGGTGGCTAGCTATACGCATAAACGCACGATGCTCTTCGATGCGCTAACGGATGCTGGTCTCCGCTGTCATATACCGCAGGGTGCCTATTACATCATGGCGGGTATCGACCATCTGGGCTTCCGCAACGACTTTGAGGCGGCGGATTTCATGCTCGATAAGGTTGGTATCGCGGCGGTGCCGGGCTCCAGCTTTTACCATCGGCCGGAGTTAGGTCACGGGATGCTGCGGTTTACCTTCTCGAAAAGCGATGAAACGATCGCTCGGGCGACGGAGCGGCTTCAGTCTTTAGCAGCGAAACTCGCCGAGTATCGGCGTTAGGAAGCCAAGATTTGGCGGCGGATAAAGACGTCCGCCAGCAGCATTAGCATCGCCAGCGGAATCAGCAGATTATCGATCGGCCGCCAAGTGGTTACGATACCGCCGGCAGGAGTGATCGTCGATTGCAGGGTTGCGTCGAAAGCGCCGCCGGTCTGATGGGCCAGTGTCTGCAACAGGGCGATATTGGTCGGCTTCAACTTCAGTTCAGCGGCGTCGGCGCTTTCGACTCCAACCGTCGCAATCTCGCGTCGTGAGAGCAAACGCTCGCTGTCGCCTTCCTTGATCATCAGCGAGATGGTGTATTTACCCCGCGGCAAGGGAGCGGATTCCCCGCGATAGAGTGAAGGTCCATTCGGCGTCAGAGCGATATCCGAGGCATGTTTAGGGCCTGTGATACGACAAAACAGATTCATGACGGGGAGGTTGTCCGCTTTCTCGGCGGTAATCTCCAACGCCCCGCCCGCACCGCCTTGTGCCCGGAGCGTGAACGGTCCCGAGTCGCCCTCGCGCGCAACCCAACTGACGAGTTGCGACCAGAACTCAGCGTAATGGTCCCATCGCAGCCATCCAACAGAACCGATCGAATCAGGATCACCGGAGAAGATTGCGCTCCGGCCGAGTTCGTATTGCCACGAGACCAGCAGCGGGGCAGTCTGCGCCCCTTTGTGGGCCGTCAAGGGAACCTCTGACCCGTCCTTGGGCTCGGTCACAGCAAAGAAATCGATCGGTGGGATTTTGCCTAGATCGAGTCCGCTCAATACCGCACTCGAAGACCCCGTCTCGACGCGGGTGCTCTGACGCAATTTGAAGTTCTGTGCTTCATGCGTCAGATGAACCAACAGTTGCGGCAGTTTGGTTATGTCCTCGACGCGATAGAAGGTGCCGCCCGTAATCTGCGCAAAATCCTGCAGCAGTCGAAGGTTCTCCAGGTCGGGACCGATTCGTATCGTCGAGACAGGGACGCCTTGCTTGGCCAGGTCGGCGAGCAATTTGTCGTGGTCGTGATATTGCCGATTCGTGTCGCCGTCGGTGAGGAGAAAGATCTGGCGGACGGCGATACCGCTGCTGAGAATCTCATCGCGGGCAGTTTCGACGGAAAGCTTGAAATCGGTGCCACCTCCGGGCTCGAGCCGCTCGACCCGACCGACAAGGTCGCGCCGCTCCGGACCAAGTTGCCGCAGGTGACCCAAGACGTAGGGCTCGGAATCAAAGGCGATAACGCCGGCGTAATCGGTATCGTCGAGCTGATTGAGCAGAGCGATCGCTGCCTGCTTGGCGTAACGAATACGCTCGCCGTCGCGAACGGCGGCAAAACGCGAGTTGTAGCTCATCGAGTTCGAGCGATCGACCAGCAGGTAGACCGCGATCGGCTCGCGCGACGGAGGTGGCGGCTGCGGCACGAACTTGATCGGCAGGGCCTTTTCGAGCGGCCCGTCGTGGAACCCGGAATCCTTAAGACTGTCGCCAACGACGATTAATCCGCCGCCCAAGTCACCGACGTAGCGATTGAGGGCCTCCTGTGCCGCAGTGCCAAGCGCTTCGGCCGGTACGTTCGCGATAATCACAGTCTGGTAGGCCAGATAATCCTCGGGCCGACGCGGTAATCCACGCGGCGCAGCCATATCGACGGTGTAGCCGCGCATCTTGAGGAGTTGGACCAGGCTTTCCGCCGGATTACCCGAGATCATCAGAACCCGAGGTGGCGCGATAACCGAAACCGGGGCCTCGGCCGACGGGTTCAGCGCAATCAGCGGTGCTGTGACCGAGACCGTCGCTTTCATCAGATAGGCCCCGGTCTTGGCGACGTGGTAAGGAAGTCGAAAACGGTTGATTCCCGGCTGAAGAGTGATCTGCTGTGCACCGGCCGGATTGTCGTCGGCGAATAATCGGATAACGGCTTGAGCGGGTTGGGTCGCCTCGCTTTCGATATCGAGTCGCAGTGCGAAGCTACTGCCGGCTCGCACTACACTGGGTGACTCAAACGAGGTAATCGCGACGCGCTGTAAAGCCGAGGAGGGTGGGGCCGAGGTATATACGCGAATCCCCTTATCAGAAAGGGAAGATGCCAGATCCAGCGCGCTTCCGTGAGTCTCATTACCGTCGGTCAGCAGCAAAATCCGTTTTTCGTTCTTTTCCGCGAACAAACCGGAGGCGGTTGCCAAGGCGCTCGATAAGTCCGTTGCGCCAGTATCGAGCGGAAGCTCGCGAACATTGGTGATGCGCGGATTCTCCGGAGGTGCGAAGATCTGCGAATCGCGACTAAAGCCGACGACGGCCAATTGATCGCGCGGATCCAGGCTGCGGCGAAGCTCGGTTACCTGACGCATCATCCACGCTTCCTGGTCAGGAGCGATCGAGCGCGATTGATCGAGTGCTACTACCAGCGTCATGCGATCGGCACTGCCGTGCACCGGAATACGAAGACCGGCCAGTGTGAGAACTACAGCCCAAAAACAGAACAGGCGCGCGAGTGTCGAACCGAGTCCGGCTAACACTTGGCCGCTGCGCAATGCGCGAATTCCTGGCCAAGCGAGCAACGGGCTGGCCAGCAGGAGCCATACGAAGGCTGGCCGCTCAAACATCGCGCGACTCCAAAGGTTGTGCTCGCCTCACGATCAGCGTCGATTCCGCTAGCAGGGCCAGAATGACGATCGCTATCAGCAAAGAGGCTTGTGGTACCGCCCGGATCTGGGTCGTTGTTGCAGCGGCCGGTGAGATCGTTGGCGACGAGGCTGCCGGTGCCGCGCTGACCGAAGCCAAATCCGATTCAGCTTCGTCGAAATAGTTCGCGTAAATCTCAACCGTCCGCTCGTCTTTACTCAGCCGATAGCGACCCGCTTGCAGCGGGCGAAAACGGATCTGACCAGCCTTGTCGGGCAGCAACTCGCGCTTGGTTCCATCGGGAGCCGTGAGGGTTGCCGGTCCGAAGGTCGCGATGGGGACCAGCTCTCCCGTGGGGACGATTTTGTGATCCGCGGCCCCGCCTAGTTCTCGCACCGCGTCGATCACCAGCAGTAGCGCTTCCTGACGGTCCGGGTCGAGCAGCATGTGGTTGCGCACGTCGAACGCAACCACACCGATCGAGCCCTGCGGTGTCTGGCCTGCCGCTGCCATCGGAAACATATCCGTCTTGCCGCCGGTCTCTGCGCCCTGTGCCAGTGGGGTCATCCAATCGGGAAGAGCGACTACCCGTGTCGGTCCCAGCAGCACCGGCGTTGCGAAAGGCGGAGCACCCGTCCGACTTTGGAGTTCCGCGGCCGGCAAATCCTTGGTCACGTGGAACTTCTGCGGTTTGGTCGCGAAATCACGCGGCGGAAAGACGTAGAGGCGGTTCGACGCGTTGAACGGGTCATCGGCCCAATCGTGCAGGACCACCAGGTCGAATTTCTGATCAACCTGATCGCGCATCGCGTCGGGGGAAGTGCCGATCGCGGTTATGCGATAGTTCGAATTGACGGCCAACAGGACACGTGCCAGATCGTCACGCGCGGTCCGGTCGGGGGAGACGATCAGAACCTTGGGACTTTCGATCCCGGGCGACGAAGCCCATCGTTCGTTATCGGCGGCGAGGGCGTCCTGCGTAAGGATGCGGGCGTGAACTACGCCCCCCTGCTGGATTGGTCCAAAAGGCACCATCGTTGAGGAGCGCGGCTCCAGCACTAATGACGAATGGAAGACTTCCTGATTGCCCGCTTCGATACGCAACTCACACGTTTGCGGATGCGACGCAAAGTTGCGGATCAACGCCCGACCTTCGCTGCGCTTCGGAATGCCCGGATCCAGCGACACGATAGCCATGTTGTCGACGCGGTTGTCGATCAGATGGAGCTTGAGATTGGCGTGCCGGCGGACGCTTTCGAGCGTCGCCGTGTCTGGAGTGTGGTCGGTATAAAGATCAATCTGAACGGCATCATTGGCCGAAGCCAGCGCAGCCTGCAGCGCAACTGATCGGGTCGCAACAGCCTCCGCGCGAAGGTTCCTAATCGCACGATCCAATTGATCACGTCGCGAGTCGTACGGCTGGATAAGCCGCGCGTCGAGCGCATAGCTGATCGCGCTGAACTGATCCGACGCAGATGCGCCATTTGCGATCGCGAGCGCGTCGCGTTGAGCCTCCACCAGGCGAGTACTGCCGCTGTCGGATGCTCCCATCGAAGCGCCGACATCGAAGATCAGAGCCCGCCGAACCGAATTGCGGACCGGCTGAGCGGAGCGCATATAAAGCCCCGCCATCACGCAGGTGAGCGCGACGAGAGCTGCCGCTTCGAGCCAGAAGAGCAGGTCGAGCTGCAGAAAGCGGCTCTGGCTTACCGGCGCGGGAACCTCCTCGAACAGCGAGAGGCTCGAAACGTGGATCATCGGGCGTGACTTGGCGCGAAGATAGATCGCTATCAACGCGAGCAGGCTCAGCCCATAGAGCAGATTGATCGGGTCAAAGAAGCCCATCGTTCAGGCGATTATTCCCAGTCGCGGGAATTCCTGTCGAATAATTTCGTCGGCATGATTGGCGCCGAAAGCTGCTGCATATGCGATACCGCGAAGACGACAAAATTCGCGCACGCGATCGGCATGAGCCTTCGCCCGAGTACGGCACGCTTCGGCCTGCGCGGGACCGAACATCACCTCGCGAATCGTGCCGGTTTCAGCGTCGCGGATTCGATACGGCCCCGGTTGATACGATCCGGTGACTTCATGCTCGCCCATGACGTGCAGCACCTTAACGTCATGGCGTGCTGCGACTAGCCGACTCAAGGCGCTCTCATAATCAGATGAATTCACCAGAAAATCCGAGATTACGACGATGATTCCGGAGGGCCGCCGCTCGCTCAGCAATTCGTCGATCGCCCCGCCAAGCTGCGTTTCACCTCGCCCCTTCAAGGCACTGATAAAGGGTCGGAACTCGGCGTAGGATTCGCGCCGGCGATGGAACCGCGTAGCGATCAGGCGTCGACCGCCGCGCAAATCGCTGAAGGCGGCAAGTCTCACCGGATCATTCTCGCCCAGCGCGATATAGGCGAGTCCTGCACCCAGCAGGATCGCGAGACCCAGTTTGTCGTCTGAAGCAGGCACGCTCATCGAGGCGCTGCTATCGATCAGCACGGTCATCTCGACCTGACGCTCGGCGCGAAAGGTACGAATCGTCAGATTGTCGAGTCGCGCAAGAGCGTTCCAATCGAGATAGCGAAGATCATCGCCCTCGGTATATTCGCGGAAGTTTTCCGGTTCGATGCCGGTTCCCTGCACGCGGCCGATAGTGCGCCGACCCGCGCGCGAGGTCCGTGCTCGTGTCGCACCCATCACGAGACTATCGAGCCGACGCATGAATTCGGGCTCAAAAGCGCGCTTTTCGAGCATCTGGTCGTCCCGATGTCAGCGCTAGCGGTTCGCCTGCGCCGCTTTTATCACGTCGGCGATAATGCTCGACGGTTCGACGTTATCGGAATGCGCGGCGTAGTTGAGCATCACGCGATGCTCCAGCGAGGCGGCTGCTATGCTATCGACATCCTCGAACGCGATATTCGCACGACCATCGAGCAGCGCACGGACTTTTGCTCCCAGGATAAGCGCCTGCGCGCCGCGGGGACTCGCCCCGAAGGACACATATTGCGTGACCGAGGCGACGTGGAGCGGTGAATGAAGGTCGCCGATCACCCGCGACTTATCGGGCTGGGTCGCCCGCACCATCCGGACGGCGTAGCGTTCGATCTGCGGCGCGACGATTACGTCGCGTACGAGTCGCTTCAGCCGTTCCAAGGCCGGCGCAGCGTCGGCGGCCGAAAACACCGGCACGATCGGTTCGGGAGGAGCGGCCGTCGTGGCTCCGACGATTCGCACAAGCTCATCCTCGCCGGGGTAGCCGAGATGGACTTTGAAGAGAAAGCGATCGAGCTGCGCTTCCGGCAGCGGATAGGTTCCTTCCATCTCGATCGGGTTAAGCGTGGCCATCACGAAGTACGGCGGCGCAAGCGGGTAAGTCACACCAGCCACGGTTACCTGCATTTCAGCCATCGCCTCGAGCAGGGCCGATTGCGTCTTGGGCGTGGCGCGATTGATCTCATCGCCGAGCAGGATATGGCAGAAAATCGGGCCGGGCTGAAAACTGAATTCACGGCGTCCTTCATTATCCGAAAGGATGACGCGCGTGCCCGTGATATCGGCAGGCATCAGATCGACGGTGAATTGGATTCGGTTAAAACTCAGATTGAGCGCGAGCCCCAGCGCCTTGACGAGGGTTGTCTTTCCCGTGCCGGGGACACCCTCGATAAGAACGTGACCACCGGCAAAGAAAGCCGTGAGCAGCTGTTCGATAGCTAGCTCGTGGCCGATGACAACCTTACGTACTTCGGCCTGAATACGGCGGAACGTCTGTGCGAACTCGGCGACCGTCGCCGGCTCGGTGCCATTCGTCGCTAATGCTTGGGTCATCGTTCAAAAACTCGCTTGATCGTCATGCGGTCGTCGGATGGAACTTCGGCCCGCGCCAAAGGCTCGTCGGGCGCCTGATGGGAGTTAAGCGGAACCTGAACCTTTGGTGGAACGTACCCCGGCGCTCCTTTGCTCGACGCTTCGTCGGAAGGCAGGGCGTCTACCGTCATGTGGAAGCTGTCGCTGCCAAGGGTCTGCTCCTGCGGCGCGCCGAAAAGATGCTCGGCGTCGGAACCGCCGCTATGATTCGCCCCCGCTACGTTGCCAGCACCGCCCTGTTGGCTCGTTCCCATGTTGCTCGGGTCGCCCGGCTTCTGGTTGGGCCCCGATGGGGCGGGCATTCCGGGCGCATTACTCGCCATCTGGTCGGCCTGCGAGCCGCCCAGCTCGGCCGGTGGCTTCGCGTCGCTCTGGCCGGTAGTACCAGCGCCATTGCTATTGATCGGAGAGGAATTGTTCGCGTTGGTCGGAGCACTGCCCGATCGAGCCCCCGCGGCATTGTCCGCAGGCGGCGCGGTCGCGGGTTTGTTCACGCCGCGCAGATGGATCGGCGGTATCAGCTTATTCTCGTTGCCCGTCACTTGATCCTGAAGATTGCTTGCCAAGCGCCGCGCTTTATCCATCAGGCTCGATAACCCTTGCCGATTCTGGTGCCTAGCCGCGTCGGCAGCCTTAGCGCTGAGCTGCTTCATGGTTTCGGAGTCCGCTTCGACATGAGCATTCGGCTTGACCGAAGGATCTGCCGGGCGAATGTCCAGGTCGCTCAGATCCACCGCCATATCACCACCCTGGGCCAGAGGACCCGGAGTGGCCTGAGGCGATCGGCTTAGAATCACCAGAAGCACGAAGATCGCGGCGCAGACGCCCAACAAGGAAAAAAGCGACCGCGAGAGCCATCGTGGTTCGATCTGCGCCGGTTCGAATTCGCTGCGGAGCCCGTAAGTCTCTTCAAGCAGATACTGCCACAGCGATGACGCCGGTGGATTGGTTGCCAGCGCCTGCACCGTCGCCAGACGCCCTTTGAGAGCGCCGCGATCATCCGCAATAAGCGCCGCTCGCGCGTAGCTCGCACGATCATGCAGGGCTGTGCGCGCGATGCGAGTCAGCGCGACAATAGCAGTACTAAATGCCGTCACTGCGACGAGCAGGAACGACAGTGGCTGCAATCGTGAGGCCGCCCAGAGAAAAAGCGCGCCTCCAGCGATCAGGACGGCCAGACTGGAGAACACCCAGTACTGAAGCACGAGCAAATTCAGACGCATACGGATGGCTTTGATCTGAAAAAGGATCAGCCAGAGCTTCTGTTCTTCGCGCCGATTTTCCGCCACTGCGATGTCCGGGAAAAGTTAAGTCTCTGGACAATAGTTAAGCAGTTTCACCCTCGCAACGACAAATCGAAGGCAAGAGGCAACTGGGCCAATCGGAGTGCAAACGACTAAAACTGCCAGCCGACAATCGACTTGATGAAAGCTCCGTTGCTCCCCCGCGTGAGGCCGATTCCGACTCCCAGATTCACTTCAAGGTGGCTAACCAAGGGAAGATTCAGCGCCGGAACGATGAAATGCTGTTGGGATTGCACGCTCGGCAGATGCTCCAGCGCGCCCATATCGCCGTAATACTCGACGGCTGGCTCGAGCCATCGGAAGAGCTCGTAGCTAATTTGGCCGGAGGGCGAGAGCTGGAAGCCCTGATGAGTGCCTGGGCCCTGAAAGGGCTTTTCGAAGGCGAAGTTGCCGATAAGCGTGAATTTGCGGAAATGCGTCTCGATAATCGGGCGTAATTCCAGCGAAAGCGGATTTGGATCAGCCTGACGGCGCATATAGTCAAGCTCGACGTTACCGCCAAACTGCACAGGCCAGCCATCTGTCGGACCAATACCGAAGTGGAGCTTGGTTCGGCTGCCGGAATACTCATAATTGCCGTTTTCGAGCTTTCCAGTGCAGAGATATTGTCCGACCTCGATATGAGGCGTGAGACCGTATGAAGCTTCGACCGTCTCATGAATTTCGTACGGATTCAGGTTCTCCTTTGCCTCGGAGCCGGTTGCCGTCGTTACGCTGTTGGAATGCAACTCCAGTTCAAGCGCCCGCTCGGGCGTGGTGTCGGTGCCGTAGATCTGAATCTCGTAGAGATCGATCGCGCTTGCCGCCGGCGCGACCATCATCAGCGCTGCGGTGACAAGCGCTCCTAGAAAAGATGCCTTATTTGATCGCAGCCTCATCAAGCACGCCGAGCGCCAACGCTGACCAATCCATCTCGTCGCGTCCTTTGGCCAACCCCGCGATAATCCGTTCGCGTACCATTCCGGCCAACGGCATCGGCACGCGCGCATCGCCCGCGGTCTTGAGCACAAGTTCTGCGTCCTTCAGTCCTAGCGGGAGCTTGAAGCCGGCGGGTGTATGGCGCTTCGCCGCGACCATCTCACCGTAGCGCTGATAGACCGGAGAAGCGAACAGGGTCTTGGTCAGCATCGCGGCTACCTGATTGCGGTCAACGCCGCACTTTTCGGCCATCGCAAATGATTCAGCCATCGCTTCGATCGCCGACATGATAAGAAAGTTGCCGCATAGCTTCGCGACGTTCGCCGCACCCGACGCCTCGCCGAAATCGAACACCGCGCGACCCATCGCGTCGAAGAGTGGGCGTACGCGCTCCTTGGCCGCCGCCGGTCCCGAGGTGCAGACGACGAGTTGGCGCGCTTCGGCATTCTCGGGCCGACCGAACACCGGAGCGGCGATATAGGTGCTGCCAAGCTTCGCATGTTGAGCGGCGAGACGTTCGCTGGTGGCCGGCGCGATAGTGCTCATCGAAACGTGAATTCCGCCCGCGCCGAGCCGAGCGGCGATCCCGCTATCGCCAAGCGTCACGCTTTCAACAGCGGCGTCATCGGCAAGGATCGTGATCGCGATCCCTCCCGGAGTGACTGTATCGGCGACGTTGCGGACGGCCGTCGCACCTTTCGCGCTGAGCGGTTCTGTTTTACCAGAGGTACGATTCCAGACGCGCAGCGCAAAGCCGCCTGCGAGCAAGTTGGTCGCCATCGGCAACCCCATCGCGCCTATCCCGATAAATCCTACGGCTCCGGCATTCTTATCCATGAAATCCTCCGCATGTTCGCTAGCGCGATTGTTTCACTCCGATGCGCGGGCATTTCTTCGCGATCGGACATTTTGAGCACCATGGCGAGACGGGTTGGCATAGCGTCTGGCCGAAGGCCACGAGCAACGAGTTGTACTCGATCCAGTAACGCCGGGGCAGCACCTCGCGCAGCGCGATTTCGGTTTTGTCGGGCGTTGCCGCTTTCACCAGGCCCCATCGATTCGAAATGCGATGGACATGCGTATCGACGCAGATGCCCGGCTTCTTGAACGATTCGGTCACGACGAGGTTCGCGGTTTTACGTCCGACCCCTTTAAGCGTGACGAGATCCTCAATCTCATCCGGAACCTTGCCGCCGAAGCGATCGATCAAGTCGCGGCAGATGCCGCGAATCACGTTGGCCTTGGTGCGATAAAAACCAACAGGATAGATGAGTTTGGCAATCTCGTCGGTGGACAGTTCGAGCATCTCGTGCGGTGTGCTCGCTCTGGCGAAGAGGCGCGGTATCACTATCGCTGTCATCTCGTCCTTGGTGCGCAGACTTAAGATACAACCGATCAAAGTGAGAAACGGGTCGTGTTTCTCGGCCGCCATCAGCGTTAGCACCGGCGCGTTCCAAGTCGGCGCGAGTTTCCGGATAACTCGCAGAAGCCCACCCACGGTCCTTCCGATTACCGGTGGCGGTAGCGCAATGCTTCTCTTTTGAACGGCCGATGCCATCGGGGCGATTTTCTAGCGCGCCGGGTGATCAAAAGGGAAGGCGGCGTGAATCTTTTTGCAGAATGGCTCGCCAAGAGGCACGATACGTGGATGCCATTAGCTGAAGACATCGCCTCCCTCACCGTCTCTGATGCTCTTGCGGCGCTGGATACAAAGCGCATCACTTCACAGGAATACGTGCAGACTTTGCGGGAGCGGATCGCCGCTCACAATCCGGCATTGAATGCCGTTTTGTTTATCAATGATAGCGCACTCCAAGAAGCCGAGCGCCTCGACAAGTTGCGAGCCGAAGGCAAGCTGCTGGGCCCTCTGCACGGTATCCCGATGCTTATCAAGGATAACGTCGATGTCGCCGGAATCCCGACAACCGGCGCGACCCCGAGTCTGCGGAGTAACGTGCCTTCGCAGAGTGCTCCCGTTGTTAAGGCGCTGCAGAATGCGGGCGTGATCGTCCTGGGGAAGACGAATCTCTCCGAACTCGCGTCAAGCTATTCGACTTGCAACACCTCTTTCGCGGGCGTCTGCCACAATCCCTACAATTTAGACCATATTACGGGGGGCAGCTCGGGCGGCTCAGGCGCTTCGGTCGCCGCAGGTTTCGCACCGGCGGCCTTGTTTACTGATACGTTCGGCTCAACGCGATGCCCCTCGTTGTGCAACGGCATTTACGGCTTCAGACCGACCCACGGCCGCTATCCAACTACCGGTCTTATCCCGCTCGTTTCGATGTTCGATACGGTGGGCCCGGGTGCCCGATCGGTTGCCGACCTGTTGATTCTGGACAGCGTGATGTCAGGAG
>Ga0335071_10005499_pt1 | contig 13151 bp, 9 predicted proteins | sample Lox_Sample_15_FD_206724 | JGI IMG/M metagenome (GOLD analysis project Ga0335071, IMG submission 206724) | Soil microbial communities from Loxahatchee National Wildlife Refuge, Florida, United States - Lox_Sample_1.5 | ecosystem: Environmental > Terrestrial > Soil > Wetlands | place: USA: Florida...
GTGGCCTCCGCCGGCACCGTGATGGGACCCGCCGCCGTGACCCCCTCCGCCGCCCTTGTTGTGGACGGCCACTCCGCCGGCGAAGAACGTGCTCGGAGGATCGGTCTGCAGGTTGTAGACCCGCACCGGGGCATGCACCGTCCCCATGCGGACGATCCGCTCTGGCGCGAGCGTCCCGCCAGATAGCACGAGGATCGGGTCGCCGACGCGCAGCGCCTCGACGGTCTTGAACGTACCGTCGCCCACGTAGAGCGGGTGCTCGCGTGTCACGCGGAGGGTCGTGCGGTCCGTCTCCAGCAGGACGTACTCGTCGACGGCGTGGGTGACGAGGCGCCGGACCGTCGCGACCACCGTCGCGCCCTCGGGCGTGAACGCGAGGACCTCGTCCCCGGCGCGCAGCGTGCGAATGGGCACCGCGGTTCCGTCGGGGCGAGACACGGACGTGTCCGGCAGGAAGCAGCCCTTGTTGTGAACGGCGACGTCGTTCGCGAGGTACGTGCCCCCTGGCATCACGAGGAGGTTGAACGCGGGATGTTCCGCTTTGACCCGGCGCACCCCGTCGATCGTCGAGGGAGCGACCTCTCCCGCGCGCCGCAGGAGGAGCGAGTCGCCCGGCGCGAGCCGAGAGGCGATCCGGAAGATCCCGGCTCCAATCTCCAGCGGGTGCTCGGGGGTCGCTCGCAACAGCGTCCCGCCCACGCGGAGCTCCAGGTACTCGACCGCCTCGACTTGACTCGCGGCCACGACCACGGCCGGGCGCAGCTTCCCCTCGATCACGGTCCAGACGGGGGCACCGGGCTGCAGTGCCTCGACAGGGACCTCGCCGAGCGGGGTGGCTATCCTGGTGCCTTGCTCGAGGCACCCTCCCCCGCCGCGCGCCCGTGCTGCGGCGGGCGCGACGGAGGCGGCGAGCGCGATCGTGAGCGCCCGCAGGGTCCGGCGGCGGAGGGGGCTCGCGGCCATGACGAGGCCACGCTCAGTGCAGCGCGGCGAGGATGCCACCCAGGATCGCCGCCGCGACCACGATGCTCACCCCGAGGATGCTGGCTCCCACGACGCGCCCGAAGTACTGGGCGACCGCGACGTTGCCCCGCGCGATCTCCTTGTCCTCGTCGATGTTGGGGGTCACGCGCTCGATCAGGCGAGGCAACAGGACGGAGGCCGCGATGATCAGCGCGATCCCGACCAGGCCGCCCAGCAGCGAGAAGGCCACCGCCCAGAGCATGTCCTGCGCGATTTGGCTCATGACTCGTCCTTTCGAGGTCGTCCCGCCTGCAGTATATCCGCGAGACTCTCGCGCCCCGCGAGGATCTGCACAGCCGGGCTCGTCGTCACTCTCCCCGAGAGGACGCGAGATTCCGCATCGCGCGCGCTCCGTGCGTGCGGGTCCAGTCTTGCGGCCCGGGGCCGCTCGAGATCGCACGGCCCCTGGGCATCCCGGGCATCGGCCCGTGCCGGCTCATCGCCTGGGCAACTCGATCAGGACGATGTCGGAACGCTCCTGCAGCTGCTCCAGCACGATCTCGCGCCCGTCCGGGGAGACGTCGAAGTCCCGCACGTCGAAACCTGGGGGGAGGCGGGTCACCTGGTGCTCGGTGCCGGTCTCCAGATCGATCTGCCAGAGATCCTTGTGACGGATCTCCCCCCGCAGCGCCAAGAGCGAACGCCGCTGGGGCGAGAAGACAAGGTGCCGGGCGCCGCGCGTCAGCGTCAGCGCGGGCAGCGGGCGGTCGCTCGCGTCCGCCTTGACCGCCTTGATCGGGAACGTCGTGCCCACGTCCGCACCCGAGAAAGCCAGGATGTCGCCCTCCGGCGACCATGCTGGATCGGTCGAGTGCTCGGCGGCCAGCGGCGTCGGCGAACCGCCGTCGAGCGGAACGCCGAGGAGTCGCGGGATGCCGTCCGCAAGCGAGGCCACGGTGATCGACATGCCATCCGGCGTCCAGGCCGGGGAGCCTCGCAGCTCGAGTCCTCTCGCAACGACCTGCGCGTTCGTCCCGTCCGCGTTCACGACGCGCAGCAGGGTCTGCTTGCCCTGCCTGGTCACGAACGCGACCCGGTGGCCATCGCGCCCGATCGCGGGAGCCCCGACGAACCGCGCGTCGGGCGCGCTCCACAGCTCCGTGGCCTTGTCGCCCTCGAGCTTCCAGAGGCTGTCGCTCGCGCCCTTCGAGGACACGTACAAGAGGTACCCGGGCCCGAGCCTCGGCGATGACCCGCTGCCGGTGGTGAGCGAGATCCGGCGAGCCGCCTTCATCTCGGCCTGCGCGCCCACCAGCGGAACGCGCCAGAGCGTGCTCTTGGGGCTGGCCATTGTCGCGACGAGGCGGCGGCCGTCGGCGCTCGCAGCGAGGGAAGTGAAGCTGTCGATGCCGAAGCTAACGCGGCGGGGGACGCGGCGGTCGACGTCGAGGCTGTAGATCCAGGGACCGAAGCCGTCCGGGTCGGTGGCGAGGTACACGAGCGTTCGGGCGTCGAGGAACACGGGGTGGCTGACGCGCGAGTTCTGGTCGGTGATGCGCTCGGGCGCCCCTCCGGCCGGGCGGATTCGCCAGATGTCCATCCGGTCGGGCAGAGCCCCCTGGACGAAATAGATGAAGGCCTGATCCGGTGACCAGACGAGGAAGTGCGCGTGGAGGCCTTCCGGGGCAGTGAAGATCTGACGGCCCTCGGAGGGCCGGCCGGAGTCGCTCACGAACATCGGATCCCCCGGACCTGGCGTGTGGTAGGCCAAGCGGGAGCCATCGGCGGACCAGTCGAACTCGGCCACGCCATCCAGGTAGGGTCGTGGCTGTCCGCCGAGGAGCGGCGCTGCCCAAATGCCGATGTCGGGGCGAACGGGGTCGCTCTTGCGGCGCGCCCAGAACGTGACGAGGGTTCCGTCCGGAGAGAACCCCAGCGTGCGCAGGGAGGGGTTCACCAGCTCCGGCGCGCCGCCGCGGGTGAGGTTGACGAACTGGCCGGTGCCGACCTGCGTCACCCACACGTCCATCCGTCCGTCCCGGTCCGACTCGAAGGCCACGAACCTTCCGTCCCCGGAAAGCGCGGCCGCCTGCTCGATGCCGTCGAAGTCAGTCAGCCGCTGGAACCGGGCGTCCGCGAGCGGATTCACGGCTGCGACCGGTGACGGGGTCGGCGCGGCCTTCGACCCAGCCCCCCACACGAAGTGGTACGCGACCCCCGGCACCGCCGCGGCGAGCCCGAGACCGAGGAAGATGAACGCCAGGGTCGTTGCCCGCAGGCGGGCTGGGCCGCTCGACCCCGGCGGCGTCCGCTCCACACCCGACCGCTTGAGGTCGAACGCCCAGGCCAGCCCAATCATCAATGGAAACCCGAGTCCGAGGAGGACGACGACGGCTGACAGCACCCACTCGGGCAGGTGGAGGCCGTGCATGACCGGCTCCACCACCTGGAGGACGGCAAAGGCAACGGCGCCGTATACGACGACGGCCCGGAAGACCCGGCGCCGCCGCATCTCCTCCAGGAAGGCCGGGAGGCCGCGGCGCGCAGGGGACCTTCCATGCGACGGGGGACCCGCCGGCGACCCGCTGAGACCGGGCGTCTCGGGTGACGCCAAGGCGCACCTCCGCTCGACGGAAGCATAGCAGGCTGCACGAGGGCGTCCCACGCGACCCCGGGAGAGGTCGGTACCGCTGGGTGCCCGGCCAGGGTCGGAACGGCGGGCGGTGAAGGCACTGCGCGAGCGCCCGGCCTCGAAGTACCCGGATGGGGATGCGGTGCCGTGCCTCTTCGCCGCGCCCCACGGGGGCGAGCGCTAGACGGCGAGTCACGTGCGCGCGGCGAGTCGGCGGCGCTCACCGTCACGGCGACCGCGTCCGGCGGCCGCAGAGCCGGGGCGGTCGCCACGGGGGTCGAACAGCTTCATCCACCCGGGCGGGCCCCCTAGGATCCATCCTGCTCCGCCTCGCACAGAGCACGGCGCCTAGGATACCGTCCTGCTTCTCGCCGGAAGGCAGTCGGCACCGACAGACTCCCATGGCGCTCCACCCGCTTCGCATCGTCCATACCGACACGGCAGGTCACGAAGGGTTCCTCCGTTACGTTTCTCGCGTCTTTCCACGGCTCGACTTTCGCCTCTGGCACGAGCGGGGGGGCTGGACGTCCGAGTACGAGGCGTATGCCTGGGCCCGGGCGGGCGAGATCGTCGCCAACGTGTCGGTGATGCGCATGCGCGTCGTGATCGGCGGCCGGGAGGTGCGTGGCGCGCAGCTCGGTGCTGTCGGCTGCGTCCCCGAGATGCGCGGGCGCGGCCTGATGCGACCGCTGCTGGAGCGCGTCCTGGCGAAGCTCGATTCTGAAGCCGATCTGCTCTGGCTCTACGCCAACGACGGAGTGCTCGACTTCTATCCCCGCTTCGGCTTTCGGCAGGTGACGGAATCGAACTTCGAGCTGGAAGCGGCCCTTTCTCCCGCTGCGACCCCGGCAGCACGCGTCGACCTGGACGACGCATCCGAGCGCGCGGCTTGGCTCGCAGCATGCGCGAAGTCGGTACCGCCCACGGAGCGCCTCGGCGTGCGTGACTACGGCTCGGCGGCGCTCTGGCACGCCTGCGCCTTCTACCCCCGCAACGTTCACGCCCTGAGCCACGGGGATGCCTACGCCGTGGCCGTGCAGAGGGGCGACACCCTTCACTTGCTCGACCTCGCGGCGCCGCGCCGGTTCGAACTCCTCCCCATCCTCCCCAGTCTCATCCAGGAGCCCATCGCGCGGGTCCGCTTCGGCTTCTGTCCTGAACTCTGGTGTCCCGTGGCCCGGGCGGTCGACACAAGTCACGAGCCGCTGTTCATCCGCGGCGAGCTGGCGCTACCCGCGGAACCCTTCATGCTGCCGATGCTCGCACAGACCTGACCTCGAGCACGCAGCGGCCCTGAAACGCTTGCTTCGCGAGCCCAGGGCCCACTTTCTGCTCATCGGGACTGTTCTGCTCGGCATCCACGGATTCACCCGGGCCAGGCAGGCGGATCGCCGAGGCGGATCCGGGTAGCCCCGGACGAGCTCTCCGATCTCGTCCTGCCGTTCCAGGCGGAGTGACTGTGGCGCTGGCGCGGCGCGGACCCGATCAGCCCGCGCGCGCCCGAGCCAGCAGCGCCTCGCTTCGTTCCCAGAGCGTGCGACCCAGGTTTGCATCGGCGGCCCGCACGTCGACGGCCTTGGGCTCCATCTTGTGCAAGTAGACTGCCGTGCGGCCCTCGAGGGCACGGCTACAGGCGAGATAGAGCACCGGCTCGTCGGCGACAAACGGATTCTGGAAGAAGAGGCGCATCGCCAGGCCAAGCGGCGCTCGCAGCGGCACCGGCAACTCCCGCGCGATGTTCGTTCGCATCGCCCCGGGGCAGAGAGCGAACACCGCGACACGCGGGACCCCATCCACCGACAGTCGTCGCGCGAGCTCCCAGGCGAAGGTGATCAGCATCAGCTTGTAGGTGCCGTACCAGGTGAGCACGCGCCGGGGGGAGCCGTCGCGCGGGCGCTCGAGGTGTTCGAGCGCGAGGTCGTCGCTCCATCGGTGCGCCTCGGAGCCGACGAAGACGATGCGCGGCACGTCGGCCCCACGCCGGTCACGCGGCAGCACGCCGTCGTCGAGCAGGCGCGTGACCAGGGCGAACGAGGACAGGTAGTTGACGACAAACATCTCGTCGAGCCGCTGGGGTGTCGATCGCGCAGAAGTGGGCACCACCGCGGCGTTGAGGACCAACCGGTCGAGGTGCTCGCCACGGCGAGCGAGGTCCGCTGAGAGGCGATCTATCGAGTCCAGATCTGAGAGGTCGACGCGAATCGGATCGATTCGACCCGGCGCCACCCCGAGCGCGATTGCCCGGCGATACGCGCGGTCGAGGTCGCGGCAGTCGGCGAGAAGCACCCGAGCGCCGCGGCGCGCCAGATCCACCGACGTCGCGAAGCCAAGCCCAGAGGCGCCCCCCGTGACGAGGGCAAGTTGTCCGTCGAGGCGCTCGTCGACAGCGAGCGGAGGGATCTTGCGCCGCACGCGGAAGCGGTCGAGCACGCCGGTGAGGACGGCGGCGATCGGGTGGTTCTGGTCGAGCCGCGCCATTCGCGCGTCGAGCAGCATACACAGGCGAGGCGCGCCTCGGGGGTCCCATGTCCTCTTCGGCAAGAGCGGACTGCAGCGCACCCCGCTCCGGCGCGGCGAGGCGCCCCTCGACCCCGGCCCGGCGAGTCGCCGCGAAGCGTGACACCGTTCGCGACTCCTCGCCTGCGGGCTCTGTCAGGGGGCCAGTCCCCGATCCGGGCCTCGTTTGCCAACCTCGGCCCATTCCAAGTGAAACGGCCGTGGCGGCTGCGATCGCGACCGCGCTGCCCGTCCAGGCGCGGTCCAGGCTTGATCGCGGCGGCTCGGCGGCGCGCCGCTCCGGACCATCCGGGTGCAGCCGGTCGGGACAGCCTGCCGTGCGCGCGCCGCGCCGCGTCGCTACCATTCGAGCCCAGGGCCACGACGGCGCGGCTCCCATGACATCTCCGCTGACCGAGACAGACACCGTGATCGTGGGCGCGAGCGTCGCCGGCCTTGCCGTCGCGGCGTGTCTGTCGCGCGCGCGCGTGCCGTATGTCCTGCTGGAGCAGCACCGCGAGGTCGCCTCCTCGTGGCGAAACCACTACGACCGGCTGCACCTGCATACCAGCAAGGGCCTCTCTCACCTTCCGTACCTTCGCTTCCCGCGCAGCGTGCCGCGCTACCCCTCGCGCGATCAGGTGATCCGATACCTCGAGGAGTACGCGCGCCGGTTCGCCCTGGCGCCGCGCTTCGGCGAGCGCGTCGTGTCGGTGAGCAGCGACGGCGACGGCTGGCTCACGCGCGGCGAGGGCGCCTCGTTCCGATCGCGCAACGTCGTGGTCGCCACCGGGTATGCGCAGGTGCCGCACCGCCCCGCCTGGGCTGGGCTGGACTCGTTTGCCGGCCCGGTCCTCCACAGCTCCGAGTACCGCAACGGCAAGGCCTGGTCGGGCCGGCGCGTGCTTGTGGTGGGTCTCGGCAACTCGGGCGGCGAGATCGCCATCGACCTCGCCGAGCACGGCGCGCGCCCGAGCGTGGCGGTTCGCAATGCGGTCAACGTCGTGCCGCGCGACTTCCTGGGCTTGCCCATCCTTGCCTGGGGCATCGCGCTGAGCCTGTTGCCGGTCGGTGCGGCCGACGCGATCGGCCGCCTCGTGTCGCGCATGTCGCTCGGGCGGCTGGAGCGCCTCGGCCTGGTATGCCTTCCCTACGGCCCGATGACGCAGATTCGCCGTCATGCCCGCATCCCGCTTGTCGACATCGGAACCATCGCGCGCATTCGCCTTGGCCAGATCGAGGTGGTACCAGGCGTGATTTCGTTCGCCGCGCACGGCGCGCGGTTCGCGGACGGGATCGAGCGCGACTTCGATTGCGTCGTGCTCGCGACCGGCTACCGCCCGGCGGTAGCCACCTTTCTCGCACCCGCAGCCGACGTGCTCGACGCCGAGGGGGTGCCGACCGCGAGCGGCGCCGAGACGCTTCCCGGCCTCTACTTCTGCGGCTTTCGCGTGGCGCCCTCGGGGATGTTCCTCGAGATCGGCCGAGAAGCGAGGCGCATCGCCCGCGCCATCCGCGCGAGGTCCACGGCCTTTGGGTAGCGCGCGCCACGCGCAAGGCGGCTCACCGGGCCTCGTGGGCCATCTCACGAATCGCGCCGAGGTCGAGGGTGAGACTAGGCCCGCGCCTCTCCTGCGCCGGCGCCCAAGCCTTCCGGATGGCTGGTCGCCGCTCTCTCTTCTCGCTCCAGGTACTCGTGCACATGCTGCACCACCACCGCGCCCTCGCCCACCGCCGAGGCAACTCGCTGGACCGACCCGAGCCGCACATCGCCGGCCGCAAACACGCCCGGCATGCTGGTCTCGCATCGCATCGGGTGCCGTGAGAGGGGCCACCGATTGAGGTCTACTTCCGAGCCCGTGACCACGTAGCCCCTCTCGTTGCGCTGGATCACCCCGTCGAGCCAGTCGGTATGGGGGGTTGCTCCAATGAGCACGAAGACCAGCCGGACCGGTATGTGGTCCACCGCGCCAGTCCCTGCCTGGCGGATCGAGACGCGCTCGATGCGAAGCCCTCCCTCGGCGCCGACGACCTCCGACCCCAGCCGGACGTCGACGTTGGGTGCGCGCCGGATCTGCTGGACGAGGTAGTCGGACATCCCCTTCTCGAGAGACCCGGCGCGGACCACCAGGGTCACCCGCCGCGCGAAGCGGGCGAGGTGGACGACGGCCTGTCCTGCCGAATTCCCGCCTCCCACCACCGCGACGTCGAGGTCCTGCACCACCCGCATGTCCCCGAAGGTCGTGTAGAAGACGCTCCGCCCCGCGAGGCGCTCGACGGCCGGAACCTCGAGTCGGCGGTAGCGGGCCCCGGTCGCGATGACGACGGAGCGCGCCGTGATCTCCCGGCCGTCCGACAGTACGAGGATCCGCGCACCTTCCTTCGCCCGGAGGCGGACGACTTCCCGGGCGAACACGTACTTGGCCCCGAAGAGCCAGGCCTGCTGATAGGCGCGCTGGGCGAGCTCGGAGCCGCCGATGCCGCGGGGGAAGCCGAGGTAGTTGCGGATGAGGGAACTCGCGCCCGCCTGCCCGCCGACCACGTAGCGCTCGACGACCAGCGTCCGCAGCCCCTCGGAGCCCGCGTAGACCGCAGTCGCGAGGCCGGCGGGACCTGCGCCGACGATGGCGACATCGCATACGAGGTCATGCGGGTTGCCGCCGATGGTGTCGGCGATCTCCGAGTTGGTGGGGTCGGAAAGCGTGGATCCATCGAGCAGGATGACCGTCGGAAGCTTGGGCGTCCGGATGCCGAGCTCCTCGAGAAGCCGGGTCGTGGCAGGGGACCCGGCTGGATAGAACCCGTGCGGGACCCCGTTGCGACCAAGGAATTCCCGGATCTCATTCGTCCGCGGAGAGAGCTCCTCCCCGACCACCCGGACAAGCTCCATGGCCGGCCGGTGGAGTCGCGTCCACTCGGCCAGGAACTCGCTCACCAGCGGGTAGAGATGAACCTCGGCGGGGGCCCACGGCTTGTAGAGGTAGTTGTCGAGCTCGCCGAGCGCGCACCCCTGCAGGATCGTTCGCGACGCCGATCGATCGCCCCAGGCAATCAGGAGCGCGCGCTTCGCACCCTTCGCCGCCGCGCGGGACTGGTTCAGGAACTGGCTGCCGCTCATCTCGGGCATCCATTGATCCGCGATGACGAGAGCAACTTCCGTGCCCTCCTTCCTCATCTTCGCGAGGTCCTCGAGTGCTTCCCGAGCGGAGAGGTGCGGCGCGACCCGGTAGTCCGCCCCGAAGCGGCGAGTGAGCGCGTCGAGCATCGCGGCGAGGGCCGCAGGCTCGTCGTCCACGATGACGATGACCGGTCGGTCGGCCATGGTGCGCCTCCTTAGATCCACCCATGCGTTCCTAGACCCGACCCGGAAGGTCCTCTCGACAAAGACCGTCCATCCTGCGCGACCTCTCCGGGGGAAGTCGGGCTGTGCTGCGCGCCGCCTCTACCTCGCCGGACGGATGTTCTGGTTCATCCGGAACAGGTTGTCCGGGTCGTACTTGGCCTTGAGCTTCGAGAGCCGTTGATAGTTCGGTCCGTAGGCGCCCTGGCTCACGCGCTGCGATTCCTCCTCGGGCATGAAGTTGACGTACACGCCACCCGTTGCGTGAGGTGTCATCGCATCGAAGAGCTGTCGTGCCCAGGCGATGCACTCCCTGTCGTTGGCGGCGTCGCCCCAGCGAGTGTGGACGTTCATCACGAACTGTATGTCTCGATGCGGGTACGCGGTCGCACCCGCCGCCACACGGTTCACGGCACCGCCCAGGTTGCCGACGAAGACCTCGCAATCCGGAGACGGCAGGCGCCCGACGTAATCGACCATCACCTTGATGGCCCCGTCGCTCAGCTCTACGAAGTCGTGGGACTTCCAGTAGTTCCTGGCGCCCGGTGCCAGCAGCGGGTCGAAGGCCGTCTGCCAGCCGGCGAACGGACTCGGCCCGACCACGTCCGCGATGGGCTTTCCGAGGGCCTGGATCGGGGCGACGGCCTTGCGTCCACTCTCCAGGTCGCCGGCGTAGCACATGGCGAAGACCAGCACCTCCTTGCCGTGCACGTCCTTGGGAAGGAACGGCAACGGCGGCGCCTTGCGCATCACCACCCAGCACGTGAGCTCCTCCGGAGCGCTCGCGACCGCGCGGCGGTAGCCTTCCAGGAGCTCCTTCGCCTTGTCGAAGGGGTGGACGATCAATCCGGCGATCACCTCCGGGCCTACCGGGTGGAGGCGGAACTTGAACGACGTCGCCACGCCAAAGTTGCCGCCGCCACCGCGAACGGCCCAGAACAGGTCCGGGTCGTCCCTCTCGCTCGCGCGGACCAGTTCGCCGTTCGCGGTGACCAAGTCCACCGAGAGGAGATTGTCGATGGAGAGGCCGTGCTTCCGGCTGATCCAGCCGAACCCGCCGCCGAGCGTCAGCCCGGCAACGCCCGTGGTCGAGTTGATGCCGAGTGGCGTCGCGAGCCCGAACGCCTGCGCCTCGCGGTCGAACTCACCCAGCGTGACTCCCGGCTCGACGCGCGCCGTCCGCCCCACGGGATCGATCCGCACGGATTTCATCGGGGAGAGGTCGATCATCAGGCCGCCCTCGCACACGGCGTTACCGGCGATGTTGTGGCCGCCCCCGCGAATCGCGAGGAGAAGCCGGTGTTGCCGCGCGAGCTTGACCGCCCGCACGACATCCGCCGCGCCGGCGGCGCGGACGATGGCCGCGGGCCGCCTGTCGATCATCCCGTTCCAGACCGTCCGCGCCTGGTCGTACCCCGGTTCGCCCGGCAGGCACAGCACCCCACGCAGCTGTCCGCGGAGCGCCGCGAGCGCTTCCGGTGCGAGCTCCGCCGTGGCGCCATCGATGGTCTTCAGGGTCACTTTGGGCATGTGCGAGACCTCCGTGCGATGTCCGGTTCCTCCGGTAGCGAAAGGTCCCGGTTCGCGCCACTCGGTTCCGTGAGGCTGTTGGGGCGTAAGTAACCTTTCGTGTCGCCCGCGAGGCAGCACTCCGGGACTCACCCACCGCGCCTTCGGACGAGGCCGAAGTCCGCGCCATGCATCGCACGGGAGCCGAACGTCGCGTCTAGGCGCCGGTACCGAAGGGGTCCTCGCGGAACGCAACCACAGGACGACGACGGAAACGGGGGCTCCGGTGCTTCATCACGCGCGGAGCGCGAGCGCGACTCCGGCAAGGATCGCCGCGCCGGCGATCGCCACGGACACCGTGAGGTGCTCCCCGAGGAACACGGTCGCTCCGAGCCCCGCGAGCACGGGGACCGCCAGTTGGACCGCGGCGGCGCGCGTCGCGCCGAGCGCGGGGACCACCGCGTACCACAGGCTGTACCCCCCGCCGGATGCCAGCGCGCCCGAGGCCACCGCGAGAAGGACGCCCTTGGGGGTGGCGGCAAGGCCGCGCGCGAACAGGGCGCTCAGTGCCAGCGCGTACGGGATCGTCCGCAGGAAGTTGTCGGCGTTCGTCGCGATGGGGTCTCCCGTGGAGCGGCCGCGCAGCGAGTACGCGCCCCAGGCGACACCGGCAGCGAACATCAGTGCTGCCCCGGCGGGGTCGGGCGCCGCCGCGCCTGGGAGCGCCAGGTACGCGAGCCCGCCCAGAGCGATCGCGATGCCGAGCCACTGGAGAGGGCGGGGCCGAACGCCGCGGACGACGCTCCAGGCGACCATGGTCACCTGTACCGCTGCGAAGAGCAGCAGGGCCCCGACACCGGCACCGATCCGGGTGTACGCAAACGAAAAGGCCGCTGCGTAGGCGAAGAGCGCCGCCGCGGAGGTGCCGCTCCCGCCGGACGGGCGCGCGCGCCTCGCGACGGCGAGGATGAGGGCGAGGGCCGCCGCACCGGAGACGATCCGGACGGACGTGAAGGTGGTGGGGTCGACGAGCCGCGGCCGCAGCGCCGCGCGACACAGGAGCGAGTTTGCGGCGAAGCAGACGAGTGTCGCGGCCGTGAGCGCGATGGTGCGCGCCATCCCGGCGACCGGGGCCGGTTGAGGCGAGTCGCTCCCCGATCGGGTCTCGCGCAGAGGCGTCCTCAGGGGGCGTCCCGTGTCTCGTTCGCGGCAACGGCTGGGTTTCTCCCGCGCCGCTGGGCCCCTAACGGAAAGCTGGCACGGCGGGGCCCCCATGGCTCGGGCGAGCGCGAGTAGCCCATCCGGGACCGGGGTGCTGCCCCACCTGTGGCGCCGGACCGAGGATTGGACCTCCGCGGACGGGCCATTACCCGGCAAGCGGGCATCCGGACGCGAAGGCCGATGGCGCCACACGGCTCGTGGCGCACGTCGCGGCGTGGCCCGGTTGGTAGGAACGGAGCGATCACACTCGCCGGCCCAGACAATTTACCTCGTCCTTCGCCCCCTTCTACGCCCGGGCACCGGGCCAACACAACCGGGGGGGCGGGGCTGGACCGAATCGCGCAGACGGGAGGAACCGGCGCGTGAGCCGACGGGCCCGCCCGCCGCGCCGACCGCGACCCGACTCTGGCGACGGGGGGCCCCGCGCGGCGGGAACCGCGGCGTGGCCCTGTGCTGCGAGGACCTTGGCACACCACGGGTGCGCGGTCGGGGTGTACTGCCTCAGGGCGATGGCCCTGCGATCGATGGCCCCCGGCCAGCCGGACTCGGCGGCGAGCAGCGGCGGCCCGGGCCCGGCCGGTCAGCTCGGCAGGACGAACCCACCTCGCCTGCCCTCCGTTCAACCGTTGGGGTCGCGGAGAATCCGGCCCCGACGCGGGCGACCGCGTCCGCTGTTGGGCTTCCCTGGCCGCGATGGGAGTCGCGGGGATCGCCGGAGTCCGGCTCGAAATCCCCCGCCCCCCACCCCGCGTCGCCGCGAGAGCACCTCATTGCCCCGGGCGGGCACCGCTCCGCCCGTGACGCCCCCCGGCGATCGCTGCCGGGGGCCATCCGCGCCGGATCTTCGCGCGGCGGGCACAGCTTGTCGCACCCGCCCGGCCGGGCTCGAACGCGAATCCCGGGGCCCGGAGGCAGCGCATGCGGGCCCATGCTCACATTTCTTGGTCCCGGTTAACAGCCAGCGTAGTCACGAGAAATCCAGATATCCTA
>Ga0335071_10005500_pt1 | contig 13149 bp, 18 predicted proteins | sample Lox_Sample_15_FD_206724 | JGI IMG/M metagenome (GOLD analysis project Ga0335071, IMG submission 206724) | Soil microbial communities from Loxahatchee National Wildlife Refuge, Florida, United States - Lox_Sample_1.5 | ecosystem: Environmental > Terrestrial > Soil > Wetlands | place: USA...
GGCAGTCGCAAAACGCACCCGCATCGGCCACTGCGGAGATCGATCACAAGATCACCGAGGCGAATAATGCGGTGATCGCGGCTAACACGGCGACGGCAGTTGCGCAGGCGGCGCAGATGGCCAAGGATGCAGCCGATGCTGCGGAGGCTCAGGCGAAGCAGGATGCCGCCAACGCGCTCGCGCAGTCAGCCGCCGACACGCAGTCGCAGATCGCGCAGCAGCAGCAGGAGGCGCAGCAGGGTCAGCTCGACATTCAGCAGCAGCAAGCTGACCTCGCGGCGGCCAAGCAGCAGGCTGATATCGACGCTCAGCAGCAAGCGGCGGACATCGCGGCAGCCAAGCAGCAGGCTGACGTGCAGGCGGCGGCGCAGAACGCACTCATCGAGCAGGCGTCGATCTGGAATCAGTGGGCCAAGGAGAATCCTGAGGCCGCTGTGCAACAGATGCAGGATGAGGAAGCGTCTACCGACGGTGGCGATGATGGTCTGGATGAAGGCGATGGCGGTGGCGATGACAGCGACTTCGACAACGACACCGACAGCGACGAGGACATCGAAGGCGACGATTCTTGGGGCGGGTGAACCATGAACGGCCTTTATTTGCTCGGTGCACGAACGCGCGTAGGTGATTGGTCCGCCTCGGACATCGCCAAAACGGTGTTCAATCCCGCCTACGGCGTCATCCACCTCTTTCAGCAGAGCGATGACAGCGGCGGAGGAGGCAGTGCACCGTCTCCTCCACCTTCGCAGTCAGCAGCCTATCAAGCTGCTTCTGCACAGCAGACTGCGGCACAGAAGCAGCAAGCGGCGGCGCAAGCTCAACTTGCGGCGATCAAGGCGGCGGCGCCTTCTTCGTACACGCCCATCACCCCGACGGTGCCGTCATTTGCACTGTCGCCGCTCGTTGGCGCCGATGAGCAAGGTCGAGCGATCTTGATCCGCGTCAAGAATGCACTGGCGCTCGCTGCGTCGCAAGGTGGCGCTGCAGGCGCCATCGCATCGAAGTTGGTGCCGCAGACGGTCGGTTCGACCGTGCTTTCGAAGATGGTCGATCAACTCTCGTCGAACCTGAAGCAGAACGGTGTCGATGCGGATGTTTCGATCGTCGCGGATGCAGGACAGAAGGCCGTTTCAGGTGGCCGAGATCTCCTCGTTGGCGTCGGCATCGGCGTCGCTGGAACCGGCGCTCTGTGGGCGCTGTGGAAACTTTTGCGGAGGGTTTTCTGATGAGCGGACATACCGTCCTCGGCGAAATGTACGACCCGAACCGCGCGTACAGCGCGGGGGACGTGGCAACTTTTCCTTCAGGTAACATGCTTTACGCGACGCGAAATCTCGCACCGGGCGATCAATCGTCAGGTGCGTGGGCGTCGTCACCCGCATTGACCAACATCATCGGTCAACGCAAGATGAGCGGACTCTATCTACTCGGCGCAGATGCTTCTTCCGCGGCTTCGGCTGCTGCAGGGGGCTATGGCAACCTTTTCGGCGGCGTGCTGCAAGCTGCCGGCGAGCTCGGCCAAGGGGGCCTCAATCTGTATGAGGGAAAGCAAGCGTCTGAAAAGGCGAGTGCTGACGATCAGTCAAAGCTTCAGGCGGCCATCTCGGCCGATGCGACGGCTTCGCTCGCGATGGCTGCGGCTTTGTCGTCGACGTCGCTTGCCAACTCTGCTCCCGCCAACCAGAAGGCGGCGGCGCAAGCCAAAGCGGCGGCAGATCAGGCAGCTGCCGATCAGGCCGCAGCGGCGCAGGATCGTGCAGGTGCGGCGATGCCGTCGTCGATGACGGATAAGCGCGTGGCGGCGGCACAGGCTGCACTCACTGCCGCAACGTCGAAGCTGCAGTCCTCACCGACGAACACGTACAACCAGGCGCTCGTCAAGGCGTGGACTGCGACGGTCAACAAGGCGCAGAACAACCAGATCGTCAAGAAAGACGTCGCAAGTGAGGGTGGGGAGAAGGGCAGCAAGTGGTCGACGAAGAAGAAGCTCGTCGTCGCGGGAGCGGCTGTGGGTGGAGCGGGCCTTCTCGGCGGCGTCGTGATGCTCATTCGCAAGATGGTGCGTCGATGAGTCTCTTTCTTCTCGGCTGTCACACGAAGCCGCGCAAGACGACGATGATTGGAGTGCCTGGCAACTATCAGGGCTACTACGACATCAACCAGCACTATTCGGCTGGGCAGACGGTGAGCACCGGCAAGAAGTACTGGACCGCGATCGTGGACACGCAGGGCGAGACTCCAGGCGAAGGGTCGTCTTGGATGATCCTCTCCGACGTGGTCGGTGCGGACGTTCCGACAGAGGGCGCGACCTACACCGACCACGACACCGTGCTCGCGGTGCAGCGTGCGCTCTCGGCCAAGGGATTTGATCCAGGGCCGTTCGATGGTCTCATGGGACCGAAGACCTCGACTGCGATCAAGAAGATGCAGGCAGCTCTTGGGGCAGATCAGACGGGCGTCATCGATTACGGTGTGCTCCTCGCGCTGGGGATTCCGGTGCCATCAAATGCACCTTCATCGTTGAGCTCGTTGCCTTCGAGTGGACGTCCAGCCAAAGGCTGGTCGCAGCCGCAGCCTGATAAAATGGGACCGGCAGTGACGCCGGATGATTCCATGACTTCGGGTTCCGTGCAGCCGAGTTTCTTCATGCGCGAAACTCCTCTTTGGGGATTGAAGGTGTGGCAGGCGGGTTTGATCGGCCTCGGTTCGTTGTTTGTCGGAATCGGTGCCTTGATGGCGCTTTTGCCGAAGAGGGCGTGATGGCTCATAAGAAACGGGGTCGTGTCCGTCGCTGGATTCAAAGCGCGTTGGGCGTGCGCGAGCGGCGCTTGAAGAAAGGGCCGCATCACCGCAAAGCCATTCGTAAGGAGGCCGCGCACAAGGGAGCGCTTCATCGTCAGCTCGGGATTCCGATCGGGCAGAAAATCCCGCTTGCGTTGCTGTACAAGTACCGTCATGCGTCGGGAAAACTCGGGAAGCGTGTGAGATTCGCGATCAACGCACGAAAGTTCCGTCACAGGGGGCATCGGTGAACGGACTTCTTGTACTCGGTGCCGATGAGCCTCCTCGAGAGAACAACTCGTTGAAGCTCGCGGCCGGGCTTCTTGGTGGAGTGCTGCTCGGTGCACTGTGGGGTAAGCATCGTGCTCTTGGCGTGCTCAACGGTTTCGCGCTCGGTAACAATCTCTCACGCATCTGGTTGCGAGAGATCTCGCTGCGTCGAGGAGTGGAGAACGTAGGTGCGCACCTTGTCGCTACGGCGGGCTCTCTTGCGCTTCCGAGTCATCCAGTGATCGGATATCTTGCTGGCGCACTCGGAGGCAGCATGTTCATCCACCGTGATGACACGCTTCTTGAGCGGGTTGAAGAGACGGTGGTTGGCAAGAGGAGAAACGCGTGAACGGACTCGATCTACTTGGCGCTCGTCCCGCAACTCGTCCTTCATCGACGAGATCGCAGCCGTCTACGCCCGCGACTTCTCGTGGAGCTACTTCTCGAAGCGCTACACGAGGCTCAGCTCGAGGTGGCCGCACTTCTACGATGCAGCGTCAAGCACAGGCTGGTGGCGTTTCTGCTGCGCAGGCGAAGGTGGCCGCGCAAGCTGCCGCCAATGCGGCGAACAAGCTCATTGCCAAGGGAGCCACTGCTGTCAAGCGCGGAACTGCGATTGTTACGCAGGGCAAGAAGCTTTTCACTGCGGCGAAAACAAAAGCGGCTGGGCAGAAACTTGTCGCTCTCGGTCAGAAGATGATTGATGCAGGCCAAGCGAACATCGTCAAGGGCAAGTCATATCTATCAGAGGCGACGACAAGCGTTCACGGGATTGGCGCTGAAGGTCCGATGGGCAGAGCAATGGCCCAAGGCATGGTCGATCCGTCTCGGATGGCGTACTTCAAGCAACTCGTTCAACAGGCGGGTGGAGATACGAGCGATTTGCAATCGCAGATTGATGCGCTCGAAAAGCAGGTAGCAACACTTACTTCGCAAGCGCAAACTACACCGAGCTCAACTGCGGGCGCAACACTGAACCCTTCTAGCCTAAACCTCACGCTAGGGATGCCGCCGCAGCCTCCCATGCAGTTCTTGGTGAACAATGTGCCTGTCACGACCGCGGTGACGTGGACCTCGAGCAACCCGCAGATTGCGTCGGTGGACTCGGCGGGCAACGTGACTCCGTACTCGGCTGGGTATGTTTCGATTACTGCATCGACGACCCCTGCTGCGACGACCGCGACGCCTTCACCCACTCCGGTGACCGCCACCGCGCAAGTGAACGTCATCGATCCAAATGCACAAGGCGGTGGAGGAGGCTACGGGGGCGGTGGAGGAGGTGGCGGTGGTGACTACGGTGGTGGAGACGGTGGTGGTGATTACGGAGGCGGCGGCGGTGATCAAGGTGACGATGCCGATGCCGATGCTGGAACGGACGACGGATCCGATGATGGATCTGACGACGGGTCTGACGATGGATCTGACGACGGGTCTGATGACAGCTCTCCCGATGATGTACTGAGTGGCCACGGAGGTGGCGGTGGTCATGGTGGCGGTGGTGGTCATGGCGGCCACGGCGGCCACGGTGGTCGTGGATTTGGTCGCGGTGGAGGAGGGCTTCGTGGTTGGTTCGGTGGCTGGTGGCCCTGGGGAATTGAACTCGACGATGAAGACGAGGATCTCGACGTGGACAAAAACGCGAAGTACAAGCTCGTGAAGGTGAACGGTCTCGATTTCCTCGGCGCAGGGTGGGAAGATTACGCCAAGGGAGGCTTCGGCCTTCTTAGTGCTGCGGGAGGCGCGCTTGCTTCACCTGGAGCGAAACAGCAGCCTGATGCCGCTGCGCAAGCTCTCGCACAGCAGAAGGCCGCACAAGAAGCAGCTAAGAAGTTTTCAGCCTCATCAGCGCTCACGATCGTCGCCATCGTCGGCGGCATTCTCGCTTTCCTCACCCTGGGCGCGGTGATCGTCAAGAAGGTGGTGGCGTGAGCGGACTTTTCCTACTCGGCGCCGACGAGCCTACGGCGGCGCAACGCTATCAAACGGCGCTCGACACCGTGAATTCGACGGTGTCGAAGGCCGCGCCTGCCTACGATCCGGTGGCGGGCGGGCGTGTGCAACCGATCAAAGACGCGCGTGATAAGATCGCCGAAGGCTGGCGACTTGCGATGGCGCAGAAGAACGTCGACCTCGGCGTGGCGGCTGTGAAGGCGATGGAGTCGCTTGCCGAATTTTGTCGCAACACGCTCCTCGACGCGAATGGAGAAGTGAAGAAGGGCGCGCTCGAGGATGCGGGACTTATTGCAGATGAGGCAGTCAAGCGCGCTGGACAGTTCGCCGGCAGCGTCGAGGCAGGGATCTCCTTTCTCGAGAAGCTCGCAATCGCGCTCGGCGTCGTGATCGGTGTGGTAGGCGGTCTCGTCCTCTATTCTTACAGGAAGCGGTAATGCTGCGCACACTCATCACCTGGCTCATTTTCGTTGCCCAAGTCGCGCTTCCGGCTTCGGGTCTCGGTACTGTTTTTGGCCCTTCGAACATCGATCCGCTTGGCAACCCGAACGACAAGCTCGGTTGCACTGGAAAACACCTGCGTATGACGGATAAGGTGGTCGCGCACAAGACGCTCTCGTGCGGCACACACCTTCTCGTCTGTGTGCCTCGCAACGGGCGTTGTGCGGAAACCATTGTCGCGGATTGGGGTCCAGTGCACGCTGCGATCGATCTCTCCATCGGTCTTGCGCGCAAGCTTCATCACAACGGAAAAGAAGTGGTGACGTGGACGGTGCTGCCATGAGGCCGGGAGCTCTTGTCATCGCAGGCGGCGGATTGATCACGATCGCGGGCGCAATTGTCGCATGGCGGAAGGCCGCCGCGACGAAATCAGCGACAATGGATGCGGTATCGAGCGGTGGGTCATTCAAGGTTCATGCGACAGGATATTGGCCCTTCACCGCGACTGAGTCCGAGAAGAAGATGGAAGGCGCTCCGGTCGATCGGAAGGGGAAGCCCTTGCACACCGTCGAGGACTTCTTCGCCGGCAAGAGCGACCATGTGAGTGTCTCGGGCGATCCCGATATCTTCCCCTACGGGCAGAAGATCCTCGTCAACTGGTTTGACAAGACCATCACGGGTCGCGTCACTGACACCGGGAGCCATTTCCACGGCGCGGGGAAGGTCTACCGCGTTGCAGGCGAAGAGCCTCTCGATTTTTGCGTCGAGTCGTCGAAGACCGCGGTGCCGAAGAAGAATGTGACGGCGACGATCGTTGTTGGAGACACGCTCGACAAGGCAGGCAAAGAGGTTGCGCTGTCGAAGTTCCAAGGACAGACGGTGAGCGGGCTCTACTTGCTTGGGCTTGCTGCATGAATGGTCTCTATCTACTTGGAGCTGATGTTGCCGACGAGGTTCAGACGAACGTCGCCGCGGTGAGCAAGCGCGTCTCTCCTTGGCTTTGGATTTTGTCTATTGGCGGTTTCACGATGGCCGTCTGGAACAAGGTCCAGATCGGCAAGATGTACGGAAATTGGAAGCGAGCGAGAGCGGCGCTGCGATGAGACGTCGAAAGCTCATTTCAGGTGTACCTCTTCTGGGTTTCGCGGAAGCGTTTGATGGTGCTTCTGGCGATCCAACGACAATGAAGCCTTACCCTCGTGTGACGCCATCTCGAGTAGGAGCTGCGCTTTTGCCTTTTCAGTGTCCTCACTGTGGTGCGGTGAGAAACGAGCTGGTGAAACCGGCAAGCCGTGAGTACTACCACGATCAGTCGAGGGGTTTCTATTGGTGCCCTGCCTGTCGCAAGAGGTTTGAGCTCAATCTGGATGGCGTACCACTACCAGAAGATCTTCCTGCGGGGGCTCTATTTGCACCCTCGCAAGTAGATCGCGGCGGCGACATGTCATGGATGTTGTCATCGGAAGAAGGATTTCATTTACTTGGATGCGGTCGATGACGACAGCTGATCGTATCAAGAAGCTTCGTCGGATGGCAGAGCACCCGACGACGAACAAACATGAGGCAGCGAACGCGAGGGCTGAAATTGATCGGTTGATCAGCCTTGAGCACAAGAGGATTGTGGGTTTCGTTTCTGATGCCAAGTATTCATACCAACTTCCGGGCGTCATTACAGTCCCTCGAAAGATTGGAAAGGTGAAGTAGATGCCGTACTTCGTCAAATATCAGCTCGATTCGGTATCGCTCACCATCGATCCAATTCCTGATGCCACTGAGTTCAACGCAGGCGTGATGACACCTGCGCAGGTGATGAAGCTTAACTCGCTTACTCCTGGTGGTGCTGGCGTCACCGCCGTTCGCTACGTGTTCACGGGCGCCGAAGGTAACGACTTCATGGTCACCATCCCGGCGACGGCAATGCCCTACGAAGTCGTCGCAACCGTCGTGTCGGCGATCGTAAATGGCTCGGAGACGTTTGCCGACGTGAAGATTCCAGACGGCGGTGGTGATCGATCGCCTACCTCATTCCGCTGCATCGTGAACGCGCCGCTCGAGGCCGGCAGCCAGCTCTCCTTCCTCATCGCGCCCACGACCTAAAGAGGAGACAATGGACGCAAAGAAGACTCTCCGCACCGCACTCACCGCCGTCGCAGTGTTCCTTATCGGTGGTCTCGGTGGTCGTGTATTCGTACCGTCGGTGTCGGTACCCGCTCCGGCCAGCTCGTTCGGTACTCCGCTCAAGCCAGGCGTGACCGCATTCGCCATGACGACGCCGCAGCCGAACGTGAGCTACGGGACAATCTACAACGGCGTCGCGTCGAATCCGATCCCGGCCGGATCGACGGGCGTGTGGAATTCCAGTATTGGCAATAACATCACACTCTCTCGCCCCGGCATTAACGACACTCAGCTCACACCACTTTGGCATCAAACTACTACTGACGGAAACTGGTCAATGGGCATTCCGAACCTAGCCGGTACCGACAATCAACCGCTACTGTACGAACCTTCGGCCGACTCGTTCCGCGGTCCCTGGAACCTCGCGTTTCGCTCGTTTCCTCAGATGGGATATACCGATAACGTCGCTGTTCAAGGTTGGAATTGCTCAAGCGGCGGCGGCGTTATCGTGCCAGGGCAACCAGCACTATGTCACTCGCTTGAACAGTTTTTCGAGGCCGCACACTCACAAATGGAATTCTACGATGTATTCATCGATCCAACAGGCGTGAGTCATCGCTTCTTCTCGGCCGAGGGGCACACTGACGACAACTCCGTGCTCGCCGCTGTCCTTGGAACCAACGTCAAGGTCTGCGTCGGTAACGATCTCGGATCCATCACTGGAAGCTGTCTCGTCGAAGGTGCTGACCAAGCCGACATCATCAGCGGTGACAATCAATCAGAACTTCTCGTTGAAAATGGACAATCGTATCTCACGGCCAGTAATGCCGACGGTACTGGCATTTTTACATTCAGCGACGGCGAAACGTACGTCAAATCAAAGGCGGCCGGCGGCCTAATTCACAACGGAGTCATCGACGTCCTACTCACTAACGGCGGCGTATTCATTCAGAACCAAGCCTCAACACAGCTCCTCTATCCCGATGGCGACAATACACGCGACGTTGGTCTTTCAACCTCCGTGCGCTACCGCATCGGACGCTTTGCCCAAGGCGTCGAGATCGGCGACGTGAGTGCTAACCAACCCGCGTGTGGGTCAACACTGCGCGGGCGTCTGTACACGATCCAAGGTGGTGCAGGTGTAACTGATCGCACGCAGCAGTGTATGAAATCGGCAGCAGATACCTACAACTGGATCGACATCGTCAACGGCGGATAAGGAGAATCCTCCCATGCTGAAACCCGGTTTCCTCATTGCAATTGCGTTCGTCCTCGGTGCTTCGGTGAGCGCAGCGATGCCTCCGCCGCAAGCATCCACCGTGCTCCACGGCGACGCAGGCTGGCGCCCATCACCCATGACGGCTACCCCGCCAACGGACACGATCACCTCGAACGTCGTCGACACCGCCAACGAGATCCTGAACGCGCTCGCGTCGAAGGACTACCTCGCCGCGGTCGGCCTCGCGCTCATCCTCGCCGTCGCCTTCTTTCGCTGGCTCCTGCCGAAATTGCACGACAAGGTGGGCGCGTTCTTCCGCACCGACATCGGCGGCACCACGCTCGTCGTCGGTGCGGCCATGATCGGCTCTCTCGCCACATCGCTCATCGCGCACAAGACCGGCCTGCGCACGATCCTCGACGGCCTCATCGTGAGCTGCATGGCCTCGGGCGGCTACAACCTCTTCAAGTCGTACGCGAAACACTTCTATGGGACGCCTTCGACGCCGACCACAACTGAATCGAAGTAAAAGGAGATCACCATGCCGTACTTCGTCAAATATCAGCTCGATTCGGCGTCGCTCACTATCGAGCCAATTCCAGATGCCACGGAGACTTCAGCAGGTGTAATGAGCGCCGCTGATAAGAAGAAGCTCGATGGTTTGGTCGGTCCTTCGGGAAGTATCACGCTTTACGTGCGTCCAACGGGGAGTAACACGACTGGTGACGGATCTCAGTCGAAGCCCTATGCGACGCTCGCCTACGCACTCTCGCAATTGGCCCTCATCGGGCTCGGTACGACTGTGCGGAACATCGACGTGACCGGCTGTAATGAGAGCTACGCGGGGTCGCTCGTTGTTCCGCCATTCATCTCGTCATTGCAGTCGTCGGTAGATATGGATCCACCGACGCCCTTGATGAACGTCCCCCTCGCGGTCAACATCTACGCGACACCGACGGTGGTGGACACCCTGCAGGCAGGCGACACCTCGCAGACGCAGGACACCAACACACAGATGTTGGTGAAGACGACTCAGACGGTGGGCGCCGGCATCACGACCAACAAGACTTACATGGTCGACCAGATGAAGGGGAAGATCATCATCGGCGCCGGTCTCGGTCAATACGGTGTCTGCACCGGCAACACCGCCGGGCCAAACTCGGTGCTCTCCGTCGCTTCAACGACGACGAACTTCACCGCGCCGATTCAGATTTGCGATCCGGGCGCCACATACCAATCGAACGACGGCTCCATTCCGATGATCTTCGACGAGATCACGTGCGGCGTGCAGTTCTCAGGCGTCGAGGTGCTCGGCAACGGCAACTACGCCGTGTTGATCGAAAACGCGCCGGCCGTTGTTTTCAAGGGCTCACATGTCGACGGAATCCAATGCATCGGCGGCGGGTGGAACGGCCTGCTCAACTCGACCTACGTAACGAACAAGTACTACGCACAGCAAGCGCCGAACTGCATCGGCTGCTTCTTCGATAGCTTGGTTGATTGGGCCGAAATCTGTGAGCCCTTCAGCCAGCTTCTCTCCCACTGCGTGTGGGACAATTGCCCGCCGATCGGGCAGAACTCCGAGCTGCTTGGTTTCCTCACCGATGGACTCTCCTTGATTCAGATGAACCGTTGTCTTGTCACCAATGCACAGAGCGTCGGACTTGCCCACGGGGGTGCTCCGATGGTGATGAATCGTGTCACGCTCAATGACGGTGCTGATGATGCGATCTTCGCGCAAGGCCCTGGCGGGCGGCTCACGCTCTCACGTGTGATCGGTACCGGCAACGCAGGGTATGGACTTCATGCCGACGACGGCGATCACGTGCAGGTGGACGGAAATACAAACGTGACCGGCGAAGGCGGCGATCTCCTCGTGGGTGGTATGGGTGGACGTACGTGGGTTGATTTTCGAGGCATGGCGCCGACGAAGAACCAATTCGACGTGCCAGGGTTCACGGGCGTCACCACACCGGACACCTGTACGGGTGCTCGTGTGTGGCAACCGTAAAAGGAGAATTTGAAAATGAGCCCAAAAAAATCTACTTCTTCTGTTTTCGCTGAGAAGAAGGGTTCACCTTTCCGCTCACGAAAGCCGAAGACGGTGACAAAGCCACTACCTCTTCGAAATGTTCGTAGCGCGATTTTGAAGAGCGCTTGTGAAGCACTTGTGAACGCGGGTGTTCCAAACGCGGAGGCTGTCGCAAACTCGAAGCTTTCCAGTCTTGAGCACGTGTTCTACACGGCGTTCAAAGGAAGGCACGAGGAAACCGAGATGGAGCACGTCACCACGCGCACGATCCGATACGTAAACGATGCGCTGGCAGCGGTGCGAGCGGCGGCAGTTTCGTAAAAGCTTGCAATTCGCGATTTGGATGGAGTAAGAGGGAAGCCTCAGAAAGGCGTCGGATTATGACGAAGGCTGTACCTCCAAGCGAAGTGCAAATGGAAACCGCGGAACGACATCATGGACCGGATACCGAGAAATTTATGCGGATCCGTGTGGATTCTTCGGTCGACGCCATCGTCAAACGCATTCGATTCTGGGTAGGGCTTGTAGTCGCTGCGGGAGCTGCGCTGTTCGCCGCCGCTCGTTGGTATGATTCCCTCGCCCATGCTGACGATCTTTCCAAGATCGAGAGCTCTATCACTCAGCAAAGCACAAGACTTGATCGAGTTGAAGCATCGCGGATGATGGAGTCCGATCGAATGGGTCGTCTCGAAGTTGACGTCAAGGAGATGAAATCAAATCTGCAAGAGACACACGATGCTGTTATTCGGATCGCCGCCGAACACGGTCGGAACCGTTAGGTGGCCGAGATCGCCATCACGCTCATCGTTTTGAGCGCTCTCATCATGTTAACGTTCATCGAAATCGACGAATAGGAGATTTCCCATGTCCAATATCCTTGGTTGGCTCAAGAACAACGCGGTGTGGCTCATCCCCACCCTCGTCGTCGTGCTCACCAACATTGCTAACGGGCTCACCGATCATCCGAAGGTGAAGGGCGTGCTCCTCGGTATTTCCAAAATCATCGATCAGTTCCCGACGACGATTCTCGCGAAGAAGTCTGCACCAGGGCAGACCCTCAAGCTTCCGCTCATGGCTTCACGGTGGCCTGAGGGGCATCCACTCAACCCCGATAACGTGCCCACCATTCCGGCACCTCCCAAGCTCCCTACCGCTGCCATCATTCTCTTCTTCTTTGCGCTGTCTCCTGCGCTCATGGGTGCACACTGCACCGCTCAACAGGTAGAGCAAGGCGCAGTTGCGATCGCCAAGTCGTGCGGCTCGACGCTTCTTCCGGCAGCCGAGGCGGAGATCCCTTCGGCGATGTCTGCTCTCCTCGCCGGAGGCACCGTATGGACCGCCGAGCAACAGAAGCTCGAGGGTCTCGGTATCTCCGCCGGCATCGATCTCGCTGCCTGTATCGTCGAGGAGGCTGTCTACTACATCGAGCAGTCGCTCACGCCTCCTGGTCCCACTGGCGCTGCGTACAGTCCCACCGATGCACGCGTGCAGGCCATCAAGCGCGGAACCGACTACCTTACGAAGCGCGCCAAGCAGGATGGTGGCATCAACGACGGAGGTGGCAAATGAACATTGTATTCGAATATTTCAACAAAGATCTGAAGCGACTCTCCGCTATGAACTTCGAGAACATCATCGAGGCGAATCGTCTGCAGCAGATCGATTTCGCGACCGCATGGGGTCGCAAAGTCGCTGAAGTTCGAGCGGTAGGAGGCCCTGCTCCTGTGGCTGGTGAGCTGCGAGTTCCGCTTACCTTTCGGCCGACGGACAAGAGCATCGATCCCGATGGTGCGGTTGCCTACCATTCCGTTGACGAGAACGGCAACCCGTTCGGCGTGGTGCTCACCGACGTTGTCGAAGAAGAGGTGATGAACTCTGGCATGAGCTTCATCGACTGTGCCTCCATCGGCGCCAGCCACGAAGGCAATGAGACCGTTGAAGATCTCTACGGCAAGGACTGGAGCGATTTGCCTGGCGGTTTGAAGACGCCGCAGGGTGACGCGATCCCAGAGGGCTGTCAAGAGGCCCACGAGGCGTGTGACCGCGTGCAGTCGGAAAGCTACGGCAAGGAAGTTGGCACACCGAAGGTCATCGTCCAGGTGAGCAACTTTCTGCTGCCTACAGCGCTCGGCAAGGACGTCGCAACGCCCGGCGAGAAGTACGACTACATGGGTCTTCTCGCGAGCCCGCGCGACATCTTGCCCGACAAGGGCGATGGCCGTGGTGGCGGCTACATGATCGTTCGTGCGCCCGGTGGTCAGGAGGTGCAGGTGCTCGGCTGTAAGCGTTCGGCGCTCAAGTACAGCCACCACACGCTCAAGAATCGTGGCGTGGACGT
>Ga0335071_10005501_pt1 | contig 13149 bp, 8 predicted proteins | sample Lox_Sample_15_FD_206724 | JGI IMG/M metagenome (GOLD analysis project Ga0335071, IMG submission 206724) | Soil microbial communities from Loxahatchee National Wildlife Refuge, Florida, United States - Lox_Sample_1.5 | ecosystem: Environmental > Terrestrial > Soil > Wetlands | place: USA: Florida...
ATCTTCCAGCTTCCGGGGTCCAACGCGCTCCAGACGGCCGCGGCGGTCCGCGCCGCGATGAAGGAGCTTCGCGCCTCATTCCCGCCCGGCCTCGAGTACGACATCACCCTCGACACGACCGCTGCGATCTCGGCCGGCATCCAGGAGATCGTGAAGACGCTCTTCGAGGCGACCCTCCTCGTCCTCGTCGTCGTCTTCGTGTTCCTCCAGAACTGGCGCGCGACGCTCATCCCGATGGTCACGGTGCCGGTGTCCCTCATGGGGGCCTTCGCGGCCTTCCCGCTGCTCGGCTTCTCGGTGAACACCCTCTCGCTGCTTGGCATGGTGCTCGCCATCGGTCTCGTGGTCGACGACGCCATCGTGGTCGTCGAGGCGGTGTCCCGCCACATCGAGGAGGGGATGACGCCTCGCGACGCCGCCATCCAGGCCATGAGGGAGGTGGGCGGCCCGGTGGTGGCCATCGCCCTCGTCCTGTCGTCCGTGTTCATCCCGGTGGCCTTCATCGGCGGAATCTCCGGCCAGCTCGACCAGCAGTTCGCCATCACCATCGCCGTCTCGGTGATCCTCTCGGCGGTGAACGCGCTCACGCTCTCGCCGGCGCTGTGCGCGCTCCTCCTGCGGCCGGAGGGGCACAGGCGCTCGCTGCTGTCGCCCTTCTACGACCGCTTCAATCGCGGATTCGCGAGCTTCACGGGCGGCTACCTGTCGGTGGCTGGAGTCCTCTCGAGGAAGTTCTTCCGCAGCGCGGCGATCGTCGCCGCCTTCGTGGGGCTCGCGGCGCTGCTGGGGCTGAAGCTCCCCACCGGCTTCATGCCCGAGGAGGACAACGGATACTGCTTCGTGAACATCGCCCTCCCCGATGCCTCGTCGCTCGAGCGGACGACCGCCACCGCCGCCCGGGTCGAGTCGATCATTCTCAAGAACCCCGCCGTGAAGTACACGACCACGGTGACGGGGTTCAGCCTGCTCTCCCGGTCGTACGCGCCGAACACCGCCTTCATCTTCCTCTCGCTGAAGCCCTGGGACGAGCGCAAGGGGAAGGGGCAGGTCGTCTTCGAGCTCATGCGGCAGCTGAACGTGGAGTTCGCGCTGGGCGTGCCGGAGGCGCAGGTGTTCGCCTTCGGGCCGCCCGCCATCGTAGGCCTCGGTACCGGTGGCGGGTTCGACCTCTTCCTGCAGGATCACTCGAACGGGACGCCCGAGTACCTCGCGGACGCCACCCGCAAGTTTCTCGCCTCCCTGAAGAGTCGCCCGGAGATCGCCTTCGCGCGGACGGACTTCCGTCCCGAGGTCCCCCAGGCCCTCATCGACATGGACCGGGACAAGGTCGCGAAAGTGGGAGTTCCGCTGTACTCCGCGCTGGACACGCTGGGGACGTACCTCGGTGGCGCGTACGTGAACCAGTTCGACCGGTTCGGCCAGGTGTACGACGTCTACCTGCAAGCGGAGGCCGAGTACCGGAAGGGCCCGGAGGACCTCGGGCTGTTCTACGTGCGCGGGCACAAGGGGAACATGATCGGCCTCGACACGCTGGCAACCGTGAAGCCGTCTTCGGGCCCCATGTTCACGAACCGGTTCAACCTCTTCCGCGCCGCGGAGGTCACCGGCACGAACGCGCCCCAGTACAGCTCGGGACAGGCGATGCAGGCGCTCGAGGAGACCGCGGCCGAGGTGCTGCCGCCGGACGTCAAGCTCGCTTGGACGAACGTCTCCTACCAGGAGAAGAAGGCAGAGGGGACCGCAGGCCCCGTGTTCATCTTCGGCATGGTGATGGTCTTCCTCATCCTCTCGGCGCTTTACGAGAGCTGGTCGCTCCCGTTCAGCGTCATCCTGGGGACTCCGTTCGCGGCCTTCGGAGCGCTCTTCGGGCTCTGGCTCGCGCGGTTCGCGAGCCCCTCCTACGTGGACAACGTCTTCGCCCAGATCGGGCTTCTCATGCTGGTGGGGCTCGCGGCGAAGAACGCGATCCTCATCGTCGAGTTCGCCAAGGCGACGATGGAGGAGAAAAAGGTCGGCCCGGCGGCGGCCGCGCTCGAGGCGGCCAAGGTCCGGTTCCGACCCATCCTCATGACGTCCTTCGCCTTCATCCTGGGCGTCGTCCCGCTCGTCCGGGCGAGCGGTGCCGGGGCCGAGTCGCGGCGCGTGATGGGCATGGCCGTGTTCTCGGGCATGCTTGTCGGGACGCTCCTCGCCGTGTTCCTCGTGCCCGCCCTCTTCGTCCTTGTGGAGACGCTCCGGGCGAAGCGAGGAGGGGCGAAGCCGCCCGGAGAGTCGCCGCCACCCGCTCCGGCGGCGAGCGCGCCCGGAGGGACGCCATGAATCGCGGCGCCGCATCCGCAGCGCTCCTCGCGCTCGCCGCGTGTTCGGTGGGCCCGAAGTACCACCGGCCGGACGTGCCCGTCCCGGAGGCCTACCGGTCGCCGGATGCCACGAAGGAGGTTGCCTCCATCGCCGACCTGGGGTGGTGGCAGATGTTCAAGGACCCGGTGCTCCAGCAGCTCATCCGCGAGACGCTGTCCGCGAACCAGGACCTGGCCGCGGCGACCGCCCGGGTCGACCAGGCCCGCGCGCTCGCGGGCGTGTCGCGCGCGGCCTTCTGGCCGCAGATCGGGCTCCGGGCGAACTACACCTTCGGGCAGCAGATGTCGAACAACTACCAGGAACAGCTCGGGACCACGGCCACCCGGGGCCCGGCACCGAACATCGGGATTTTCGGCGAGCTGAGCTGGGAGATCGACCTCTGGGGGAAGGTCCGCAACGCGTCCGCCGCATCCGCTGCGGATCTCATGGCCGCCGAGGCGATGCGGCGAGGGGTGGTCATCACGCTCGTGGCCGAGGTGGCCCGAACCTACGTCGAGCTCCGCCAGCTCGATCTGCAACTCCGGATTTCCACCGACAACGTAGCGCTCCGGAAGGGCACGCTGGACATCTTCACCGACCGGTCCGAGGGCGGGATCGGCAACAACCTGGAGGTATCCCGGGCGCGCGCCGACCTGGCAGCCACCGCGGCCACCATCCCCGAGACGCGCCGGCTGATCGCCCTGCGCGAGAACCAGCTCGCGGTCCTGCGCGGCCTTCCACCGGGACCGGTGCCGCGTGGGCCCGATACCGCACTTCCGCTCCCGCCGGCGCTGCCTCTCGGCGTGCCCGCCGCACTGCTCGAGCGGAGGCCTGACGTGCTCGGGGCGGAGCAGCAGGCCATCGCGGCGAACGCGCGGGTGGGCGTCGCTGTCGCGAACCGGCTTCCGTCGTTGTCGCTCGGCGGGATCATCGGCCTCGCGTCGCCCTCGTTCCCGAGCCTCTTCTCGGCGAACTCGCTCGCCTGGACGGTCGGCGGGGGGCTCCTCCAGCCGCTTTTCGAGGGCGGGAGGCTCATGTTCGAGCAGGAGGCGGCGGAGGCCGTGTCCGATCAACGCGTCGCCGCGTACCGCCAGACCGTGCTGACCGCGATCCGGGAGGTGACGGACGCCGCGGTCAGCGTGAAGGAGTTCGGGGCCGTCCGGCGCGAGCGGGAGGTCCAGGTCGCCGCCGCACGGGAGGGTCAGGAGCTCGCGATGCTGCGGTACCAGGGTGGCGTATCGAGCTACCTGGAGGTGCTCGACGCGCAGCGGTGGGCCTTCCAGGCCGAGCTCGAACTTCTGGACGCGACGCGGAACGAGCTCGCGAGCGCGATCCTTCTGTACCGCGCGCTGGGTGGCGGCTGGGAGATCGCGCCGCCCGCGATCGAGGCGGCGGGAGACGCCAAGAAGGACGCTCCTCCGAAAGGCTGACGCCACGCGAGGGTCCACTCGGACGCCGGGACCGGTGCGAGAAGCGCCGGGCCGCTACCGTCCTTTCGCCCCAGGCGGCCCGGCGTACACGCCCATGCGATCCGGCGGCGGCAAGTGCTGGGAGAGCACGAACCCCGGCCGTGGCTGGGTGTCGATGAAGGCTGCCAGGTCTCGAGCCTGCTCCGCCGAGAGGGAGCCCGCGTACGCCGCCATCGCGGTCGTGAGGTAGGCCGTCAGCTTCGCTGGCGTCGCGAGGGCGGCGCCATCGCTGAAGGCCTGGGGTCCCCAGACGGCGGGGCCAGCGCCCCCTTCGCCGTCTGCCCCATGGCACGGGGAGCACCTCTGGGCGTAGAGGGTCTTGCCGGCCGCGGCATTCGTCTTGGACCAGAACGGGTCATCCGACGGGACGGCCCTGAGCGCGCGGTTGCCCCCCCCGGCGGCACTCATGGCCATGCGGCGCCCCTCCGAGAGCGACGTCACGTAGGCGTCGAGCGCGAGGAGCACGCGGCTCCCGAGCGGCGGATGGACGCCGTCGAGATGGCGCATGAAGCACTCGGCGATTCGCGACTGAAGGGTCATGACCGTGCCGTCCACGTTCGCCGGGTACGCGGCCGCGGCCCCGAACAGGGGCAAGGCGTCGAGATCGGTGCCGGCCTTCCGGTGGCAGGTGCCGCACGACCGGCGCACTCCCCTGCCGACGTAGGAGGCACTTGACGGGTTCCCGGAGGTGTCGACGAAAATCTGCCCGCCCAGACGGATCATGTCGCCCAGCGGGCCTCCCGTCGCCGGGGCGGTCTCGATCGAGCCGACGCTTCCCTGCGGCGCGACCGGCGTCGAGAGGCTCACCCGCGCCGGACGGTCGTAGGGGTGCGCCATCCCGGAGTGACACGACAGGCAGTCCACGTCCGTCGGGCGGACTGCGTTGGCATGCACGAGCTGGTACATGGTCCCGGCTCGGAACGCGTCGAGCTCGTGGCAGCCGCGGCAGGTTGAAGAATCCGTCCTCTTCACGAACGCGTGAACCTGCTGGGTGAGTCTCGCGCGCTCGCTCTCCCACTTCTCCGGCGTCGCGATCGTGCCGCGCATCTCGTCGACGATGTCGGTCAGACCGACGCGAGTCTTGAACGCGACGAGCTGCAGCCATCGCCACGTGGTCCTGTACCTCTCGCTCTCATGGACGATGTGGCAGTCCGAGCAAGTGGCTCGAACCCCGGTGGGACTCGCGAAGTGGATGCTCTTCCGGTAGGCGTCGGTGGCCGGCTGCATCGAGTGGCAAGCTGTCGCACAGAAGTTGTTCGTGCTTGCATAGTTCATCGCTCGGTTCGTTACGGCGAACCCGGCGAGCCCGATGAATGCGCCCAAGAGAAGCAGCCCCGCTGCTTTCGAGCGGACATTGCGCGTTCCCGTGGAACGCTCGCCGGGATCGACTTGAGCGGACACAGCGGATACCTCCGTGGGACACGAGTTCCGGATCTGCCGAGCCGGGGGATGCTAAGGCGACGCGAGCCGCGTTTCCCCTGGCGGCGCGGTTCTCTACCCCTTCGGGTTCGACCGGGCGTCTATTGGGGGAGCCGTGCGGAGACGTGTACCCGCTTGGGGCGAGCAAACTGTCTATGGCTCCGGTGGCCCGTTGAACCTTAGAAGAGAGAAATGGCCCAACGCACCGTGCGAGGAATCACCATGGGTTGAAGGCGGGCCGTCATGGTGGAGGCTGAGCGCCGACGAGCCCGGGGCTCGAGACGCGCGGAGGGTCCTCGCAGGAGGCGAGCTCGAACCCGTGAAACTTGTCCGACAAGGCGACATGCCGCACGGGTCGATTCGTTCGACCGGTGGGGGGGGCGAATTCGGCAAGGTGCTCGCCCGGCGTATCGTGCCCGAGCTCAAGAACCTGGCGGATCCACACCGCGCGCGCGAAAGCTCGACGAACGCGCTCATTCGGCGCGACCGGCAGGCGAGGCGCCCGCGGACGAAGTGATCACTCGCCTCTTCTTCGCGGCAACCACGTCGCAACAAGGGAGCAAGTCATGCAAATCGGGATGATCGGCCTCGGGCGCATGGGTGCGAACATGGTTCGGCGACTCCTCCGGGCCGGCCACCAGTGCTTGGTATTCGACGTGTCGCCGAAGGCGGTGGAGGAGCTCGCCCGCGAGGGGGCCGTCGGCGCATCATCCATCGAGGATCTGGTCGGGAGGCTTTCGAAGCCGCGGGCCGTCTGGATGATGGTCCCGGCGGCGGTCGTGGACGGTACGATCGCCGCCTTGTTCCCGCGCGTCGGCAAGGGGGACATCCTGATCGACGGGGGCAATTCCTACTACGTGGACGACATACGGCGCGCCAAGGATCTCGCGCCCGCGGGCATCCACTACGTCGACGTGGGCACGAGCGGCGGCGTCTGGGGACTCGAGCGGGGCTACTGCCAGATGATCGGCGGGGAGGAGGCGGTGGTGAGCCATCTCGATCCCATCTTCGCGGCGCTCGCCCCCGACGTGGCGTCGGCGCCGCGGACGCCGGGGCGCGACAAGCTGCGCGGCACCGCGGAGCACGGATACCTGCACTGCGGCCCGAGCGGAGCCGGGCACTTCGTGAAGATGGTCCACAACGGCATCGAGTACGGGATCATGGCGGCGTACGCGGAGGGGCTGAACATCCTCCAGGGAGCCCGCATCGGCAAGCAGACCCAGCACGTGGACGCGGAAACGACGCCGCTCCGCGACCCGGAGCATTACCAGTATGAGTTCAACCTGGCTGACGTGGCGGAGGTGTGGAGGCGCGGGAGCGTCATCTCCTCGTGGCTGCTGGACTTGACGGCGGGGGCGCTCGCCGGGGACCCGGAGCTCCGCGCGTTCGCTGGCCGGGTGTCCGATTCCGGCGAGGGGCGATGGACCATCCGCGCCTCGATCGACGAGGGCGTGCCCTCGCCCGTGCTCACCGCGGCGCTCTACGAGCGCTTCTCGTCGCGCGGCAACGCCGACTACGCGGACAGGCTGCTTTCCGCGATGCGCTTCGCCTTCGGGGGTCACGAGGAGAAGAAGCCGTGAGCGGGGTGCTCGCGGACGCGCTCGTCTTCTACGGGGCAACCGGCGACCTCGCCTACAAGAAGATCTTCCCGGCGCTCCAGGGGATGGTCCGACGCGGCGTCCTGGGCGTCCCGGTCATCGGGGTCGCGAAGCAGGGCTGGAAGCTCGATGACCTCCGCGCGCGGGCGAAGGATAGCGTGGAGAAGAACGGGGGCGGGGCCGACAAGGACGCGTTCCCCAAGCTCATGCAGCTCTTGCGCTACGTGGACGGCGACTACGCAGACGCGTCCACATTTGCGGCCCTCAGGAAGGAGCTCGGCGGCGCGAAGCTTCCCGTCCACTACATGGCTATCCCGCAGGGGCTCTTCGGGCTCGTCGGGAAACAGCTCTCCGAGGCGGGGCTCGCCGAGGGCGCGAGGCTCGTCATCGAGAAGCCCTTCGGCAGCGACCTCGCCTCGGCGCGGAAGCTGAATGCGACCCTCCACGAGCACTTCCCCGAGACGAACGTGTTCCGGATCGACCACTACCTGGGGAAGGGGACGGTCCAGAATCTGGTGTTCTTCCGGTTCGCCAACGCCTTCCTCGAGCCCATCTGGAACCGCAACTACGTGGAGAGCATCCAGATCACCATGGCCGAGAACTTCGGTGTGCAGGGCCGGGGCGCCTTCTACGACAAGGCCGGCACCATCCGGGACGTGTTCCAGAACCACCTTCTTCAGGTGATCTCGAACGTCGCCATGGAGCCGCCGCCGCGGAGCCACGACGCCGAGACCTTCAGGGAGGAAAAGGTCAAGGTCCTGAAGGGGATCCCGCCGATCGATCCGAGGACCGTCGTTCGGGGTCAGTTCCGCGGGTACCTCCAGGAGTCGGGCGTCGCGCCGGCCTCCACGGTGGAGACCTTCTTTGCGCTGAAGCTCCACGTGAACTCGTGGCGGTGGCAGGGCGTACCGTTCTACGTCCGGGGTGGCAAGTGCCTTCCGGTCACGCGCACCGAGGTGGTGGCGAAGCTGCGGCGGCCGCCCTCCCTGATCGAAGGAGTGCCGCTCCCCAAGAACTTTCTCCGTTTCCGGCTCTCCCCGGACTTCGTCATCGCGCTCGGGGCGTCGATTCGAGCGGGTGGCGAGGAGCTCAAGGCCGAGGAAGTCGAGCTCGAGGTGGCGCACAGCCAGTCAGGCGCCCTCGAGCCGTACGAGGAGCTCCTCGGCGACGCGCTGCGGGGCGACACGTTTCGCTTCGCCCGCGAGGACTACGTCGAGGAGGCATGGCGCATCGTCGATCCCGCCATCAAGGCGGCGACGCCGATCCACGTCTACGACCCTGGAACCTGGGGACCCGCCGAGGCGGACGGGCTCATCCCCGACGGCTGGTTCGTCGCAAAGTCCTAGGAGACGAGGAGCGGGCCATGGTCCAGCTCTGGCTAGTCCGGCACGGAGAGACGGCCTGGAGCCTATCCGGCCAGCACACGGGCCGGACCGACATTCCGCTCACCCCCAGGGGAGAGCAGCAGGCCGAGATTCTCGCGCGGCGCTTGGCGGGGAGGCGCTTCGAGCGGGTCTTCACGAGCCCGCTCTCCCGGGCGCGGGATACGTGCCGACTCGCCGGCCACCTCTCGGAGGCGCTGGTGGACGCGGACCTCGTCGAGTGGGATTACGGCTCGTTCGAGGGGCGGACGACGGCCGACATCCGCCGGGACGTCCCCGGGTGGAACATCTGGACAGGGGCCTTGCCCGGCGGGGAGACGCCGGAGCAGGTGGGGATGCGCGCGGACCGCGTCATCGCCCGGGCCTCCGCGGTGGACGGGGACGTAGCTCTCTTCGCTCACGGCCACGTGCTCCGGATCCTGGCCGCGAGATGGCTCGCGCTTCCGGCGGTGGGCGGCCGCTACCTGGCGCTCGACACGGCGTCTCTGAGCGTGCTCGGTCACGAGCACGACATGCCGGTCATCCGTTCCTGGAACGAGAGCTGCGGCCTGGTGGAGGCGCCATGAAGGTCGAGATCCTCGCGGACGCCGACGCGGTCGCGGTGCGCGCGGCGAAGTGGCTCGCCGACGCCGCCCGGGAGGCGGTGGCGAGCCGGGGACGGTTCGCGCTGGCGGTGAGCGGCGGGCACACGCCGTGGCAGATGCTCCGGGCGCTCGCCGAGGAACGCGTTCCCTGGGCTTCGGTCCACCTCTTTCAGGTCGACGAGCGCGTCGCCCCGGCCGGCGATCCAGACCGAAACCTCACGCACATTCGCGAAAGCCTCCTCGGGCGGGTGGACCTGCCCCCCGGAAACCTCCACGCCATGCCGGTCGAGGCCTCGGACCTGGGGGCGGCCGCGAGCCGCTACGCGCGAGAGCTCGAGGGCGTTGCGGGAAGGCCGCCCGTCCTGGATGTCGTCCACCTCGGGCTCGGGCCGGACGGGCACACGGCGTCGCTCGTGCCTGGCGACCCGGTCCTGGACGTGACCGCCGCGGACGTGGCGCTCACCGGGACGTACAGCGGGAGGCGGCGGATGACGCTCACCTTCCCCGTGCTGGACCGCGCCCGCGCGATTCTCTGGGTCGCCACCGGGGCGGAGAAGGCACCGATGCTTCCTCGCCTGGCCGCCGGGGACCGAGTCATCCCCGCCGGAAGGGTCCGGGCCGACGGTGCGCTGCTCATCGCAGACCGCGCGGCCGCGGCTGGCCTCCCCGCGCGGCGATGACGGAGAAGTCAGTGCCCGTAGCGAGCCATTGGGCCGAGCGGCTTGCCTTGGGCCGAGCGGGAAGGCCGTCGCGGCTCCGGGCGGCTACGTCGGCGATGGGCGGCGGTACCGGCGGCTGGCGGCCTGGCTGCCCTCGGCGAGCGCCTCTTGCGGGCCGAACACCGCGAAGAGCTGAAGGAGCCGCGCCACGAGGCCAGTCCACCCCGTCTGATGGCTCGCGCCCAGCCCAGCGCCCTTGTCGCCATGGAAGTACTCGTAGAAGAGGATCAGATCCTTCCAGTGCGGGTCGCTCTGGAACTTCTCCGTGCCTCCGTAGAGGGGGCGCCGCCCTCCGTCATCCCGCAGGAAGATCGAGCACAGCCGCCGCGCAACCTCCTGAGTCACCTCGAAGAGCGTCATCTCCCGGCCCGAACGCGTGGGGCACTCCACCTTGAATTCGTCGCCGTAGTAAGTGTAGTAGGCGAGCAGCGCCCGCAGGATGAGGAAGTTGACGGGGAACCAGATCGGGCCGCGCCAGTTGGAGTTCCCGCCGAACATTCCCGTGTTCGACTCCGCCGGGACGTACTCCACGCGGTGCTCGGAACCGTCCAGGCGAAGCACGAACGGATGGTCCTGATGGAATCGGGACAACGATCGGATTCCATAGGGCGACAAGAACTCCGCCTCGTCCAGCAGTCGCGCGAGGACGCGCCGTAGCCGCTTCTCGCTCAGGACGGAGAGCAGGTGACGCCCTTTCACGCCCAGGGTCCCATCTCCGGCGTTTCGGCCCAGGAAGCGCTCGTTGTCCCGAACGAGGTCGCGGGCCATGTCCGCGAAACGCGGAAGGCGCTCGAGGAGCGAGTCAGGGACGACGGTTACCGCGCAGAACGGCAACAGCCCCACCATCGAGCGGACCTTGAGCGGCCGCGACGTCCCGTCCGGGAGGCGGAGCACGTCGTAGAAGAACGCCTCCTCCTCGTCCCACATCCCGCCTTCCTGGGTGGTGCGGTTCATCGCGGTCGCGATCCAGATGAGGTGGCCGAGGAACTTGAGCGCCATGTCCTCGAAGGCCGGGTCGTGCTCCGCGATGTGAAGAGCCAGCTGGAGCATGTTCTGGCTGTAAAAGGCCATCCAGGCCGTGCCATCCGCCTGCTCGAGATGGCCGCCCGCCGGGAGGGCCGCGCTGCGGTCGAAGACGCCGATGTTGTCCAGGCCGAGAAACCCGCCCTCGAAGACGTTCTTGCCCTCCGGATCCTTGCGGTTCGTCCACCAGGTGAAGTTGAGGAGGAGGCGCTGAAAGGACGCCTTGAGGAACGCGAGCTCCCCCGCACGGTCCTCGCCGTCCGCAGCGGTGAGAAGCGTGGCCCATGGGTGGACAGGGGGATTCGCGTCGCTGAAATTCCATTCGTACGCCGGCAACTGCCCGCTCGGATGCAGGTAGGCGTCCCGGAGCAAGAGCTCCAGCTGGTTGCGCGCGAAATCCGGGTCCACCATCGACAAGGGGATGGTGTGGAAGGCGAGGTCCCATGTGGCGTACCAGGGGTATTCCCACTTGTCCGGCATCGAGACGACGTCGTTGTTGCGCATGTGGAACCAGTCGCGGTTCCGCACGGGCTTCCGGCTGGCGGAGACGAGCGGGTGCGCGCCGTGCTCCTCGAGCCAGGTGCCCACGTTGAAGTTGTAGTACTGCTTCGTCCAGAGCATCCCGGCGAGCGCCTGGCGCATCACCCGCCGCTCGTCTTCGCCGAGGGTTGGAGGCGTGATGGATTCGTAGAAGGCATCGGCCTCGGCAAGGCGCGCAGCGAAGACTTCGTCGAAGCCGGCGAAGGGCCCGGCGGCACCGAAGGCCGCCGGCGCACGGAGTGTGAGCCGCAGACGCAGGCTCCGGCTCGCGCCGGGAGGCACCTCCACCCGGACGTGCGCAGCGGTCTTCGTACCGTGACGCGATGGGTTCACCGCCGCCTTCTCGCCGTGAATCAGGTACCGGTGGAACGCATCTTTGACGTAGGGAATGACGTTCGGGTTCCCCTCGATCTTCTCGCGGTTCGTTTCGTTCTCCGTGAAGAGAAAGTCGGGGCTCCCCTCGGCGTACAGCCACACGTCGCCGAGTTCCGGGTGCATGGCCACGACGGACCTTGCGCCCGGCATCTCCGCGTCCGCCCGCAGCGAGGGCTTCTCGTCGACCTTGCTCCAGGCCCACGTGTTCCGCAGCCAGAGCGTGGGGAGAAGGTGGAGAGGGGCCGGGTCCGGGCCGCGGTTGAAGGCCGTGATATGGACGAGGACGTCCTCGGGCGCGGCCTTCGCGTACTCGACGAAGACGTCGAAATAGCGGTCGTCGTCGAAGACGCCGGTGTCGACGAGTTCGTATTCCAGATCGTGTCGGCTGCGCGACGCGTTCGTGCGGACCAGATCTTCGTAAGGGAACGCCCGCTGCGGGTACTTGTACAGCCACTTCATGTACGAGTGGGTGGGGGTGGAATCGAGGTAGAACCAGTACTCCTTGGCGTCCTCCCCGTGGTTCCCCTCGCCGTTCGCGAGGCCGAAGACCCGCTCCTTCAGGATGGCGTCGCGCTCGTTCCAGAGGGCGAGCGCGAAGCACAGGCGCTGCTTGTCATCGGAGAAGCCCGCGAGACCGTCCTCGCCCCGGCGATAGGTGCGGGAACGCGCCTGGTCATGGGTGAAGTGGCCCCAGGCGTCCCCGTCGGCGCTGTAGTCCTCCCGGACCGTTCCCCACTGGCGCTCGGAGAGGTAGGGTCCCCACCGTCTCCAGGGGACGCCCGTTCGGGCCTCCTCGAGCCTTCGGTCCTCCGCCTGGGAGTCGGTCACTGGCGTTCCCACAGCCGTACTCCGCCGAGAAGGCCAGAGACGTTCTGCACGAGCTTCACGTTGGGCGGCAGCTCGATGTCCACCTTGGCCGAATTGCCGCCGCCGACGTAGAGGACGTGGGGGTTGAAGGTGCGCTGGATCTGATCCACGGCGCGGGCCAACATGCGGTTCCACTTCTTGCGGCCCAAGCGCGCGAGCGCCTTCTTCCCGAGTTCGTCCTCGTACGTCTTGCCCTTGCGAAATGGATGGTGGCCGAGCTCGATGTTCGGCACGTAGCGACCATCGACGAAGAGCGAGAAGCCCAGGCCGGTGCCGAGCGTGACGCACACTTCGACCCCGTGGCCGCGGATGACGCCATGGCCCTGGACCCCCGCGTCGTTGAGCACGCGCGTGGGCCGGTGGGTGAAGCGATGGATGGCGCCGCGAAGGTCGAACCCGGCCCAGGAAGCGTGCAGGTTGGGTGCGGTCTTCACGACGCCGTCGATGACCACGCCAGGGAAGCCGACCGAGATCCGGTCATACGCGCCACGCTCCGGCACGATGGACTTGAGCGCCTTCGCCATGGCCTTCGGCGTCGCTGGATGAGGGGTGTCCACCCGGGCGCGCTTGGTGAGCGGCTTCCCCGTCGTCGTCACCACCATGACCTTGATCCCGGTGCCTCCGACGTCGATGCAGAGGGTTCGGGGTCCCGCCATGCGACGATTCACCTTGGGGCTCATAGGGGCCAATTCCGGAAGATGTCGGGCATCTAGGTCGTTCGCGCCCGGCGTTCCATAGACCGTTCGTCTAGGCCCTTTCTAGCACGGGGCACCAACGGAATTCCCACGTCCCACGACCATCCCCGATCCAGCGGGCAGATGCAGGGCCGGAGC
>Ga0335071_10005502_pt1 | contig 13148 bp, 9 predicted proteins | sample Lox_Sample_15_FD_206724 | JGI IMG/M metagenome (GOLD analysis project Ga0335071, IMG submission 206724) | Soil microbial communities from Loxahatchee National Wildlife Refuge, Florida, United States - Lox_Sample_1.5 | ecosystem: Environmental > Terrestrial > Soil > Wetlands | place: USA: Florida...
CGTACGCTAAGACCACCAGCAGCGGGCCTGCGATAAACGGCAAAAAACTCCATTTGGTCAATGCAGCCAGGCCTACGGCGATACCAAAGAACAGGGCATATTTTGTATGTGAGAAGTAGTCGGTCAAAACGAGCATATAGATGCTTAAGGATACCATGCCCATTAAGGCAAATTCGGTAAAGCCAAGCCGGGAGTAAATGAATGCGCCGGGGAAAGACAGGAATACTGCTACGGCAGCCAGTGCGATACGTTCATTATACAGCGCCTTACCCAGCCCATAGAGCGCAATAATACTGATCAGCAGGAACAAGGTATTAATAAGCATCTCCCTTCCTGTCTGCAGCCCCCAGGCGAGGAAGTACGCTTTATACAAGAAGAACAACAGGGGAGGATAGTAGGAAGGGCCCAGGGAGGCGGAAGGAACAACCGGAGACCTCTGGCAGACATGCCCTTGGGCAAGGCAGAATCGCATGCCTTGCAAGAGAGGACGCAAGCCATCCTCTTCAGGAGGTACCGAACTACGCGCCAGCCACACATAGTTCGCCACCAGGGTAAGCAGCACCAGGAATACAAAGATGCTAGAACAAAGAGTGCGCCTGAGCCGATTATCCTGCCGCATAAGGATTACTTTCCAAATATTTCGCGCAAGATCGCGTTAGCGATGTTCTCCGCCAAAAGCCGGTTGCCTTTATCAGTGCAATGGCCGAAGTCTCCTGCGAACATGTCTACGAAGTATTCATGGTAACGCCCGTTTTTCACGGCGTTCATGAACACTTTCTCGTTATCGACGAATACGACTCCGTTTTCTCCCTGAAATATCTGCGTGAGCGGTTCAATGCTGCGCATGGGGTATTGCACACACACCAGGCGTATGCCCTGTCGGTCCAGGGCCTCTTTAAGCCTGTGGTAGTTTTCAACCGTGATGGCCTTATATGCATAGGGCCTTAACGTCTCTCTTTTTTTTCGATATTCTTCAGCGAGTTCGTCCCTGTGCGTTTCTCTGTATAGCCTTTCAAGCATTCTAGAGGCTACCGCGTTACGGGGGTTTTTGGTCAGGGACTCCTGCAACACCGCTTCAAGCTGGGATAATTTACCTTGTCGCCAATAAAAATCTGCCAACTCGGTCCAGCTTTCATTGTACTCAGGGGCAATCTCTGCGGCTTTTTTATAGGCGTCCTCTGCTTCTGAAAGCCTGTTGCTGTTCTTATACAATTCCCCCAGCCTGCTATACGCCTCTGGGTTCTTGGGGTCGAGTTCTGCAGCCTTTTTCCACAATGCCTCTGCCTCGCGGACCTTGCCTTCGTTGTACACCAGGGCACCTAACCTGTCGCATGCCCAGCCGTTTCGAGGGTTAAGCTCCAGGGCTTTTCTTAATAACGCCTGCGCGTCGGCAGTCCTGCCTTCGCGGCGCCACAATTCTCCCAGCCTGCTGGATGCCCAGTCGTTTCGGGGGTTAAGCTCCAGGGCTTTCTTATATGCCTGTTCTGCTTCGGAAACTCTGCCTAACCTGTACCAGGTTTCCGCCAGTCTGCCAAGGATTGCATCGTCTTGTGGTTTATCCTGTAAGGCCTTCTTAAGCTGGGCCTCTCTGGCAAGAAGCCGGCTACGCCCTTGAGTTGCCTCCTGCGATCCCGTATCTGCGCGGCCGTCTTGCGGCTCGGGGGCATGCAGGGCCTTTTTGACCAGCCGGTTGTAAAGCAGCCGCAGGAGCCGGTAGGTCTTGCAGTACTTGAACAGCAGGGTGTCGGCCTCGGGGATGTCGTCATAGTAGACGATGCGCCGGTCGTTGAAGCCCATCATGGCGACTACCATATCCGGCTTGTACGTTGCCAGGTTCTCTTCCAGCCGCCGCAGGATGGCCGGGGTGTCGGTAGCGATGACGCCCCTGTCGATGACGCTGAAGGTTACCCCGGTGTGGCGCTTATTGAGGGCCTCTTGGAGAAAAGACGGATACTGGCCTGCGGTGGTAGACTCCCCCAGGCACATGATGCGGTAGGTCTTTTTTCTCGCAGCCGCGCGGCTGTTCTGGCAGTTCTGAAAAGAAACAAACAGGAAACCTGCTACACGCAAGCCCGTTTCCAGCACCAGCAGAGAAGAGATTATTCCCAAGGCTAGAGCGTATATCCGTGCTGCGCGAATTGTCTTGTGCGGTAGAGCCGGCATAGGTGCCCTTAGAAAACAAAGGTCTATTTCTTCAAAACAAAATTGCCCATTACGAGGACATCCATCTTTGATTGCAAGAAATCGTCTAACGCATGAACGGGAGAACACACCATAGGCTCGCCGCGGAGATTAAAAGAAGTATTGATGACCATGGGGATACCGCTTATTTCTTCAAAGGCCTTAAGCAGGCTCCAGAATTTTGGATTTGTTGTTTTATTCACAACCTGAACTCTAGCGGTACCATCTATGTGGGTCACTGCCGGTATCTTGCTCTTCTTTGCTTCGCGCACCTTAACGGCTAAGAGCATAAAAGGCGAAAATTGCTTAGCCTCAAAATAATCCGTCGCTTTTTCTTCCAATACTGCCGGCGCATACGGCCGAAAGGGCTCCCTGTTCTTGACTTTAGCGTTTAGTATGTCTTTCATGCCCGGATTGCAGGGGTTGGCCAGGATCGAACGGTTACCCAGTGCCCGCGGCCCAAACTCCATTCGGCCCTGGAACCATCCTACGATTTTATTCTGAAATATCTCCTCGGCGGCACGACGCACCAAATTGTCGCCGGTCAACTCTTCAAAGCCAAGGTGCCGATGCATAAGGATCTTCCTGATATGGCTGTCCGAAAATTCCGGGCCCAGATACGCATCGGCCATTTCATAGTTCCTGGTATTACCCAGGAGGGTGTGGTAAATATAGGAAGCTACGCCCAAAGCGCCGCCCCCGTCACCGGCTGCCGGCTGTATAAAGACCTGACGGAAAGGGGTTTCCTCCAGGAGCCGGCCATTGGCGACGCAATTTAAAAATACCCCTCCCCCGAGACACAGTTTTGTGGTACCGAACTGTTCATAGACCTTTCTTGCCGCGTTAATCAGGCAGTCCTCAAGCAGCTTCTGGAGGCTGGCAGCGATATCGCAATGCCTTTGCTGAATCTCTTCTCCGTTTTTCCTTTCTTCTCCGAAGAGCTTGATGAACTTCTTGCGGTACATCCTGGAGCCCTCGTTAAACCCCAGGAAGCGCTGGTCGAGCCGGAAACTGCCGTCTGGGTATAGAGTGACTATTTTCTTGAAATGATCCATGAAGCTCGGCTTACCGTAACCTGCCAATCCCATCACTTTGCCTTCGCCTTCAAGGGCTTCAAAACCAAGATAGGTAGTAACCGCGGTATAAAGCAAACCCAGGGAGTTCGGATAGCGTATCTCTTTTGCAATCTTGATGTCGTTGCCCCTGCCGACCCCGTAGCTTGTGGTAGCCCATTCCCCTACGCCGTCTGCGATAAGGATCGCCGCTTCTTCGAAAGGCGAAACCAAAAATGCGCTTGCCGCGTGGGAGAGGTGGTGCGGGATGAAAAGAGCCTGCCCACGATAGCCGATCTCCCTCTCGAACAACAGGGGCATCGCTAATCTATCTTGTAACCAAAAGGGAAGCGTATCCAGAAAATTCTTGAATGAAAAGGGGTATGCCCGCAGGTGGTTTACGATAACCCGGTGAAATTTCAAAAAAGGCTTCTCGTAGAAACCTACATAATCGATATCGTAGGCGGTTAGGTTGGCGGCTTGGAGGCAAAAATTTATGGACTGGATAGGAAAGCGGGGGGAATTCTTTTGGCGGTTAAACCTCTCTTCGGAAGCAGCAGCAATGACCCGTCCGTTACTTACCAGACAGGCTGCCGAATCATGATAGAAACAGGAAATGCCTAATACGTTCACCTTTTATCTTCGCAGAGCAAAAGAGAGCCTTGCCGTATTAAATTCCCGCATAGATGAAGGAGATAATGACGCTGGGGCCGATATAAAAGCATAACAATGCCAGGATAAGAAAAAGCAGGAATATGGGCGCTAAAAAATATAACTTATGCTTCTTTATCATATGAAGCATCTCTTTGAAAATATACCATATCTTTTTCATGTGCCCCCCTTGCCTCCGGTATCGGCTAAGATTGCATCTTGCTGCTCAACAGGTCCTTTTCATAGCCGGTTGCGTCAACCCATGTCGAACCGCGTAGATCTTGTCTGTCCCTCAAAAGATCGCGTTTGCACACAAACGCAATGACTACGGTCAAGCCGAAAACTACATAGTAGACGACACAGAGCAATACGCTTATAAGCACTTTCTGTGTTATATATACTACTTTCTGGGTTATTCTTTTAAACATGACGCAAGGGCTGATCGCTATTCAAACGCATAACCGAGTTTCTGCGCAATAGTATTCAAGAATTCCTTATCAAAATTAATTTCCAGGTTTTTCATCGCCTCTTCCCTGGTCAGGAGCCCTTCTCGTATAAGCTTGCTCATTTCTATATGGTAATGCGTATAACCGAAATACCGCATGGAATTATGCACGGAAAGGAAATTCAGATAACAATTAGTGGTGTGCGCCGGGTAGCTGGCCTTCGGGAATTTCCATTTAAGCTCTTTCTGTATCAACCCTACATACGAATCGGCATCAAAAGGCAAAAACCAGTGGGGAGACAACACCACGCACCTCTGCCTTCTTTTCGCCCTGACCAAGACCTCCTCCATCGTCTCCGGAAAATCCTTATAGAGAGGGTCTTTCTTTACGTGTTCGTTCAAAAATTCCTTTGTGGCCTTGGCCATGGCTACAAATTCCGACTCATGTATATTGCATGCGCATCGAGACATAAGCGGCTGCTTTTTGGATTGCCCCTTGGTCCATCCTGCAATGATGATCGGGATGTTAAACTTGGCTGCTGTTTTGAAGGTAAGGTCCATATACCAGAGCGAACAGAGGTGGCATATAACTGCCTTCGAGCCGGTCTTGAGTATTTTGGAAAACATACCCTTCATCGCATCTGTTTTGAAATACAGGAAATCCACCCCTAATACCTCTACCGCATTTCTCACGTTTTCCATGGCATCCTCGGCTTCAAAGCCATGGTCGAACGTAAACGCAAGGGGATTAAGCTTATATCTTTTCTTCATATAATACAGCGCAGCCGTACTGTCTTTACCTCCGCTGCACATAACCAGGCAGTCGTATTCTCCGTGGCTTTTGTACAGATTGAGCATTTTGATGAACTCCGTTTCAAGGTTTGCCCCCTCCCCCTCCGTACGGTCACCCCTGGTCTTCTCGTATTCCAGACAGACATTACAAATCCCGTTTTCGTTTAGCCAGATATCCGGTTTGCTTTCCGGCAATACGCATTTTTTACAGATCATTTTCCCGGTCCTCTACCTGATTGTTCTTCTGCTTTTTTTGTTATACCATCTTTACGTCGATATTTCAAGCCATTCGGCTAGGCCTATTTTCCGAATGCTTCGCGCATAATCGTGTCGGCGATATTTTCGGCCAAGAGCCGATTGCCTTTCTCGGTACAGTGGCCAAAGTCTCCGCCAAACATGTCAATAAAGTAACTCTTGTAGCCGTCCTGTTTCACGGCCTCCTTAAAGATATGCTCATTATCTACAAAAATGAGGCCTTGCGTATCGCCGGAGAAGATTTTCTTGAGCGGGTCCAATCCGCGTATGGGGTACTGTACGCACACCAGCCTTATGCCCCGCGCGGACAAGGCCGCTTTTAATCTGCGGTAATTGCGAATGGTATCCGGATTGTACGTTTTCTCTCTCAGCGCGTTTGCCTGGCGATAACATTCCTCTGCCATGGCCCTGTCTCCCGCCTCTTCATAAATCACTGCCAATTTGCCGTAAGGGATATCGTTCTCCCGGCTTAAGGCGATGGCCTTCTTTAACAGGGCCTCTGCCTCGGGGAGCCTCTCCCACCTCCTGTAGACTCCTGCCAGCAGTATATAACACGGCGGGTCGTTCGGGTTAAGCTTAATGCATTCTGCAAGTACGTCTTGAGCCCGGGAAAGGTTTCCCTGCTCTCCGCAGACCCCCGCCAGGTCCGCGTAGGAGACGGAGTCATGCGGATCAAGCTCGACGGCCTTCGCAAAGGCCTGTTCTGCCTGAGAAAATGCGCGCTGTCTTCTATGCGTGGCTCCGAGTTCTCTGTAGCATGCCGTATCCCGGGGCTCAAGCGCAATGCCCTTTTTAAGGACCTCTTCTGCCTGGGGGAATTTTTTCTGCTCCCTGTATACCCCCCCTAACCCGGCATAACAGGCGGCACCTCGAGGGTTGCTTGCGATGCAGGCGGCAAACACATTCTCTGCCTGCAGGAATTTGCCTTCTGCTGCATACGCCTTACCCAGCTTATCATAGCAGCTGGTATCACAAGGGTTGCGCGCAATGCATCTTTTGAGCTCACCCTCCTGCGACAAAGATCCTTCTGGGGTATCAGGGTGCCTAAATGCGGTGATGAGGCGTAACCGCAAAAGGCTGATAAGTTTATATGTCTTCAATGATCTTAAAAAAGAGAGGGCGGCCGGAGAAGGGATTGACGCCGCGTAAGGCATGTGTTTTCCTCGGTCGTTTACGCCCATCATCGCTACGACCATGTCAGGCCGATAGATATCCAGGTTTTGCTCCAGGCGGCTGAGTATGCTGGCCGTAGTAGCCCCTGCCAGGCCTTGATCGATGACGGTAAAGGTAAGGCCTCTGCTGCGTTTATTCAGGGCTTCCGCAAGGAAAGCCGGGTATTGGTTGCGCGTCGTGGACTCCCCCAGGCAAAGGATGCGAAAGGCGCCCTTCTTCTGAAGGGCGAGCCTGTTGCGGTGTTCTTGCAGTGACACCAATACAAACCCGCTTACGCGTAAGGCTATTTCAAGCACGATAAGGCACAGACACAGGCCGCATATGACCAAGGTCAGTTTTCCCGAAAAACGGGTACGCGGTGGCAACGCCTTTTTCACTGTTGTGCCTGCTTTCTATGGGAATCAAGCAGCTTCAGGAATACCGGATCGACGCCGTATCCTAATGCGCTTACTTTATCGCAATGTGCTATAGCCAAATCGAACTTTTTTTGCTGAAAATAAAATACTGCCAAATTAAAATGCGCCGTGGCGAATCCCGGGTCGACCGTCAGTATGCGATTCCATAATTCCAGTGCCTTATCGATATCTCCGCTGTCGGCATAGGTAGACGCCATATTATTGTATGCCTCCAGGTACCCCGGGTTAATCTCGATTGCTTTCCGGTACGCCTGTATCGCTGCCTGGTAATCTTTAGCTTTATCATACGCATTTCCCAGGGAAAAATAGTGCGCCGCAGAAGCCGGATTGAACATCGCTGCCTTCTTATAAGAATCGACCGCCTCCCTGTATAACCCCTTGCCTTCAAACGCAAGGCCAAGGTCATTATATGCCACATCCAGGCCGGGGAGGCCGCCGTACAAGACAACTGCCCTCTCAAGCTCTCCCTGCGCTTCCTGCAACATTCCCTTCGCGCAATAGCCTGCGCCCAAATTCTTATGATACAGCGCGGTATCTGGTTCCAAGCGCACCGCAATGCGATACTCTTCTATCGCCTTATCCAAAGCTCCGTCTTTAAGAAAAGATGTCCCCATGCTCGCATGCGCCCTTGCGCTGCGGGGGTATCGTTTTACCATTTCTGACGACACCGTAACATTATTCGCCCATGTATCGTTGCCGCGTATGGTCAATAGGGCACAGGAGGCCAGAAACAGCGCGGCGGCAAAGATTGCGGCGCGGCGTTGCCAACCGTAGCGGGCCGCATGGCTGAGGCGGCCAGTCCAGGCGGCCAGTAACCCCGCAACCGCAAGACAAAAACCGACGCTGGGCAGGTATAGATAGCGGCTGGCCATGAAATTTACGATTGGCCATATATTAGATACCGGTAATAAAGTTACAAAGAAGTACATAATGGAGAACGCCACCAGGCCCGATATGTTTCGTAAGCGTACCGCCGTGGTCAAAAGGACGATGATCAACACAAAAGAAGCCATGACTGCGGGGGCGAGGAATGAGTGTGCGATGGAAAGATGAAGCTCGCGCACTACGATCGGTATGCCGATCGGAAAGAATAGCCAGCGGATATAATCGAGAAAGGCCTGCGACATGGTAATCGCGTTCGTATAAAAACTGCCTCCCGGATATCCCACGTGCGGTTCGCTGGTGTTTCTCATAAGTATGAATCTGACCCACAGGTAAAACAGGAGCACGGCGATATGCCATGCATAACGCCTTAGCCGGCCGGCCAGGGGTTTCTTTTTCTCGGCGTAAGGGCCCCAGAAACGATCATACAAGACCAACACAAAAGGCAGCGTGACGGAGATCTCCTTGGAAAACAGGGCTAATAGAAATGCCGCCAGCGATACCGCCTGGGCATATAGTTTTTTTCTGGCCGCATACCGATCGCTTATAATAAAAAAACCAAAGGCAGTCGCGAAGAAAAAGAACGCTAGCAGATCTTCTCTGAAAGATATTACGTTGACGGCTTCGCTATGGACGGGATGAACCGCAAACAGCAAAGAAGCCAACAGCGCAATCCCCCTGTCTTTTACCAGCAGTTGCGCAAGCCAGAAAAGCAAGAGCGCATTGGCTATATGCAATGCGATATTGGTAAGGTGGTACCCGAAAGGGTCGAGCTTCCAGACGGCGTAATCGACAAAATAAGAGGCGGTGACAACGGGTCGGTAGGTCATCTCTCCCGAGCCTCTTGCAAGATCAGGGGTATATAGGTGCTGCAGGCGCACATAAGGCGTCAGATAATCCCTGGTGAACAGAAGCGGTATATGCGCCCAGGATTTGACGAAATTGTTTTCAACGATCACGGAGGCATCGTCCCAGACGAAGGAATGCTTCAGCGTATTTGCATAGACAACTGCGGTAAGAAAAATGACCAGCATGACTGACGACCTAACGCTGATAGCATTACGCATACGCAAAGCCCGGGTCTTTCTTCTGTTATGCTAGAGAATCGGGGACAGGCAGGCGATACGTCTAGTATCCCAACTGAGAAAGCTTCCGTAAGTTAGCCGCGGCTCTCTTATTACCCGGGGCCAACGTTAATATCTTCTCCCACAACCTTCGTGCCTGGTCATATTTTTTCATGCGCGCATACGTAACCGCCAAACCATTGTATGCCCGGATGCATCGTCCATCAAGCTGGATAGCTTTCTCGAAGCACGCTACCGCCTGCTGATAAAGCCTCTGATCGCCAAGCGCGCCGCCGAGGTTGGCGTACGCTGTCGCATACCCAGGATCCAATTGTAATGCCTTAGTGAATTCCTGGGCAGCTTCTTTAAGCATTCCTTTTTCATAGAAGCAGACGCCCAGCTCGTTGTAATCTTTGGCGTAGCCGGGGTCAAGGCTTAAGGCAACCGTGTATTCCCGTATCGCCTCATCCGCTATCCCGGCTTTCCTGAGCGCCTCCCCCAGGCCGCTATGCGCCGAGGCGCTGCGCGGATACTGTTCAGCCATATTCGACCAAAAGATCATATTGTTTGCCCATCCGATATTCTGGATAAAAGTAAATTGGGCGTACCCGAGCAAAATAAAGACCATGGCATATCGGGATATTTTTCTTAAGGCATCCTGCGAAACCCGGCGCAAGCGCATATCCGGCAGCTCGATCAGGCAGGCCGCCAGGAACACGCAGAAACCGGCCCCGGGCAGATAAAGATAGCGGGCAGCTATATAGTTGGCCAGGGGAAACACCATATTGCTCACCGGGATAAGCGTGACCGCAAACCAGCAGGCCCCAAAGACACACAGGGGAAAGCGTTTGCGCATCTTTATCGCAGCCGCGCACAAGACCGCCACCGCCATCAGAGAAGCCAATGCGCCCGGTGAAAATAAAGAACGGCAGACAAATGCAGGGTCATCCGGTAACGTAGGATGGATATTAAGCGGAATCAGGAGCCATTGCAGATAGGTCACGAACACCTTGGACATGGTCAGCATGCGCGTGTAAAAACTGGACATGGGGGGCCAGACGGCCGGCCGGGAGACGTCCCCGATCAGAAAAAACTTTACTGCGGCATAACAGGCCAGGGAAACGAGGTATCCGGCATAGCAGGCCCGGACCCGGGAAAGGGCGCTTTTTAGCCTTTGCCGGGAGATGAAAAAATAGTCGAACACGAACAATACCAGAGGCAACGTAATGGCCATTTCCTTGGAAAATAGGGCCAGCAAGAACGAAGCGTTGGACACAAGATACAGGAACATTTTCTTTCTGGGCGGCTGGTTCTGGGCGTGGATGAAAAGTATAGACGCTCCCACAAAGAAAAAGAAAGCAAGCAGGTCCTCGCGGAAAGAGACCACATCGACCGCCTCCGTATTAACGGGGTGCAGCGCGAAGAATAAGGACGCCAACAGCGCAATGGAAGGATTACGCGTAACCAATCTAAGCAGCATATACAACAGCAGCGCATTGGCCAGATGCAACGCCAGGCTACTCAGGTGATACCCGAAAGGATTCAGTTTCCAAAGCGCATAATCCACAAAGTAAGAAGCCGTCACTACCGGCCGGTACGTTAACTCCCCCGAGCCTATATCCCGTTCTCCCAGATAATCAAGATCGGAAATCTTGGTCAGATAGGCCCGGTGAAAAAGCATGGGGACATTGCGCCAGGCTTTCACGAAGGCGTTTTCAACGATAACGCTATAGTCATCCCACACAAAGCCGTTTTTGAGGGAATTTGCGTATGCCAGGATGGTAAGCAGGAGTATCAGTACCACGGCCACCAGGCCGGGGCGCTGCGGCAGGAACCCGTTACGCATTGCTGCCTCCCGCCTGTTGCACGAGCGCCCGGTATACTGCTTCGGGGCTAATGGCTTTCAGGCAGACATTATCGCGGCATCTTGAGTCTCTATGATTGAATACCGAAAGGCACGGCGAACAAGGCCAGTGCGAATAAAATACCCAATTATTACCGCCGAGAGGGCCAAAGACCTGGGGTGATTCCGGGCCGAAAATGATGAATTTCTTAAGCGGGGTCAGCATCCCCAGATGCGCCAAGCCGCAGTCGTTCGAAATCAAGGCCTCTGCCAGGCTGAAGAGCTCCAAAAGCTCACCCAGGGTAGTCTGGTTCAACATGTTCACGCAGCGGCCGTTGCGTATCTGCTCCTGCAGCGCGCCTGCCTTATCGGCTGCGCCGTCGGTGCCGACAAGTACTATGCAACTGCCTTCATCTTTAAGTATGAGCTTTGATAAAACGATAAAGTTGTCAAACGGCCATTCCCTCAACGGCAACACCCCCTCCCCGGGGTTAAGCAGGAATATCTTGTATTTCTCGGGGCTGGCTCCGCGTTCCCTCAGTTTGCCGAGGAGCCTTGTCTTTGTGGCGGCATCTGATGCATATCTGGGGAAAACGATATCGGCGTCATCGCTGGCCCCGGCCAGTTCTGGCGTCGTCTTGCTGGCCCCTGCGGCGGCCTGGCTAAAAGACAGATAATTCCTGGCTATATGGCATAAAGGGTTGTACTGCACTCCGTGCGTAAGAAGGCCTCCGCGGTAAAGCCCCTCGAATGTATAGCGATAAAAACCGACTCTCTTACGAGCGCCTGTCAAATACGCGAAGAGCGCAGAAATGCGCGAAAAAAATTCCAAGTCGAATACGATATCGATCCTTTCCCGGCGCAGGCGGTTAATAGCTTTTAGGATGTCGACCGTAAAGGCACGCATGGTTTCGCGGATGCTCAGGATATTTTTTTCGGGGATGAGTGCTCCCTGCACGCTAAAGACTCCCTTGTTCCTGGCGAAGGTTACAAAAAACAGTTCCGCCTCGGGGTACTCCTTCTTGATCTTACGTACAAGAGGGTAGGCCAGGATGATGGCCCCCAATTCGGATAACTTGATGAATGCGATTTTCCTGACGGGCGCATCTTCCTGCTGCCTGTGCATCCTGAAGGGCTGCCGAACGCGATGCGCGATGCTCGCCAAAAAACACAAAGGCACCCCTACCCAACGGTCAATTTTTCTTGCCTGCGCAACGTTCATTTCGTCTGGCTCCGTAACGCTACAGTGTGTTTCATTATACCACGGAGAGTTGCTATTTTCTCAGTGATTTTAGGAGTTCCAAGAAGCCGGGATTGGGCCGATAGCCAAGGGCAACCGCCTTCTCATAAGAAGCGATCGCGGACGTATAGTCTTTCAAAAAATAGTACGCTTCCGCAAGGCCCGCATGTATCCAGGCCTGATCGGGCCCGTGTTGCAGCGCCCGGCTATAATCGGAAACGGCTTCTGCGTATTTACCGCTGGCGTAATAGATGAAACCTCTGTGCTGATAGGGCTGTGCGCTATCGGGGTCGCGCAACAATTGCGCGGTATAGTATCTCACCCCCTCTTCACAGGTACGAGAGAACTGTTCCGCGAACCCCGGACAGCCGGGGCAGATGCGCAGCGCGCGTTTGAAATCAAGAACTGCCCTATCATACTTTTTATCGGCGCAAAAGAGGAAACCCCGGTTGTAATATGCCTGCATATACCCCGGATTTATCTTAATTGCCCGCGAATAATCTTGAAGGGCCTGGGCATTGGCACCCTGTTGCTGATATGCGAGGCCGCGATTATAGTAGCCGCCGGCATACTCCGGTGCCAAACTCAAGGCCGAGGTATAATCCCGGACCGCTGCGTCATAGCGCCGGAGCTGTTGATACGCCAGAGCTCTTTCGTTATAGGGCCTGGCCTTGCGCGGAGACTTTGAGATCACGTCGCTCCACAGGCTTATCTCGTCTTTCCAGATAAAGTTCCTGCGCCAGGAAAGGGCCGCGCATGTAATCAATATCGAGGAAGCCGCGGCTATCGCGATCAAGGGCTTTTTTCTGGCCAGTGCGTAATAGAGGCCGGCGGCGGCCAGCAGGCTTACCCCCGCCATCGGCAGATACAGGCGGTGTTCAACGATCACGTCTAGCAGGGGCATGACACTTGATTCCGGCAGCAGGGTAATAAAGAACCAAAAGATGCCATATGAAACGACGCGGGACCGGCGGAAGGCAACAAGCCCATACCACAGGATCAGGCATAGTATGCCCAGGCTTATCAGAGTCGGGCCATCCCCTAGGCCACGGGAGAGGGGATAATCGTAGTCGAGATTCTGATGCAAGGGCAAGCCTAACAATCTGACGTAGGTGATCATGACGCGAAACTGGGTAAGCAGATATTGGGCGCAG
>Ga0335071_10005504_pt1 | contig 13146 bp, 12 predicted proteins | sample Lox_Sample_15_FD_206724 | JGI IMG/M metagenome (GOLD analysis project Ga0335071, IMG submission 206724) | Soil microbial communities from Loxahatchee National Wildlife Refuge, Florida, United States - Lox_Sample_1.5 | ecosystem: Environmental > Terrestrial > Soil > Wetlands | place: USA...
AGGTGACGCAGGAAAACGGGACCGAGCCGCCGTTCCACAACGAGTACTGGGACAACCACCGCGCTGGCATCTACGTGGACATCGTGTCAGGGGAAGCGCTGTTCAGTTCAATCGACAAGTTCGAATCCGGCACGGGCTGGCCGAGTTTCAATCAGGCGATCCCCGAGAGCGTCAAACTGATCGAAGATACGAGCGGCGGAATGAAACGGACCGAGGTTGTCTGCGCCAAGTGCGGCGCCCACTTGGGTCATCTGTTTAATGACGCCTTTGATCAGCCGACCGGCCAGCGCTATTGTATCAATGCCGTCTGTCTTAATCCGCGGAAAAAAATCAAGGCCGATTAATCTCTAATTTAAAAATCCGCCAGCAAGCGGATTTTTAATTTCCTTCTGTGGATAACTCAGCTATGTTTAATCCCGCTCCCGTGTTATAATATTCGTAATAAATCCGGAGCGATTATGATTAAAATCGGGCGCTAAAATTTGTTTCGGATTTCGAATTTACGATTTAGGATTTTATCATTTATGGCGTTATTGCCTTTTTTGCAAAAACCGAAAAGAGTCGAAGATCAAAACGACGCGGCAGAGCGGAAGATCGAGTTTGCCCAAAAATTGCCGAGCGGCGAGATTGAAGGCGAAGCGGCGCCCAAAGCCGGCAATTTTGATTTTTTGAAAAGTTTTTCCGAGCGTCAGCCCGGCGAAAAGGTTCCGGTTAAAATAACTCCCGCGCCCATGCTGGCCGAAGAAAAAGCGACAAAGACGGCTGCTCCGGACAAACCAAAGAGAGGTTTATTGTCGGATTTTTTAAGTTTTGGCCGTCGCGCGGACGGCGATAAAAACCGTTCCCGGGTCCTGGAAGTAAATCTGGTCAAGGGCGAGATTGTCAAATTTTTCGATTGGCAAGGGGGCGTCTTGATCCTTTTGATGGCCGTTTTCATCGCCATGGCGGTTTTGAGCGGGATCTATTGGGGTATTTCGATCTGGGGCGCCGGCAATAATAAGGCCGGCAACTCCGATTATCTGCAACAGTATTATAAGATCAGCAAGGAGATCAACGATCTTGGTCCGCAGGTCGATCAGGTGATGGCTTTTAAGAATAAATTGGATCAGGTTAATTTTCTGCTTGATCGGCATATCTACTGGACCAATTTTTTCAGTTTTTTGGAAGACAACACTTTGTCCGATGTTTATTTCTCCGGCTTCAACGGCACGGTGAATGGCAGCTATTCCTTGTCGGCCACGACTGATAGTTTGGACGCGATCGACGCGCAAATAAAAAAATTATTGGCCAATCCTTATATCAAGAACGCCGAAGTCGATTCCGGTTCGATTAGCGGAGCGCAGGGCAAACCGAGCGTCGGTTTTTCCTTGTCGTTCACCCTTGATCCGAAGATATTCTTGAAGTGAAACGATTTCATCCCGATTTAATATAATTCATATGGCGCAAAAAAATTCCGAAGAAATCCAGGATAGTTCGGAAGAAAAGAAGGTCCGCAGCAAACAGTTCAATAAATTTTTGAGCGATTACTTCAATTGGGTGGTCGGTTTCGCGGTGGCGATAGTTTTTGTTTCGGGTTTTTTCGTTTTGGTTTTGCCTAAATATCAACAGACGGTCGAATTCATCAATTCGACCAATCAGCAGCAGGTTTTGGATGTTTCTTCCCGCCAGGACGAATTGACCAAGATCCAACGGTTTTTAGCCGCTTACAAAAGCATCGATCCTAAATATATCGATAAAGTCAAGGCTATCGCTCCGGTGGCGCAGAATAAGGAGGAATTATTTTCCGAGCTGAATTATCTGGTTTCGGTGAATCAGCTTTTCTTGCAATCGATCAGTCTGAGTTCGACCGATTCTTACCTCGATCAGGAATTGTTGCCGGTCAAGGCAGGGGACCAGCCGATTGCGAATAGCCTGCAGACGGTAACCGTCGTCTTGGAAGTGCGGGGAACGACCTATGAATCCTTCAAGAATTTCTTGTCGTCGCTGGAAAATAATTTGCGGCTGATGGATGTCTTGAGCATCAGGTTCGATCCGCAGGGCCAGACGACCAGTTTGACCATCGATACTTATTATTCCAAAAATTGACCTATGGCGATGATAAAATTTTCCCGCGTCAATCAAATCATCATTTATGCCGTCATATTCGTCTTGGTGGCGATTTTCTTTTTTTATTTTTTTCATCAGGCGGCCATGCTGCCTGGCAATATCAGCCAGCTGCCGCTATCCGGCCGGCCCGTCGGCAACACGATCAACAAGACTTCAATCAATATAAATCTCGATCTTCTGGGGACCGACAAGTTCATGAATTTGCGTTCGGAAGCCGCGCCGGTAACCAGCTTCCCGAGCGGCAAAAGGAATCCTTTCGCGCCGCAATGAAGGGCGAGCCGGATCTTGGCGGAAAGGCTGGCCGGAAAATTTTCTCTATAATTTGAATTATGCTAAATGAGAATGAGAAAGCGTTTTTAAGCCTGCTGGTTGAAAAAAAAATCATCACTCCCGCGAAATCGGCCGAGCTGGAAAAATCTTTGGCTCAATCGGATAAAACGTTGGAGGATGTTTTGGTTATCGAAAAAATTATCGGTTCGGAAGAAATCGTCGCGCTTAAGGCCGAAGCCGCCGGAATCGCCTATCAGGATATCGCCAAAATTCAGATCACGGAAAACGCTTTGGCCGTCATCCCTTTCGAAGTGGCGCAAAATTATAAAATCGCCTGTTTCGAACGAGAAGGCAATCGGATCAAAGTCGGCCTGATCGATCCTTATAATTCGCGGGCGATCGAAGCGGTGAATTTTTTGGCCAAAGAGCAGGGTTTGGAAGTGGAATTTTATCTGATTTCGGAAGAAAATCTGGATAGTATTTTTGCCAGATATCGGACTTTGCAGAAAGAAATTTTCACCGCCCTGGAAACGAAAGCCAAGGAAGCGGGCGAAGTGGAAACGTTGGAAGAAGGCAGAGCCGAGGAATTGGTCGAAGAAAATGTCGCCAGCGCGCCGGTGGCCAGGATCGTTTCGGTGATCATCCGGCACGCGGTCGAAGAAAAAGCCAGCGATATTCATATCGAGCCGATGCCCAAAGAAACCAGAGTGCGCTACCGCGTCGATGGCCTGTTGCGGACTTCCCTGATTTTACCCAAAAGCATCCATAACGCGATCGTCGGCAGAATAAAAGTTTTGTCCAAATTAAAACTTGACGAAACCCGGATACCGCAGGATGGCCGCATCCGCCTGCTGATCAACAAGAAGGAGATTGATTTCCGCGTTTCGATTATGCCCCTTTTAGGCGAAGAAAAGATCGTGATGAGAATCTTGGATCTGGGCCGCGGCATTCCTTCGCTCGAGGAGCTGGGGTACGACGATCACGCGCTGCAGATCATCCGCAAAACGATCAAAAAAACTTTCGGCCTTTTCCTGATCACCGGTCCGACCGGTTCGGGAAAATCCACGACGTTGGCCGCCGTGCTCAATATTCTCAACCGCGAAGAAATCAATATCGTCACGTTGGAAGACCCGATCGAATATTTCGTCAAAGGCACCAACCAATCGCAGATCCGGCCGAATATCGGCTACACTTTCGCCAACGGCTTGCGCTCGATTTTGCGCCAGGATCCGGACGTGGTGATGGTCGGCGAAATCAGAGATAACGAATCGGCCGAGCTTTGCGTCAATGCCGGCTTGACCGGACACTTCGTCTTGTCAACGTTGCACACTAACAGCGCGATGGATGTGGTTCCTCGCCTGGTGGATATGAAAGTCGAGCCGTTCTTGTTGGCTTCGACGCTCAAATCGATGGTCGCGCAAAGATTGGCCAGGAGAATCTGCCCCAATTGCAAGGAAAATTTCAAAGTCGAGCCGGAAGTAATCGAACAGGTGCGCGCCGAATTGGCCCAGGTGCCGAGCTATATGATCCAAAGCCGCCTGAAAGGCGTTAAGACCTTGAAGGATATCGATGAATCTTTTTTCTATCACGGCGCCGGCTGCGTGCAATGCAAAAATACCGGTTATCTCGGCCGCATCGCCTTGCTGGAGATCATCGATGTCAACGAGAAAATCCAAGAGATGATCCTTGATCCGAAAAAGATCATCCGCGAGGCCGATGTCCGCGCCAGCCAGGAATTCATCACTATCAAAGAAGATGGAATAATCAAAGCCTTGCAAGGCCTGACGACGTTGCAAGAGGTCTACCGCGTCATCCAGGAATAACTATCGCGTTTATGATTCTCAACGGCGACGTTGACCAAAAAAAAGAAGCGCCGAAAATATTGCTGCTCGAGGATTATCCCGACTTGCTCGGTTTTTACAGTTCGCGCCTGCGGGAAGCCGGATTTGATCTTCGAGTGGAAAGCGACGAGGATCACGGCTTGGCGGTAGCGCTGCGGGAAAAGCCGGATTTGATCATTCTGGATATTAGTTTGCCGAAGGCCGAAGATTTCTGGTTTATCAAGGAAACGAAAAAGCATCCCGAAATCGCCGATGTGCCGGTCGTTATTTTAACCGACTTGGCCGCTCCGGAAGATATTGCGGCCGGAAAGAAAGCCGGCGCCAGCGCGTATCTGATCCGCGATAATTTCACCTTTGCTCAAGTTATTGCTAAGATAAAGGAAGTAATAGAAAAGCATAGGAGCATAGGAGCATAGGAGCGGGCTGGTTTTTTCCGCCATACTCCGATGTTCTCATGCTTTACTGCTCTAATGATATGGATTCTCCCGTGGAATTTTTTAAACGGATGCTGCTTGATCTGGCGAAGAAAAACGTTTCAGGTTTGCATTTGTCAGTGGGCAGCGTCCCGATGCTGCGCAGTTACGGCCGGTTAAGCGAGGCCGAAGGCGGCGAAATTCTGAAAAAAGAGGATTTGGAAAAAATTCTCCGTTCTTTTTTGTCCGAGGAAGAGCTGAATATTCTGGCCGATAAGAAGGAATTGCTGATAGTGAAGGATTTCGGCGAAAATTTCCGGTTTCGCGTCAATATTTTTTTCCAAAAAGAAAGTCCGGCGATTTCCCTTTCCTATATTTCCGAAACGATCGCCGATTTGGACAGCTTGGGTTTTCCCAATACTTTTACGAAAAATCTGCTTAACGCCACCGGACTGCTGATCGTGGCCGGGCCGCCGGCTTCGGGAAAAACTTCCACTATCGCGGCGATTATCGAACGGATCAATAAAGAAAAAAATAAATACATCATTACGGTTGAAGATCCGATCGAAAAGATCTTCGTCAATAAGAAAAGCCTGATCGACCAGCGCCAGGTGGGCCGCGATGTCAACGATTTTTTTGACGGCCTGCGCCATTGCCTGGAAGAAGATGTCGATGTGGTCTATGTCGACGAAATCCGGGTGGATTTTGAGCTGGCCTTGCCTTACGTGTTGGAATTGGCTTCGGGAAATACTCTGGTGATCCTGGAAGTGAACGCGGAAAATTCGATCCGGGCCTTGGAAAAGATCCTTAATACTTCGAGCAAGAATCTGACCAAGGAAGCGGTGCATTTTATGATGGCTGACGTGCTCTTCGGCGTGGTGGCGCAACGGCTGATTCCCAACCGCGAAAGCGGTCTGTCGCTGGCGCTCGAGGTGCTCTTGTCGAATTTCGCGGTGAAGTCGTTGATCAGGGAGGGGAATATCTATCAATTGGAAGGAATCATCCAGAATTCGGCCGAAGAAGGGATGATTAGCATGGAAAAATCGATCAAAGACCTGGTGCTCTCCGGCGAAATTGATCGTACCGAAGCCGGAAATATTGAAATTTAAACAGGAAAGCGTAAGAGCATTGAAACATTAATAATATTTAAATGTTCATATGTTTATCTGCTCTGATGTCTGATGATTTATGCCGATTTATCGTTATGACGCCGTCAACGGGCAAGGCAAAAAAACCAATGGTTTGCTGAATGCCTATAATCGCCGCGCCGCCATGGAAAGGCTGGAGGAGTTAGGTTTGGCCGAGGTCAGCCTGAAAGATAAAACCGACAGCCTGGAATTGAAATTGACGACATTTTTCAATCCGGTCAAGACCAAGGATCTGGTGATTTTTTCCCGGCAATTTTCCGTAATGATTTCGGCTAACCTGCCGCTGGTGCAATCATTGCGCATCGCGTCCGAGCAGACCGACAACATCGCCTTGAAAATGAATATTTCCGAACTCGCTTTCGAAGTCGACGGCGGCTCTTCGCTGTCGGCAGCGATGATGAAGCGGCCGAAGATTTTCACCGCTTTCTATACCAACGTGGTAAAATCCGGCGAAACTTCGGGACGATTGGACGAAGTGCTTAATTATCTGGCCGATGAAATGGAAAAAGATTATGATATGACGGCAAAAATCAAAGGCGCGATGATTTATCCGGCGTTCGTCTTGTCCGGTTTGGTTGCCGTGGGAGTTCTGATGATGGTGGTGGTCGTGCCCCAGCTGACCGGAATTCTCAAGGAAACCGGTTCTGTTTTGCCGCTTTCCACCCGGATCGTGATCGGCATTTCTAATTTTATGATTGCTTTTTGGTGGTTGCTGATCATTATCATCATCGCGGCAATCGCCGCTGTTCGGATATTTCTAAATACGCCGCTTGGCAAACATACCTGGGACTTGATCTTATTGCGTTTGCCGGTTTTCGGCAATCTCTTTCAGCTTATCTATATGGTGCGCTTTACCCGGTCGATGAATACTCTGATTGTCGGCGGCGTAACGATTTCTAAAAGTTTGGAAGTGGTCGCTGCCGTGGTGGGCAATTACGTTTATCGGGATTTGATCGAAAAAAGCCGCCAGAGCGTGGAAGAAGGAGGTTCCCTGGCCAGAGTTTTTTTTGACAGCGATACGGTGCCGAAGATGGTGCCCCAGATGATCACGGTCGGGGAAAAAACCGGCAAACTCGATCTTGTTTTCCGGAAGATTACCGACTTTTATTCGCGGGAAATCCAGAATATCCTGGCCAATCTGGTTTCTTTGCTGGAACCCTCGATCATGGTGGTGATGGGCGTGGCCGTCGGCGTGATGGTGGCGGCGATCATTTTGCCAATGTATAATTTGGCCGGCCAATTTTGATGCCTTCCCCCTATTTTCAAAATAGCGTATAATAAAGGAGGGCTGTTGATAATTCTCTTGCGCGTCTTTTTTAAAAATGATATAATATAAGCAAGCTAATAATAATCTGCGTTTTATCGCGCGCATTAATGCCTTTAAAAGCAGAGACTATTTATAACTATGGTTAAAAAAAATCTGAAGCAAGGAGGCTTTACCCTGGTAGAATTACTGGTGGTAATCGCGATCATCGGCTTGCTCTCCACTTTGTCGATTGTGGCTTTGAACAATGCCCGGTTAAGATCAAGAGATGCGGCTCGCGTGGCCAGTATCAAGCAGTGGCAAACCGCCCTGGAACTTTATTACAGCGACGTGGGCAGCTATCCGGCCGCGGCCAGCACAACTCCGGGTACCGCCTTAGTGCATAATGGCACTACTTATATGGCGCAGGTTCCGCACAATCAGAAACCTTACAACGACGATGGGTGCGCCAGCAATGATTTTATTTACACGCTTGATTCGTCTACCACTTACCATATTAAATATTGCTTGGGCTCGGCTACCGGCGGAGTCAACGCCGGCAATGACTGCGCTACGCCAGCCGGCATAATGGATGGCAATGGCTGCTAATAGCGCTAAACGTGACATTCTTGGTTAATCGGATATTCAAAATATTCCTCCCCGCGCTCTAAGGCGGGGAGGAATTTTGTTAATAGCAAATCGATGGTATAATGGTAACTTATGTTATTGCCTGATAAAAATAAAACAATCAAAGTTATCGCCGAAGCGATCGATTGGCTGAACCTGGCAGTCATTTTTCTGGTCCCGGTCTGTTTTGCCATGTTTTATGAAGTCAATAGCGTCTTTGTTCTAGATAAAGCTATAATATTGCGTATTTTGGTCAGCTTGGCTCTGCTGCTGCTTCTGGCGAAATTTTTTTTGAACGGCGTGATAAAATATCGGTTTGGCAAAGCCATTTTTTTCCTGCTGGCGGCCTTGGCGGCCGCCTGGTTGCTGGCTGTTTCGTTGTCCGCCGATCCGGCGCTTGGTTTTAGCGGCAGCTATGAGCGGCAGCAAGGATTGGTAACTTTTATTTTTTATTTGTTGTTTTTTTCGGTTTTGATTTTTCAATTGAAAGATTTTTTGGCGGCGCGGCGTTATTTGGCGGCGATGCTGCTTTCGTCCTTTTTCGTCTGTCTTTACGGGGTCGCGCAAGTTCTTAATATTGATCCGGTCAGGTGGGAAGAATCTTTTTGGTCCAGGGGCCGGATATTTTCCACTTTGGGCCAGCCGGATTTTTTGGGGCATTTTTTGATTTTGGTTATTCCTTTCACGGTTTTTGCCATGCTTTTTTTAACCCGGCGCCTGCTGGCCAGAAGCATGCTGATGGTTTTGCTTTTCGGACAGTTGTTCTGCCTGTTTTTTTCCTATGCCCGCTCGGCTTGGCTCGGCTTGGCGGCAGAAATCGTTTCAGCCGTCGTTATTGCCGTTTTTTTGCGGGGAAGAAAAAAATTGGCTATCGGCTTGGCGGCATTCGTAATCGCGGCCTCGCTTTTGCTCACTCTTTGCCTGACCAATTCGACTATCGGGCGCTTAGGCGATATCTCCTTGTCCAGCCGGCTGTTGACGACTTTTGATTTGCGCCACGGATCGGTCAAGGCGCGGCTGAACGTCTGGCAAGCGGCGCTATCTGAAATCAAGCGGGAAAGCTGGGAACGCCGGCTGGTCGGCTACGGTCCGGATGAGTTATCGGCGGTATTCGCCAGCCGTTATCAAAGCGATTGGGCCATCGATGAGGCTTTGAATAATTGGCCGGATCGCGCCCATGATTCATTTTTAGATATATTTTTGGCTTTCGGTTTGGTCGGTTTGGCGGCTTATTTTTTATTTTTCGGTTATTTCTTCGTCCGGCTCTGCCGGTTTCTCCGGCAGCCGGTTCGCGGCCAGGAATTTTGGCTGGCTTTTTTTTGCTTATTGGCGCTTATCGGCTATTTCGTCAATAATCTGTTCAGTTTTTCGGATACGGCGCAGTTTTTGTATTTATATTTGATATTGGGCTTGGCGGTCTTTCTTGTTTCCCGCGGCGATCCGGAAAAGGAATTTAAGCTGAATTTGTCGAAAATTTCGCGGGCGGCGATTTATTTTTTCGCTGTCGTTTTGGCCGGAATTTTTATTTTTTATTACAACTGGCGTCCCTGGCAGGCCGATTATTATTATATGCGGGCCGTAAAAAACGATTATGATTGCCAAACAATGCTGGCTGATGCCAGGCAAGCATTGGTCTTGGGCGGCCAATATAATCTTTTTTACGCCGAAGAATACGTGAATATCGGTTTGCGCTGTTTTAGCCGGTTGCCGGACAGTGAAACGCGGGGCCAGGTTAGGGATAATCTGCTTTGGTGCGTTGGTTTGCTGCCCGCCGGCGTAAATTATTCATATGATCGGGCCAGAACCGATGCCGAAGCTCAGCTCTCGGAAACCATCGACAAGTCATCTTCGGAAACCGCGGAAAAGGATTTCGCGGATTTAGCCCGGCGCTATCCGAACATTTCCTCCGTTTATGAGGATTGGGCGTCATTCTCCAATGCCCTGGGCGATTATAATCAGACGATAAAAATCATCGGCCAAGGCACCAGTACTTTGCCGCTGGCGGCCATGGCCAAAGACGATTATGTCGCGCACCAGGCGGAAATCAATGCCCAACTGGCGAGATTTTATAATTTGTTGGCCGCGGCTTATTCGGGAAAAAATAAAAACGATCAGGCATCGCATTATTATCAAAAGAGCCTTAAGATCGATCCCGATCAATTGCAAATTTATAAAAAAATAGCCGATATCTATTATCAAGAAAAGGATTTGGCGACAGCGCTGTGGTATAATAAAAAAGGATACGCCCTTAGTCCGGATGATTATGTTTGGCCGCTGTCGATCGGCTTGCTCTACCGCGAAGAAGGCGACAAGCCGGCGGCCATCGCTTATTTCGAAGAAGCCTTGAGGTTGAATCCCGACAACGAAGAAGCTAAACAAAATATCGGCGATTTGGAAAAATAGCCTTGGGGAAGTCGAAAAGAGGCTATCGGTCTCGCGCGATATATTTTTTTTCGACCACGCTCGTCGGCGCTGAAGTTCCCGGCCGGCGATGGCCCGAATAAGCAGCAGCCAATTATGAACAGTCCAAAAATAACCGTGATCACTTGCGTTTTGAATAGTGAAAAATATCTCCCTGAATGCATCCGTTCGGTAAATAATCAAACTTATAAAAATTTTGAGCAGCTTTTCGTCTACGGTCCTTCGCGAGATCGCACCTGGGAAATCATCCGTTGTTTGAGCCCGGGCGCCAGGATAATTTGTTCAAGCGACGAGAGCGGAATTTACCCGGCGATAAACAAAGGATTGCAATCGGCTGCCGGAGACATTGTCGGTTTTTTGCATTCCGATGATATTTTTGCCGATGATCAGGCGCTGGCCAGGGTGGCGGCGGCGTTTGAAAAAAATAAGAATCTGGATTATTATTGTTCGCGCATGCTTATCGGCGGCGAAAACCTCGCGAATTTTTTCGCCGCGTTAGGGGCGCGGCCGCATCGGCGGAAGTTCGGCGAATCGCTTTATAGTTCGAATTATTTCGCCCATCCGACTTACTATTGCCGGCGTTCCGTAATCGACGAAGTCGGGCCGTACGATGCCAGATATAAAATCGCCGCCGACATCGATTGGCTGATCCGCCTGGAAAAGACGAATTGCCGATGGTATTTCGACAGCCAGCCGCTGATAAAATTCCGTTCCAGTAAAAAAAGCCTTAGTTCCAAGAAATATTTTTCCGCGCTCAAAGAAGAGCTGGAGATCAGAATAAAATACGATGGCGTTTCGATTTCCCTGATCGTTGTTTATGCCTATCATTTTTTCCGCCGTTCGGTTCGCTATGTCCTGGAGAAAGCCCAGCTTGATTATTTGATCGATTTTTTTCGAAAAATTATCATTAAATTGTCTTAAATCCGCGCTTTACTAATATGAAATTGGAAAAGAGATATACCGTAGGCGGGAAATTTTTTTGGCGGTTGGGATTTTTTTTGGCCAATTTTTTCAAAATCGACAAAGATGCCTTGTTTTTTTTCATGTTGCCGGAAAAGAAGCGATCCGCTCGCTCGTTGATAGCTTTTCTGCATGAAAAAAAGATCATCAATTGGGATGATAATCGCTCGCTGCTCGAGTATCGCCAGTATCGCTTCAAAATATTGCCGGGCGATTATGAAGCTATCAGGGATTTGATAGCCATCTTCGGTTTTCAAGACGAGTACTTCCGGAAAAATTTTATCGGCGCTTTTTCTTTCGAAGGGCCTTATGACGGCCGCGATTTTTCAATCAAGGAAGGGGATTTTGTCATTGATGCCGGAGCCAATGTGGGAATTTTTTCAATGCTGGCCGCCGAATTGGCCGGAGATTCGGGTCGCGTTTTTTCCTTTGAACCGGTGCCCGCCGTCGCCAAAGTATTGCGGGAAACGATCGATCTTAACGGCCGAAAAAATATCAGCTTGATCAAGCAGGGGCTGGGGGCGGATAATCAAAGTTTGGATTTTCATTTAGCGGAAAATTCCGGCGGTTCCTCGTCTTTTTTCTCTTCGTCCGGGGAAACCGCCAGTTTGCCGGTAGTCAAGCTGGATGATTTCGTCAAGCTGAACGGCATTGCCCGCTTAGATTTTATCAAGGCCGATATCGAGGGGATGGAAAGGGATCTGCTGCTGGGGGCGGCGGAAGCGATTAAAAAATTCAAACCCAAATTAGCGCTTTGCGTTTATCATCGTCCCGACGATAAAGAAGTTCTATCGGCCCTAATCAAGAAAATCAATCCGGAATATAAAATATATTTCACCGATAAAAAATTATTTGCTTATATCGAAAATGCTTAAAAAAATATGCCGATATATAATAAGAGCGGCGGCTAATTATCCGATTTTTTTTGAAATAAGCCTGCGCCGGAGAAAAAAATCCGGAAAAAAAACAATGCTGCTGGTCAAGCCCGAAGGAATCGGCGATTTTATCCTGTTCTATCCGACTCTGCGATTGTATTTGGAAAAATTCGCCGATTATGAAGTTTCTTTTCTGGCGAGCGCCAGGAATTGCGGTTTAGCCAAGGAACTTAACGATAAGCTGAATCTTTTTTCCGAGATTATCGTTCTGGATAAGGAAAAATTTGCCGCGAATTTTTTTTATCGGCGCGAGTTTTGCCTGGATATTTTCAAGAAAAATTTTTCCCTGGTTGTTTATCCGACCTCTTGGCGCGAGCCGAAATGCGATGTGATTATCCAGGCTTCCGGCGCCGATAAAAAAATAGTTTTTGCCGGCGACGGCTATTATTCGGATTGGGAAAAGACCGCGGCTAACTCGGCTTATTCCGCGATAATCCCGCTGCCGCCGGATTTATTCAGGGAGATCGATAAATACCGCTATTTTGCCGAAAAAATTACCGGTCGAAAGATCGATTATTCGGCGCCGCGGATCGAGGTTTTTGGCGAAAATATCCTTGCCGCGCGAAAAGCATTGGATAATTTCGGCCTGTCTCATAAAAAATTCGCGGTTATTTTTCCCGGATCGGCCGATCGTTATAAGATTTGGCCGCGGGAACGTTTCGCCCGAGTGATCAGATTTTTATTAGCTCAAGGATTGGCTCCGGTCGTGGCCGGAGCGGCGGGAGATGAAAGGCTTTTTTCGGAAATAGCTGAAAATTTGCGGCCCGAAGAACGGGCTTCGGTGGCGGATCTTTGCGGCCAAACTTCGCTTTTGACTTTGGCGGCGATTTTAAAAAAGGCTGAATTTTATTTTGGCAGCGACACCGGGGCCCTGCATTTGGCGGCGGCCGTCGGGTGTCCGACGGTTTGCCTGATGGGTGGAGGACATTTCCATCGTTTTTTCCCTTACGGCGACTTGAAACTCAACCGGATAGTCTTTGATCGGCGGATGAACTGCCGGAACGACGATTGGGCTTGCGCGCGAAAGAATAAGAATGAACCGGCGCCTTGCATTGCCGGCATAAAGACTGAAGATGCTATCGCGGAAATCCAAAATTTATTAAAAAATTCGAATTAATTTTTTTAGCCATGTTCTATCTTTTTATTATTTTTTCTTTGGCCGTCGGCGCGGTAATCGGCAGT
>Ga0335071_10005505_pt1 | contig 13143 bp, 12 predicted proteins | sample Lox_Sample_15_FD_206724 | JGI IMG/M metagenome (GOLD analysis project Ga0335071, IMG submission 206724) | Soil microbial communities from Loxahatchee National Wildlife Refuge, Florida, United States - Lox_Sample_1.5 | ecosystem: Environmental > Terrestrial > Soil > Wetlands | place: USA...
AGGTGCGCCGCCCACTCCAGCACCGCGCCCGCGTTGGGCGAGAAGTCGACGGGAACGAGAATGGTCCGGACGTCGATCGTCATCCCATTAGCCTGCATCGGGCCGACCCCCTCTGGCAAGGGCCTTTCGTCCGCTGGAACGCCCCCAAAACGCAGCACCGGCAATCGGTTGACGCTCCCGGGGGCCGGCCCTACCGTCCGTCCCTTCCGGGGCCGTAGCTCAACTGGGAGAGCGCTGCGTTCGCAACGCAGAGGTTGGCGGTTCGATCCCGCTCGGCTCCACCACCATCATGCGCGGCTCCGAAGGCTCGGCCCGATCCGGGTGCCGCGCGGTCCCACCGTCCTGCTCGCCGCGGAGCGCGACCACCAGGGCGATTGCCGCCGCCGCGTAGCTCGCGACGCCCGTCCAGAGCGCCGCCGAGATGCCCTCCGAGATCGCGATCGCGAGCGCCACGACCGAGGCGCACACCGACGCGGCGCCGTTGAGGCCCCAGAACCAGGGCGTGAGCCTCGCGTGTCGGAGCGAGGCGGCGCCGAGCCCGAGCGGGAAGGCCATACCGAGGAGCAGCCCGATCGGGGCGAGGATCGCGATCGCGAGGGCGATTCGGAGCGGCGTGGGCTCGCTGCGGAACGACTCGACGACACCCGGCGTCACCACGCCGAATGCGACCAGCACGGCGACGAGCGCCCCGAGCCGCCAGATCTGGCGCCGCGCGGCAGCGGCCGAGTCGATGCGCGGCGTGAGCGCGCTGCCGATTCCGCTCGACAGCAGCAGCGCGAAGAGGAGCACCGTGAGCCCGTAGACCGGGTGCCCGAGGAAGACGATCAGCCGCTGCATCTGCGAGATCTCGATGCACATGAAGCCGAAGCCGATCGCCAGGAAGTAGAGCAGCCACGGCGTGGCGCTCCCGGGGATCCGCTCGCGGGTCAGCGCGAGCGGCAGGATCAGGAAGAGGAACGTCATGACGAGCGAGATCACGAGCAGCGCGGCCAGGACGCGCACCGCCCGCGCGTTGTTGTCGCCCAGCCCCGCGAGCCCGCCGCGCAGGGCGGTCTGGATCGTCAGCGTGTGGAAGAAGAACGGGCGATCGTCGGTCGGCGGCGAGAGGTCGAAGGCCGAGCGCGCGCCCGCGACGTCGCCGCGCGCGAGCGCCACCAGCCGCGGGTCCGAGGTCTCCTCGGGGCTCAGCAGGATGGTGAAGCGCAGCGCGTCCGCGGTGGCGCGCAGCGCGGCGAGGTCGCTCGGCGAGAGCGGCGACGGGCTCGCGAGCAGGGTCGCCACCCCCATCTTCACGTGCGCGCTGCGCGGCAGGTTGGTCACGAGGGCGAGATGCGCCAGGGGATCCGCCGCGCCCGACTCGCGCAGCGCCTCCGAGGCCAGGGAGAGCAGCCGCTGGGTCTCGGCGGGCTCTCCCGGCAGGTACCAGCGCGAGAACGAGATGAGCCCGTTCGGGGAGAGCCGCGAGAGGAAGACCTTCCACGCCTCGGTCGTGTAGAGCGCGTTCTCCGTGAGGACGAAGGCGCCGGCGGCAGTCGCCGCCCAGGTGTCGATGAGCGACACCTGGATCAGGTCGACGGGCTCCTCGAGCCGCGCGATGTAGCTCCGCGCCTCGTCGTTGACGAAGCGCACGCGCGGGTCGCGGTCGAGGTGGCCGGTGAAGTCGCCGAAGCGCCGGTTCAGCGCGTCGAGCAGGTCGGCGTTGACCTCGACACCCAGCACCGACCGCTGGCCGAAGCGGAGCGCCGAGAGCACGTCGCGACCGCCTCCCACGCCGACCACCAGCACGCGGGCGTTCGAGCGGAGGTGATGCGCGAGGTTGGTCACGTCGTAGGTGAGGTGGTCGACGGCGCCGAGGTCGCCGTCGAAGTGCGTCATCACGGTCCCGGCGTTCGCGTCGATCTCGAGGGCGAGCTGGCGCACCTTGGTCCGCGGCGTGACCGCGCTCGGCCCCCAGACGGCCGCCGTCCACGGGACGTCGGGGTTGCCGCTCGCCGCGATGTAGGCGTAGGAGCTCCAGCGCTCGAAGAGCGGACGCACCTGCTCTCGGCCCTTCAAGAACCCCGGCCGCAGCCAGGCGCCGGCCTGGCCGTCCAGCGAGAGGAAGACGGACCCGCCGAGCAGGAGCAGCGCCGACCCGGCCGCGGCCGCGCGCAGGCGCGGGGCCCGGGCGGGGGCGAAGAGCCAGGCGGCCACCGCGGCGATGCCTGCCACGGCGATCACGGCGACGGGCGCGTCTGCCACCCGGAGCAGGGCGACGACGAGGAGGCACCCGAGGCCCGCGCCGGTCAGGTCGGCCGCGTAGAGCCGGCCGATCTGGAGCGGGAAGCGCGTGAGCGCGAGGCATACCACCGCACCGGAGAACACGAACGGGACGGCGATCACGGCGTACGTGAGGCCGAGATACGCGACGGTCGAGGCGAAGGATCCCGCGGGCGCGCCCGAGTCGGTGAGAGCGACGGTTCCGGTGCCCGTGAGGTAGGGAATCTTCAGGTGCACGAAGAAGCACACCGCGGTCGAGAGGGCGAAGGCGAGCGCGCAGGATGCGAGCGCCGGCTCGGTCCGCTCCGGGGAGAAGCGCCGCGGACTCAGGAAGACCCACGTGGCCCCTGCCGAGAGCCCGAACATGGCGATCGAGATCGCCATGAAGGCGAAGTGGTACCAGAGCGTCACGCTGAAGATCCGGGTCAGGAGCACCTGGAGCATCAGCGTCGCGAGCGTGACCCCGAAGAGGCCCGCGTAGGTCCTCGCGCCGGCCCTCTCGGGCTGCCTCTCTTTGCCGCCGACCGCCACCCTCGTCCCGCGCGCGCCCTGGGATCCGCACCCCGCGCTCCCGGCGTACCCCGAGGGTAGGGAGCGAACCGAGGGCTCGCCCGGGGCGACTCAGACGATGAGCCGCAGGGGCGCTTGTCTAGGTGTCTCCCCTGCGAAATCTTGACAGCTCCTTGCGATCGAGGACCCTGGGAAACGATGCTGCTGACCACGGACACCGAGCTGACCCGGCGCGCGCTCCGCGGCGACCCGGACGCCTTCAACCGCGTCTTCGAGGCCAGCTTCCCGTGCGTGTGGCGCTTCGCGGCGCGGAGGCTCGGCTCGGCCGTCGGCGCCGAGACGCTCACGGCGGAGATCCTCGCGCGCATGTTCCGCGAGCTCGGCGCCTATGACGGGGAGGTGCCCTTCGCCGCCTGGCTCCTCGCGCTCTGCAAGGAGACCGCCCGCGCTGCCAGTGGGCTTCCGGCCCCGGCGCGGCACGGCGCGCAGGCGGATGGAACGGGTCCCTATCCCCTCTCGCGCAAGTAGGTCGTCGCGAGCGCGTCGGCGTACTCGTTCCAGCGCGAGCCATCGTGGGCCGCGATCCAGGTGAGCCGCACGCCGGGATGGGCGAGCGCCAGCCCGTAGAGCTCCTGCACCAGCTCGAGGTTGGCGATGGGCCCCGACTTGCGCCGCCATCCGCGCGCCGCCCAGCCCGCCGCCCACTCGTTCACCGTCTTCACGCAGAGCTGGCTGTCCGAGTAGACCGTGGTGCGGGCGCCGGCCGGCAGCAGCCGGAAGGCCTCGATCAGCGCGCGCAGCTCCATGCGGTTGTTGGTAGTCTGGGCCTCGGACCCGCTGCGCGACTCGACGATGCGGTCGTCCTCGACCCAGACGACGCCCCAGCCGCCGGGCCCCGGGTTGCCCTCGCACGAGCCGTCGGTGAAGAGCCCCGTGCGCGGCCCGTCCTTGTAACGGGTCAGGACCTCGTCGGGGCTCAGGAGGACGCCTTGCCGATCCGCCACGGCGCGCAGGGTAGGAAGCGGCTCGGCGTCGCGCTCGCGGCGGCCGCACTGGCAGCGCTCGCGGCGTCGGCCCCGCTCTCGGATGCGGCGCTCGTGCACCGGAGCTTCGAGGCGATGAAGCGCGCGCTCGCCGAGCGCGACGAGGCCGCGGCGCTCGCGCTCCTCTCGTCCGGGTCGCTCTATGAGTGGGCGCGCGACCGCGACCTCGCGCTCCACGGCGCGCGCGCCGACGTCCAGGCGCTCCCGCCCGGCCGGCGGCTCGCCGTCCTCGCGCTGCGGCATGCGCAGCCGGTCTTCCTGCTGCGCGACGGCTCGCCGCCCGAGCTCGCCGCCGCGGCAGTGCGCGCCGGGCTCGTCGATCGCTCGGCGCTCGACGCGATCGAGCTGGGCGACGTCGCGCGCCTGGCGGGCGACCGGGCGAGCGGCCTGGTGCTGGCCGCCGGCCTTCCCTCGGGCTTCCGCGCGGGCTTCGTTCGCGAGCGAGGCGCGTGGTGTCTCGACCTCCCCTCGTCGCTCGCGGCGGCCGACCGCGTGGTGTCGCAGACGGCGCGGGCCACGGGCCTCGACGAGAACGTCGTGATCCTGAACCTGATCGGCGCGGCGAGCGGCGAGCCGGTCGGGGACGCGATCTGGAAGCCGCTTCTGTGAGGGCGATCCGCCGCGCCGCTCACTCCGGCGCCGAGGCCGCGGCGTAGCCGGCGAGGAACTCGCTCCGGAAGCTCTCGTAGCGCGCGGCCTGGATGGCCTGGCGCGCGCCGCCGACCAGGCGCTGGTAGAAGCGCACGTTGTGGATCGAGCAGAGCATCGCCGAGAGGATCTCGTTGGCCGCGAACAGGTGGTGCAGGTAGGCGCGCGAGAAGCCGCCCGCGCAGGCCGCACAGTCGCACGACACGTCGATCGGGTACCCGTCGCGACGGTAGCGGCGATGCGTGAGCCGGATGCGGCCGCGCGCCGTGAAGACCGACGCCGAGCGGGCGAAGCGCGTCGGGATCACGCAGTCGAAGAGGTCGATGCCGAGCCCGATCGCGGCCAGCAGGTCCTCCGGCAGGCCGACGCCCATCAGGTAGCGGGGCTTCGCCTCCGGGAGCAGCGGCGCCGTGAAGCCCGTCACGCGGCACAGGAGCTCGTGCCCCTCGCCGACCGAGACGCCGCCGATCGCGTAGCCGGGGAGGTCGAGGGCGACCAGCGCGCGCGCGCACTCGCCGCGCAGCGCCTCGTACACGCTTCCCTGTACGATGCCGAAGAGCGCCTGGTCGCTGCGCCGGTGCGCGGCGAGGCAGCGCTCCATCCACGCGAGCGTGCGCCGCACGCCGGCGGCTGCGAGCCGCTCGTCGGCCGGATACGGCGTGCACTCGTCGAAGGCCATGATCACGTCGGCGCCGAGCGCGTTCTGGATCTCGATCGACCGCTCGGGCGTGAGCTCCATGGCGTCGCCGGTGACCTCGTTCTTGAAGCGCACGCCGTGGTCGCTGATCTCCTTGTGCGGCAGCGAGAAGACCTGGAAGCCGCCGCTGTCGGTGAGGATGGGCCCCCGCCAGCGCGTGAAGGCGTGCAGGCCACCGAGCTTCTCGACGACCTTCTCGCCGGGGCGCAGCGCGAGGTGGTAGGTGTTGGCGAGGATCATCTCGGCGCCGGTCGCGGCGACCTCGGCGGGCGCCATCGCCTTCACCGCGCCGTGGGTTCCGACCGGCATGAAGGCCGGCGTGTGGACCCGCCCGTGCGGCGTCTCGAGCAGACCCGCGCGGGCTGCGCCGTCGCGCGCCTCGAGCTGGAAGGAGAACGGCGCCCCAGGCGCCATGGGCGGCTCCCGAGCTAGCGATAGGTGCTGCGGTGGCCCGAGCTCCGGCGCCGCCGCGCGCGGCGCATCTTCGCCTTCAGCTTGGCGCGGTGGCGGGTGGACTTGCCGCGCTTGCGGTGGCTCAGGTCGGCGTCCTTCTTCATCGCACCGCCTCCGGTCTCGGGGCCGCGCAGGCTAGGCGAGTCCCGGCGCGCCGTCCAGGCTACCTTGGCGGCCGCCACGCAACGCGGAGCGCGCGATGTCCTCGCCCCTCGAGCGCATGATGGACTTCGATCTCACCGACGAGCAGCGCCAGGTCCGGCGCGCGGTGCGCGAGTTCGCCGAGAAGGAGATCCTGCCGCACGTCGAGACCCACGAGCGCGAGGCTCGCTATCCGATCGAGCTGATCCGCAAGCTCGTGCCGCTCGGCTACTTCGCCCCGATGGTGCCCGAGCGCTACGGCGGCTCGTTCATCGACGTGGTGACCTACGGGCTGATCTGCGAGGAGATCGCGCGCGTCGACTGGGTGGTGGCGTCGGTGATCTCGGTGACGAACTCGCTGGTCGTGGGATCGATCCTGCGCTTCGGGACGCCGGCCCAGAAGGAGCGCTGGCTCGTCCCGATCGCGCGCGGCGATCTGCTGACGTCGGCCTGTCTGACCGAGCCCGGCGGCGGCACCGACCTCGCCAACATGGCGACCACCGCGACGCGCGCCGAGGGCGGCTGGCGCCTCAACGGCACCAAGGTGTTCATCTCGCACGCGGCGCACGCGGGGCTCTTCTTCGTCGTGGCCAGCATCGACCGGGGAGAGAAGCACCGCGGTGTCACCGCCTTCCTGGTCGATCCCGGGACGCCGGGCATCGCGATCGGCGAGTTCCCGATGCGCACGCTGAAGCGCGACAACCTCGCCGAGGTCCACTTCACGGACGCGTTCGTGCCCGACGACGGCGTGCTCGGCCAGCCCGGCCAGGGCTTCCCGGTGCTCGGCTCGGCGCTCGACATGGGCCGCTTCTCGGTGGCGGCGCGCTGCGTCGGCCAGGCGCAGCGCTGCCTCGACCTGGCGCTGCCCTACGCGCTCGAGCGCGAGGCCTTCGGCCAGAAGATCGGCGAGTTCCAGCTCATCCAGCAGAAGATCGCCGACATGGTCTGCCGCACCCAGCAGGCGCGCCACGTGGTCTACCAGCTCGGGCGCATGAAGGACGCCGGGATCGAGCGCTGCTCGATGGAGTCGTCGATGGCGAAGCTGCTGGCGAGCCGCGCCGCCGTCCAGAACGCGCTCGACGGGATGCAGGTCTTCGGCGGCTACGCCCTCTCCGCCGAGTACGAGATCGGGCGCCTCCTGCTCGAGGCGAAGTCCCTGGAGTTCGGCGAGGGCACCAGCGAGCTGCACACCAAGCTGATCGCCGAGTACGCGCTCGGGATCCGCAAGCAGTGACGCGAGTGTTCGACGCGAAGGGCGGCGTCGCCTAGACTGCGCCCTACCGACCCCCCGGTCCGCCTTCCGCGGCGGCACAGAGGGGGGTCCATGGGTCGCCTCGCCCGAATCGCCGGTCCCTGCTCGATCGCGCTGCTCCCCCTGCTGGCCGCCCCCGCTGCCGGAGCGGCCGCGACGTCGTTCTGGACGCGGCTCCTCCGCGCCGACGCGGTGGACGACAGCCATCCCCGCATCTCGGGGCACACCGTGGTGTGGCAGCACGGCACCGGCAGCGCCGCGGAGATCTTCTATCGCGACGACCAGCACATCGTCCCGCTGACGCAGGACGGCTTCGCGGACGAGCTGCCCGAGATCGACGGCAGCCTCGTGGTCTGGCAGCACTTCGACGGCAACGACTACGAGGTCATGCGCTACGACGGCGCCTCCAACGTGTTCGTCACGAACAACACGACCCCCGACATCTGCCCGGTGGTCTCGAACGGATTCATCGGCTGGAGCGGCACGGGCGCGCTCGGGCCGGACTTCTTCCTGTATCAGTATCCGAGCCCTGCGGGCGAGCAGATCACCGGCGACGCCGCCGACGACGAGTGCCCGCAGACCTCCGCGGGCAACTTCGTGTGGACCAAGTTCAACCTCACCAACGACCGCGACGTCTGGGCGTGGCTCGCGGATCTGCCCACGCCGCCGGGCCCGGGCCTCTACCAGATCACCGACACGCCGACGACCATGGAGACTTCGCCGGCGATCTCGAAGGACCGCATCGCCTACGTGCAGGGGACGGGAACGGACGCCGAGATCCGGCTCTTCGACGCGAGCGACTTCTCCGACATCGCCCTGACCACCGACCATGCCGAGGATCGCAACCCGCAGATCGACGGTGACCGCGTCGTCTGGGAGCACTTCGACGGCACCGACTGGGAGATCTTCCAGTACCAGGTCGGCGGGCTGCTGAGCCCGCTCACGAACAACGACTACGACGACGTCACCCCGCAGATCTCGGGCGACACGGTCGTCTGGGTGGCCGACGAGCCCGGACACTCGCAGATCTGGGTCTCGTGGCACGGCGCGGCGCCGCAGCGGCTCACCAGCGACTCGCTCGATCACTCCGACCCGCACATCGATGGCGAGCTGATCACCTTCGAGGCCTGCGGCGCCACGAGCTGCAACATCTGGCTGGCTCCGGAGCCGTCCGCCGGCGCGCTCGCGCTGACGGCGCTCGTCGCGCTCGCGGCGCTCGCCCGGCGCCGGTAGGCGTGCGACCATCGGCGCATCCACCGTCCGGAGCGCCCCCCATGAGCCTGAATCTCGGCACCCTCCTCGCGGCGAGCGCGGCGGATCGCCCCGACCACCCCGCCCTCCGCATGGGCGAGCGCGTGATCACCTATGCGCAGCTCGACCGCGCCGTCCGCGGCGTCGCGGCCAGCCTCCACGCGCGCGGCGTCCAGCCCGGCGACTCGGTCGCGCTGCTCGTGCCGAACGTGCCGGAGTTCACCATCGCCTACTTCGGCGCGCTCTACGCGGGCTGCTCGATCGTCCCGATCAACGTGCTCGCGGCAGCGCCCGAGGTCGCGTACTTCCTCGCCGACTCGGGCGCCAAGCTCCTGATCGCGCACCCGCTCTTCGCGGACGCGGCGCGCCGCGGCGCCGCGGAGGCCGAGCGCCCGCTGGTGCTGGCGGGCGGCGGGCCCGCTGCGGCCGCCGACACGCTCGAGGCCATGCAGGAGGCGCCGCCGCGCGGCGGGATCCACCCGACCGGCGCCGACGACGTCGCCGTGATCCTCTACACCTCGGGCACCACGGGCAAGCCGAAGGGCGCCGAGCTCACCCACTCGAATCTCTTCGTCAACTGCGCCTTCGTGGTGCCGCGGCTCGTGCCGCCGACTTCGGACCTGGTCGCGCTCGCGACGCTCCCGCTCTTCCACTCGTTCGGGCAGACCTGCATCCAGAACGCGACCCTCGCCAACGGCGGCACGGTGAGCCTTCTCCCGCGCTTCGACGCGAAGGCGGCCTTCGAGATCCTCGAGCGCGACCGCGTGACCATCTTCGCCGGCGTCCCCACCATGTACTTCGCGCTCCTGCACCACAAGATGGAGCGCGAGTACAACCTCTCGAGCCTGCGCTTCTGCATGACGGGCGGCGCGCCGATGCCGATCGAGGTGATGAACGCGTTCGAGCGCCGCTTCGGGGTGCCGATCCTCGAGGGCTTCGGCCTCTCGGAGACGTCGCCCGTCGCGAGCTTCAACCGGCTCGACCGGCCGCGCAAGCCGGGCTCGATCGGGTATCCGGTGTGGGGCGTCGAGATGGCGATCCTCGACGACGCCGACCGCGAGCTCCCGGACGGCGAGCGGGGCGAGATCGCGATCCGCGGACACAACGTGATGGCGGGCTACTGGCGGCGTCCCGACGCGACGAAGGAGGCGCTGCGCAGCGGCTGGTTCCACTCGGGCGACATTGGCTACCGCGACGCGGACGGCTGCTACTGGATCGTCGACCGCAAGAAGGACATGATCCTGCGCGGCGGCTTCAACGTGTACCCGCGCGAGGTCGAGGAGGTTCTCTACGCGCACGCCGCCGTGGCGGAGGCCGCCGTGATCGGCGTGCCGCACGAGAGCCACGGCGAGGAGGTGAAGGCGATCGTCGCGTTGCGGCCCGGCGCGGACGCCACGGAGGACGCTCTCATCGCGTGGTGCAAGGAGCGCCTCGCCGCCTACAAGTACCCGCGCTCCGTCGAGTTCCGCGAGGCGCTGCCCAAGGGCGCGACCGGCAAGATCCTGAAGCGCGAGCTGCGCTAGGCTGCCGCACCCAGCAGGCTGGAGAATCCCGCGTGGAACTGCTGCACCAGGCGCTCGACGTGCTGCTGCACCTCGACGCGCACCTGAACCAGTGGGCCGCCACCCTCGGCCCCTGGCTGTATCTGGTGCTCTTCGCCGTGGTGTTCTGCGAGACGGGGCTCGTGGTGACGCCGTTCCTGCCGGGCGACTCGCTGCTGTTCGCGGTGGGCGCGCTGGCGTCGATCGACGGGTCGCCCATCTCGCTCTCCGGCATGATCGCCACGCTGATCGCCGCGGCCGTGCTCGGCGACGCCACCAACTACTCGATCGGCCGCTATCTCGGTCCGGCCGTCTTCACCAGCGAGCGCTCGCGCATCTTCGACCGCCGCCATCTCGAGCGCACCCAGCACTTCTACGCGCGGCACGGGCGCAAGACGATCTTCCTCGCCCGCTTCGTGCCGATCGTGCGCACCTTCGCGCCCTTCGTCGCAGGCATCGGGAGCATGAGCTACGCGGTCTTCGCCAGCTGGAACGTGACGGGCGCGATCGCGTGGGTCGGCGGCATGACGCTCGCCGGCTACTTCTTCGGGCAGATCCCGATGGTGAAGGAGCACTTCGAGACCGTGGTGCTCGCGATCATCGCGCTCTCGCTCGCGCCGCTCGCGGTCGAGTACCTGCGCGCGCGGCGCGCTACCGCCGCGGTCTGAGGCTCGCCTCGATCGCCGAGGCGAGGCGCCGCACGCCCTCGCGGATCGCGTCGAGGTCGAGCGAGCCGTAGCCGAGCAGCAGGCCCGCGCGGCCGGGCGCGCGCCGGTAGAACGGGCGCACGCTGTAGACGCCGACGCCGAAGTCGGCCGCGCGCTGTCGCAGCTCCGCGGCGCGCTCGGCCGGCGCGCCGCGGACCCAGAGCACGACGTGCAGGCCCGCGTTTGCGCCGGTCACCTCGACCGCGTCGCCGAGGTGCTCCCCGATCGCCTCCACGAGCGCGCGCCGCCGCGCGCCGTGGCGGCTGCGCGCGCGGCGCAGGTGTCGCTCGAACGAGCCGTCGGCGATGAGCTCGGCCAGCGCCCGCTGCTCGAGCCCCGCGCTGCCGGTGTCGGCGACCGCCTTGGCCGCGAGGAACACGTCGACCAGCGGCTCGGGGACGACCAGGTAGCCGATGCGCAGCGACGGGAAGAGCACCTTCGACATGGTGCCGACGTAGAGCACGCGCTCGTCGCGGTCGAGGCCCTGCAGCGACTCGAGCGGGCGGCCGTCGTAGCGGAACTCGCTGTCGTAGTCGTCCTCCAGCACGAAGGCGTCGGCGTCGCGCGCCCAGGCGAGCAGTGCGAGGCGGCGCGCGAGCGGCATCACCGCGCCGGTCGGGAACTGATGCGACGGTGTCACGCAAGCGAGCCGTGCCCCGCGCTCCGGCAGGCGCTCGACGGGCAGTCCCTCGCCGTCCACCGGGAGCGCGACGATCTCCGCTCCGGCCGCCGCCAGCGCGAGCCGGAGCGCCGGGTAGTGCGGATCCTCGATCACGGCCCCGTCGCCCGGATCGAGCAGTAGCCGCGCCGAGAGGTCGATGGCCTGCTGCGAGCCCTGCACCACGAGCACCTGCGCCGGCTCGCAGTCGACGCCGCGCGCGCGCGCCAGGTAGCCGGCCAGCGCCTCGCGCAGCTCGGGCGCTCCGCCGGGCGGCCCGTAGTCGAGGTCGCGACGCGTGGCGCGGCGCGCGTGCCGCGCGAGCAGTCGACACCAGGTCGCGTAGGGAAGGTCGGGGTAGGCCGGCTCTCCATAGCGGAAGTCGTAGGGGAGCTGCGCGCGGGGCGGGTTCCAGGAGAGCCCGCCGCGCGGGGCGGCGCGGCGCAGCCGCTCGCCGTGGCTCGACAGGCGCACCCGCCGGCGCGGCGCCCGCGCGCGCGGTGCGCGCGCCGCCGTTTCGGGGAGCCGCTCCGCCACGAAGGTGCCCGCGCCGTGACGCGTGACCGCGTAGCCCTCGGCGACGAGCTGCTCGCAGGCGGCGATGGCCGTGTTGCGGGCGATCCCCAGCTCGCGCGCCAGGCCGCGGCTCGACGGGAGCCGGGACCCCGCGCCGAGCCGTCCCGCCAGGATGGCGCTCCGCAGCGCGCGGTAGGCCTGGCGGTGCAGGGCGCCCTCGCCGTCGAGCTCGAGCCACATGCGGCGGCCTCCTGGAGTGGATCCATCGAATCTACTGTATGTGGATCTTTCGTGGATCCACCATCTCGGCGAGGATCCAGTTCGCGCGCCCTGCCACACCCGGGAGACCCGAGATGAAGCTCTACAGCGGTCCGGTGAGCCTCTTCAGCGCGAAGGTGCGCATCGCCCTCGACGAGAAGCGCCTCGCCTGCGAGCACGTGGGCGTCGGGTGGAGCCTCGAGCGACGCTATGTGCCCCACCACCCGGAGGTGCTCTCGCTGAACCCGAAGGGGCAGGTTCCCGTCCTGGTCGACGGGGACGTGGTCGTCTACGACTCGACCCAGATCTTCGAGTACCTCGAGGACCGCTACCCCGCGCCGCCGCTCTATCCGGCCGACGTCGCGGGCCGCGCGCGCTGCCGGCGGCTCGAGGCCCTGGCCGACGAGATCGTCTTCCCGGCGGTCTGGGACCTGGTCGAGGAGGTCTTCTATCCGCCGTCGGGGGCGGGACGCGATGCGAGGCGCGCGGAGCGCGCGCGGGCGCAGCTTGCCGAGCTTCACGCCGAGCTCGACCGCGAGCTCGCCGGGCGCGAGTCCCTGTGCGGCGCGTTCAGCGTGGCCGACATCGCGGCCTTCGTGATGGTCTCGACCGGCGCCGCGCTCGGCGCCCCGCCCGATCCGGCGCGCACGAGCCTGGTCGCGTGGCTCGCACGGACGGCGGCGCGGCCGGCCGTGAAGCGGGAGATGGATGCGATGCAGGCGTTCGTGGCCTCGCTGCGAGCGGCACCCGCCGAGGCGCGCACGGCGCCCGTCGCGGCCGCCGCGGCGCCCGCGTAGCCTGACGAGAGAGGAGAGGCACCATGGTCTCGATTGCCGAGCTGCAGCAGACGATGAAGGGCCTCTTCCCCGAGCGCCTCGGCGTCCGCCTGGTCGAGGTGGACGCCGAGCGCGTCGTGGGCGAGCTCGACGTGGAGCCGAGCCACTGCACCACGCCGGGCATCCTGCACGGCGGCGTGCTCATGGCGCTCGCCGACACGCTCGGCGCCTACGCCACCGCGATCCAGCTCCCGCCGGGCGCGCGCACCACCACGCTCGAGTCGAAGACCAACTTCTTCGCCTCGGTGCGCGCCGGGACTTGCCTTCGCGGCGAGTGCGTGCCGCTCCACCGCGGCCGCCGCACCATGGTCTGGCAGACGACGCTCCGCAACGCGGAGGGCAAGGTCGCCGCCGTGGTCACGCAGACGCAGAT
>Ga0335071_10005506_pt1 | contig 13137 bp, 11 predicted proteins | sample Lox_Sample_15_FD_206724 | JGI IMG/M metagenome (GOLD analysis project Ga0335071, IMG submission 206724) | Soil microbial communities from Loxahatchee National Wildlife Refuge, Florida, United States - Lox_Sample_1.5 | ecosystem: Environmental > Terrestrial > Soil > Wetlands | place: USA...
GCCCATGAGCGTGATCGCCATCTGCGCCATCGGCGACAGGTCGCCGCACGCCCCCACCGATCCCTTTTGGCAAACCAACGGCGTCACGCCGCGATTCAGCATCTCGACCAGCGTCTGCGAAACTTCGAGCCGGATTCCCGAGTGCCCCCAGCAATGGGTATTCAACCGCGAGAGCATCGCCGCACGCACGCTCTCCTCGGCGCAAGCCTCGCCGCATCCCGCCGCGTGCGAATAGAGAAGATACTTCTGATACTTCTCCACCTGCTCCGGCGTCAGCACCACCTCCGACAGCTCGCCAATCCCCGTATTGACGCCATACATAATCTCCCGCGTCTTGATCTTCCGCTCCAGGAGATCGCGGCACTTGTTGATCCGCGCCGCCGCCTCCGGATGAATCCCAATCGGCCGCCGATGCCGCGCAATCGCCACCACGTCTTCAATCTTTAGCGAATGTCCATCCAGCAGGGAAGTGGTAGCCGTTGCGGGCGAAAACATATGCGCGGCCGTTTCATGCAAGGTAGGTGTCATGTTCAATCCTCTTGAGCGATGCCCTCCAGACGTCGGCAAGAAAAACTCCGCCGCGCCAACCGGGAAGGGCACGACTTCAGTCGTGCCGATAAAGCGCGGCAAATGCGACCGCGCTTCAGCGCCTGAGGGCTGCTCTCCTCGAACCTAGGCCCGCAATCCATAATCGGGTAGGACGAATGTCACCAGCGCCGGTGATTCGTAATCGTGGAAATGTGATTCGAACGGGAGTGACTAGGGCTTCTCAATCAACTGCGTCCTTCTCAGAGGAGGCTCGGGAGGCAAAGGTGGCCGAGGCGGCCAGGGCGGGTCCGGCGGCATGGCAACACCGAGCGGATCAAGCGGCAGTAATCGCCTCGATGGCCGCAACGGCTTTGATGGACATCCAGGCCGAGGCGGAAGCATCACCGTCGCCTACGATCCCCAGGCAAAACCATTCCTGAATGTTATTCACTTATCCAACAGCAATGGCCCGCGTTCGGTGTTCAATGAAGAACCAGTCCCGCCGCTCTGGTGATGGCAAAACGCGACGCAGGGCGCGGCGTCGCTAAACTTAGATAGGACGAATGTCATCCGCTCCAGTGATTTATAATCCTGGAACCATGTGTCTCGGGTTACTCGGCGCAAATAGTCTCGGATTCACGTCGCGCGCATTCGCTGGTCGAATGAGAGAAAGAAGGCGTAAGCGCTTGTGCAAACGCCTGATGGTCTCAACGATCAGCCTGTGATCGCAACGATTCGTGGCTCCGGATAATGGTGGTGCTCCGGACCCGCGGTCCGATACTCGTCTGATGAACGGTGATCGTTCCGGAATCGTCGGCCCGCGGCCGGTCGGAGCTCTCCTGCGAAACGAAAGTGACACCGTCGTTGATCTGGCCGCAATCCATGCGCAGCGTGCCGTTGTCGTTGAATACCAGACCGTAGAAACGGAAGGTGTTGCCGGCGGCGAGCGGCTGCGAGTTCAGTTGCTGCGTGTCATTATCGACGTAGACTTCTACCTCGGCGGGATTGATCAATGGGTTGATCTGTCCGGGTTGTGTCGCCAGCGTCGGAAATAGATCATAGGACGCGAGCGATACGCTGTAGATCGTAAAACCTCCATTGCTGGACGAACTTTCAACCGTCGCATTAATCGTCTGCGGCATCAGGGTCATGGTTGTCACCGCCGTGTACTGGCCTCCGTAGTAATCGTTGATAGCCTGCGAAAACACGCTGACGTTCTGCCCGCTCACCATGTTGGAACTGTTGAAGCTTGCATCGAAAGGAAGGCTATCCAGGTTGCTCAGCTGCCCCGAGATTTGAAATGCTGAGTTATCCAGGTAAGTATAGACCCCGAGACTTTGTGGCTGGCTGGAATAGGTCTGCCCGTTTTGCTGGCGCCCCAGGCTATAAAACGTAGGTGTTGCAGAGTCCAGGGACAGAATAGGACCGGTCATAACGTTGAGGGCGACCGGATCGTAGGCTGCGATGCGAGTGGCCAGGACAGAGCCATCGGGCTGGACCGTTCCATCCATATCAATTAATGTTCCAACCGCCAGCGCGGAGAAAGCGCCGATGCCCTGATACTTCGTGCTCGCGTCGGTGCTCACCGTCAATGAGGTAGGCTGTATACAGGGACAGGTAAGTGCAACAATCGGCAATGACAGCGTAAAGCTGTCCGCCGTGCTTGCGATTGTCGCGATCTCCCCTTCGAGTTCGGAAATCTTCCCATTCGCCGAGTTGGTCGGCTGAGATGAGAACGCGATCGGGGTCACGTTGAAGGTCGGGGTGATGGAGTACTGCGGAATACCTTCGGGGTAGCAGGTACTGGGATAGCTCGCTGATTGCGCAACCAGCAAATCCACGGAAAGCCCCATGCTCGCACCCGTGATTGTGATGGGTGAAGGAAGATCGACCGCGACATTGCCAGCCGGTGTTTGCCCATAGGCATAGGTACTCATGTCTAGTCCGCCCGGGTTACCGCTCCCAGGCCCGAGAACTGTCAGACAGGTGAACTGTGCGCTCCCCAAAGTTACTCCCGCAGCCGTGTAGATTCCTTGTGGGATGCTGGCGGCGGAAAATGGTATCGCACCTCCGTTGATGGTCATGAATTCGGCTCCCTGCGGCGCCGAAAGAAGGTTAACGGTGTTTCCCGACTGATCGGTTAGCGTAACGCCTTGGACCACCATACCGAATTCTGACAACTGGTCGTTGGCTGTGGTCGTCAACACCACCGTCACTGAAGTGTTTCCGCTGAAGCCGGGCGACTTTGGAGCCGAACTCCCGCAGCCGGTCGCCAGCACGGCGAAGGCTAAAGCGAAAGCCATCGAAAAATGAGGGAACGAAAGAGGCCGTGAGATGCGGAATCTAGGCAGCATAACTCCTCCAGCACCCCAGCTTATTCAAGCAGAAACAGCCTGATTAGTAAAGCACTGTTTCATCTGTCTTAGAGCCAAGTAAGTCATCGCCGCCGGTATATGGAAATCTTACGCTCCAGGATCGTTGACGCCCAATCATCGTTAACGATAAATCTCCAGCCGCTGGCATTGTTTATGCGGTCATTATACTCAAGTCACATTTCTGTCCAACGGTCCAGCTCCGTGCATTTTCTCGGGTTCAGATTCAACCCTGAAACGTAATCCTCCGCTGGCCTCTCCCCCACCTCGCCCCGTAAACTAACCTGTCACTCCATTTCCCGCGAGGTCCGCATGTCCGTTCTCGTCGTCGGAGGCGCTGGTTACATCGGCAGTCATGCCGCCCGCGCATTGCGCCGCGCGCGCTATCAGGTCATCGTCTACGACAATCTTTCTACCGGCTTCCGCCAGCTTGCCGACGGCTTCGAACTTGTCGAAGGCGATATCGCCGACCAGTCGAAACTTCATCAGGTCCTCAAGCGCGTCGACGCCATCATGCACTTCGCCGCGCATTGCTACGTCGGAGAGTCCGTTACCGACCCTCGCAAATATTTCCGCAATAACGTGGTCGGCGCGCTCACGCTGCTCAATGCCGCCGTTGACGCCGGGGTTCGCCATTTTGTCTTCAGCTCCACCTGTGCCGTCTACGGAGTTCCCGTCAAGGTTCCCATCACCGAGGACAATCCGCGCGAGCCGATCAATCCTTACGGGGCGACGAAGCTGGCTTTCGAAAACGCGCTTGAAGCATACAGCCGGGCTTATGGACTTCGTGTAGCCCGCCTGCGATATTTCAACGCTGCCGGAGCAGACGAATCCGGCGAGATCGGCGAACTCCACGATCCCGAGACGCACCTCATCCCTCTCGCCCTGCAGGCTAGTTTGCCAAATGACTCTGAGTTGCAGGTCTTCGGCTCGGACTATCCCACGCCCGATGGAACTTGCCTGCGCGACTACATTCACGTGAACGACCTGGCTGATGCCCACGTGCGAGCACTGCAGCATCTCGAGCAAGGGGGAGATTCATTGGCCCTGAACCTGGGGACTGGGCAGGGGAATTCCGTGCTGGAGGTGATTCATGCGGCTGAGGCTGCGACCGGGCAGCCTGTCCGACGAAAGATCGGCCCACGGCGGCCGGGCGACCCTCCGGCGCTCGTGGCCGATCCGGCAAAGGCTCAACAACTGCTCGGCTGGACTGCCAAGCGCAACCTGTCTGACATCGTGGGCAGCGCGTGGAATTTCATGCGCAAGAATCTCAAGTGAAGCAAGGGACGCAGGCTCACACCAGGATCGCGATCCGCAGGGTAGGGATATCTTTCAGATCTAGCTAGACCGGTTCACGCGCAGAACGAAGTTCGTTATGCAGCCTTGCCATGATGCTCTTTGTGGAATTTGTGCTGCTCCAGCAAAACGGCCGCACCGAGGAAAATCCCGATCAGACCAAACACAGCGAGCGCCAATAGCGCAATTAACAGGACGGGCATAGATCCCTCCTAAGCCAATCTTGAGTCCATGGCACCCAGCAATCGGTGACGACGGTCACCTGCTTTTGTGAGGTAATGTTTCCCATTCCTGTCCGAGAGACGTTCGTAATCGCGGATCGAGGCGGGAAAACGGCTGAAACACTGCTACATTTAACTCTGCACACCGACGAGCCGGATGTGCAATTTCGCTAAGGAGAGGCTCGCATGCGCATTGCGGTTGTTGGTTCGGGATACGTAGGGTTGGTCACAGGGACGTGTTTTGCCGACCTGGGACACGAAGTCGTGCTAGTCGACAACGACGAGAAGAAAGTGGATGCCCTGCGCAATGGAGAGGTCCCAATTCACGAGAAGTTTCTGCCGGAGTTGCTGGCGAAACATCGCGGCCAGCGCATCAAGTTCACAGGCGACCTGCAGGCCGCGACGCGAGCGAGTCAGGCCATCTTTATTGCGGTAGGCACGCCTCCGACTGAGAGCGGCGACGCCGACATGTCGTATGTCGAGTCGGTGGCGCGCGAAATTTCCGGGGCTGTCGACGGCTATAAGGTGATCGTAGAGAAGAGCACGGTTCCCGTTTATACCAACGAGTGGGTGCGAACGATTATTCTGCGCAATGGCGCCGATCCTGAGCTGTTTGACATCGCATCGAATCCAGAATTTTTGCGCGAAGGCACGGCGGTCACAGACTTTCTCTATCCCGACCGCATTGTCGTCGGTACCGAGAACGAACGCGCAGCCGAGGTCATGCGGCAGATCTACGATCCGTTGACCAGCGGCTGGTATTACGGGCGCGGCGACGCAATCCCCCGCCCCGACCGCGCGCAAACGCCGCCTCGGCTCATCATCACCAGCGCTCAAAGCGCGGAGATCATCAAGCACGCTTCGAATGCTTTTCTTGCAATGAAGATCTCGTTTATCAATGCGGTCGCCTCGATTTGCGATGCGGTTGGAGCAAACATCCAGCAGGTTTGCGAAGGCGTCGGCACCGATTCGCGCATTGGTCCGCGCTTTCTGAATCCGGGAATCGGCTATGGCGGTTCGTGTTTTCCCAAAGACTTGCTTGCGTTCCGGGCGGTCGCGAAAGAAGGAGGTTACGACTTCCGCCTGCTGGAAGAGGTCATCCGCATTAACGAAGAACAGCGCCATCGATTTTTGAAGAAGGTGCGTAGCGTGCTGTGGACATTGCGCGGAAAGCGGCTTGGCGTGCTCGGGCTCGCGTTCAAAGGCGGGACGGACGACATTCGCGAGTCGCCCGCGCTTCTTCTTGTCGAAGAGTTGCTGCGTGAAGGCTGCCGCGTTTGCGCCTACGATCCAGCCGCCATGGAACGAGCAAAGGAAGTGCTCCCACCAGGAGTTGAGTTTGCGCTGGACGCATATGCCGCCGCCAAGGGAGCCGATGCCGTGCTGATCCTGACGGAGTGGGAGGAGTTTGCGGCGTTGGATCTCGACCGGCTGCGGGGCGTGGTACGCTATCCCATCGTGCTCGACGGACGAAATCTCTACGACCCAGCCGCCATGGTTGCGCACGGCTTCTCGTATTACAGCATTGGACGGCCAGCGGCGATCTGCGAAGAGTCACCGGCGGCGCGTGCACAGAAAAAGGAGCGCGCCTGAATTCAGCTGCGGAAAAGAAGGCACCACGAGCGCTCGTCACTGGCGGTGCGGGGTTTCTGGGCTCGCATCTTTGCGACCGGTTGCTCGCCGAAGGGTATCGCGTCATCGCGGCGGATAACCTCATTACCGGGCGCATCGACAACATCGCACATCTGAAAAACGAGCCGCGGTTCGAGTTCGTGGAAAAAGATGTTTGCGAAGCCGGTGACTACGGTGCGCTAGACTTCGTCTTTCATTTCGCCAGCCCGGCAAGCCCGGTTGACTATGCCAAGCACGGGATTGCCACATTACGCGTGGGCTCGTTTGGAACGTTTGAGGCATTGGAGACTGCGCACCGCTCGGGATCGAAGTTCATGATGGCATCGACTTCCGAGTGCTACGGCGACCCTCTGGTTCATCCACAACCAGAAACGTATTGGGGACACGTTAATCCGATAGGGCCGCGCTCGGTTTACGACGAGGCTAAGCGGTTCTCAGAGGCCGTGACGGCGGCCTACCGCCGCTATCACAACGTGGACACGCGCATCCTGCGGATTTTCAATACTTACGGACCGCGCATGCAGGTGCAGGACGGGCGCGTGATTCCGAATTTTATGTGGCAGGCGTTGCGCGGTGAAGCCTTAACGGTGTACGGCGACGGCAGCCAGACACGGAGCTTCTGCTATGTAAGTGACGAGATCGAGGGCATAGTGCGGCTGGCGCGATCGGACGAGCATGCGCCGGTTAACATCGGCAATCCCACGGAATTCACGATCCTGGAGTGCGCAGAGAAGGTGATTGCGGTCACCAACTCGAAGAGCCAGATCAAATTCGAGCCGCTACCGCAGGACGATCCCAAGCAGCGGCGGCCGGACATCTCTAAGGCAAAACGGCTGCTGGGATGGGAACCCAGGATTGATCTGGAAACCGGGCTGAAGCTCTCGCTCGAATATTTCCGCAAAGCTGTGCTTCAGTAGACCTGACGTCAGATTCACCAGAAAACCAGAGCGTATGTTCGTCAGCAGGGTTGCTCGTCGCGAACCCGCGAGGCCGACAATACCGCCAGCAGCCGCAGGATTTCCTCGCGCTCGCGCGAATCATGAAATACGAAGCGGACGCCCATGCCGAAGCCAGGGTGGCTGCTCAGTACCTCGCCACTTACTTTGAATTTCATGTCCGACGTGCGCACCATGATTTCAACATCGGCCTTGCCCGGCAATGGGGTTGGCATCTCGACGTAGCAGCCGCCTTCGCTGAGATCGGACAGCGAGCAGTGATTCGGAGTGTTCGTTCCCGCGGGGCTCACAGTCGCGCCCAGTTTGCATGGCACGCGCTCATCCTTGCGGCGGTTGCTCGCGCTCAGAACATCCGTTTGACTCAGGGCAGCCGGCAGCTTTGCCTCAAGGGCAAAGCGTTCGATGATCGGCTGGGAAGGAGGCGTCGGCGCCACGCCCGGACGCACGCCGTTCTTCTGTAGCCATGTCTGAATCATGCGGCGCGAAGCCTGCGGCACATCGAGGAAGCGAACCCCGGCGCGCCCGGAGAAGTCCTGCCAGGCGACCTGTCCCGACAAGCGGACGATCTGTTTTTGTTCGGGCAGAGCGAATTCGAAATACACCTTACCCTTGCCGAGTTCACGCTGGCTCGTCGTGATCAATGTGCCGCTGTCGCTAATATTGACCAAGGTGGCGTCGAGGTCGGGAGAGCCGGGATAAGAAACATTCGCGGTGGAATGGACGTGTGCGCGTTGCTCGCGGCGACGCTCGCGGCGCATCAGGCTGCGAGCTGCGCTGAGGCTGACGCGAGTCCGCTCCAGCGAGAGCGGACGATAGAGCACGAAATTGGCGCCCAACCCGAACAGCGGCCGCGCGTTGCACTCCTCGGGCACGAGTGCCATTAACATCGTGGCATTGTTCTTCTTCGATTGGCGCAGGCGAGCGAGGAATTCTTCCGACGCGGCATCGTCGCGATAATCAAAAACGACGGCGTCGAACTTTCGCTCTTCCACAAGTTCGAGACCGTGCGCGAGCGAAGGAGTATGCTCGGCCTCCATTCCCATCTCGGCCAGTACGCCCTTCAGCAGCGTGGCGGCATCCTGATCGGGACACACGAGCAGCACACGTATATCCATGATGCACCCATGCTAAGAGCGTGCCGTGCGAGCAGCAAGTTACCCACGTCATGGAAAACTTTGGTCATCTGGAGTTTGGCTTGCCGCGCGCCTAAGCTGAAAACACGCTGGAAGTCTACCGGCGTCGGCTGGGTTCTCGTTTTAAAACATGACCCCTGATTTCCGCCACGAGAGAATGCGATGACGCTGAAGATCGGAAGCTGGATGATTGTCGCTGGATGCTTTCTGGCCTTTGCCGGCCTGTGCTTCTTTCCGGCGGCGCTGGCAAAGCCGCGCGACATGGCAGTGCTCGGTGCGGGCGCCATGCTCTTTTCCACGGGGATGGTTCTCTCGGCGCTGGGCCTGTATATGAAAGCGAGATTCTGGTCGGAGGCTGAAACTTCAACGTCGCGGGTAAGCGGCCGTGCGAAGCGAAAAATCTGCAATCAATGCGGCAGCCAGGAATCCGCGGTTGAGTGCCGGGTTCACCACCTGCACCTCTGCGCGGACTGCCTGGGCAAGCACTACGATTTCAAGTCGTGCGCGTACGTGCCCAGCGTCAAACCGACAGGCCGGGCGCGAGGCCACGCCGGTGGGATTTGACCTAACCGCTAGACACTAATCACAATAAAAACAACAAGTTAACAACGGAAACCAGACCCTCGCCTCCATCGGCTTCCTGGTGTATAATCTAACTAACTGGTTAATTAGTTATGAGAAGCACAAAGAGAGCCCCGGGAAGCGGGATAAAGTCGCGCGCTGCCAATGAAACAAGGCCCGGCCCGAAGCAGCGTATTGCAACTGTGCACCATGGATCGCGCAGGCACCCTGAAAAGAGCCGGGCGGCGATTCTGCAAGCGGCGGTGAATGAGTTCGCCGAACACGGAATCGCCGGAGCCCGAACCGATGCAATTGCCCGCGTCGCACGGGTGAACAAGGCACTCCTTTATTACTACTTCAAAGACAAGGATGCACTCTATGCAGCGGCGCTCGACCACGTGTTTAGCGGCCTACGCGACCGAGTGTTGCCTGTTCTCGACAGTTCGCTCGATCCGCGTGAAAAACTGCTGGCCTATGTAGGACGGTACTTCGACTACGTCGCGGCGAATCCGCGCCTTCCGCGCGTGGTGCAGGCCGAGTGGATGCGCATGGGACACAAGGGCAGTCCGCAGATGCTGCGAATCGCGCAGGAGTATTTCGCGCCCATTTATAAGCGGGTTGCCGAAATGCTGCGGGAAGGCGCCGAGAAAGGACAATTCCGCGTGGTGAACCCGATGGATTTCATGCCCACAATCGTAGGAATCATCGTGTTTTATTTCAGCACGGCGCCGGCGATGAAGACCCTGTTGAAAATCGATCCGCTTTCGAGGGAGCGCATCGAGGAGCGGCGGAGGTTTGTTCTGCAGTTCATCGCCGCCGCGTTGTTCGCCAATACAATTTCACAGGGTCCTGAGGCGTCACCAGTATAGGAGAGAGGAATGAATGCCCGGAACAAATTCCTGATTTTGCTCGGAGTGATCGTGGGGATTTCTGCGGCCTACTATTATTTTTCGACGCCGCGCGGAGGCGATCTGGTGCTGGTGGGCACGGTGGACGCGAACCAGATCGTGGTGAGCCCGCAGATCCAGGGAAGAATACTGAAGCTTCTGGTGGATGAGGGGACCCCTGTGAAACAGGGAGACCTGATCGCGGTGCTCGATCCTTCCGAACTTGAAGCCCAGGAGCGTGCGGCGGCAGCGACGATCGCCAGTATGCGCTCGCAAGTGAGCGCCAACGAATACACGCAGAGATCCACTAAGGGCTCGACAACAAGTGACGTAGCAAACGCACAGGCGCAACTGCAAGCAGCGCGCGCTCAACTCGCTCAGGCCGAAGCAATGTTGACGCGAACCGAAAGCGACAGCCGTAGAACGATCGGGCTGGCGAACGCAGGTGTTGCGTCCGAGCAGGAAAAAGTTCAGGCCGAACAGAACTTGAAGGCGCAACAGGCGAGCGTCGACTCGCTCAAACAACAAGTTAGCGCGGCTCAGGCAAACTTGAACGCGTCGGTCGCACGCACCAACCAGGCAACGGCTGCAGCCAGCACAGTGGCGTCCACCCGCGCGCAAATGGAAAACGCCATGGCGCAACTGAAGGAAGCGGAGGTGCGGCTCGGATACACAAAGATCTACGCGCCCGTGACCGGGACCGTTCTCGTGCGCGCGGCTCGCGAAGGCGAAGTAGTCAACGCGGGCCAGGCGATCGTCACCGTTGTGGACTTCAGCGACACTTGGGTTCGGGCGGCAATCCCTGAAACCAACGCCGATCATATCGGATATGGAGACACGCTGAAGATCCGCCTGCCCGGGGGAACTCAAGTTCCGGGCAAGGTGTTCTACAAGGCGGCTGAGGCAGATTTCGCTACGCAACGCGATGTGGGGCGGAGGAAACGAGACATTCGGACCCTTGTATTGAAGGTGCGCCTCGACAATCCAAAGGGGGCTTACGTGCCGGGGATGACGGCCGAAGTTCTGGTCTCTCAGGCACAACTGAATGGCACGGCGGTGGCGGAGAACGCGGGATCCACGGGGAAACAGTGAACGAAAAAAAACAGCCCGGCCAGATGAGTTCGAACGGCGTCAGCGTGGCCTCGTCTGAACTCAGCATGCGCGGCGAGATCGCGGACAACGCGGCCAATGCGATCGAGGTCAGCCATATCGTCAAGAAATATGGCGATTTCACAGCGGTGGATGACGTTTCGTTCTCGGTGAAGGAAGGCGAGATTTTCGGACTACTGGGTCCGAACGGCGCGGGCAAATCTACGCTGATTCGAATGATGACGACGCTGATTCCAATTACGGCGGGCTCGGCGAGGGTTGCGGGACATGATGTGTCGCGTGAACCGGATTCGGCTCGCCGAACCATTGGCGTGATTCCGCAAGCGCTGACCAGCGACATGGACCTGACAGTCGAAGAGAACATGTCGATCTACGCGAAGCTCTACGACGTTCCGCCGAAGCTGCGAAAAGAATCGATCGACGAACTCCTGGAGACGGTTGACCTGACAAAATGGCGCGCCGCGCAGACGAAAACGCTCTCCGGCGGAATGCGGCGTCGGCTCGAAATTGCGCGCGGCCTCGTGCATAGTCCGAAAATCTTTTTCCTGGACGAACCGACAACGGGACTCGATCCCGTCTCCCGCGTGGCCGTTTGGGAAATGCTGACGAACATCAAGGCGAAACGCAAACTCACGGTGCTCATTACGACGCATTACATGGACGAAGCCGACCGTTTGTGCAATCGCATTGCGATCGTCGATCACGGAAAACTGGTGGCTCTCGACACTCCTGAGGCTCTGAAAGCAACCGTCCCCGGATCGACTGTGATCGAAGTGCAGTTCGAAAATCCTCCGGCAGACTGGGAGGAGCGGCTTCGCCATATGCCCTCCGTCACTTCGGTGCAGAACGAGAGTGCGGGCATGTTTCGCGTGCTGACCGCGAATGGCTCGGGCACCACCACCGACCTCGTCGAGATGGCGGTGGTCTCGAAGGTCGTGGTAAAGACGCTCACCGTACAGAACACAACTCTCGACGATGTTTTTGTTCACTACACAGGACGGCAATTGCGCGACGAACTGGTGAAGGCCTATTCATTCGTCATGCCGCCACGACCGGGGCAATAACTATGAATCGAACGCTGGCAATCATCGAGCGCGAAATGAGGAAATTCTTTCGCTCTCCAACCTTGATGATGGTATCGATGATCTTCCCTCTCGTTCAGCTGATCGTGCTGGGCAACGCATTTGGCGGAAAAATCCGCGACGCGAAGATGGGAATCGTCGACGAAGATCATGGCACGCAAGCCATCCGGATTAAAGAAGCGTTCGACTCGGTCGGCGCAACGGCGCGAACGTTCGTGACCGTTCCGTACGACGACGAAGTGAAGGCACGCGAAGACGTGCGCAACGGCAAGATTCAGGGGGCGGTGATCATTCCCGCGCAATATTCGAAGATGGTGTACGAGAAGAACCATCCGCGAATTGCGCTGATTGTCGATAACAGCGACAACTTCATGAGTTCGAGCCTCGAAGAGAGCATGACCGCGCTCACCGACGCGCTGAATCAGCCAGACATCGAGCCGCGCCTGCTGCAGCAAACGGCGCTCGACATCGTCGAGTTGTACCCATACATCGAATACATGAAGTTTCTGCTGCCCGGATCGATCTCACTCGCCATGTTTGTATCGGCGATGATCGGCGGCGGGATGCTCTACATCGACGACAAGGCACGAGGCGTGCACGAGGGCTATCTCGTTACACCCATCACAAAATCGGAACTCGTATTTGGGTTGAACGGCGCGGGTGCAATCAAGGGCGTGCTGACCGGGGTGGTCATCACCGTAATTGGGTCAATGCTCGCGGGAGTGGGGACCATTTTTAATCCGGTCACCATGATCGGACTCGTGCTGATGATCGTGGCCACCGCGACTGCGTTCAACACGATGATGTTTCTGATGATGGTGCGCGTGGAAGATCCTCTTGTGCCGCGCGCAACATTCGGAATTCTGAATACGCTGCTCTTCTTCCCCAGCGGATCGATCTATCCAGTGCAGGCGTTTCCGGCATGGCTGCGGGCGATCACTTGGGTCGACCCGTTCACGTACTCGATCGACGGATTTAAGTGCCTGCTTTTGAAAGAAACAGGGCTCGGTCCGATCATGCCGGACCTGTTATTCCTCTCGTGCTTCGCACTGGGCACCCTGGCGCTGGCGGTGCCGCTGTTTAAGCGGACGTTGTAGGGCGGACCAACCGCAGCTTCGTCGGAGCGTCGCAGTCGTCTGAACTTCCTCAGGCCATTCACGACAGAGGCACTGGCTCGCAAGATCAATGAAATTCTGTCGAGCAAAACAGGCAGAAGAAGCATGAGTACTGGCGCGAGCGGCTCCGCGTGATACCGGTTCTAATCTTCGGCGAAGATTCCCGCTCCTTCTCCCGTACCGTGGAGAGCGTTCGTAAGCGCCGCAAACGACAACGAACTGGACGAAAATGCGGGCTCGTGTC
>Ga0335071_10005507_pt1 | contig 13137 bp, 11 predicted proteins | sample Lox_Sample_15_FD_206724 | JGI IMG/M metagenome (GOLD analysis project Ga0335071, IMG submission 206724) | Soil microbial communities from Loxahatchee National Wildlife Refuge, Florida, United States - Lox_Sample_1.5 | ecosystem: Environmental > Terrestrial > Soil > Wetlands | place: USA...
CAAGATGCCGGTCGAGGTGGCGCCGATCGCGCATTACCACATGGGCGGCATCAAGGCCGATGTGCGGATGGAGACCGAACTGCCGCGCCTGCTGGCGGCGGGCGAGGCCGTGGGAGGGGCAAACGGGGCCAACCGCCTCTCCGGCAACGCGATCACCGAGGCGCTCGTGTTCGGCCGCCGGGCTGGCCGCACCGCCGCGGCGCATGCCAAGCGGACCGGCGTGCGGCCGTTCGATGCGGCTGCGGCGCGCGATGCCTTGGCGCTGATCACGGCCGGCCGTCCGGCACAGGCCGGCCGTAACACTGCCGAGATGATCGCATCCCTGCAGGAGATCATGGCGCGCGACGTCGGCCCGTTCCGCACGGCAGAAAAGCTGCAGCGCGCCTCGGCCGGTCTCGCGGCCCTGGCACGCGACATCGGCGACCGGCCGGCGGGCGACGGACGGGCGTTCGACATGGAGCGGCTCGATTGGTTCGATCTGCGCAACATGCTCCTGGTCGCGCGCACCGTGACCGAGGCGGCGATGGCCCGGGCGGAAAGCCGCGGCGCGCATCAGCGCGAGGACTTTCCGGACACGCGGCCGGAGTGGACCGTCAACCAGGAGGTGCGCCTGGACGGCGACCGTCTCCGCTTCGACCGCGTCCCCGTGGACCGGAAGGCTGCGGCATGAGTCTCATTGCGACGTTGCGCATCCAGCGCGGCCGCGCGGCTGAGGCGCCGCACTGGGAGACCTATGACGTGCCGTTCGAGCGCGGCCAGTCGGTGCTGGACGGAGTGCGCTGGATCCGCGCGAACAAGGACCCGACCGTCGCCATCCGCTTCTCCTGCATCAACGGCAACGCCTGCAAGGAGTGCATGATCGAGGTGGACGGCAAGACCGTTTATGCCTGTACCGCACGCCTCGAGCCGCGCGAGATGAGCCTCGCACCTCTGTCGAACAAGCCGCTCGTCCATGATCTGGTGACCGAGATCGCCCCTCCCTCCGAGCGCTTTGTGGCCGGTTGACGGCGGCCCGCGCGCCGCACGAAACCTGTTTCGCCCGGCAAAGGCCTGCCGTACACTGCCCCCGAACTGAGGTAATTAACCGAACGGTCAAACCCGGGGATGAAGCTTCCGTCGTTCGAATACGCCGCTCCCACTACTATCGCCGAGGCGGTGGCGCTCCTGGCCGAACGCGGCGGCGAGGCGAAGGCGATCGCCGGCGGGCAAAGCCTCATGCCCATCCTCGCGTTCCGGCTGGCGGCACCGACCCTGCTCGTCGACCTGCGCAAGATCCCCGGCCTCGACAAGATCACGATCGGCAAGGACGGCGTGCGGCTGGGCGCCAAGACGCGCTGGCGCGACATCCAGGACGATGCGCGGCTCAAGACCGCTCACCCGCTGCTGGTCGCGGCGATCTCGCATGTCGCCCACTACCAGATCCGCAACCGCGGCACGGTCGGCGGCAGCCTCGCGCATGCCGACCCCGCGGCTGAGATGCCGGGCATCGCCGTCACCTGCGATGCGGAGATTACGATCGTCGGCAAATCCGGCACGCGCTCCCAGCCCGCGGCGAAGTTCTTGACCGGCGCCCTAAGCACGAGCCTCAAGCCCGACGAGCTGATCACCGAGGTACGGCTGCCGCCGTGGCCGCAAGGCCGGCGCTGGGGCTTCGAGGAGTTCGCCCGCCGGCGCGGCGATTTTGCGATGGCCGGTGTGGCCGTCTTCTACGATCATGACGAGCACGGCCGGGCCAAGGACCCGCATATCGGGGTGATCGGGGCCGCGAGTCATGCGCGGCGCATTCCCGCCGCCGAGGCCGCGCTCAACGGCCGCGCGGTCGACGAAACGACGATCCTGGCGGCGGCGGAGGCGGCGGCCGCGGGCGTCGATCCGTCGGACGACATCCATGCGAGTGCGGCCTATCGGCGCGCCCTCGTCGCCACTCTGGTCGAGCGCGCGCTCAAGCGCGCGGCCGCGTAAGTCGGAGCACCCCGCGTGAAGCCGGCCCCTCTGTCGTCGCAATTCGAGGTCAATGGCAAGCCGGTCAAGGTCACCTTGTCGCCGCGCACGACCCTGGCCGACTGCCTGCGCCACGAGCTCCGGCTCACCGGCACGCATATCGGCTGCGAGCACGGCGTATGTGGCGCTTGCACCGTGATCGTCAACGGAGAAGCGGTGCGGTCGTGCCTGATGCTGGCGGTGCAGGCGGAGGGTGCGAAGGTCACCACCGTCGAGGGCCTGAGCCGCGACGACGATCTCACGCCGTTGCAGGCGGCCTTCCGCAAGCATGGCGCTCTGCAGTGCGGGTTCTGCACGCCGGGCATGATCACCACCGCGCACGCGCTCTTGAGCGAGGAGCCGGACTGCGATGCGGCGCGCGTCCGCGAAGTTTTGTCGGGCAATCTGTGCCGCTGCACCGGCTATATCCCGATCGTCGAGGCTGTGCTCGAGGCGCGCGCTGCCTATCGGAAGAGCAAAGGTTAGCCGGATGAGGACGGTCAACTCCTTCATCGGCAGCCCGGTCCAGCGCGTCGAAGACCTGCGCTTCCTGCGCGGCCGCGGCCAGTACATCGATGATCTCGTCCGTCCGAACCAGCTCAACGCCGCGATCTTGCGCAGCTCGGTGGCTCACGGGCGCATCCGCTCGATCGATACCAAGGCGGCGTCGGCCATACCCGGCGTCCAACGGGTAATCACGGCCAAGGACATCGGCCCCAAGGTGCCTACGATCGTCATACGCCTCCAGCCGCTGCCGCAGCTCGAGCCGTTCCAGCAGCCGGTGATCGCGCACGACAAGGTGCGCTACGTAGGTGAGCCTTTGGCGGTCGTCCTGGCCGAGAGCTTCGCGATCGCCGAGGATGCGCTCGAGCACATTGCGGTCGACATCGAGCCGCTGCCGGCCGTGGCCGACCGCGCCGCGTCGGCCAGCAACAAGAGCCTGCTCTTCGAGGCGCACGGCACCAATCTTGCAATCACCTACGACGTCGTGCTCGGCAACGCAGATCAGGCCTTCAAGGATGCGCCCTATACGAGGCGCGAGAAATTCCGCGTCGACCGCCATGCGGCCGTGCCGATGGAACCGCGCGGGCTGCTCGCCGAATGGGATGCGGCCAAGGGGAAGTTGACGGTCAACGGGGCGGCGAAGGTCGCGTTTTTCAACCGCCGCATCCTGGCCGGTCAGATCGGGCTGCCAGAAGACTCGATCGACATGATCGAGAACGATGTCGGCGGCGGCTTCGGCGCCCGCGGTGAGTTCTATCCCGAGGACTTCCTGATTCCCTTCGCGGCCAGACTGGTCGGCCGCCCCGTCAAATGGACCGAAGACCGCCGCGAGAACCTTCTGAGCCTGCAGCATGCGCGCGATGCCGAATGCGACATCGAGATCGCGTGCAAGGCCGACGGGACGATCCTCGGGCTGCGCGGCCACACGGTCACTGACATGGGCGCCTATGTGCGCACCAACGGCCTCGTCGGTCCGCGCAACATGGTCCAGTTCATGAACGGGCCGTATCACATCCCCAATATCAAGCTGCAGTCGCATCTGCAGTTCTCGAACAAGACGCCGTCCGGGACCTATCGCGGCCCCGGCCGCTATGAGACGGACTTCTTCCGCGAGCGTCTGTTCGACCTTGTCGCGCGCGACCTCAATCTCGACCGGGTCGAGTTCCGCCGCCGCAACCTGATCGCCAAAGAGCAGATGCCGTATCACTGCCCGAGCATCGCGCCCTATCCGCAGGTCACCGAGTACGACAGCGGCGACTACGCCAGCGCGTTTGCGCGCTGCCTCAAGGAGTTCGATTGGGCCAAGAAGGCAGAGCTGCAGGGGAAGCTCATCGACGGCCGTTACCACGGCATCGCGGTCGGCTGCTTCATCGAAGGTGGGGCCGCCGGGCCGAAAGAGACGGCGAAGTTTGTCATCGAGGCGGACGGCTCGTTCACGCTCTCCGTCGGCTCGTCGGCGATCGGGCAGGGGCTCGAGACGGTGTTCGCGCAGATCGCCGCGGACGCGCTCGAGGTGCCGCTCGACAAGGTGCGCGTGTTCCACGGCTCGACCAACCTCCTGCGTGAGGGCTTCGGTTCCTACCACTCGCGCGCGGTGGTGATGGGCGGCTCGGCCATCCTGTCGACGGCCGAGACCTTGCGCGCGGAGATGCGCAAGACGGCGGCCCAGCGCTTCGGCTGCGCTGCCTCCGATGTGACCATCGCCGAGGATCGCGTCACCGGTCCGGCCGGCAAGTCGATGAAGTTCGCCGAGCTCGCCGGGCTGTCCGCCGACGGTGAGTTCGCGAATCACCATCACACCTATGCCTATGGCACCCATGCTGGCCACGTGGCCGTCGACGCGCGGACCGGCCATGTCGAGCTCGTCGACTACGTCGCGGTGGAGGACGTCGGCCGGATCATGAATCCGCTGACCCTCAAGGGTCAGGTGATCGGCGCGGTCGTGCAGGGCCTGGGCGGCACGTTCCTCGAGAATTTCGTCTATGATGAGAACGGCCAGCTGCTGGCCGGCTCGTTCGCCGACTATCTGCTGCCCACCGCCAGCGATTTCCCCGTGATCCGCTCGTTCCTGATGGAGGAGCAGCCGTCGCCGATCAATCCGCTCGGCGCCAAGGGAGCGGGCGAGGGCGGGATCATCCCGGTCGGCGGGGTCATCGCCAACGCGGTCGCGTCCGCGCTATCGTCGCTCGACGTGCAGCCGCGCGGGCTTCCGCTATCCCCGTCGCGGCTATGGGATCTCATCCAGGCGGCGCGGCAGCACGCGTCGCGGGCTGCGGAATAATTTCTGGTGCATGACATGATTGCGGTAGGCCCCTTGCCCTCGAACACCAAAGACCAGTCCTTCGTGCAGATCCGAAAGGCCGGCAAGACCTATCGGTCCAAGCGCGGCGACGTGGCGGCGCTCAAGGACATCAACCTCGACATCGCCATGTCGGAGTTCGTGAGCGTGCTGGGGCCGAGCGGCTGCGGCAAAAGCACCCTGCTCCGCTGCCTGGCCGGTCTCGACCACCCGACCTCGGGCGAGATCCTGATCGGCGGGCAGAAGGTGCACAGCCCGCCGGACGGGCTGGGTGTCGTGTTCCAGCGCGACGTGCTCCTGGAATGGCGCACGGTGATCGAGAACGTGCTGCTGCCGGTCGAGGTCAATCGCATGAACCGCAGGGAGTGGGAGCCCAAGGCGCTCCAGCTCCTGGACCTGCTGGGACTGCGCGGCTTCGAGGGGCGGCATCCGTGGGAGCTCTCGGGCGGCATGCGCCAGCGCGTGTCGATCTGCCGGGCGCTCCTGATGAACCCGACGCTCCTGCTCATGGACGAGCCGTTCGGAGCACTGGACGCGATGACGCGCGACGATCTCAACGTCGAGCTGCAGCGCGTGTGGATGGCCGACGAGAAGACCGTGTTCTTCGTGACCCACTCGATCACCGAGGCGATCTTCCTTGCCGACCGCGTGGTCGTCATGTCGCCCTCGCCGGGCCAGATCGCCGACATCATCAATGTCGACCTGCCAAGGCCGCGCGATCTGGCGATCCGCGAGACGCCGGAATTCGGGCTGTTGAGCCGGCGCGCCCGCACCCTGTTCCAGGAGATGGGCGTCATCCGCGGCGGCCGCGGCGACAAGCTTCGGGTGGCGTCATGATGCAGAACATCGCCTCGAACCGGCCCGCCATGATCGCCGCGGTGATCGTCGGGTTCTTCCTCGTGTGGGAGCTGGCCTGCGATCTCCTCCACGTGCCGAACTACTTCCTGCCGCCGCCCTCGGCGATCTTCAAGGAATTCCTGACGGCGCCGGACTGGTACTTGCAGCAGTGCCTTTACACGCTGCTCACGACCATGCTCGGCTTCGGCGCAGCGTTCGCGGTTGGCCTGATCGCGGCGATCGGGATCACCTATTCCAAGATCCTGGAGAACACGCTCTATACGCTGCTCGTCTCGCTCAACAGCGTGCCGAAGATCGCGCTGGCGCCGCTCTTCATCATCTGGCTGGGAACGGGCGTCAATTCGAAGGTCGCGGTCTCGTTCCTGATCGCGTTGTTCTCGATCGTCATCGACACGGTCCTCGGCCTGCGCTCCGCCGATCCGGACGCGCTCGACCTCCTCAAGACCATGCACGGCTCGCCCATGCAGGCGTTGATCAAGATCCGCATTCCGACGGCCCTGCCGCACATGTTCGCGGGCATGAAGATTTCGATCTCGCTGGCGCTGGTTGGCGCCATCGCTGGCGAGTTCGTCGCCTCGCAGGAGGGCCTTGGCTGGGTCATCCTGTCGGCCCAGGGCATGTTCCAGACGACGCGGGTGTTCGCGGCCATCATCCTGCTCGGCGTCATGGGCACGGTCTTGTTCTTCCTGGTCGATATCGCCGAGCGTCTCGTGTGCCCATGGCACGTTTCGCATCGCACGGCGGAAGCCAAGGCGATGGCGCAAGCGCACTAAAAGGACGGTCTGAGGGGAGGGGAGATGAAGCGGCGCGATTTCTTGAAGGCCTCGACGGCCGTTGCGGCCGGCCATGTGATTGCAACCACGGCTCCGGCGCTGGCCCAGGGCCGCAAGGATGTCCTGGTCACGGTCTCGGAGAGTGCTCCCAACAGCTTCGATGCGATGTCGCCGGGGGCGAACCGCGGTAGCTACGAGGTCGGCTGGAACGTCTATGACCGGCTGATCTCCTGGGACCAGAAGCCGACCTCTGCCGGCAGCTCACGCTGGGATTCGACCAAGTTCAAGCCGGAGCTCGCAGAGGAGTGGGACCTGCGCGACATGTCGGTCACGTTCAAGATCCGCAAGAACGCGACGTTCCACGACGGCACGCCTGTGACGGCCAAGGACGTCAAGTGGTCGCTCGACCGTGCGGTCACGGTGACCGGCTCCTCGAAGCCCCAGTTCAAAATCGGCTCGCTCGATGATCCGGCGCAGTTCGTGGTCGTCGACGACCACACCCTGCGCGTCGACTTCCATCAGAAAGACAAGCTGACGATGCCGACGTTCGGGGTCCCGAACGCGATCATCTACAACTCGGGCCTGGCCAGGTCCCACGCGACCGAGGCCGACCCCTGGGCGGTCGACTGGCTCAAGGGCAACACCGCGGGCAGCGGTGCGTACAAGCTGACGAGCAAGCTCGGCGACCAGGAGGTCGCCTTCATCCGCAACGACAAATGGGTCTCGGGCGCCGCACCCAAGATCCCGCGCGTGATCTGGCGGGCGGTCCCGTCCGCCGCGACGCGGCGGGCGCTGCTGGAGCGCGGCGACATCGACCTGTCGCAGGACCTGCCGCCCAAGGACGTGGCGGACATGACCAAGGATGCGCGGCTGCGTGTGGTCGGCACGCCGGCCGACAACTCGGTCCAGTATCTCGGCATGCAGGTGAAGATGCCGCCCTTCGACAACAAGAAGGTGCGCCAGGCGATCGCCTACGCCATCCCGTACGAAAAGATCATGGAGGTGGCGCTCTACAACCGCGCGCGGCCGCTGTTCGGGGGACCTTCGAAGGTGACGAAGCCCGAGTGGCCGCAGCCGCACTGGTACAAGACCGATCTTGCGAAGGCGAAGCAGCTCCTGACCGAAGCGGGTTTTCCCAACGGCTTCGAGACGAATTTGTCGTTCGATCTGGGTGCGGCGGTCACCAACGAGCCCATGTGCCTCCTCATCCAGGAGAACCTGGCCAAGATCGGCATCAAGGTGACTCTGGACAAGGTCGCCGGTGCCAACTGGCGTGCCGCGTTTTCGAGCAAGAAGCTGCCGTTCATCACCAACATCTTCGGCGGCTGGCTCAACTACCCCGACTACTTCTTCCACTGGGCCTATCACGGCCAGAACGCGCTGTTCAACAGCTCGTCCTATCAGAATCCCGAGATGGACAAGCTGATCGACGCGTCGCGCTTCGAGAGCGATCCGGAGAAATACGCTCACGATGTCGAGGCGTTCGTGACCTTGGCGTTCGATGACGTGCCGACCGTCCCGCTGTATCAGCCGTTCGTCGACGTCGCGATGCAGAAGGACGTCTCTGGCTATCGCTACTGGTTCCACCGCCAGCTCGACTACCGGCCGCTGCGAAAGGCCTGAGGCCGTGAAACGGCGCGACTTTCTTAAGGGCGCCGCAGCCTCGGCAGGCGGTGCCGTGGCCGCCGAGGCGCTCGGCGGCGTTTCGGCGCGGGCCGAGGACGCCAAGGACACCCTGGTGATCGTCTCGGAAGCGGGTCCCAACGGGCTCGACACCGACGTGCCGGGTGCGAACCGCAGCGTCTTCGAGATCAACTGGAACTGTTACGACCGTCTCGTCACCTTTGGGGTCAAGAAGGACGAGAACGGCAACGATTACTACGACTACAAGACTCTGATCCCGGAGCTCGCGGAAGAGTGGGATCTGCGCGGCATGTCGGTCACCTTGAAGCTGCGCCGGAACGCGAAGTTTCATGACGGCACGCCGATCACCGCGAAGGACGTGAAGTGGACCTTCGACCGCGCGATCGGCGTCGGCGGCTATCCCAAGTCGACGATGGCGGCCGCGTCGCTCACCAAGCCCGAGCAGTTCGTCGTCGTCGACGAGCACACGTTCCGCGTCGACTTCCTCACCCGGGACAAGCTGACCATGCTCTATCTCGGGGTGCCGGTGACCGGCATCTATCACTCCGAGGCGGTGAAGAAGCACGTCACGGCGGACGACCCGTGGGGCCAGCAATGGACCAAGCTCAATGTTGCGGGCGGCGGCGCCTACAAGCTGGCGCAGTGGACGCCAGGCCAGGATGCGGTCTTCGTGCGCAACGACGACTGGGTCTCGGGCAAGCTGCCGCAGTGCCGGCGCGTGATCTCGCGCGTGGTACCGGCCTCGGGCACGCGGCGGGCGCTGCTCGAGCGCGGCGACGTCGACTTCTCCTACGACCTGCCGCCCAAGGACGCGGCCGACATGTCGGCCGACGGGAACCTGAAGGTGATCGGCTCCCTGATGGAGAACACGGTCCAGTATCTAGGCATGAACGTGACGATGAAGCCGTTCGACAACCCGAAGGTCCGGCAGGCGGTCGCCTACGCGGTGCCGTACCAGAAGATCATGGACTTGGCGCTCTATAACCGCGCCCGGCCGCTGTTCGGGGGACCGGCGAAGGTGACCGCGGCGGAATGGCCGCAGCCGTCCCCGTATGTGACCGACTTCGCCAAGGCAAAGCAGCTGCTGGCCGAAGCCGGCTATCCCAACGGCTTCGAGACCACGCTGTCGTTCGACCTCGGGGCCGCGGTGACCAACGAGCCTCTCTGCGTGCTCGTGCAGGAGGCGCTCGGGCAGGTCGGCATCAAGGTAACGCTCGACAAGATCCCGGGCTCGAACTGGCGCGCGACGTTCACCAAGAAGACCCTGCCGCTGCAGACGAACATCTTCGGCGCGTGGTTTAACTATCCCGACTTCTTCTTCTATTTCGTCTATAGCGGGGCGGGGACGATCTTCAACACGATGGCCTACGACAATCCCGACATGAACAAGGCCATCGACGACGCGCACTACCAGGCCGATCCGCAGCTTTATGCGCAGGACGTGCGCAGCTTCGTCCAGCGCGCCTTCGATGACGTGCCCAACGTGCCGCTCTACCAGCCACAGCTCAACGTCGCGATGCGCCGCAATGTGAGCGGCTATCGCTACTGGTTCCACCGGCAGGTCGATTACCGCCCGCTGGTGAAAGCCTGACCGTCAGATCAGCTGGCCTTCGGTCAGCGGGATGTCCCGCAGGGTCGAGGGGGCGAACAGCTCCTCGACCTTGAGGCGTCGGTCGCTCAGGCCCTGCTCGTGGTTGTACTGGAGCAGAGCCTCGATCGATGGGCGGTTGGGACCGATGCCGTACGGGTACCAGTCCTTGCCGATGATCCGCTGCTCGTCCTCGATCATCGCCTGCAGCCATGCGAACGAGGCCTTGGGCGAGCCGGTCTCGACCAGCATGCGATAGCAATGCTCCTTGGCCTTGCACAGCGCCGCATAGAGGCTCTGCGCCACCCAGGGATCGCGCTCGTAGACGTCGCGGCGGATCACGACCGTGTGCATGATCGGATAGATCTTGGTGCGGCGGTAATAGTCCTGCTCGACCTCCCGGTAGTTCGGGAAAAGCCGCCGCACGACCGGCGATCCGCGCCGGAACGACAGCGGATTGTTGGCGGTCATCAGGAAATCAAGCTCGCCGCGCTCCAGCAGGTCGCCGAGCTCGACGCCGGCCGGCGCCTGCGCGATCCGCACGCCCGGCGGGGGCTTGTGCTGCAGGCGGTCGGCGCGGCCTTGCAGCCACTCGATCTGGCTCGCCTTCACGCCGTATTCATGCTCGAGCAGGCCGCGCATGTAGACGGCCGCGGTCATGCTGTACTCGGGCACGCCCCCGCGTTTGCCGGCGAGGTCCTGCGGCTTCTCGATGCCCTTGGTCGTGTTGATGAAGAAATAGCCGTGGCGGAACACGCGCGAGGGGAACACGGGGATGGCGATGAAAGGCGAATCCCCGCTCGCCACGGTCATCGTGTAGTTCGACAGCGACATCTCGGCGACGTCGAATTCCTTGAACTGCAACATCCGCCAGAAGATCTCGGCGGGTTGCGCCGCCACGTAGATGAGGTCGATGCCCTCGGCGCGGATCGTCCCGTCGCGCAAGGCCTGGGTCCGGTCGTAGGGCCCGCAAGCAAAGGACAGACGCAGATTGGCCATGGCAGCACTCACCTCCCGCAACGCGTGTACGGCGAAGTTTGCCTTCGCGCGCCCCCGACGTATACTGAAATAATTGGAAGCTTGGTCAGTGCGCGCGGCCGGGTAAGGCCTCTGTAGGCAGGGCCGCGCGAAGCACAGGTAGGGACGTCAAGGAGTGTCGATGAGCAACGTTCTGGGCGGCGCCTTCGTGCCGCACGCGCCGCAGTTCTTCTCGCTGCCGGAGACCGAGGACAAGGCGACGGTGGACCGGGTGCGCACGGTGCTGGGGCAGGTGGGGGAGAAGCTCGCGGCACTCAGGCCCGATGTCTGGATCATCATCGCCAACGACCACGCCAACCAGTTCCTGCTGCATTGCACGCCGCCGTTCTGCTTCCATCTCGGATCGGAGGTCGGCGGCTCGTTCGTCGGACGGAGCTTCAAGTACAAGATCGCAAGCGACGCCGCTATGGCGATGATCCAGCACATGCAGGCGGAAGGCTTCGATCCCGCCTTCACCAACACCGCGGACATCGATTACGCGTTCGGCATTCCGCTGACGTTCCTCGGCGTGACGGCGCCGATCCTGCCGCTCTACGTGAATTCGTACGTGCCGCCGCAGCCGCCGATGCTGCGCTGCTTCGCCTTCGGCGAGGCGCTGGCGCGCGGCCTGAACGCGTCAGGGGTGCGCGCGGTGGTGATCGCCAGCGGCGGTATGTCGCATTTTCCCGGCACGCAGAACTACTCGAACCCCGAGGTCGACTTCGACCGCAAGCTGTTCGACGTGCTCAAGACCGGCAATCTGCGCGCACTTCTGGCGCTCGAGGAGCGGTTTCTCGACGACATGGGCAATGTCGAGCTGCGGTCCTGGGCGATCGCCGCCGGCATGCTCGGCGAGCGCAAGCCGGACATCACGTCCTTCGATCCGAGCTGGCACCACACCTACGCGACCGTCGCCTGGCACACGCCGCTCGAGGCGCGACGCGACCCCTTGCACTATCCGCCGATCCATGCGAGCCGGCTCAAGCTCACGCAGGCGCTCTATACGCTCGCCAACAACGAGGCCGAGCGCACGCGCTACCTCAAGGACACCAAGGCCTATGCCGCGGCGGCCGGGCTCGAGCCCGACGAGCAGACCGCCCTCGCCAAGCTCGACCAGGGCCAGATCCTGGCGCTCGGCATCCACCCGCTCGTCTTCTTCCTGGCCAATCTGCAGGTCGAGCGCCAACGCAGCCATAAGCACTAGGGCCCGCGGCTTGCAGCGACTCTTCGTCTCACGTTAAGGACCATACAAGGAATACACATGCTCGCTCCGATTCCGATCACCATTGCCTGCGGCGATTACGACCGCACCCGCGCCATCAAGGACGGCCGCGTGCCGGTCGAGGGCTGCGCCGTCAACTACATCGGGCTGGAGCCGGAGGAGATCTTCCATCGCGCGTTCAAGCACGACGAATTCGACGTGTGCGAGCTGTCGTTCAGCTCCTATGTCCGCAGCGTCGATTCCGGCAATCCGACCTACATCGGTATTCCGGCCTTCGTGTCGCGGGTCTTCCGGCACTCGGGCATCTACGTCCGCACCGACCACGGAATCAGGCAGCCGTCCGACCTCAAGGGCAAGCTGATCGGCCTGCCCGAGTACCAGATCACGGCCGTGGTCTGGCAGCGCGGCATCATGCAGGACGAATACGGCGTGAAGCCGACCGACATCAAATGGCGGCAGGGCGGCCAGGAGCAGCCCGGCCGCACCGAGCGCACGCCTCTGAAGCCGATCCCGGGCCTCGACCTGCAGTCGATCCCCTCGGACAAGACGCTGGCCGGCATGCTCGAGACGGGCGAGCTGGATGCGCTGTTCACGGCCCGGGCGCCCTCGTGCTTCCTCAACAAGAAGCCGAACATCGCCCGGCTGTTTCCGAACTACCGCGACGTAGAGAAGGCCTACTACAAGAAGACCGGCATGTTCCCGACCATGCATCTGGTCGGCATCAAGCGCCATCTGGTCGAGAAGCATCCGTGGCTTCCGGCGAGCCTCTACAAGGCGTTCTGCGAGGCCAAGGTCTACGCCATGCGCGACGTGCGCGAGATCAACGCGCTGATGGTCACCCTGCCGTGGATCGAGGCCGAGGCGCGCGAGACGACCGAACTGATGGGCGAGGATTTCTGGCGCTACGGTGTTGCGGAGAACGCCAAGGAGATCGAGGCGATGACCCGCTATTCGTACGAGCAGGGTCTGGTCAATCGCAAGCTGAGTGCGGAGGACCTGTTTGCCCATTCCACGATCGACGTCTCACGCATATAGAGGGGATGCGATGACCGTGTCAGCCCCGCCGATTCCCGACGAGCTCTGGGCCCGCATGGCCGAGATCGGCCCGCGCTGGAAAGAGAACACCTCCGGCAACGTCAAGCTGATGGTCGAGGAGTTCACGCGCCTGCACAAAAAAGCGCCGAAGGACGGGGTCCAGGTGAAGAAGGACGTCGCCTACGGCGCGCATGCACGCCAGAAGTTCGACCTGTTC
>Ga0335071_10005509_pt1 | contig 13135 bp, 11 predicted proteins | sample Lox_Sample_15_FD_206724 | JGI IMG/M metagenome (GOLD analysis project Ga0335071, IMG submission 206724) | Soil microbial communities from Loxahatchee National Wildlife Refuge, Florida, United States - Lox_Sample_1.5 | ecosystem: Environmental > Terrestrial > Soil > Wetlands | place: USA...
GGCATGGGATCGCTGGGCGCAATGGCCCAAGGTTCGAGTGAGCGCTATTTCCAGAGCACGACCGCAGATTCGTCCGCGTCTTCGACCGACGGGGAATCCAACCGGCTGGACAAGCTTGTTCCCGAGGGCATTGAAGGCCGGGTACCCTATCGCGGTTCGGTTGCGATGATCATCTATCAGATGGTCGGCGGGTTGAAATCGGGCATGGGCTACTGCGGGTGCGCCACGATTCCGGAGTTGTTGCAGAAAACGCGATTCGTACGCATTAGCGGCGCCGGCTTGCGCGAGAGCCATGTGCACGATGTGATGATTACGCGCGAAGCCCCAAACTATGCCATCGAATAACGGGGATGCTTTTCAGCCTGAGCGAAGCGCTGGCGATGTAGAAATCCTGCTCGCCGCCCGACAGCGATGACTGCAGAATCCAATTGACGGCCACGCCCCAAGTGCAGAGTCCCGCAATCGTGCCCAGCCAAGATCCTCATCATGCGCTGAAGGCGTGGATCGCCGCGATTTTATGGCTGATCGTGATCGGGATCGAGTCCAGCGATTGGCTCTCAGCCCACAACACCAGCCGGATCCTCTATCCCGTTTTGCGCTTTCTGTTCGGACTCAACCGGCTTCAGTTTGAACATTGGCATTTCTTCTTGCGCAAGGCTGGGCACGTGTTTGGATACGGTCTGTTAAGTTTTCTCCTGTTTCGTGCCTGGCGCGAGAGCCTACCGCTGCCGGGGAATCCGAAGTGGAGTTTGCGCTGGTCCAGTATTGCCCTGTTCGGAACGGCGCTGGTCGCCAGTCTCGACGAGTGGCATCAGAGCTTTCTGCCTTCGCGCACCGGACGATGGGAAGACGTTGTCCTGGATACCTGCGCCGGCCTCGTCGTGCAGATCCTGATTCTCCTCGGCTCGAGTTGGAATCTGAAATCCCCAGATCGTACGGCGACGAAGAATTCAGCATAAGTTTTGTTCCGGGCCCATGCAGCACGTTCTCACTGCGAGATGCTCGAGCGTAAATTCTTCGCGAGTTTCTCGATGCGGCGGAGTTTGGCGGAGAGTTCCTTCGGCAGCACTCCTTTTGTAGTCTGGTCGACCTCGGCCGGAATGGATTGTGCCAGTCGCGCCAGTTGCTCGGCATTCTCTCTCAGTTTGTCCACCTGAGCGCTGGTGAGGCGCGGAACGAACGTCCCGGGATTACCTCCTGGCTTTTTGTCCTTGTTGTAGTCGCGCAACTCGCCATCCAGGGTGCGGTGCTCGCGTGGCGGTATCGAATTACGAGAACTACGCTGCGGTGAACTGGGCTGGAATGAGGCGAAGATGAGAACGAGCACCAGGATGGAAGACTTCATGGAAACCTCCCATACCTCGAACGACAGAGCCATTCTAGGCCGTCCGGCAGCGAACACAAGCCATGCGCATGCCGGGTGGTCAATTCTTGCTGGTCACTGCTAGACTGAGAAGTTTGGCGAATATTCCGGCCGGTTCCGGCCGGAGTTCTGCGAGAGATCCATGCTAAAACCCGGCGATATTGCAATTGTGAGTGGGGCGCGGACGCCCTTCGGCCGCTATTGCGGTAAGCTGAAGGATTTTACGGCCCAGGAACTCGGGGCCGCGGCCGCGAAGGGGGCCATCGATCGTGCAGGTGTAGATCCGAAGGAATTTGACCATGTGGTATTCGGCAACGCGCAGCAGACTTCGGGTGACGCGCTCTACGGGGCCCGGCATGTCGGATTGATGGCCGGCGTGCCGATCGAGGTCCCGGCACTGACGGTGAACCGGTTGTGCGGATCGGGAATGCAGGCGATCGTGAGTGCGGCCCAAATGATCCAGACGGAGGAAGCCAAGATCGTTCTGGCTGGCGGCATGGAAGCGATGTCGCAGGCGCCGTTTGTGATTCGCGGGCGTGACGGATTCACATTGTCCCCTGGCGGGAAACTGGAAGACTCGCTGATGGTCGCGCTGCTCGATTCTTACTGCGGATCGTACATGGCGAACACGGCCGAACTGTACGGATCGCAGCAGGGCATCACGCGTGAGATGCAGGATGAGTTCGCGCTCCGCTCACAAAAATGTGCCGATGACGCATATAAGGCTGGACGCGTTCAGGAGGAACTCGTGCCGGTTCCACTGAAGAGCCACAAAGGCGAGCCCACGGGCGAATCGCTGACCGAGGACGATCACCGCCGTCCCCAGACCACGATGGAAGGCTTGGCGAAGCTCCGGCCCGCATTTGGAAAAAATGGAACAGTTACAGCGGGGAATGCGAGCGGCATCGTGGATGGCGGCGCGGCCGTCGTTGTGATGTCGTTGGAAAACGCATTGAAGCGCGGGCTGAAGCCGCTCGGTCGCATCGTTGGCTGGGGAATTGCCGGAGTCGAACCCAAACTGATGGGACGCGGCCCGGTGCCGGCGACCAAAATCGCGCTGCAAAAGGCGGGATTGTCCCTCGACTACATCGATCTCATCGAAGTGAACGAAGCCTTCGCGGCGCAATATCTGGCAGTCGAGAAAGAGCTGGGCCTGGATCGTCAGAAAGTGAATGTCAATGGCGGAGCGATTGCGCTCGGGCATCCTCTGGGCGCGACTGGGACAAGGCTGGTTATCACTCTGCTGTATGAGTTGCGGCGGCGAAAAAAGAAATATGGGTTGGCTGCGGCTTGTATTGGCGGTGGGCAGGGAATTGCGATGGTGGTCGAGAGCATGAATTAACTTTCCACAGAGGCACTGAGGAATCCGATTTACTTGTGAATTGTTCTCTCGGGGCCTCGGTTGTGGATGTTGTTGATCGGTAAGAATCTGCGTTGATCCGCGGCGAAGGAAGTTTGAAATGGAAATCAGGAAAGTCGGTGTTCTCGGTTGCGGTTTGATGGGCTCAGGTATCGCACAGGTGTGTGCCATGGCCGGGTTCGAGGTCACGGTGCTCGAAGTGGAGCAGAAGTTCCTGGACAAGGGCTTTGCCGGAATCGACAAGTCGCTCGCAAAATTTGCTGAACGCCCAGTCGAGAAAGGCGGCATTACCGGGCAGCAGAAGGATGCGATTCGGGCACGATTGAAAGGCACGACCAATAAATCCGACCTGGCCGACTGCGACATCGTGATCGAGGCGATCATCGAGAACGTGGAAGAGAAGAAGAAGATGTACACGTCCATCGATGGGATCGTGAAGAAAAACGCGATCTTCGCCTCGAATACTTCTTCCATTTCGATCACTGAATTGTTAACCGCGGTTAAGAGACCCGAGCGTTTTATCGGACTGCACTTCTTCAATCCAGTACCGCTGATGAAGTTGGTCGAGGTCGTGCGAACCATCGCGACGTCCGACGAGGTCTATGAGTCCGCTTATGCTTTTGCGAAGAAGCTTGGCAAGGTTCCCGTGCGCACATCCGACAAGACAGGATTCATCGTCAACCGGCTGCTGGTGCCCTACCTGCTGGACGCTGTGCGTGCCTATGAAGAAGGAGTGGGCTCGATCGAAGATATTGATAGTGCGATGAAACTGGGGTGCGGCTATCCGATGGGCCCGTTCACGCTGCTTGATTTCGTCGGGTTGGATACGACCTACTACATCACGCATGTGATGTACGACGAGTTCAAGGAGCGGCGCTTCGCGTCGCCACCCCTACTAAAGCGCCTCGTGATGGCCGGATGGTATGGGCGCAAGACGGGCCGCGGGTTTTATGATTACTCCGACCCGGAGAAGCCGCGGGCGCAGAAGCTTTAGCCTCGAATTTATTTGAGTTGGCACTATCGAAAGGCGGTTCGCCACAGAGACACGGAAGCACAGAGAAAATTCTGAGGGGAAGTGCTCTGCGTCTTTGAGAGTCTATGGTGAGAATACCTATGAATTACGAAAATATTCTCCTCGAAAAAAAGAACGCAATCGCTTACGTCACCGTGAATCGGCCAAAGGTGCTCAACGCGCTGAACATGGCCACCATGGAGGAATTGCGCGGGGCGTTTCACGACATCAAGAACGACAAGAACATCCGCGTTGTGATCTTTACCGGGGCGGGCGAGAAGGCGTTCATTGCCGGCGCTGATATCGGTGAACTTGCCAAGCACGACGCCGTTTCCGGCAAGGAGTACACGCATCGCGGACAGTCGGTGCTCAATCTCATCGAGAATCTCGGCAAGCCAGTCATCGCCTGCATCAATGGCTTCGCCCTCGGGGGCGGATGTGAGATTGCGATGGCCTGCACGATGCGCCTGGCCAGCGAGAACGCGAAGCTAGGTCAGCCCGAGGTAAAGTTGGGAATCATTCCCGGCTACGGCGGCTCTCAGCGACTGCCCCGGCTGGTGGGAAAAGGACTCGCCATGCAGCACGTGCTCACTGGCGAGATGATTACGGCGCAGGAAGCGCACCGGATTGGATTAGTAAATGAAGTAACAGCCCCTGCTGACTTGATTTCGCGCGCGGAAGCAATTGGGGCAAAGATCATTGCCAATGCTCCGCTCGCTGTTCAGTATGCGATGGAAGCCGTCAACAAGGGCATGGAGATGACATTGGCCGAAGGCTTGTATCTGGAAGCCACGCTGTTCGGCATGTGTTGCGCGACAGAAGACAAGACCGAAGGGACCACGGCATTCCTGGAGAAGAGGGCGGCGCAGTTCAAGGGAAAGTGAACCCTGCCGCGGATTTACTCCGGTCAAGAATACTTGTAAAAGGGGCAACCAGATCGCAGAAGGCAAACTTAAGATTGAGCCCATCCCCGAACCCGCCATCCCGGCGCTCGAAGGACAGCTTGACGCCACTGGCAAGCGCTTTGCCATTGTTGTTTCACGGTTCAATGCGTTCATCACCGAGCGGTTACTGCTCAGCGCGTGCGACGGGCTACTGCGTTCGGGCGCGGAAAAAAAAGATATCGATGTAGTGCGGGTTCCAGGAAGTTTTGAGATTCCTCTGGCGGCGCGCACTCTCGCCCAGACCAAAAAGTATGATGCGGTCATCTGCATTGGCTGCGTCCTGCGCGGTGACACCGCTCACTACGACGTCATCGTGAACGAAGTGACACGGGGCATTGGCCAGTCGGCTCAAGAGACTGGTGTCCCTCACGCGCTTGGGGTTCTCACCTGCGACACCTTGGAACAGGCCATTGATCGCGCCGGGCTGAAGATGGGCAACAAGGGGTTTGAGGCTGCCTTGGCCGCCGTGGAGATGGCGTCTTTGCAGTCAGGGATCGGGGGGCAGGGGCCGGGGACCGGCGCTCGGATGCTTCCGAAAGTTCGTACAGCGGGCAGGGGTGCTTCGACTCCGGAGGGCCGGCGCGTTCTGCGCCGGCCTTCCTCCGCTCAGCAAGACAAGAGAACAAAACGTAGAAAGAAACCCAGATAGTTTCCCTCCAACACAGTTACACTTGCAACTGACTACCAACAACCAGCTACTGCTTCCATGGGCACACGGCGCAAATCCCGCGAGATGGTTCTGCAGATGCTCTTCCAGTCCGACATGGGCAAGCAGGATGTAGAGCACGTCCGGCGCACTTTCTGGGCGGAGCACAAAACTGCAAGCGAGGAGGTGCGGGGCTTTGCCGATGATCTGTTTCGCGTCGCCACGGACCGTGAGTCCGAAATCGACAGTCTTATCGAGAGCCACGCGGAACACTGGCGGATGGAGCGCATGGCGGCGGTGGATCGCAACCTCCTCCGCGCCGCTGTGGCTGAACTTCTGGCCTATCCGGAAACACCCCGCGCGGTAGTGATCAATGAGGCGCTGGAAATCGCCAGAAAATTCTCCACCCCCGAATCCGTGCACTTCGTGAACGGAGTGCTCGACAGCATAGGCAAAGAACTGGAGAAGCGGACTTAACCTCAGTTAAGTACGTTTAAGTACGTTTGCGGACCTTTGGCTAATTACAGATACTCCAGGAAGTCATGCGCAGGCTCCCGCCGAACAGCGATTTTCCTCGAACGTATTCCGGCGGCTTAAGGCCGAACTGCCATCAAGTCAGCTGTGCAGTTTACGGTCGCGTCGGTGCAGAAGGGATTCGAATAATTCGGCAGGTTGGGGAACGGTATCTGGTTGATATCCGCGCCCCCAAGAGCTGTGCTGATCTGGTGCAGTTTTCCATCGTTGGCCGCGATTACGATCGTCCCCGCGTCCGCCGACATCCCTGCCTTAACTGGCAGGGCGTTGCCGGCTATCTCGATTCCCGTTGTGGCTCCAGTCAAGAAGTTATAGACCAGGACGGTGGCGCGGTCGCTCGCGACCACGTACATGAGCGTTCCGTCAGCCGACATGAAGAAGTCGAGCGGGTTCACCACGCCTTGGTTAAGGCTTATGTTCGCGACCGTGTGGCCCACGGTCAGCGGACAAATGGAAGTGGCGGGCGACGCGACAGTAGCCACGGGGATCCCCGTAACCGTGGCAGTGATGTAGTCGAACGTTCCGTTGTTTTCCAGCGCGATGAAGTGAACTCCGTCCGGCAATGCCTTGAAGGCGACCGGCGGCGCCGACAGCGGAATGAAGTTTCTCCCTGTGAGGGTGTCAGTGAACACGCGGTTGTTGCACATATTGAAGACGGAAAGCGCTGGTCCACCCCCGGCCAAAGACGGTTCGAGCGCATAAACAAAAGCACCATTGGCAGAAAAAGCGAAGGATCGAATCGTTGTGCCGCCGGGCATCGGAGCACAGGCACCGGCTGAAGACCAGCAGGCTGTCTGGAGCGATTGCAATGTCGAATAGATGTACAGGTTCGGAGTACCGCCAGGATCGAACCCGAAGATGAAACCCTTCAGGTTATCCGGCGAAAAGGCAGCGGTGACCGGGATTCCGGGCTGCCCCTGGATGTTGAAGGCCGAAACTGGCGCGGCGGTGTTCGCACTGTTGCTCACGAATACCTGATTGGGTGTCAGAGTGGTATCGGAAAACGCGGCCAGAGTTCCGCTATTGGAGACGGCAATCACGTTTCCCGTGACCGGACCCAGCGACGTGAAGGGGTTGTTGGACGTACCTAGATTCCCCGGGTTGATCGATACTGCGGTTATATGGCTGCCCATAACCGCTTTGTCACCGGCGAGGTCGAACATCAGAGAATTAGGTGAACTTGGCAGCTGTGTTTCAACCCCGGCGACAGCCTTGCCGGACGCCACGCTATAAATCGCGGTCGAACAATCTAATGGCTTCTTGTCTTTACATCCCGAACTCGTTGCCAGGACCGAAGGGGCAGTCGTCGTTCCCGTAACAATTCCAGACAGGGGAGTTGTCGCATAGACCGGAACCGGGATGAAAGGCTGGCAGCTCGAGACTTGTAAGGACTGCGCGCACGTTGGGGAGGAGAATATGGCCGGTATTTGTGGGTATCCGATGTTGCAGCTGGGCGGCGAGCACGATGCCGTGACCGAACCCGCTCCCGTGGCAATGCTTAAGTTGCAGGACATGCCGCACGTTGATGGAACCCCGACAGCGGCCGGTTGCGAGGCGCTCCAAGTCAGGGGGATCTTGCTCAACTGAACGGGAGTATTCGCCCCCCCCAGTGAGGTATTTCCCATGACATCGGTGACCACGGCCGTGACAGTCTGAGGCGGCCCGCCCTTGGTCGTGACAAAGCTGGTCTGGCCCGTCTGCTGGGATCCAGCGGGCCCAAGCTCCAGGCGAATGTTCTGGATCGGACAGGTTTCGAAGAAATTCAGTACAGACGTCGGGCCGCCCGGATTTTGCGGCTGCACGAAGGTATTGCTGGTCACGCCGCTGGCGGAGGCAAAGATCTGGGTAATGCCCGGAGTATTCGCCTTCGCGGTGGCTTGGTTGGTCGCTACATTGTAAGTAAGGTTCGTGATGTTCGGAGTAAGGGTCACAACCGCGCTATTGTTCGCCGACCAGGTAAACGGTCCGACTGACGAGGTGATGTCCGTTCCCTGGCTGAAGGCGTGCGCCTCAACGCTCATTGTTTGTCCTTGAGACAAGCAGGGCTGCTGGATCGGTTGGTTGCTCACCAGAATCCCGTTCACAGAGATGTTGTCGATGGGCGGGTGCACAAAGACAAAAGTCGGCGGACTATAGATGTTCAGGGCCGACGCGGTGACCTGCGCCACCCCAATTGCCCCGCCCGAACAGATCGTGAATGTGCTATCCCATTGCCCGGCGCAGGCTACACCGGTCGGTGAGATCGTCAACACGGAAGTATCGCTTGACCTGTAGGTAAAGGGCAGGCTCAGGTTGTTATTGGTCCCGTTCTGGGCTGTGGCTGTGAAATTCAGGGTGGAGCCCAGTTGCAGGGAGGTGCTGGTGCCGGGACTGAGAGTGACTCTGGCCGGATAGGGCGACGTGCCTCCGGGCTTATGTCCGCCACAAGCCCATATGCTCCACAGAAGAAAGAACACTGCCACTACAGATGTGCGCGCACCACGACGTGACCTACCCATGCACCCTCGTATTTGCCGTTTCCATCCCACGAGTCCGGGTGAGGGATGGAGCACTCAAGTAAACTGGGAAACCCGTAGTGTAGAGTCTAGAGACCGGAATGGGCAAGCCTGCTTCCCCGGCCGCCAGGATTGGGCGAGGAATAACGTTTCAGACTGAAAAGTCGCCAAAACTCCGGGACCCGTAGCGTGTGATGCAAAAACAGAAGTTGACGATGTTTCCGGGTAGTTGCTATAGTAATTTGGTTCCGCGAGTCAACCAAAGCTTGTTGTGTGCTGTGGGTTCGCCGGCTTGGGCGTTTGTGTGCGGCAACTGCACAGTGAAGCTGTTGTGAAGCAGGTTTCCGGGTTGCGTTGTGTCCCGGAAACATTCCTCGCTGAAACGTCCCTGCGGCGCCTTCTGCCCTAATGCGGGAGGATATGCAGGACAAGGCTGGCGAAACGGAGCGCCCCCGCAATTTGGCCGGGTGCCACCGTCGACGGCGAAAGTCTTGATCGGGAATCCAGAATCTCTCCGGCATTTGTGCGGTGAGAAGTAATGATCGGGCCCGGGCCGGTCATGCCTGCGATGCGCGCTGGTTTTCGCCATGCGCGGAATGCGACCGTGAGTGTGCGGTCAGGGAGCGGCAAAGAGTGCCTACATTCAATCAGTTGGTGGCCAAGGGCCGGAAGCGGCCTCGCTATAAGACGGCCAGCCCTGCCCTGCAGGGGTGTCCGCAAAAGCGCGGTGTTTGTACCCGCGTGTACACGCAGACGCCCAAGAAGCCGAACTCGGCGCTGCGCAAGGTGGCGCGCGTGCGGTTGACGAACGGGATCGAAGTGACGACCTACATCCCCGGGGTCGGCCACAATCTGCAGGAGCACTCGATTGTGCTGATCCGTGGAGGCCGCGTGAAGGATCTGCCCGGTGTGCGGTATCACGTGATTCGCGGGACGCTGGACGCGGTGGGTGTTGCCAACCGCCAGCAAGGGCGCTCGAAGTACGGAGCGAAGCGCGCGAAGAAGGGATAGTTGCCAGTGGCCAGGTTGTCAGTGGCCGGTAAGCTCAAAGCTGGAAGCTAAGAGCTAGGAGCTAGAAGCTGAAATGCCTCGAAAAGGACATATCGCAAAGCGGACGGTGCCGGCCGATGCGGTCTATGGCTCGGATCTGGTAACCAAGTTCATCAACTCCATGATGTGGCAGGGAAAGCGCTCGACCGCGGAAGGCATCTTTTACGAGGCCCTGACGAAGCTGGAGGCGAAGGGCGGGGATGAGGCCATCAAGCTGTTTAAGAAGGCCGTCGAGAATACCAAGCCTCTGCTGGAAGTGAAGACGCGGCGCGTCGGCGGTGCCAACTATCAGGTTCCGGTCGAGGTAAATGCCGACCGGAGAACCTCGCTGGCGATCCGCTGGATCATCACGTATGCGCGCGGGCGTGGCGAAAAGGGCATGGTGGACAAGTTGAGCAATGAGTTGCTGGATGCAGCGAATAGTCGCGGGGCCGCCATCAAGAAGAAAGAAGATGTCCACCGCATGGCGGAAGCGAACAAGGCGTTCGCGCACTATAGATGGTAGAGAATCGAGTCATTGGGTGATCGTCATTAGTGATTGAAAGGTTGTCAGATTTGGATTTTCAATCGCAAAATCACTCAACCGCAAAATCAGAGAAGTTTGGAGCCCAGAAAGAGAATTAGGTCGTGCCGAGAACAGTCCCATTAGAGCGTTGCAGAAATATCGGCATCATGGCGCACATCGATGCCGGCAAGACCACGACGACGGAGCGCATCCTGTTCTATACGGGCCGCACCCACCGCATCGGAGAGGTCCATGAAGGTACTGCGACCATGGATTGGATGGAGCAGGAGCAGGAGCGCGGGATCACCATCACGTCCGCCGCTACCACCTGCACCTGGCGCGACATTCGCATCAACATCATTGATACGCCGGGTCACGTCGATTTCACGGCTGAGGTAGAACGCTCGCTGCGCGTGCTGGATGGCGCTGTCGCTGTGTTTGACGCGGTTCACGGCGTGCAGCCGCAGTCGGAAAAGGTTTGGCGGCAGGCCGATAAATACGGCGTACCGCGCATTTGCTTCATCAATAAGATCGACAAGATGGGTGCAGATTTTGAGCACGCCGTCGATACCATCCGCAAGCGCCTCAGTGCCAAGCCCGTCGCCATCCAGATTCCCATCGGACAGGAAGCGAAGTTTGTCGGTGTCGTCGACCTGATCGCCATGAAGGCGATCATCTGGAAAGACGAAACCATGGGCGCGGAATATATTGTCGAGGAAATTCCCGCCGAACTGAAGAAGAAGGCGGAAGCATTCCATGCGCAGCTGGTCGAAACTGTCGCAGAAAACGATGATGACATGCTGCACAAGTTCCTCGAAGGCGAAGAGATTAGCGCCGAGGAACTGCGGAAGTCACTGCGCAAATCCACGATCGAATTGAAGGTGTTCCCGGTCGTGGTCGGGACATCGTTCAAGAATAAAGGCGTGCAGCCGCTGCTGGATGCTGTTGTTGATTACCTGCCGTCGCCCCTCGATGTTGGAGACACTCACGGCAAGAATCCGAACAACGGGAACGAAGAATCCCGCAAGCCGGACGATAAAGAGCCCTTCTCGGCGCTGGCGTTCAAGATCATGGCTGATCCGTTTGTCGGTCAGCTTACCTTCATCCGCGTGTACTCAGGGCAGTTGAAGACCGGTGACTCCGTGCTGAACGTTCGCACCGGGAAGACCGAGCGCATCGGGCGCCTGATGAAAATGCACGCCAACAAGCGCGAAGAGATCAATGAAATCCTGGCGGGCGACATCTGCGCCGCCGTTGGTCTCAAAAACGTCTCCACTGGCGATACGATTTGCAGCGAAGCGCATCCGATTGCTCTCGAGTCCATCGAGTTCGCGGCTCCCGTGATTTCGGTCGCGGTCGAGCCCAAGACCAAGGCCGACCAGGAAAAGATGGGCATGGCGCTGGGCAAGCTGGCGCAGGAAGATCCCACCTTCAAAGTTCACACCGACCCCGATAGCGGTCAGACCATCATCAGTGGCATGGGCGAGTTGCACCTGGAAATCATCGTCGACCGCATGATGCGCGAGTACAAGGTAGAGGCCAACGTCGGCAAGCCGCAGGTCGCGTATCGCGAGACCATCCGCAAGCACTCCGAGGCTGAAGGCAAGTACATCCGGCAGACGGGCGGACGCGGCCAGTACGGTCACGCCAAGATTTATCTCGATCCTCAACCGCCGGGGACCGGCTACGAGTTCGTCAACGAGATCGTGGGCGGTTCCGTGCCAAAGGAATTTATCAAGCCAATCGATCAGGGAATTCAGGAAGCGCTCGAAGGCGGAGTGTTGGCTGGTTATCCCATGGTCGACGTGAAGGCGACATTGTTCGACGGCAGTTATCACGACGTCGATTCGAACGAAATGGCATTCAAGATTGCCGGATCGATGGCCTTCAAAGAGGCGGCCCGCAAAGCTTCTCCGGTGTTGCTTGAGCCGGTGATGGCAGTCGAAGTCGTCACGCCGGAAGATTATGCCGGAACGATCATGGGCGACCTGAGCTCGCGGCGCGGACGGATTGAAGGCATGGAGCATCGGGCCGGATCGCAGGTGATCAAGGCCATCGTTCCGCTGGCGGAAATGTTCGGGTATGCCACCCATATGCGTTCGTCGACGCAAGGTCGCGCGGAATACTCGATGCACTTCGCGCGGTATGAGGAGGCTCCGCGGTCCGTCGCGGAGGAAATCATCGCGAAAGTGCAGGGGACGACGAAGTAGCTGCAGAGGTCCTCGGCCGCAAACAGCGGGTGGGATGACAAGGGTTTAACTGAGAGCGGAAGGCTGAGAGCTGAGAGCTCAGGCTAGAAGCTAAAAGCTAGGAGCTAAGTGCTGAGTTATGGCGAAGGAAAAATTTGAACGGACAAAGCCGCACTGCAACGTAGGGACGATCGGTCACATTGATCACGGCAAGACGACGTTGACGGCGGCGATCACGAAGGTTCTGTCGAAGCACAACCCGTCGATCAAGTTCCGGTCGTTTGATTCGATCGACAACGCTCCGGAAGAGAAGGCGCGCGGGATCACCATCGCGACGGCGCACGTGGAATATGAGACGGCGAACCGTCACTACGCGCACGTCGACTGCCCGGGCCACGCCGACTACATCAAGAACATGATCACGGGCGCGGCGCAGATGGACGGCGCCATCCTGGTGGTGGCGGCGACGGATGGTCCGATGCCGCAGACGCGGGAGCACGTGCTGCTGGCCCGCCAGGTAGGTGTGCCCTACATCGTGGTCGCGCTGAACAAGTGCGATGCGGTGGACGATCCCGAACTGCTCGACCTGGTGGAACTCGAAGTACGCGAGCTGCTGAAGAGCTACGGATTCCCCGGAGACAATGCGCCGGTGATTCGCTTGTCGGCACTGGGCGCGTTGAACGGCGAGGAGAAGTGGGAAAAGCAGATTGACGCGTTGATGGAGGCGGTGGACAAGAGCGTACCGCAGCCGCAGCGTGAGCTGGACAAGCCGTTCCTCATGCCGATCGAAGATATCTTCTCGATCTCGGGCCGCGGCACGGTAGTGACGGGCCGTATCGAGCGTGGAAAGATCAAGGTCGGCGAGGAAGTGGAGATTGTCGGCTTCCGCGACACGCGCAAGACCGTCGTGACGGGCGTTGAGATGTTCAAGAAGCAGCTGGACGAAGGCATGGCGGGCGACAACGCAGGCTTGCTCTTGCGCGGCATTGGCAAGGACGACGTGGAGCGCGGCATGGTGCTGGCGAAGACGGGATCGA
>Ga0335071_10005510_pt1 | contig 13135 bp, 14 predicted proteins | sample Lox_Sample_15_FD_206724 | JGI IMG/M metagenome (GOLD analysis project Ga0335071, IMG submission 206724) | Soil microbial communities from Loxahatchee National Wildlife Refuge, Florida, United States - Lox_Sample_1.5 | ecosystem: Environmental > Terrestrial > Soil > Wetlands | place: USA...
GTACGGGTATAAGAAGAAGTGAACACCTGACACCTAGCACCTGATACCTCGCTTTCGACGGGACAGACGGAACAGACCAGCACGTTTGGGCTGGATAATTTTCAACCGATTGGGTATACTTGCAAAAATGATGGAGCCGGTGAGAAGTAATGGATGAACGGGACCGCCAGAAACTGATCGCAAAACTCAAATCGGCCAGGACATCGGAGGAACGGGACCAGATCCTCTGGTATCTTGCCGGGCAGGACAAGGCGGTTCGGGGAAAACCCCAACGGCCTGAGCCGATCGATTCCGGCACAACCTCCCCTCCGAAGGTGCAGGAAAAGATGCAGATCCGCCTGCCGGCCGGAAAACTGGGCGGAGTCGGTTCCATCACTGCTCTGCTTTTCTTCTTCTACGGGATGGTCGCTATTGTAGGTGCAGTCACGAAAATCCTTCAGGGCGATACGTCGGGTGAGGAAATCCGCCAGCTTATCGTGGGAGGCATCTTTGTATTCTTCGGCATCGTGATCTTTTTCAAGGCAAGACGCGCGCAGCGCAAGACAGCCGAAGGCGCCTAGCCGAGTCATTCAGCCCGTTTATTTCAACTTGAAATCGACGCGGCTCTTCTTTACATCCTTTTTCGCCTCGGGCTCCAGCGTCTTCGGTTCGACGACAAAAACTCTCCCCGCATCGAATTTTCCTTCTTCCATAATGGCATCCGCTACCGTTTCCGCCCGTTTCATCGCCAGAAGGCGTAGATCATCATCCTTGACCACAATGTGGGTCATCATAAGCTTTTCCATCTCATCGTTGGGAAGGCTTTTCTCCATCCCGATGATATTTCGCGGTTTGGGGAACTTCTCGGCGCTGTAAGCCCTCTTCAGGTACCGGTCGTATTCTTGCGGCTCGATCGTGATCTCGTCGACGGACTTCACTTTTTCGCCCTTCCGGATCAGATCGTTCATCTTCTGGACCTTTAGCTTCCGCATGAACTGTTCGCGGATCAGTCCTTGGCGGTCCATTTCCATGTCTACGCCGCCGACAATATCCAGCTTGAGGGCCGGCTTGGCCTTCAGGGCTTTCACCAGGGTCTCAATTTTTTTCATGCCCTGTTCCGGGATATCCGACAAACCGTAATCGAACTGAATGTAGCTCAACTCCTCGCCTCCGCCAAAGAGAGAGCCTAGCAGGGCAAAGGGCGCTGTGGCCACCTTTGTGAGGAGGTTAACGATGACCTGAAGGACGATTCGCCAGACGCTGAACTGCGGGTCATCGATGCGGCCCGTCAAGGGGATATCCAGGTTGATCTTGCCGTCTGCGTCCCGCAGAAGTGTGATGGCCAGGCCCACGGGCAGCTTGGTGGCATCGGGACTGTCCACCCGGTCACCCAGTGTGAGCTGGTCGATGACCACCTTGTTTTCCGCATCCAGTTTTGTGCCATTGATCAGGTATTTGAGGTCGAAGGAAAGGGACCCTTTTTCGATCTTGTATCCCGCGTACTTGCCTGAATAGGGGGTAAGGGGACTCAGGTTGAAGTCTCTCAGGGATGCCTTGATATCGACGAAGAGATTGGACAGGAAGGGGTGGACCTTCCCGGTGATCTCAACGGGGATGTAGCGCCCGATCTTTCCCCGGATGTCCACGTCGGCGGGTTTTGTCCTGATCGAGGTCACGCCGGTCATCCGCCCCGTAAGCTCCGTGAGGGTTGACGCGTAGTTTGGCTTGATGTGTTTGTCGTCAAAGGCGATCGTGCCGTTCTGGAGCGAAACCCGATTAATCTCGAGGTTCTTTGCCAGGATGTCACCCAGGTATTCCTTTTTCTCCGCCGACTGTGCCTCTTCCTGCTGTTTCGGAGGTGTGGGTTCCTTCTCGGTCGACTCCTCGCTGGCTTCTTTTGGCTTTGTCAGGTGTTGGAGGTTCAGCGTGCCGTCTTCGTTGACGAAGATGTGGACATAAAAATCGCTGAGCGAGATATCTTTGATCCGGACGAAGAGGGGGTTGTATCCGGCATTCACGCTGTTCACATAGAGGGATTTGAATTTCATGAAATCCTCGCCGCTGACCTTCATAACCGTCGCAACGTGGGCAAGGAGAACATTCCCGTCGTATTTTACTGTCAGGTCCTTGTCGAGGGGTTTGTTTGCCGAAAAGGTTCCCTTAAGGGAGATGTCGCCCTCGGTGAAATTGACGCGGAAATATTCCGTGAAGTACTCCTGGAAAGGCCGAATGCGGATCTTTTTCAGGTCTACATCGAGATGGGCGAACATCGGGTTGAGACCCACGGGCCCGTTGACGGCCACGGATCCCCTGCCTTTGTTGAGGTCCATCGAGACGGAAAGCCTGCCCTGACTGTCCTTCACTGTCGAGATGTTTTCGCCTTTTACGGTGATGTCCTGCATCAGGGAACTGATGGGCTCCTGCGGCACTTCGTCGCGATAGGTGATTTTCCCGCCCTTCAGATCGAAAGCATCCAGAATGAGGGTGGGCAGAGGCCTTTCTTCCGCTTTGGGCTCCGGCCGGGCCGGTGCGGCCTCTTCCTTCTTTGCGGGCGCAAGGGCGAGAAGATTGATCGTTCCGTCTTTGGCTCTGCTCACGTTGGCCTCGGGCGAGTCGATGGCAATTCTAGCAAAGTGAAACTTGGACTGCAGAGGTTCCAGGGACGTCATGACCACGTCGAGACGCTTGAGGCCGGCGATGGGGTTTTTCTTCCTGTCCTGAAGAACGAAGTCCCTCATGGCCACGTTGCCGGCAACGGAGATGACGGGGTGCTTGTCCGGTGACATCGAAAAGGAGACTGTGGACTGCACGTCCAGCTTTCCCGAGGGGACGGAGATATTGAACTCGTGGGGGATATAGGCCAGGTAGTAGGGGATATCGAGATTTTCGATGACGACATTGAAGATCGTCTCGTGGCTGTCCTTGAAGATCTTCGTTTTCCCTTCGAGGGAGTAAGGATCTCCGTTGATTACGGCAGCGAGGCGGGGCTGCACGTACGTGTCCAAGTACTCGGGGATGTCCGAGATGAAGGGGATGGCGATGTGCAGCTCGCGGACGGTGTGTGTCGTGTTGAAGGGACCGTCGACGAAATCGACACTGCCGTTCTCGATGACGATGTTGTTGACCGAGAACTGAAACGGTTCTTTCTTCTCTTCCTTCGGCGCTTCCTTCATCAAGGAAAGCAGGTCGGAAAAGTTGTATGTCTTGTCCACGTTCCGGACAAGGTGAGCGTAGGGCTTGCGGACGATGAATTCCCCGATGACAGGAGCCCGCCGGTATACGGATCGGATAGCGAGATTGACCACGCATTCGTCGAACGATGCGAACGTCTTATCTCCCTGCGGTTCCTTGATCTCAAGCCCCCGCAGGGTAAGCGTGAGCGTGTAGGGGTTCAATCTGATATCCGTGAGGCTCACCTGGCGGTTGAGGGTCTTCGACAGGGTCTCCAGCAGGTAGGACTTTAAAATCGGCGGTACGACAAAGAAGCCGATGACCGTAAAGAGAACAAAAAAGATGACGACGCCTAAAATCCATTTCTTGTATCGGCCCATGGTGGCCTCCGGTGAAATCGATATTCGATGAGTTTGCTATAGGAAAGAAACACAGACAGGAATTGACGGACCTTCACACCCATAATTATAATTTTGCACCAGGCCGTTTTATATTGCAATACCCTATCGACGTCAGGAAGGGACCCGCATGCGATTTTCATCGATAAGGTGAAAAGCGGAATGGACAGCGAGGTCATAGGCGGCGATGCGCAGAAAATACTTGTAAAACAAAATGGAATCGTATAGATTTTTTCTAACTCCTGAGAAAAATATCCTGAAGTCGTGAAACACAAAAACCAAGGAGGAGATAAAGATGGCAAAAGCGAAGAAGGGTGATCGGTTCACTTGCGAGCTGTGCGGTCTGGTCGTCGCCGTGGATGAAAATTGCGACTGCGCAGTCGGCGAGCTGATCTGCTGCGACGTACCGATGGAGAAAAGCAAGGCCGCTAGGAAACCAAAGAAGAAAGCCGCAAAACCTGCCAAGAAAGCAAAAAAGCCCGTCAAGACGAAGAAAGTGAAAGCCGCGCCGAAGAAGAAGGCAAAACCCGCCAAGAAAGCCAAGAAGGCAGCGAAGCCGAAGGCGAAAGCCAAGGCGAAGGCAAAGAAGAGATAAAGCGAAAACACAGAACAGAAAACAAAGAAAAAGCCCCATTCCCGATCGGAACGGGGCTTTTTTTCTTTATACCGTATACCGTCAGGGGACAAACCTACTCTGCAATCCGGCTAAAACCGTTTGACGTAAACAGCATAATCTTTTATTTTAAATGCCGTCGGAGGTTGCTCAGCCTGAAATTAAAATTCCTCGCACCAAGGTGCCAGGAATTTAGAAACTTAGGGAAGTTGGATTAACTGTTATGATGCTCGCTTACCACGCAGCGAGCTGCGGGAGATGCGCGTGCAATCGTTTTCGAACCGTGCGGTATGCCGTTATATGTGATAGGCTGTGATCATTCCCCCGATCGAATCGGCCCACTGTGGGAATGGGAGATACAACAATCAAAGAAGGAGGTCACCTATGGCCAGCAAGAAACTGTTGGAGCTGTTGAACAAGGGAATCGCCCGGGAAATTCAGGTGTCGGTTCAGTACATGTGGCAGCACGTCCAGTGGTCCGGAATTGCTCACTACGCCGTGAAAGACGAATTGAAAAGTGTTGCCATCGCGGAAATGAAACATGCCGAGGCGATCGCCGAAAGGCTGTTCTACCTCGGAGGAGTTCCGACGACGAAACCGGAGCCGATCTTTGTCGGCAAGACCTTGAAGGAGATGCTGACCAAGGACATGAAGGACGAGGAAGGGGCCATCAAGCTCTATAAGCAGACCATTGCCGTCGCAGAAAAAGAAGGAGACATCACGACGGCACAGCTGTTCAAGAAAATCCTCGCCGACGAGGAGGAGCACCACGATTTCTTCCAGGGCGTCCTCGAAGGGTTGAAGTAAACGCAACCGCATGCGAGGCAAAAGCCCACCGATCGGTGGGCTTTTTTTTCGTAACTTGCCGCATCGAATCGCGCAGAGAGGGAAGAAGGGGAGAACCGAGATGCGAAAACGTGAAAGGGAAATTAAAGATATACAGGACATCCATGAAATTCTCGAGAAGAGTCTTGTCTGCCGCCTGGGTCTTTGTGACGACGGGCAGCCTTATGTTGTCCCGATGAATTATGGTTACCGGGGTAGTCGCCTGTATTTTCATTGCGCACGGGAAGGCAGGAAGATCGATGTCCTGAGAAGGAATGACCGGGTCTGCGTCGAGGTTGACACGGACATCCGGATCGTAAAAGGGGATGCGCCATGCCAGTGGACGGCAAAGTACCGCAGTGTGATCGGGATGGGCAGGGCGAGGATCATCGAGGACGAGAAAGAAAAGAGAGCCGGCCTCGGTATCATCATGGACCACTATGGAGGGGGCGGGGACGGGTTCGACGAGGGATCCCTGCAGCGGACCCTCGTCATTGAAGTCGTCCTGGAGAGCTTGACGGGCAAACAGTCCCTCTGATCATTTGCCCCCGATTCCTCATCTCGCATGCTGCGCAGGTCGCCATTGTATTTGGCATGCAAAATAATCATTGACAGGATTTATTTGGCATGCCAAGTAAGTGGAGGAGCGATGACCAGGAGAAGAATCGCGTGCGATGAAAAGCGGAAACAACCAAAAACAAAAAGGACCGGCGCCGAAGGATGACCGTTTGATCTTTCTTCTCTTCACGGCGCAGCTGAAGCTGAAAACCTATCTGAAGAATGCCCTTTTGCAGGAAGGGGTTACGACGACAACGGCTCAATCGGGAATCCTGTTCCTCCTGAAAGCCAAAAACGGGCAGACCATGTCGGAGCTTAGCCAGGTGCTCTCCCTGGACAACTCGACCCTGACAGGGCTTGTGGACCGACTCGAGCGTGCGGGATTCGTGAAGCGCAATGCAGGCACAGCAGACCGGAGAGCCTCACACGTATTTATCACCGAGAAGGGATACGAGGAGACCGATCGAGCGAAGGCTGTGATCCGGCGGGTGAACGAGCAGATCAAGGCGGATTTCACAGTGGATGAGGTCGAGGCATTCAAGAAAATCCTGAAGTCGTTTTTCGTGCGTTTCGGTGCACAATAAGGGGCGCGTGATGACAGCGCGGCGTGGAAAAAAGGAACGGGACTTGCGGCTTCTAGGGCAAGCAGTTCGCCTTACGTCAGAGGACATCGCCGTAAGAGGGAAGCCCGGAGGCGGGCAACTCCCCGGGACTCTTTGGGGAACGATGGCGCGACGGGGGCTTTTGGGCTGGAGCATCCCGGCAGCGTATGGAGGGACGGGAGCCCCGTATTCCGAGATCCGACGGGCAATCGAATCCTTCGTCGAAAGCGGCGGAAGACCCGGTCTGGCTCTTTCCTGGATCGTCCACCTGATCGTGGCGAAACTCTTCATCTCGGGTGCCGGGAGGAGGGACCAGAAAAGAGACATTCTGCCCGCGATGGCAGCCGGAAGGGCTACGACTTCCATTGCTCTTTCGGAGCCAGGGGCGGGGAACGACCCGAAGCGGATTCGCTCGAGTGCCGTGAAAAAAAACAACCGGTACGTCCTGAAGGGAGAGAAGGCCTGGCTCACCAATGGGCCCATGGCTGATTATTTCGTTGTGTTTGCCGCAACGGATCAGCGGGGAGACAGGAAACCATTCAGCGCTTTTCTTGTTCCGAGGAGAACCCCGGGACTTACCATAGTAGACGTTCCTCCCCTCGGGTATCTTGAGCCCGCACGACACTGCGCCATCCGTATGGATTCCTGCGCCGTCCCGGAAGCGGCGATTCTCGGAAGGAAGGGACGTGCCTGGGAGGACCTCTCGAAGCCTTTCCGGATCGTCGAGGATACGCTCTTGTCGGGGGTGATCCTCGGGGGATTGGGCAGACAGCTCAAAGAGATCGTCCGGAGTCTGCAGGACGGAAAGCGACCCATGAACAGCGGGATGCGAGAGCGCATCGGGTCGGCCGCGGCCATGCTTGAGGCTGCAAAGCAGATTGCACAATGGACCGCCGTGGATCTCGACCGAGAAGGCCCGGGCACAACCGTGGACCAAAAACTCGCCTCGCTTCAGCTGATGGAGCAGGCGCTGCAGGAAGACATTGCTTCGATTCGTGAGGATATCGGTGGCACATTCCCATCTGCGATCGAGGCAGCCGGGGACGATATCACGCGGCTCATCGGACTGGGAATGCTTGCATCACGGGCCCGGCAACGAAAATGGGGAGACACACTTCTGATGGAGAGGAAGACGTTATGACGGATGAAAACGGGAAATTCGAATCAGTCGAGAAGGTGAGCGAGGGCTTCAGGCGCGCAGGATACATCTGCAACACGGATATTGCCACGACGGTCTATCTCGCCTTCCACCTGGAAAAGCCGGTCCTCGTCGAGGGACCCGCCGGTGTGGGGAAAACGGAGCTGGCCAAGAAGGCGGCAGCGTTCATGGATGTGCCGCTCATCCGGCTTCAGTGCTACGAGGGGCTGGATGAATCGAAGGCCCTCTACGAATGGAAGTACGGAAAACAGCTCCTCTACACTCAGCTGCTGCGGGACAAGCTCGATCAGGTCATCGACAGGGAAAAAGACCTGGGCGAGTCGATCCGGACGTTGCACCGCTACGAGGACATCTTTTTTTCACCCCAGTTTCTCGAGCCGCGGCCGCTTCTCCAGGCGCTTCAAAAGGAGCAGGGCGCCGTGCTCCTCATCGACGAGGTGGACAAGGCCGACGAGGAGTTCGAAGCGTTTCTGCTGGAGATCCTCTCCGATTTCCAGGTGTCGATTCCCGAGATCGGCACGGTACGTGCGAAGACAAGGCCCTATGTTTTCCTTACGAGCAACAGCACGCGCGAGTTGAGCGAGGCTCTCAAGAGGCGTTGCCTCCATCTCTACATCCCGTTCCCTGATCCGGATCTGGAATGCCAGATCATCCGCCACCATGTCCCCAGCATCCCGAATCGGCTGGAGAAGCAGCTGGTGATGTTCATTCACGAAGTGCGGAAACTCGAATTGAAGAAGGCGCCCTCGATCAGCGAGACGATCGACTGGGCAAGGGCCCTGATCCTTCTGCATGCCGGGGGTCTCGATCGGGACCTGACACGGAAGACCCTCAATACCTTCCTCAAGTTCGAGGAAGACATCCGGGCCGTGGATGAAAAACTCCCTCTGCTCATCGACAAAGCCCTGAAGGAAACTGCCTGATGGATCGTGTTTTGAACCAGTTCATTGTCTCCCTCCGGGGCGCGGGGGTACCGGTCTCCGTCTCGGAGAGCATCGACGCAACGCAGGCACTGACCATCTCCGGGTACGGCAACCGCCAGGTTTTCAAGAGCACCCTGGCGGCGACCCTTGCCAAGTCCGTTGCCGAAAAGGAAATATTCGATGACTGCTTCGAGAGGTTCTTTACCTTCCAATCTCCGACGGCAACTCTTGCAGACCGGCAGGAAAGCCCTGAGCAAGAACAACCGGGGGACATGCCCATTCCCGGCATCGGGGGGATGATCCGGGAGGGCGATATGGGCGGCATCGCGCTTGCCGTCCGGGATGCTGCCCGGTCCGCGGACCTGCAGTCCATCCGTTTTTTCACACAGCGCGGGATCTTCACCTCGAGAATTCTCCAGGCCATGCAACTGGACCAGCTGGACCGTGTCGTGGCGGATCTCTACCGGCAGGGCGGAGGCGGTGTTGCGACGGCGCGGCAGCTCGAGCGGGGCCGGGATGCACTCATCGACATGGTGAGGCGCTTTGTCGACGAACAATACGAGATCTACGCACGGGAAAGCACCGAGCGGATCATCGAAAGATACCTCTGGGATGCCAGGCTCACGGAGCTCGAGGAGCGGCACTACGACCGCATGCAGTTCCTCATCCGCAAGCTGGTGAAGCGGATGAACGACCGGTACTCCCGCAGGCGCAGGAGGGCAAAGCGGGGTGCCCTCGATTTCAAGCGCACCCTCCGGGCCAACATGCACCACGGGGGTCTTCTTTTCGAGACACACTGGAAAGAGAAGCGGGTCAACCGGCCTGATGTGGTTATTCTGTGCGATGTGAGCCGTTCCATGTCCACAGTGGTGCGATTTTGCCTGCTGATGCTCTACGGACTCAATGAGGTGGTGGCCCGCATCCGCTCGTTCATTTTCTGCTCGAGCCTTCTCGAAGTCAGCCATGTCTTCGAAACCAGTCCTGTGGCCGTCGCCATCGAGAGGCTCCGGACGGGGGAGGGGCTCGACATACACATGGGAAGGACCGATTACGGAAGCGCCCTCTGGGATTTCACGAGCAAGCATCTCGATGCGGTTACGGGCAAGACAACGGTGATCATCTTGGGCGATGCCCGAAGCAATTATGGTGATCCGGCTGATGAGCTGCTCAAGAAAATCGCCGAGCGCTGCCGCCGTCTCGTCTGGCTCAACCCGGAAACTCCTGCCATGTGGGGGACAGGGGATTCGGAGATGAGGCGCTACATGCGTCTTTGTGACCATGTGATGGAATGCAGCACGCTGCGCCACCTGGAGCAGCTCGTCCGATTTCTGGTCAAGATCCCCTGATGGGGCCCGTCGCCCGATTCTTCTGTTTTTCACGTTTTTTCCATGCTATCTTAATCCAGATGCTCGACAGTGCGGAGTTCAATCCGTAAAATGAAGGGTGAGGATTTCAAAGAGCAGTACCGGCATGCGCAGCGGATCGCCCGGCGGATCACCGGGGAAGTGGGAGACCCGTCGTTTTATACCGAGCAGAAATCTGCGGTGGATACCTCGGAGCGACTCTTCAGAGAACACCCCCTTGTGGCGCAGGCCATCACCGTACTCGGAGCCGATCCGGACAGAATCGGTCACGGACTGAACCATGTAACGAAGGTGGCCGTCGATGCAGGAGCGATCATCCTTGTCGAGCGTTCAGAAGACCGCGAGGGGGATGGGGTTCTCCGGCTCGTTACACTGGCCCATGTGGCCGGGGTCCTTCACGATATCAAACGAGAGGAAAAAGACCACGCCAGAAAGGGAGCCGACGAATCGGTGCGCATCCTGCGAGAATTCGATCTCAGCGGGGAGGAGAGAACGGCGATTGCCGATGCCATCGGCAATCACGAAGCCTTCCGGCCGGTGCTCCCCCTGGATAACGCGGACTGGCGGCTTCTCTCCGACGCGCTCTATGACGCGGACAAATTCCGCTGGGGACCCGACAACTTCTCCGAAATGCTCTGGGACATGGTATCGAGAAGGGGGGTTCCCCTATCTGCCCTGCTCGGCAGATTCCTCAAGGGGATGGAAGGGGTCGGGAGGATCCGTGAGACCTTCCGCAGCGAAACCGGGAGACGTTACGGCCCAGATTTCATCGATCGGGGATTGGAAATCGGCGAGAGGCTGTATGCGGAACTCACGCGCGAACAGGTAACAGGTAACAGGTGACAGGTATCAGGTATCAGGTATCAGGTGTCAGGTTCCCTCTGTCGATCGTCTTTCCTGATACCTGACACCTGACACCTAGTACCTTGCACCTGGAGATAGAACGAAAAAAATGTAAACGCAATAAATGCACGCATGAAGAGGGAGGCTCATCTATGATTAAAAGGATTCTCATGGCGACCGATGGCTCCAAGCCGTCCAGCAGGGCTCTCAAGGTTGCCATCGAGCTGGCAAAGAAGATCAGGGCGAAACTCATTCTCGTCGGGGTGATCGACAACCGCCTCTACATGGGGCACGCGATGCTTGCTGAGGATTCCCCCACGCGGCTTGCCGAGCCTGTCGAAGACTATCTGATGCAGGTTACTGGAGCCTATCTTGCCGATGCAACCGGGCTTTGCAGGCAAGGGGGCGTCAAGCCTGAAATCGTCATCAGGACGGGTCATCCTGTCGAGGAAATCCTGAAGGAAGCCCGCCGTTCCAGGGCCGATCTGCTGGTCGTGGGTTCCCAGGGCAAAAGCGGGATCGGCTCCGTGATGGGAAGCGTCGCATACGGCGTACTCCACGGTGAATCGCGGGTGCCTGTGCTGGTGGTGAGGAAGTGAGGCACCGGAGATGAACAAGGGGAAATCAGAAGGACCGAAATCAAAACTCCTCTACAAGGGGCCTGTTTTCCAGCTCTTCGAGGATGAGATTGAACTGCCGAATGGCCGCGTAGTCCAGCGAAGCCGAGTCGAGCACCGGCCCACGATCGGAGTCGTGCCCTATATCGGCAACGGTCAGATTTTGCTGATCCGGCAGCACCGCCACGCCGTAGGAAAGATGTTGATCGAAATTCCGGCAGGGACCATGGACAAGGAAGAGGAAACGCCCGAGGAATGCGTTCAAAGGGAACTCGCCGAAGAGGCGGGCTTTCGGGCAGGTCGGCTTGTGAAACTATTCGGCGGGTATCTCGTCCCCGGGTATGCGGACGAGTTCATGCACTTCTACCTGGCTTTCGATCTCATCGAGGCGCCCCTTCCGCCCGATGAAGACGAGTTCATCGAGCCTCTGAGCTGCTCGATGGCCGAAGCGTTGCGCATGATCCGGGATGGGAGGATCATTGACAGCAAGACGGCCCTGGCTCTTCTTCTTGCAGCGGATTATCTCCGTGAAAAGGGGATGATGCCGTAAGAGCAGCACGGAAAGTGCGCGAAGCCTTCTAGCTCTTGCGGCTTGTTTTCGTCAGGAATGTGGAGATCTGCTGCTTCACATTCTTTTTCTTGCATGCCGGACAGCTGACTTTTCCCTTGTCCCGCTCCGCCATGCTCATGACCCGTGCGAATACTTGCTTGCAGTCTTCACAACGGAATTCATAGGTCGGCATCGCTTTACCCCTCCTTTCCTGATTTTCAGAATCCAAAACATTCACCACGGCTCGATTTCACGATGAGTCGGACGCGCGATCATTTCCCTGCGCTTTTCCCTTGATACAAGTGAATCCGCAGGTGCCACATGAAGATATTTTACAGGCCCTAAAGCGGCCGTCAAGTATCATGTGAACCTTTCTGCCGTTAGGGCCGAGGTCATTGCGGGAACCGGAAAATGGCACGAATCCTGCTCAAAAAATCCTTGTTTGCCTACCATAGCTGAAAAATCACCAGCGGGGAGGAATTCGTGGTTACCTACAAGATTCAACGAGGGGATACGATCGATCGCGTTACGAAAGCGCTGGGCATGACCTGGGACGAGTTCAGGCAAGTGAACCCAGATGCCGTCGGGCGGTCCGCAAAGACGGGAAAATGGATCATCAAGGCAGGAGCCGAAGTCAAAGGGCCTACATCTTTTCGGTCGGTGCTCGAGGATCAACAATTGGTCGCCAAGGATGCTACAAAGCCGGAGGGAACCCGGGCTGGGGAAGAACGATGGACCGAGTACACCGTGAAGCGGGGCGACACCCTTTGGGGGCTTGCAAGGGATACCTTTGGGGTCAGCGTCAGGGAAATTGTGAAAGCGAACAATCTTGTCAGTGCCGACCGCATCCACCCCGGGCAGAAGATCCGTGTCAGGGTGCCGGATGCGGCAGAAAACGTGAGCCCGGAAGCGCCGGAAAGATCGGAGGTCGTTGCCAGCTGGTATGGGAAAGAGTATCACGGCAAACCCATGGCGAACGGCAAAGCCTATGATATGTATGCCAATACGATCGCCCATCGAACACTTCCCCTCGGTACGAAGGTGGAGTTGACGAACCCTGATACGGGACAGGTGATCCGTGCCGTCGTGACGGACCGGGGTCCCTTCGTTAACGGGCGTGATGTGGATTTGTCCTATGGAATTGCCAAGAAGCTCAACATGGTGGACAAAGGCGTTAGCAAACTGATCATGGAGATTCTGTAGGCGTCACGAATGCCGCCGGATTTGCGGCGTCGGGCTTCGAGCATTGGGAAAGAAAGAAAAAGCCCGCCCCGGTGAACCGGGGCGGGCTTTTTTTCAGGAGGACCTGTTTCGTCTATCTCGTCTCTTTAGTCTATTTCGTCTGTTTCGTTCTTTTCGTTTTTCGCTCTTGGATGGGCCTCGATCCTCTGTCCTTTATCCTCGAGCCTTTTTCTTCGTGCCGATCCGGTCCCAGGCGTCCTTGTAGAGCCGTCCGATGCAGAGCAGCAGCGCCAGGAAGAACAACCCCAGCATGAACGTCGGAGGCGTCTGAAGCATCTCGTCGAGCAGGTG
>Ga0335071_10005511_pt1 | contig 13134 bp, 26 predicted proteins | sample Lox_Sample_15_FD_206724 | JGI IMG/M metagenome (GOLD analysis project Ga0335071, IMG submission 206724) | Soil microbial communities from Loxahatchee National Wildlife Refuge, Florida, United States - Lox_Sample_1.5 | ecosystem: Environmental > Terrestrial > Soil > Wetlands | place: USA...
AGCCAGCCCCCGCCACTTGCACCCGCAGTTAGTTGTCATAGTTGCGGTAAGCCTTTGGAAAAACTTGGACCTAATGAATATCGGGAGTGCCCTTGTATTACCGCACCCGCAGAGGTGACGGCAGAGTTTGACCCGAAGGCTTGGACTAGACACTACATGGATGAGTGTGGATACACCGAAGCTGAACGGCCATGCGAGCATCACCAGTTTAAGACGTTGGTCAGAATGTTCGGCCAAGTGTATGCGGCAGGTGAGGCGATAGCAGCTACTCGTGCCGCGCTCGCCGCCGCGAAGGGAGGCAGGGGATGAATGAAACGTCAGTTCTTTCACTTCGGAGTTGGTGCTGTGGTGCGTCATTCGGACAGCATGAAACAACATGCCCCAACTACCAGCCCACGCCCGAGAAACGTGTGGAGAGCGGGGAGCCGCAACCGATTCTGGTTACACCAGAGAACGTTGATGAGGCAAATAAAGCACTGGCTGAAGTGGGAATTCGCATTGAGCAGCAGGAGATAGTTGAATCTGGTGGAAGAAAGTTCACTCGCGTTCCCAATATAGTCGGAGAACTCACCGAAGTATTGCCGGATGGCCAGCAAACCGACTGGGCCGAGAAGGAAGCGCGAGAGTATTGGGACGCCTATCACGACAGAAGTGGAGACGAGCAGGATAGAGCGGACCTAGCTGCCCTGTTGCGCCGAGTGCGGGAAGCGGATTGCAAGTTGGTTTGTAAGCTTTGTGCTGGCAAATCCCCAGATGCGAATGTCGAGCCATTCCAGATACAAAAAGATGACTACATTCCCAATTTTGGGCCTGTAGACGCGGGAGATTGGATACACAGAACTGATTGGGGAGGGCACTATTTCTGCACTGCGACAGCCATCCGAAAGGGGGAGCGATGAGCGGTCGATGCTTTAGCCGTCCCGGTTGGTGGCAAACACTCTGCGGATTGGATGCAGCGAACCAAGGTTTTGGCTGGACTGACGAAAAGAAGCACGTACAATGCTCGCGTTGCAAGAAGCTAATTCTACGAGGCGAACATAGACGCTGGCAAAAGCGCCATATTTTGCTGAGTCAGCGAGATGTGGAAGTGGTAAAGCGTGCAATTCGGAGGACGCCATGAGCGACCTTGAGAAGCTGTTGCTGGAGGATATGCGGCGGGAGTGGTACGAGAAGGTAAAGGAACAAGACCTCCACCATTGCCAAGGATGGGAAGAAGTTACCAACGATGGATTTATCGTATACGAGGAATACACGTTTGAGCGATTTGTGGCCTCGCCAATGGTCCAATGCTGTTTGGCCGTACTCAAGCGCAAAGTGCTCCCCTTGCTGGAAGCTGGACAGGCGATGCGCACATGGTTCGTAGTCGATGAGATAGGCGGAGCGGCTGAGCGGTGGGACGCAGCCCTAGAGAAAGCGAAGGGGAAGTGAGATGGAGTTAGTTCTTCTGTTTCTGACCTTTTTTCTTTGTTGTAAGACCGCAGGGGACATATTAGAAGTAAAAGACAGAATTAAGTTCCTAGAATATGAATTGAAGGAGCGACCACCAGAGAAAGCAAAGGAAAAATGAAACTAATACAAATGTACGACCCGCCTACGGGGTGGAAATACGGATTTCCGAGGGAATATAAACCTCTGGAGAATGAGAAGCTTAAAGACACTCTAATTCGGGATGGATATCCGAAAGAAGATGCCGGGTGGGCGTCGGAATACACCCGATTTTGGACTCGGTGGGAGGAGAAATGAGAAAATGGATGCTTTACGAGGCGCTGGTGTTTTTAGCTGTCGCCGGGATGATTGTTTTTTGGTGGATTTGGAACGGTTTTTAAAAATTCGCAGAGCATTCTAACACTTTTGGCTATTCGACCAGTCCATTCTTCCAATTCATCCAGTCTCTTTTCCAATCTACGGATTCTAGCCATAGCTTCTCTGGCATCACTGGCCGCATAATCAGCCGCAGTTGGTGGATTACTGTCCATATAACACCTCTCCTAGTTTTTCCGCCCATTCCCGGTCGTGCCCGGGTCGGACTCCAATATAGCAATCCACGGTTAAATCGCCGGTCTGCCGTCCGTGACGGGTGGAAATTATCTTAACCGGGCACCCCATTTCAGCTAACAGGGTGGCGTTTCCCCGGCGGAACGCATGGAATCCGGAAACCGGACAACCTAGTTCGGCAAGGTCTCGGTGGAGTTTTTTAAGCAGTTGGGGCTGTCTCCAAGGTCTATGCTCCCGATTTCTAAATAGGTAATCTCCGTTTTCTGCATTACTTCTATCGTTTCGATTAGAAATTTTTTCAACAAGTCGAGTTGAGAGGGAGATAGTTCGGTATCCGTTGCTGGTTTTGGGTTCTTGTGGTTGTCCATCGAAAACGCTCCTGTTCACCGTCAGAGTTCTGTTCGTAAAATCAAAATCCCCCACCTGCAATCCGAGCACCTCCCCGACGCGAAGCCCGGTCTCTGCGAACAGAAACCAGATGACTTCGCGCCGTGAGAGTTGGATTAGTGTGTCCTTGCCGAAAATTGTCTGAGGTCTAGTACCACCCTTGGGTAGTACCGGAACCGGTACAGATTGAATCAATCCTTCGCGTTGTGCCCGAGTCAGGATTAACCGGAAGGTCCCCCAATAATTACGGGTCGCCCGGGGAGACATCTCTTTGCTAAGCTTGGAGATATTCGCCTGAATCATTCCTTCGGTTAAACTGTCAAGCGTTACCGACCCGAAGGATTCGTCTATCTTCCGGATGTGACTACGCATGGACGCAATCGTGGCTGGCTTTTTCATTGACAGGATAGTATCGGTCCAAACAGCGGTGTATTCACGAGTTTTCATTTTTAATCACCACCAAATGTCCGGGTTTCCCCATTTTAATCGCCTGTTTCATTGTCCAGCAGCCACCCGATTTTACGTGGTCCGAAGTTCTGCAATGATAGCACGATTTGAATCTCATGCCAGTAAAATTTTCGGGCAGCCGGTCAACCGTGATACAAAACACCACATCGCTTCTATCCGCAATCTGAAGGTTACGCTTTTTGTAGTAAGTCCATTCGAGTTTTTCGGGTTTGAATTCGGTGACCGGTATCCCGAAGTCTTTAGCCATTTCGACCGCCCAAATATCAATCCCGCCCAGATGACACCCGCCGCTCACCACCTCCGTGACCATCCAATCGTTGAGAATATTGGAGATAGCGAGTTTGGCTCGGCGCTCACCCTCTTCCGTGAACTTACTCGATTCGCTGCCTACGATTCCTACAATCATTATCCCTTCCTATATCGAATCGTTTCAAATCCTTCCGCGCCAAGCGGCAAATCTTTCGCCCATGCTGGCGACTTTACCATACTCGACCGCAGGATTTCAAGGGCTTTTGTGTCCGAAGCAGGCGCTAAAACCGCTAATTCGTCGTGAAAAAGACCGCAAATCCTCTGACCGGCAGCATCAGAATTAAACATTCCTTCGAGTAGAATGTCCCGGGCAATCGCTTGCACCACGTTTTCGGTCAGCTTGCCGCCGTAGGTCTCCTGTCGGCACCAGTGATGATTTGCTCCAATCCCTTCAAAAGTAAGCACATCCCGCATTTTGCCGAATTTTTCGACCGTTTTTATTTGTGGACGAATATAATGTAAAAAACGCCCGGACGGCAGTTTGATGCGGAATGTTTTTCCGTGGCAATCGAGCACCACTTTTTTCAATGTGATTGTTCGCCGCGAACGAACGCAATCAATCGCCGCGTCCTCTATATCGTACCAGAAATCAACAACTTCCGGGTATTTTCCTTGGTACAACCCAACTGCTTTGTGGGCGAGGTCTTTCGGCATATCGACGTTGCAGACGTGCTTAGCGTACCCCCAGAGGCCGCCTCGGAGTTCATCCCCGTCTTTGTTTATGTATAGTTCCCCTCCCGATAGCCCGAATCCGCATCCCAACACCGGAGGCTTGGCGTTCTGGCGCATGTCTTTGTATTCGGGTCGGCACTTGTGAACCCCGTTTACAATGACAATCATCTGCTCATAAGGAATTTTGTAGAGAAGTGCCGCGAAGTCCACATACGGGTCTTTACCTTGCCGGTGAACGTCCAGAATCGACTGGCACCCGGATACCCACCCGACAACCCTGTGCTCAATCGCAGCTAAATCGCACAGAACGAATTTATATCCTTCCGGGGCTTTCAGGCAGGGGCGGATACAACTTGCCACCACGTCCATGATATTCCATTTCTTGAGTCCTTCGTAGTCTCCCGCCATCACCATTTCTATGGCTTTATCCAGATTTTTATCGAGTTCTTGGGTGGGGCGGGGCAGGTTTTGAAGCTGGACCGTTCTACCAGCCCATCTGCCGGTGCGACCCGCTCCCAAATAAGAGAACTGGTCTCTCACGAATCCGTCGGATGAAACGGCCAGTTTGAGAGCCTGAAACTTGGAATCCGAGGTTTTAGCCGACTCTTTGCGAAGTTCCAGTACCTCCGCAGCCTCTCTCGATAACTCAATGTCTTCTAAAGCCATGTTAACAAAAGGCTTGCCGAGTGAGTTGTATGCGTATCCCTGAGTTCTGAGCCACTCCAGCATCTGAGGATTCGAGTTCGGATTCTCGATTCCGGATATTTTGATTATCTGGTCGGTTGTCTCTTTCTTCCTCCGCTCGGCTATTTCGTCCAGTTTATGGACAAGTTGGAGGTCCACCGGCATCCCATGGTCGTTTATTTTCTGGTCGAGCAGCCACCCTCTTCTGACCACTTCGGGGAGAGGATGACCCGAGAAGAGTTTACTAATCTTCCGTAATACCTCCACGTCCCGTTTGCAATAGGCTTTAAAATCCTCCCATTCTTGGGGATGGGAGTCCCGGTCGTTGAATCGGGGCTTGCTGATTCCAAATAGGGTTTCCTCCCCGCCTTTATGGGCCGGTTCGCAGAATCGTTTTATAAGCTTTTTCCCGTCTATCTTCCCTTCCTCTAACTCCAGTATTTCGCAGACTGTTTCGAGTTTTCCGGGCATTGAGAGATGTTTGGCTTGCACCATTGGGTCTTCAAACCGCTCGGCGGGGAGGTCGATTTCCAGAACATATTTCAGGATATACCGCTCAAACGTGGAGTTCCAACAGACAATAGTGAGGTCCGGGTTTCTTAGGTCATAGCACCACAGCGGAGGACAGAGGGGATTCACACCGGTACCGACTATGTTCTCGGTGATGAGCACTTCCTCATCTTCTAAAGCAGAACCCATCAAAGATACCCGGGTAGACGGGTGTTTCGCGTAGTTGTCGATTCCAACATCCTCGACGTTTACTTCGGACTGCACCTCGAAATCAAGATAGAGTTTTGGCATTATCGATATACCGCATTCTCATGGAGGTGCTGGGCGGTAAGGTTACGGTAAAACGAACTTTTACCACCCTTATACCAATACGGTCTTTGGCATAATATAAGACTTTGTGGTAATACCAGTTTTCATCTTCGCATGGTGGTTCAAACCACTTCCCGATAAACGGAAGTTTGGTTACCCACGGAGCAACCGGGGCTAATGCCAATGTTCCTAGAAACTTACGTCTGTCCATTTTTTCTCCCGGTTCCTATTGCGTGTCCGACATGATAATTTCCGCACTGCCCGCAATAATAGATGTGCATTCCATACGAGTTGTCCGGAAACCGGACGCAAAACGCCCGGAGAGCCGCTTCGGCTTTCCCCCGGCTGGGATGTTTAAATTTTCGAATACAGTTGGGTGACCGCATTATACCCTCCTTTTTCGGAAAAGATAAATAAGAAATACGACGAAAGAAACGCCGGATATGATTGCCCCTCCCGATGCTATCTCTTGGTTTTTAAACAAACCTTCTAGTAGACATCCGGTACCGAACGCCCAAATAAAACCGCAGACCCACAATCCGGCTGCTGCATCGTCGCTCACGGAAACCTCCCGCTCGAACAATACATGAAAAAAATTTTTCTGTCAAGGGTTGACAAAAAGAAAAAAGTAGCATACTATACTCGCGGGGTTTGAGGGAAACGTTCTTTCGTGGGGCAGTCTAAAAACGCCGCGAATCTGGCAGACCGCGCACGTAAGTCCAGACTCCGGAAGAGAGTTACGACGGCACGGTTGAAAAGCCCTTAAACAAAGCGCCCGTGGCTCAACGACGGACAAACCCCAAGGAGATGAAATGGCAAAAAAAGAAGTTTTACCAGAAGTGGTTTATATTGTAAGGGTTGAAGCAGATACCGCCGATTCGTATTTAGCTACCAGTGAGAATCTCGATGAGGCTGTTTATTCTGCGGACGAGGAACGAGTGTTAGTGGGTACATATAAGCTGGTTCGTACCGGTCGATATGAACAGACCGTCCGAGAGGTGGAAAAGTAATGGAAACATTGGTAGAAGGAAATAAAACGACTTTTCTTTACGACCAGCCGACTGCTAAAGAATCTCCCGGCATCGGTAAGCTGGCGTTGGCTTTGGCACAGGCTCAACTAGATTTCAAGCCTATCATCAAGTCGAAAGAGAATCCGTTTTTCAAGTCCATGTACGCGGATTTGAAAGACCTTATCGCGGCCACTCAACCGGCTTTAGCGCAACACGAACTGGTAGTTATCCAGAAACCGGAAAGTAGCGAGAAATATGTCACGATTGTGACGAGATTGGTGCATTCGTCCGGTGAATGGATTGAATCAAGCCTTTCAATGCCACTCGCCAAGAACACCCACCAAGCTATTGGAGAAGCAATCTCTTACGGAAGACGGTATGCGTATCAGTCGATGATTGGGTTAGCCGCTGAAAACGAAGACGACGGCAATCAAAACGCAGCCACTCCGCCAACCGAACCGGAAAAGAAGAAAAAGTACGAGCCAAAGCCCGGGAAAACCGATAAGGTTGATGTGGACCACGAACAGCCGGATTATCATTTCACCCCGGATGGTCCTAAGCCAACCGGAGTACCCAAGGCTGTAATCCCTCCAGCACCGGAAATCCCACAGGACCAACGGTTTCCGAATAAAGAAGAGGGGAAAGAATTCCTAAACCGCCTCCGCGATTACATCAAAACGGACCTTCCAGCCGCTCACATAGCCAACCCGTCTGAGACCCTTAAAGCCTTCGTACAGAAAAAATTCGGGGTTTCTGAAACAAAACTGTTGACATTTTCTCAGTTTTCAAGCATACTTGCGGAGTTGGATTCCGCAAAAGAATCCGGAAATCTGAAAGGATTGCTGGAGTGACGCCAGTTTCAAGTTAAGGAGAAAACGATGGGTCGTAATTATCTTTCGGCAGCAGCAGCACGGGCGGTAAATCCGCCACAGTCGGAACCACTGAACAAACGGCAGGTTAAGAACAATGCCGGGGGATTCGTCTACGCAGTCGATGACTGGAAGCGCCTTGACCGGTTTCTAATCCTCGGCTCGGAAGGTGGAACCTACTACGTCTCGGAACACGACATCACCAAGACCAACATCAACACGATTATGAGAGTGGTAGCGGAAGACGGAATCCGTGTGGTTAATCGGGTTATCGAGATTTCAGATTCCGGTCGGGCACCTAAGAACGACCCGGCTCTGTTCGTTCTGGCCTACGCAGCCTCCAAGGGTGACTTGCAGACTCGCAGCTATGCCTTGAACTCGCTACCAAAGGTTGCTCGAATCGGAACACATCTGTTCCATTTCGTAGATTACGCCCGTAAGTTCCGGGGTATGGGTCGCGGTCTGCGCTCGGCTATCACCGAATGGTACGCCTCGAAGAACGCCTCTCAGTTGGCTTCTCAGGTTACCAAGTACCAGTCCCGGGATGGCTGGAGCCACCGCGACTTGCTACGGCTTGTCCACCCTCATTTCGAAGGTGCTCATCAGGTAATCGCCCGTTGGGTTGTTAAGGGAGAACTCGAAGCAGAAGATGGAGGGTCAATCCCTCGGGCATTGCTGGGCCATGTGGCAATCCAGAAGGCTACCGACCCAAAGGAAGCGGCGGAAATCATCCGGGAATTCGGAGTGGTGCGGGAATCCGTTCCTACACAGCTACTAAACTCGCCGGAAGTCTGGGAAGCTCTCCTAGAGAACATGCCGCTGACAGCGTTAATCCGCAACCTCGGCAATATGTCCAAGGTTGGGTTGTTAGTTCCTATGTCCGATGCCAGCAAGCTGGTGGTGTCGAGACTTACCGATAACGAAGCGCTCAAGAAGGCTAGAATCCACCCTATTCAGCTTCTTCTGGCCGCTAAGGTTTATGGTCAGGGCAAGGGAATGAAGGGGTCCGGAAGCTGGACAGTCGTTCCCAAGGTAGCAGAAGCTTTGGACGACGGGTTTTATGCCTCGTTCAAGTTCGTACAGCCAACAGGAAAGCGCCACTATATTGGCGTAGACGTTAGCGGTTCGATGGGCTGTGGAACAATCGCTGGTACGCCTCTAACTCCAAGAGAAGGCGCGGCGGCATTGTCTCTGGTAACCGCCCGTACCGAAGAAGAATACTACATTGCTGGATTCCAGTCGAAGCTAGTCAAGCTGCCTTTCTCCAGCAAAACCACGCTCAAGGATGCGGTCAATCGCACAGCGAACCTGTCTTTCGGTTCAACTGACTGCGCGGCTCCTATGCTTGACGCTCTGGCTCAAGGTATCAAGGCCGATGTGTTCGAAGTCATCACCGACAACGAGACTTGGGCCGGGAACGTTCATCCTATGGTAGCTCTACAAAACTACCGGAATAAGACCGGTATCAACGCCAAGCTGGTGGTAGTTGGAATGACCGCCACCGAGTTTACAATCGCAGACCCTGCCGACGCCGGAACTCTAGACGTGGTTGGGTTTGACGCCAGCGCACCTGCGGTAATCGCAGATTTCGTAAGAGAGTAATCTCTTCCCATGCCCCCGGTGCGGCAGCACCTAGAGCCGACGGACAAGCGGTGAGAACATCGCGGGGGCCAACCAACTCCGTATCACCACAACCACCGGAGAATGCGGGTCGAAGTGGGAGGGTTATCCGATAATATATCCCTCTCACACCCACTTATCCGCATTTATTTATATGACTAGATGCTGCAAATGCGGTAACCAGAACCTAGCCGAGTTTTACAGGGATAGAAGCAGACCTAGCGGTTTTTCTAGGTACTGTAAGAAATGCGACCACGCGAAGCACAACGCATATAGGAGAAACAGACCAAGGCTTATAATCGAATACGATGACGGGTTAACACCGTTTTCGGTAATAGCAAGAAGAATGGGCGTGTCCCGGGAAGAAGCTGTGCGTTCGTACTGGTCGGGTATGAAAAAGATTAGGAGCCATTTCGGAATTCCTCTGTCTTGAACAGGGGAAAATTGGGCTGACCGGTCCCTCAACACGGTCGATATAGGTTCCCGTTGACCCCCGTCTTTCACCGGACGGGGGTCCTAATAAAATGAAGATATTAAAGAACATGGAAATTTTCGCGGATTTATTCACCGAAGAAGAAGGTATGCATCACGCGGTCCAATACGACGAGGTGTACGATAGCGAGGGACGACTCGAATCCAAGAGAACCTTCCACTACCTGACTTGCAAGAAATGCGAATTGCGACGGCTTTTAGGTCTTCCTCAGGAGGAACCATGACCCAATTGAACCCCAAAGCCCTAGAAACAGCTTTTAAACTATCCATAAAAACACTTCTAGATGTGGACAAAAACTCTTTCTACAATAGCGATAGAGCGTGGTCTAGCGGGGCAACATTTCTGGAACTTGCAAAAGAGAAAGCTAAAGAAGAGGGGGAGGAAGAAGCCAAGCTGAAATCTTACATGGTAGCTCTTTTTCACGGGTTTTGTGTGGGACTCGAATATCAACGTCTAGTGGAGGGTAAATGAAACTTTCAACGTCAGAATGGCTCGACAGGATGTTTGAATTACTCGCTGAACGGGAGAAAGCCGTCCGGAATCTGGAAAATGTCCAGTCCGGAATCAAAGAACTACTGGCCAACCGGCCCGTGGACTCCGTGGAAACCAAAGAGTGGCTTGACTCGCATTCTTGGATGGGTAAATGACCCTCGCAGAGTATCTCCGGATGCGCCGAACCGTGGAGACCGCCAGCCCCGTGCTGGTGGCTCAGGCGAAAGAACTGGCGGAACAGGTGAAAACCCGGAACAGAGAACTGACTACAGTAGACCGGATGTGGGACGAACTAATCAAACTGGCGGAGGAAAATGAACGACTTACAAAAAGCCAATGTAGCGATGAACCAAGCGGTCGAATGGACTGACGAAAGGAAAGAGAAATACAACGACCTCGTTATGGGGAGCGCCCTACTTTCCGGTTTAATCGTCTGTGGATTGCTGTGTGTTTTTGGGGTGTGGGAGTTGGGTGTGGCGTGCGTCCCTATTGCGGGGGTTATAGGAGCGGCGTTTTACAAATGAAAATAATTTCTCTTATTTTCATTCTTCTGTTGTATATCTCTAGCATAGGGTTACTAACCGCCTCGACTATAATCGCTTTACGAAACAAAAACATAGACGGGCTTATTATTCTGTTCTCGTTTATAGGTCTGATTGTGGCAATTTCACTGGCAAAATCTATATATTGGGATAAAACGGAGGATTAATGAAAACGTATTGGAAAGTGGTAGCAAGTTTCTTTATAATCATATTCGGGATTTACGGGGTTAATTCCGGCCTACAGATGACCAATTTGGCGAGCGATGTGTCTTTTGCGGTCGGATGGGGTATAATCTCAGTAGCAGTTTTCGCTTCGGCATTCTTTCTAACTTTACTATGGAGATACACATGAAAAGTGGTTTAATTGTAGTAGCCGCACTCCTTTTGGGGGGATGCACGACTATCCCGCCGGGAAGTGTGGGTATTGTTGTAAATCAGTACGGAAGTAATCGTGGGGTAAGCGACTACACAACGACAACGGGGCGTGTTTTCTACAACCCGATTTCGACTAGCGTGGTGGAATATCCGACGAATGTTCAGACTATCCAGTGGACGAAAGACGTACACGAAGGCGCTCCACAGGATGAAAGTATTACCTTCACAACCAAGGAATCGGTCAGCATTAACGCCGACGTTTCCCTGTCCTATCAGCTTGAGACTTCGAAAGTTCCGAGTTTCTATGTTAAATTTAGAAACGACGACCTGAAAACCTTCACCTACGGATATCTTCACAATATCGCTAGAGACGCCATGATGGAAATCGGAGGTCACTATACCGTTGAACAGGTTATGGGTGATAACGAAGAATTCCTCCACCAAGTCCGCGACCGTATCCAGTCACAAGTCAAGGATATCGGGGTTGACCTGCAACAGTTTGGGTTTATCGGGTCGCCCCGGCCACCGCAGCAAGTTATCGACTCCATTAACGCGGCACAGCAAGCTAAATATAACGCCGTAAAAACCCAGAACGAACTGGCCCAGACTCAGGCGGAAGTGGCTAAAATGATTGCTAATGCCGAGGGTACTGCCAAGGCCAACCGGATTGTAGCCGAATCTATCACTGAAAACCTGCTAAAGAAGCAGCAGTTGGATATCCAAGACCGGTGGATTAATCGATGGAACGGAGTTACCCCATCGGTAACAACGTCTGGAAACGGCATGTTTCTGACGGTTCCGACTCAAAAGTAATCAGTCCCAGCCTCTTCGAAAGAGGGGGCTGGAACGGAGGGACTTTATGGAAATAGATGCTCGGGAAGATACGGACGTAAGACTGCTTGTAAAATGTCCTACCTGTTCCGTAGAATACGTAATGGTCATCCGGGCGGTCCATGCCTGTGCCGAATGCACGTTAAAATATCTATACCCACCGGACGGAATTAAACCAGAGCCATTTAGCTGGAAGTCATTTTGGAGGAATTTATGGAAATCGGAGAACCAGTAAAGAAGTTTGTAGTCGAACCTTTGCGGGAGCCTATCCCACAGAGAGAAGTAGAACCAGAAGCAATCCCCGTGGAACCGGTCGAGCAACCGGAACCAGTCCACGTTACGGAATGAAAGGAAGGCCATGGCTTTCATTAAACCTTCCATGCGGCTGTCGCCGGGGCAAATAGTACCGGTACCATCGCCCTCGGGCTATCAATACCAATATTCGTATCCGGGTAATCTTTCTGCTCCATCTCCACCCCCACCCGCTCACAAAGCTATCGAACCGGCTCAAAAGACGGAAACTCCGTTAGTCGGTTTCCGGGCGTGGAGAGTCCAGAAACTGGACGGGAAATATTTCCTTCAAAGTACTTACAAAGACACGATTTGGCCCCACCGGCACAAGATGGAAAGGGGAGTAAAACCACCAGATTGTATAGAACATTTAAATGGTTATATAAATTATTTGGCCGCGATTACACCAAGCATAACCAATCCGGCGGGATTACCAATTTCAGATGACTACAGTCTCGGAATCCATGCGATTAAGGAAAAACATAAGCTGGGCGAACTATGCGTTAACTACGACCAAACCCGTATTTGCGGGGAGATTTATATGTGGGGCGAGGTCACCGAAACCGAACACGGATATCTCGCGCAATACGCCTATCCGAAACAGCTTTGGGTGATGTCGGATATGGACCCGACCGTGGTAATGGAACTAGAAGACAGTTACGGGGTTCCGGTTTTGATATCCGAAGCGGTGGAAATGGCTTACAAATCCTCGCTGTATTTGATGGCTAGGATAGCTAAGCTAGAACAACAACTATTAAAGCAGCTTACGATGAAATAGAAAGACTTTTCGGTAAACTACAGGAGATGAAATGAATAACTTCGTTTGTGTTACAGGGAATCTGGGGCGGGATGCGGAATTTAAAACCGTAGGCTCCGGTAAATCCCTAACCAAGCTGTCGATTGGGGTGAATACAGGTACCAAGGAAAACCCCCATACCACTTGGGTCAAGGTGACTTGCTGGGAATGGGTAGCCGATTCCGCTTCGGGTCTCCTCAAAGGCGACCGAGTTACTGTAATTGGTCGGCTAAGGCAAGAAGATTTTGAATCCAAAGGCGAGAAGAAATCCATGCTCACAGTCGTGGCTAGTTCGGTTATTCTTCATGCCGACGTAAAGAAGGTTAAGGGAGAGGATGATTCTGATATTCCATTCTAATGTCCGACCAAGCGCACAGTCTTTACGGTGGCCGGGTACTCATTGAATTTAAAGAGAAGGGCCACAGATACACCGTACATGTAGACGGCAAGAAAATCAAACCGCCTAGTGTAACCCAAGTCA
>Ga0335071_10005512_pt1 | contig 13131 bp, 9 predicted proteins | sample Lox_Sample_15_FD_206724 | JGI IMG/M metagenome (GOLD analysis project Ga0335071, IMG submission 206724) | Soil microbial communities from Loxahatchee National Wildlife Refuge, Florida, United States - Lox_Sample_1.5 | ecosystem: Environmental > Terrestrial > Soil > Wetlands | place: USA: Florida...
CTTGAACGTGCACTTTCGTTTATCTCAGTCGATGGCATCTGAAGAATCCTCATGAGAGATGAGGCAGAATAGGGAGCTACCGGCTCACTCTCCCGACGAAACCAAAATAAAGGACTTCTTCAAGAAGTTGAGGGTAGAGGGAACCAGGAACTTTTGAAACATAATGCGTGACCATCTCCCTGTAAGGGGGAACGTCCAGCTATTGATGTGTAAGACCTTCAGGAACGCAACGCAGCCGCGTATCCTAAATACTCCACGTGGTGAGTTCACCAAAATTGGTTAGGAAAGGAGTCAGCCATGTTGGTCCAGAAGAGAACCCCCTGGAAGTTAAAGCTTTCCTGTTGGGCCATTGCATATCTTGCTTTTCTTTTGACGGGCGCTCCGGTCATGGGCCAGCAGACCACCGGCGTGCCAGGCTCACCATCCGCTACCACAACCATTGAGGGAAAGCAGCTCCCGCCCCCTCCGCCGCAGTTCGGTGGCGTGATCAAGGAGGACGCCAAGGACTCAAAGCCATGGTGGCCCCCGACGGTCGTGCCGCCCAAGGGTGCGCCTAACGTGCTCTTGATAATGACGGACGACCAGGGCTATGGCGTATATAGCACCTTTGGCGGCGTCATTCCCACACCGACGATGGACCGGCTAGCGGAGAAGGGGCTGCGCTATACGCAGTTCCACTCTACGGCGCTGTGCTCGCCCACTCGGGCCGCAATCATCACCGGCCGCAACCATCACGCGGTGGGCTACGGCCAAGTCAGCGAATTCGCCACCGGCTTCCCGGGCTATGACTCGGTGATCGGTCCTGAGAACGCCACCATCGGCAGGATTCTCAGCGAAAACGGCTATGCCACGTCGTGGTTCGGCAAGAACCACAACACGCCGTCTTTCCAGTACAGCGCGGCCGGACCTTTCGATCAATGGCCGAGCGGGATGGGCTTCCAGTATTTCTATGGTTTCATGGGCGGCGAGTCCGACCAGTGGACGCCCTACCTCTTCCGCGATCACAGTCCGGTGTATCCGTGGATCGGCAAGCCCGGGTACAACCTCATCACCGACATGGCAGACGACGCCATCCGGTACATGAAGGAGGTAAACGCGTCGGCGCCGGACAAGCCGTTCTTCGTGTACTATGTGCCCGGCGCCACGCACTCGCCGCATCACCCGACCAAGGAGTGGATCGATAAGTTCAAGGGCAAGTTCGACATGGGCTGGGAGAAGCTGCGTGAAGAGATCTTCGCCAACCAAAAGCGGCTCGGCGTAATCCCGCCAAACACCCAGCTCACGCCGTGGCCTGATTCGTTGCCGCGGTGGGACTCTCTCTCCTCGGTGCAGAAGAAGATCGTGGCGCGGGAGGCCGAAGTGTTCGCGGCCTATGCCGCCTATACTGACTACGAGATCGGCCGTGTGATCCAGGCGGTGGAGGACATGGGCAAGCTGGACAACACGCTGATCATCTACATCAGCGGCGACAACGGCACCAGCTCTGAAGGCTCGATGATGGGTGCACCGAACAATATGACAGTCTACAACGGGATACTGGAACTGCCCGAGATCGAGTACTTGCGGTATTACGAATCCTGGGGCTCCGACAAGACGTATCCGCACATGGCGGTGCCGTGGGCCTGGGCCTTCGACACCCCGTTCAAGTGGGTAAAGCAGGTAGCGTCGCACTTTGGCGGAACCCGGCAAGGCATGGTCATCTCGTGGCCCGGCCACATCAACGATCCGGGCGCCATCCGCCACCAGTTCCATCATGTCATCGACATCGTGCCTACGATCCTGGAAGCGGCCGGTATCCACGCGCCTGAAATGGTGGACGGCATCAAGCAGAAGCCCATCGAGGGCGTGAGCATGGTGTACACCTTCGACAAGGCGAACGCCACCGCGCCGTCGAAGCGCCAGACCCAGTACTTCGAGATGTTCGCCAATCGCGGCATCTACAACGACGGCTGGTATGCCTGCACGACACCGCCAGCCCCGCCCTGGCTCCTCGGCACGGCCAAGATGCCGGACGTCATGGACTATAAGTGGGAACTGTACAACATCGCCGAAGACTTCTCGCAGAACAATGACCTGGCGTCCAAGAATCCCGATAAGCTCAAGGAACTGCAGGCACTGTTCGTAGCAGAGGCAAACAAAAACCAGGTCTTCCCGTTGGATAACTCGGTGCTCCCGCGTATCATCACCCCGCGGCCCAGCGGGACGGCCGGGCGCACGACGTTCACCTACCACGGTGAAAATGTCGGAATTCCCGTAGCCAATGCGCCCAGCCTGCTGAACCGTGATTACACGATCACCGCGGAGATCACGGTGCCCAAGGCCGGCGCGGAGGGCATGATCGCGACGATGGGTGGCCGCTTCGGCGGCTACGCACTGTACCTGCTCAAGGGCAAGCCGGTCTTCGTCTATAACCTGCTTGACTTGAAACAGTACCGCTGGGAAGGGGGCGTCGGCGCCCGCGACTGGCTGGGGCGTTCCCTCAAGCCTGGCAAGCACGCCATCGTCTTCGACTTCAAGTATGACGGACCCGGCTTCGGGAAAGGCGGCACTGGTACGCTCTCCGTCGATGGCAGGGTGCTCGCGCACCAGAAAATGGAGCACACCATCCCGTTCCTAATGTCCATCGATGAGTCGCTGGACATCGGGCTCGATACCCGCACGCCGGTCGATGACAGCTACAAGCTGCCGTTCCGGTTCACGGGCACGATCGACAAGGTTACCTACAATCTGGGCCCGGAGCAGTTAACAGCCGAGGAGCAGGCGATCAAGGAAGAGGCGGTCGCCGCGGCGCACGACTATCGGTAGCGACTGATGGAGGAACGTGCAGCCTAAAGCAGGGCTGTCCGTTCGCTTCAAAGAATGAAGCTACGCCTGGTTCTGTAGTGAACGCTGGGAAAGAGACTGCTATGAATTTGGGTGATCGTGTCTCGTCAATCAAAGGGGCGAGCGCCGAGGAATGAATCGATCCTGAAGAAGGTCGGAACCCCAGCACAAGGAACACCCCACAATGTGTCCGTTAGCGGGTGTGCAAGGAAGGTAAGGCATTTCATGAAAAATACGATACTAGTGACTTTGTTAATTCTGAGTGTAGGCACTGGAGCCTGTTTCGCGGCGGAAGGCAAGAAAGGGGCAGACAAGACGCCACTTTCCGCTCAAGCACAAAGCTCTCAGGCTGCTAACGAAAAGGCCATTCGCGCGGCAGCGGAAGAATTTGTCACGGCCTTCAATAAGGGTGATGCTAAAGGGATCGGAGCCCTCTGGACCACTGATTGTGAATATGTCGACGAGACCGGCCGGGTATTTCGTGGACGAGATACAATCGAGAAGGAATATGCCGCATTCTTCGCAGCAAATCCAGGCCTGAAGATGGAGACTTCCATCTCTTCCGTCAAGGTCGTGGGTGGTCAATCCGCCATAGAGGATGGTACTGCGCTCGTCAAGAATGCAGGCGGAGACGTTGTCTCAAGGGCTTCTTACACGGCTATTCATTTAAAAGAAGGGAACAAATGGCTCATGGCCAGTGTTCGAGAGCGGTCCGCTCCCTTGTCCCCGCGTCCAAAATTCGAAGATCTTGAGTGGTTGATTGGGGACTGGATCGCGGCAAAGGACTCCAGGACCTTAGACCTCAGTTTCAAATGGATTGCGGATAAGAAGTTCATCGAACTCTTGTACAGCGTTAGAGACCAGGATACTCCGATCAGGTCGGGTATCCAGATCATCGGCCTTGATCCTTTGTCAGGCGACGTGATTTCCTGGAGCTTTGATTCCACCGGAGGCTATGGCCGAGGGCAATGGAGGCTTCTGAAAAAAGGAATCGTCATAGAATCGGGTGGAGTGATGCCCCACGGCGCTCTCACCACATCGACGGACGTCATTTCTAGGATTGATGCCAACAGTTTTTCCAGGCAATCCGTCAATCGAAGGGTGGCCGGTCAGAGCTTGAACGATGGGGAAGCGGTGGTATTGAAACGAAAACCCCAATAGGAGAGCATTCTCAAATTTCAGAAACACTTTCATCATAAGCTAATGAGGTTCACAGAAGAGAACTTCAATACGGGGTCGAAAATGAACAAATCCATGATGTTCCTACTCGCGGCGTTATTGGTTGTGGCTCTTCCCCTTGGAGATGCCCTGGGCCGAGGCTTTGGAGGATTCAGAGGAGGCGGAGTTGGTGGGGGAGGCTTTGATCGGGGTGGTTTTGGGGGATTCCGAGAAGGCGGATTTGCCGGCGGTGGGTTACGCGACCGAAGCTTTGACACTGGCGGATTTCGAGAATCTGGTGCTCAACGCTTTGACGATTTCCGTGCCGGCGACACGGATCGATGGCAGAGCAACGCCTATCACCCCCAGGCAGCTAGAAGCTTTTCGGGAGATAACTGGAGTCGTCGCGAGGACTTTGATAACGGTCGGATTGGTGACGCTGCCGGAGTATCTCGCACTCAGTTGGATAAGTTCCTCGGAATGCCTACCGACGCGGGGCTTGGCCACGTTGCCCCCCCTCTTGCTGGTGGTGGATTTGAAGGAGCGCGCGTGACCGCAGGTCGTGTGGAAGGCCCGCGGGGAGGAACTGCCGCCTTTGCGTCTCGCACGAATCTGAATTACATCCCACAAAATGTTGCCGCCGGGCAAGGCTGGTTGGTGAGAAACGAGTTTAACAGGCACAACCTGTTCACGCCGACCTGGTATGCAAACCATGCGAACGCCTGGGGTGCAGCGGCTCTTGGCGCCTCGGTTTGGGCTCCTGCGAGCTGGAGCAGCGCCTCGGACTGGGTGGGCTGCGATTCGGAGCCCGAAGCGTACGATTACGGCACCACGGTCCTGTATCAGGGGGGCAATGTGTACGTGGAGGGCCAGCCCGCGGGGACCGAGGCCCAGTATTACGATCAGGCCAGTTCGCTGGCAGCTTCCGGCGATGCTAAGCAGGATGACCAAGCCAACTGGTTACCCCTGGGAGTGTTCGGAATGGTGCAGGGTCAACAGACCGACCCTACCATGATTTTCCAGTTGGCAGTCAACCATCAGGGCATCATACGAGGCAATTGCTACAATACGGTGACTGATACAACTCTGCCTGTTCACGGAGCGGTAGACAAGAAGACGCAACGAGCAGCGTGGACAATTGGGGACAACAAGAGCACAGTGATTGATACAGGCTTGGCAAACCTCACGAAGGATCAAGCTCCAGCCCTGATGCACTTTGGAAAAGAACGGACACAAGAATGGCTGCTGGTAAGGCTGAAAAATAAGTCTGAGCAGGAGTCAGGAAGTTCCGGTTAACCAGGGCGAATCGAAAGTCAACATTAAGGGTCATTAACAATATTGATGCATGCCCGAGATTTGGCAGGAAACGGGGGAACTTATCATGACGAAGATATCAATAATTCTGGCAATTCTGGGAGTATTTCTTGCAGCAACTGTGTCCGTGGCACAGCAAAAGCAGTCGCCTGATGAAGTGGCTATCCGGCAAGCTGTCCAGTCGTACGTAGAGGCGTTCAATCGAGGCGATGCCGCGGCAGTGGCTGCACAATGGAGCGATGATGGGGAGTATGTCGCTCCATCGGGTGAGCGCTTCAAAGGCCGCAAGAAGATCGAAGCAGCTTTAAAGTCCTTCTTTGCCGAAAACAAAGATGTGCAACTTCAGGCCTCGACTTCGGCTATACGTTTTCCATCTCCCAATCGTGCAATGGAAACAGGGACCGCAACTGTCACACGCCCCGGTCAAGGTCCCGAAGAAACCCAATATATAGCCGCGTACGTCAAGAAAGGTGGGGCATGGAAGCTCACTAGCGTCAGGGAGGAAGAAGGTTCCGTATCTTACCAGCACCTCAAGGACCTTGAGTGGCTAATCGGGGAATGGATCGACAGGGACGAAAATGCGACCCTTGATACCGTGTATCAGTGGGCGAGAAACAACAGTTTCATTATGGGGGCTTTCACAGTTTTGATCCAAGACAAGGTCGATCTCCAGGGTACTCAAATCATAGGGTGGGACCCCGTGGCGAAAACAATTAGGTCGTGGGTCTTTGATTCACAGGGTGGATTTGGTCAGGGGACCTGGTCCAAGCATGGCGACCAGTGGGTTGTGGACTCAAAGGGTTTCTTGAGCACCGGCGAGAAGGTTTCCGCAATCAACACTTATACCTATGTCGACGATAACACTTTCACCTTCCAGTCCACCGGTCGCGAGATAGGTGGCGAACCTATGCCGGATATTGACTCGGTGACCGTCATCCGCACACAGCCCATTGCGTCACGGACCGGCAAGTAAGCGAGGTGTAAACTATGAAAAAAATACTACTTATGACATTTGCGGCCCTCTTCGTGGTCAGTATTTCGGCTCAAGAAGTGATGTCACGAGGTTTCGGTGGAGGCGGAGGCCGTGGAGCGGGAGGGGGCTCTGGAGGCTATCGAAGCGGCGGAGCGGCATACAGGAGCCCGTCCATGAGTCGGCCTTCATCAGCCAGGGTCTCGTCCTACCAACCGAGTAGGCAAGTGAGTCGCCAGGCCCCTCCCAGGCAGCAGTTCACCCCGCGACCAGCCACAGGAACGATGCCCGGCCAGGGCGCTGTCGGGAAGCTCGACCGAACAGCGACGACGAGGCCAACACAGGGGCAATTACAGCAGTTTCTCAATCTGCCGCAAAACCAGAGACCTGGTAGAGCATCCGACCTGTCTAAAATCGGCGCGGGCGCGGTTGCCGGCGCACTGGGTGTCGAGGGTGCGCGGAAACTCCTCGAAGGACAAAAACCAGGTGGTCTTGAGCGACCTTCGCAACTGCCGGAAAGGGCCGGACTAGCCGACCGACGTGGGGAAGCGGGCAGACCGTCCACCCTCCCTGAAAGGAATGTAAGCAACCAAATTCGGGACAACTGGCAGAGCAGGCATGACAAGCCGTTTGCGCCGCAGTGGTGGAAAGATCATCCAAATGCTGCCCGCCACTACTGGGACCAGCACCATCACCATCCCTGGAATTACTGGTGGCGAGCGGCAACTTGGGGGGCTTTAGCCGGTTGGACTGCTGGAGCTGTCGCTGGCAGCGGTTATGGCGATCCTATCTATTACGATTATGGCCAGAACATTTACTACGAAGGCGACGACGTGTACGTGGGAGGAACGAAGACAGCCACGGCGGAAGAATACTATCAGCAGGCAAGCACTTTGGCCGAAAACGCACCGGAGGCTACAGATCAGGGAGCTGAAGATTGGCTCCCGCTGGGAGTGTTCGCATTGAGCAAAAGCAATGTGGCGGATTCCAATATGGTTCTGCAGCTTGCAATTAACAAAGAGGGAGTAATATCCGGAATGTATTACAACACAAATACTGACGCAGGTCGTCCCATAAAAGGGATGGTCGACAAACAAAGTCAGCGTGCCGCCTGGACCTTTGCCGATGGCAAGAATACGGATATTATCATGGAAACAGGCCTGTACAACCTGACTCAGGATCAGACAGAGGCACTGGTTCACTTCGGCAAGGACAAGACTCAGCAATGGCTTATGGTACGGCTCAAGCAGCCGGAGGAAGAAACGCAAGCGGAAAAGAAGGACTCTTAAGATAGCATGTGACCTCTCAGAATGATGCAGACCCCATAGTATTCAAGATACAATTGATTAGGAGAAACTCATGATTACATTGTCGATCAAGAATGTTGCGGTCCTAATCATCATTGGTTTGATGGCCGTCATCATTCCCCAGAACAAAGCACTGGCTGCGATCTCCGAACAAGAGGCCTATGCCATCGGCGTCGACGCTTATATCTATTTCTACTCGCTTATAACAATGGATGTGACCCGAAAGCAGCTCACCAACGTCGAGCCGGGCAAGGCGTCCATCGGTGGCCCGATGAACATGTTCAACAACATCGGGGCGTTTCCAACTGCGGACATGAGGGTGGTCGTGCAGCCCAACTTCGATACGCTCTATTCCTCTGCGTGGCTCGATCTAACAAAGGAACCTGTGATCGTGTCAGTCCCCGATACAGGGGGCCGCTACTATCTGATTCCGATGCTTGACATGTGGACCGATGTCTTCGCGTCGCCCGGATGGCGCACGACCGGCACACAGGCAGGCAATTTCATCATCATTCCGCCCGGCTGGCGGCCCGATTTGAAAGATCGGTTAATCGAGGAGTTCAAGCTCCCTAAAGACACCCAGCGGATTGATGCCCCGACGCCATATGTATGGATCATAGGTCGCACCAAAACTGACGGTCCGCAGGATTACGATGCGGTTCACAAGATCCAGGCAGGGTACAAGGTTACGCCGCTCTCAAGATGGGGAAAACCGCTGGAGCCGGTCCACGTCCAGATCGATCCCACGGTCGATATGAAGACACCTCCGAAAATCCAGGTCGACACGATGACGGCGAGCAAGTACTTCGCCTACGCAGCCGAACTCTTGAAGCTGCACCCGCCTCATGTCACCGATCAGCCGATCATCGCGGTGATGAGGCGCATCGGCATCGAAGCCGGCAAGAGCTTCGACATTGACAAAATCGACCCAAACGTCAAGAAGGCACTTGAAAGTGTGCCCGATGCGGCACAGAAGTTGATGCGGTGGAAGGTCCCTACCCTTGCGAAGGTCGTGAACGGCTGGTCAATGAATACGGATACCATGGGCGTGTACGGCAACTACTACCTCAAACGCGCCATTGTTGCCCAGCAAGGTCTCGGCGCCAATTTGCCTGAAGATGCTGTTTATCCATTGAATTTGTTTGATGGGACGGGAAAGCCTCTGGACGGCGCGAACAAATACACGATCCACTTCGATAAGGGCGCTATGCCCCCTGTAGACGCCTTCTGGTCAATCACCCTTTATGACCAGGACGGTTTCCAGGTCGCGAACAGTCTCAATCGTTTCGCGGTCAGCAGTTGGATGCCGTTCAAGTACAACCCGGACGGCTCGCTCGACCTATATTTCCAGAATGAGAACCCGGGCGCAGGCAAAGAGACAAACTGGCTTCCCGCTCCGAAAGCGCCGTTTAACCTGACCATGCGGCTCTATGCGCCAAAGCAGGAGATTCTGGTCGGTAAATGGGACCCACCCCCGATCGTGAAAATCCAGGAAACTGCTAACACGACCGGGGGCCGGTAGGGTGTCGAGTAAATCAAGGGATGTTACGCCGCGGTAACGCGCTGTATTAGAAAATAAACCCTATCTTCCCACCAAAAATCCAATTTCTTCTGTCAAACTGGATGTCAGCCGATCTGCTGACGCCATTCACGGTGAAATCACGGGTCCTATCCGTATGGATGGCATCGAATCTCACCAAGGCTCCCAGGCTGCAAGTGCCCAACCTTGTGGAGGCTTCGAGCAAAGCCTCATAAAAGTAGCCGGACTTGTAATTTGTTGCGCCCGAGATTCTTGTCGAGACGGTCCCTGTGGGGTTCAAAGTCTCCTGGAACTCAACGTCACTTGGCAGAACCGGGAAACCGATGAATGCGGCCTTGAAACTGTTATTACAATTTGGATCGCACTGTAACGCAAGACCCAAGAAAGGAATGTACGCGTTAACGGAAAGCTGGGCCTGATCCGGCGAGGTGGAAAAGTTCACCTGACTCGTGGCTTGATTGAAGTTCACCAGAAATGAAGACCAACGAAAACCCGCCAATCCGATAGCGGCCTGACACACACGATATGTGAGGGCTGCGTCCGTCTCCCACCATTGAATGTCAGTATTCCACTCCCGTTTTCCGGCTCCCGTCAATTGCTGATACGATTCCAGGGCGGTGTTTTGAACCGGAAAGAGATGCGCCACGGAAAAGAACAACCCCGCATTTTGCGACAGGGCGAAAGGTGTAGCGAGTTCCAGCCAAACCCCTTGCAAGGTAAAATCATTTCTCAATGACGTTATCCCAAGTACATCTCCGTCGTTGAACTGAATGTTAATCCCAGCGCCATGGTCCTTATAAAGGTACCCTACGAACGCGGAAGGCTCCATGAAAGGCCCGGGCGTGCACATCGGAGGAGGGCAACCGTACGGGTCAAACCCAGGGTACTGGCCACACCCTGGGTTCGGACCGGGAAAACAGGGTGCCGGACCTGACGGCCGGCATTTCATGGGAGGACATGGCTGAGCCATTTGCGGGAAGCCCGAATAACCGCCTGAGGGTCCCCAGGGCGCCATCTGGGCAGAAGCTGCTGTTGCAAGCAGTCCCACAGCCAAAATAGCACTCACCAACGCGCGTAGGGATATTTTTGACATGCTGACCTCTTCGCTTTCGTCTTTCTCTGTGACAAAAGACTCGTAATTTTCTAATGCTATAAAAATTACCAAAAAGTTATGGTCAACTATAACATACAATAAATAGATTAGTCAATTGAAAATACATAATATTTTGCCTAAAGCCGCTTGGCTGGCTGCTAGGCCGGTTGAGAAGCGAACCGCTGGTCTTTATCGTTTTGGTTTGGTGGGACCTAGAAATGAGTAAGAGGTAATGGCCGCAAAGGTCTCCGGCCTCGGCAGACGGTGACGAAAAGGATGCCGAGGAAGGGATTCAACTCGGTGGTCTCCCGGGCGGAGTATCTCAGCGTGTCCTAGTACTCCGTCCATGGCAGATCCTAGACTTTTACAATTGGGTTGTGCCAGCCGCCGGGTGGTGTGACCTGTTCGACTTGCTGCGGCCCCCAAGTCTTCGGTTCGTAACCGAAGGCGGTGGTATCGGCTTTCAACACGGGTTCAACGATACGCCATGCTTCTTCCACATAGTCTTCTCGGGCGAACAGGGTGGCATCTCCCGCCATTGCATCGCCGAGGACCCTTTCGTAGGCATCCATCTCATCGGCTTCGGGCAGGCGGCTCCCTAGGATTTCAACGGGGGCGCCGACTGTATCCTCCGTCGGCGTCAGAAGATTCATGCCGAAGGCAATTGTGATGTCCGGACTAATCCGGAAACGGCAATAATTCTGGTTCAGGTTCAGCTCCTTGTACATCGTGGGAACCTCGCGCAGGCGAACCAGGATTTCCGTGCAGGTCACGGGAAGACACTTACCAGCCCGGATGTAAAAGGGGACCCCTTTCCAACGCCACGAATCTATCTCCAATCGGAGTGCGGCAAAGGTTTCCACCTGAGAGTTCGGAGCCACTCCTTCTTCGTCGCGGTAACCCCGGAACTGACCTCGAACAAGGTTCTTCGTTTCCAACGGTGGAATGGCCTTTAAGACTTTAACCTTTTCATCCCGTATCGATTCGCAGTCGGTTCTGACCGGTGGCTCCATCGCCAAATTAGCCATCACTTGGAAAAGATGATTTTGGATTACGTCGCGGATTGCGCCTGTCTCATCATAAAACGCTCCTCGGCCCTCGACGCCGAAGCTCTCTGCCATGGTAATCTGCACGCTTTCAATGTGGTTACGGTTCCAGAACGGGTCCAGGAACGCGTTGGCGAAGCGGAAGAACACCATATTATGGACCTGCCGTTTCCCGAGGTAATGGTCAATGCGGTAGATCGCATTCTCGTCGAAGGTTCGTGACAGGATCCTGTTGAGGTCCTGTGCCGAGGCCAGGTCATGGCCGAAGGGTTTTTCGATAATGACACGCGCGCCGTCTGCGCATCCCGCCTTGGCCAGTTGTTCCACGACTGTTGAGTATATCGAGGATGGGATGGCCATGTAGTATGCCGGCCGCTGCGCCCCTTTTAGCTCTTTGCGCAACGCATCAAACGTCGAAGGGTCCGCGTTATCGCCTCGCACATAACGCAGCAAGCTACTCAGTTTTGCGAACAGTGTCGCATCATATCTCCCGCTGTGTTCTAAGCTGGCTCGCGCTCGGGCCCGGAGTTCATCAAGATTCTTGGCGGACCTGGCCACACCTATGATCGGCACATTGAGGTGGCCACGTTTAAGCATGGCTTGCAGCGACGGGAAGATCTTTTTAAAGGCAAGATCACCCGTCGCTCCGAAGAAAACAAAAGCATCCGAGTGCGGACTGCTCATGACCGCCCCCTATTTTGCATCCTTTTCGAGGTGTCCACCGAACTGGAAGCGCATCGCCGACAGAAGTTTGTCGGCATACTCCGCCTCGCCGCGCGAGCTAAAACGCGAATAAAGAGCAGTGCTGAGCACCGGCGCCGGCACTGCTTCATCAATTGCCGCCTTAATCGTCCATCGCCCCTCGCCGGAATCCGAGACACGACCGACGAACCGGTCGAGGGTCGGGTCCTGGACCAGGGCGCTGGCTGTCAGGTCAAGCAGCCACGACGCGACGACGCTGCCGCGGCGCCAGAGTTCGGCGATGTCACGCAGATTAAAATCGTATTGATAGTGGGCCGGATCTCGTAAAGGCGTGGTCTCCGCATCAATATCATGATCCTGTTTGCCAATGTTGGCGCTGCGCAGGATCGCCATGCCTTCCGCATACGCGGCCATGAGGCCATACTCGACCCCGTTGTGCACCATTTTAACAAAGTGGCCCGCGCCGTGTGGGCCGCAGTGCAAATATCCTTGTTCGGCGGTGCCACCGATCTCCTCACGTCCCGGAGTGCGCGGTATGTCGCCGCGTCCCGGGGCCAGCGTGGAAAAGATCGGATCGAGTCGTTTGATCGCCCCCTCTTCTCCTCCGATCATCAGGCAATAACCGCGTTCCAATCCCCAGACGCCACCGCTTGTCCCGCAGTCGACGTAGTAAATCCCCTTCGGAGCAAGCTCGTTGGCTCGCCGAATGTCATCGATGTAGTACGAATTGCCGCCGTCGACGAGGATGTCTCCCTTCTGCAAACCGCTGACGAGACCGTTCAAGGTTTTGTCCACCACACCCGCGGGGACCATCAGCCAAATCGCTCGCGGCGGCTCCAGTTTAACCACGAGTTCTTCGAGCGAGGAAGCGACAAGGGCTCCGGTCTCCTTCGCAAAAGTCTCCCTCGTTTTCGCCGTGGCGGAATAGACGATGACTTTGTGTCCCGAGCGCATCAACCTGCGCGCCATGTTCGCACCCATCCTTCCAAGACCGATCATTCCGAGTTGCATATGGTTTCTCCTTCCTTTTTCGCTCGAGATTTATCGTCCGCTCTCCATCGCCTCTCGCTATAGACTTTACTCTAGGCGCTATGCGTTATGTTTACCCAGCGTCCAGACATGTTTTGGATCGGGCCAGAAAGGCCAAAGGTCCTTGTCTGCACGAGAAAGTGAAATTT